>Ga0180429_10000791_pt1 | contig 27598 bp, 24 predicted proteins | sample SS_ome_FD_132428 | JGI IMG/M metagenome (GOLD analysis project Ga0180429, IMG submission 132428) | Hypersaline lake sediment archaeal communities from the Salton Sea, California, USA - SS_1_S_1 metaG | ecosystem: Environmental > Aquatic > Non-marine Saline and Alkaline > Hypersaline > Sediment ...
AAAAGCCATGGATATTATTGTCGGGGGAGAAAACCTGACGCCTACTGCAGAGAAAATGCGAAGACTCATGCATTATGGACAGATGTTTCAGTCACACGTCCTTCACTTTTTTCATCTCTGTTCCCCGGATCTTCTTTTTGGTTTCGATGCGGATCCCGCTATCCGTAATATCATCGGTATTGCCCAGAAATATCCTGATCTTGCTGTGCAGGGCGTAATGATGAGAAAGTACGGCCAGGAGATCATTGAAGCAACTGCAGGCAAGAAGATACATGGAACCGGTGCTGTTCCAGGCGGTGTAAATAAGAATCTTTCAATTGAGGAGAGAGATCATTTCCTGAAAGATATAGACCAGATGGTGGAATGGTCCCTGGGGGCTCTAAAAATAGCAAAAGATTATACCATGGAGAACCTTGAAATGGCAAAGCCGTTCGGGTCTTTTGATTCGAATCATTTAAGCCTTATACGTGAAGACGGAGCCATGGACCTTTATCATGGCGGTCTGCGAGCCATTGATTCGGAAGGAAATAAGATCTTTGATCATGTTGATTACAGCAGCTACCTGGATTATATTGCCGAGGAAGTCAGGCCATGGTCATATATGAAGTTTCCATTTATAAAATCTCTCGGGACAGAAAAGGGCTGGTATCGTGTGGGGCCGCTGGCGCGTGTAAATACCTGTGATTTTATTGATACACCCCTGGCTGAAGAAGAGAGAAAAGAATTTATGGCTCTTACTGACGGCAAGCCGAACAATATCACATTGGCTTATCACTGGGCGCGTATGATCGAGACCCTTCATTCAGCTGAAAAAATAAGGGATCTTTTAAACGATCCTGATCTTCAGGGCAATGACCTGATAACTAAAGGTGAAAGGCGTGATGAATGCATTGGTCTTCTTGAAGCACCCAGAGGCACGCTTTTCCATCATTATAAGGTTGATAAGAATGACCAGGTGACTATGGCAAACCTGATCGTTTCTACAACAAACAATAATGAACCGATGAACAGGGCAGTGACAAAAGTAGCTGAAGATTACTTAAGCGGTGTTGAGATCACAGAAGGACTCCTTAATCATGTAGAGGTTGCGATCCGGGCTTATGACCCATGCCTTTCCTGTGCAACACACGCAATGGGTAAGATGCCGCTTATTGTGACTCTTGTCGACCATTCGGGTAATGTCGTCGATGAGAAGATCAAGGAGTGATGAAAGAAACACATAAAGTTCTCTTGATCGGATTCGGTAATCCGGGAAGGCTTGATGACGGACTTGGCCCTGCTCTTGCTGAGAAGATGGAGAAATTAAATATTCCGGGAGTGACTGTTGATTCCAACTATCAGCTTACAGTAGAGGATGCAGCTTATGTAGCAGAAAATGACAGTGTCATTTTTGCGGATGCTTCAGTAAACTGCAAAGAACCGTTCATTTTCACCCGTGTCGATCCTAAAAAAGATATTAGCTTCACTACTCATAGCATTGATCCAGGATCAGTGCTCGGTCTTTCCAGGGATTTGTTTCATGCAGAAACAGAAGGGTATATATTGGGCATACGGGGTTACGACTTCAATGAATTTGGAGAGCATCTTTCTAAGAAAGCAGAAGAGAATCTTTGTCAGGCCGCAGACTTTATAGCTGCAGCATTAAAGAAAAAAGATTTTTCGGAAATATTAAAGTAAATTGCATTTTTAAGATCCAGAAAAATAAAAAGAACAATATCAGCCTCTGGGGATGGGAAATAAAAAAAATCATCTATGCAGGCTAGTTTTTTTCTGGATTTGATAAGCTGGGTATATCCTGGTATTTAATTCCGGATCAGCAAATCCTTGGAAGCTGCTCACTATAATGCATATCGACGAGCCTCCTTGTGCCCAGCTGAGTGTTTAAGAATACCGAACCCTTTTCTTTACCCGAAACTTTTCCGATGACTTTGCTTTCCCTGCCGTATATATTATTTTTAAGAGCATCCAGTACCTTATCAGTATCCTGGCTGGAAACAAATATTACCATCTTGCCTTCATTGGCAATATATAGCGGATCCATACCTAAGAATTCACATATACCCCTGGACTGGCTTCTAACCGGTATCTTATCCTCAAAGATCTCAATATCAAATAAAGTCCTTGATGCTATTTCGCATAAAACAGTTGCCAGGCCGCCGCGTGTAGCATCCCTCAGAGCATGTATATTTGGAGATGCATTTTTTATGTCAGAAACCAGAGATGCCAGGGGGGCACAATCGCTTTCAATATCAGCCTGGAAATTGAATTCCTGTCTCTGGCTGAGTATGGCCAGTCCATGGTCGGCAATAGGCCCATTTATTATAACAGTATCTCCCTCCCTTATCATTTCAGGACTGATGACATAATCATCATCTATAAAGCCTATACCGGCAGTATTGATGAAAATACTATCTGCATTGCCCCTGCCTACAACTTTGGTATCACCGGTTATCACATTGAGTCCTGTCTCATCAAGTGTCTTTTTAATAGATGACAAGATCTTTTCAAGGTGCTTAACCGGAAGCCCTTCCTCTAAAATGAGGGCCAGACTTATAGCGGTAGGATGAGCTCCTGAAGCGGCAAGATCATTTACAGTACCGCAAATAGAGAGTTTACCAATATCACCGCCGGGGAAGAAGATAGGATCGACAACAAAACTGTCTGTAGTGAATGCAAGTTTTTTATTTGGCCCTATGTCTATCACGGAGCTGTCGTCCAGGCGGGAAAGCACCTCATTCCCCAGATATTTATCTAAAAGATGATCGATCAGCTGCCTGGTCTTAAGGCCGCCGTCTCCATGGGCTAATTGTATGATTTTGTCTGAAAATTTATTGATCAATTTTATAAGCCTGCCTTTCATATTTATAATATGCGGCACAGGATCCTTCGCTTGAGACCATGCATGGTCCAATAGGTCTTTCCGGAGTACAGGTGGCGGCGAATAGCCTGCAGTCAAAAGGTTTTAGTATGCCTTTGAGTACTTCGCCGCATTTGCATCCTTTCGGTTCTTCCGATTGGGTGATATCTACCGGAAACATCCTGGCGGCATTGAATCTCGAGTATGTGTTTTTCAGTCCCAGTCCGGTCAGCGGCAGGGTCCCTATGCCTCTCCAATCAGAATCTACCGGCTCAAATACCTCATATATGGCTGCCGCTGCGGCTGGATTGCCATCTGGTTTCACCACCCTGTCATATTGTATCTGGACCTCTGGTTTACCAGCATTATATTGGTTTATGATCATATTCAGGGACTGCAGTATATCTACCGGTTCAAAGCCGGATATAACGCATGGCGTCCTGTATCTTTTTGCAATGAACTCATAAGGTTTGCTGCCTATTATTGCTGAAACATGTCCGGGACACAAGAAGGCATCGACTTTTATTTCCTCATCAAGCATGAGCATTTCCAAAGCAGGGGGAACAAGCTTGTGGGTATTGAATATATAGAAATTTTTGATATCTTCTTCCTTAGCCCGCTTTAATAAAACTGCGGTAAGGGGAGAGGTAGTCTCAAATCCAATTGCTACAAAAACAACTTCTTTTTTGGGGTTTTTTCTGGCATGGTCAAGTGCATCCATGGGTGAATAGCATACCCTTACATCCTTTCCCTGCGATCTTTCATCCAAAAGGCTTGAAACTGTGCCGGGTACCCTTATCATATCCCCAAAAGTAAACAGGGTTACAGGATACTCCCTTATTATCCCTATCATATGGTCTATGTCATGGCTTGAGGTAACGCATACGGGGCAGCCGGGCCCGCTGATAAGGTTGACATCTTCCGGAAGGAGCTGTCTTAGCCCGGACCTTGAAATGGACATGGTATGGGTTCCGCAGACCTCCATTATATTAATGCCTTTACCGGGCTTATTTTTAGCTATCGAATCTCTTAGCTCTTCAATCTTCCTGTGCATCAAGCCATTCCTTCCAGTATCCCTGGGTAGCCAGGGCTTCTTCTTTTTCAACTAATGATATGGCAAAACCAGCGTGGACTATTACATAATCGCCTTTTTTTGCATCAGGGATAAGGGATATATCAACTTCCTTTTTTACCCCCAGGCTTTCGATCTCAGCAATATTACCTTTTATTTTTATTATCTTCGCAGGTATGGCAAGACACATGATCAATTTCTCCTTATATTATTTTTAAAATTCAGGGCCATATAGGCCTGCCCCAGTGATATTCCGCCGTCATTTACCGGGACTTTCAGGTTAGTATATACTTCAAAGCCGTTATTGTTTAGAAGAGTATAGCACAGGTCCAGCAGATATCTATTCTGGAATACTCCTCCGCTGAGTGCTATAGTCCGGGTCCCCGTCTTATCCCTGTGGCGGCAGCTGACATCAGTGATGACCTGTGCCAGGGTATTATGGAACCTGAGGCTTACCAGTCCCATGTTTTTTCCAGAAACCGCATCCTCGAAGACCTGCCTGAAAATATTTATATCATCGATAATAAGGCAATTACCATCCTGGTTAAGCTTTATATCATACCGCAGGTCTTTATCTATGGAGGACAGGCTGCTCATATCCAGGTCTTTTAACAGGCTGTCATCTATTTCCATCTCCAGGGCAATAGCTGCTTCTCCTTCATAGGATATCACGTGTTTTAGGCCCAGGTGTGAGCTTACCGCATCAAAAAACCTCCCCATACTGGTAGTTGCCGGGCTGTTAAATCCTGTTGCCAGCTGGGATATCAATATATCCATCTCCTGCCTTTGCATACAGCCGTAGGTCATCTTTTCCAATATTTTTTCCGCGGTACGGTCTTCTGTGCTGGAAATATAGTAAATATAGGATGCTGCCATACGGTAAGGCTTATTTATGGTGATATCGCCGCCGGGAAGGATCTTTTCCTTCAGGTGACCCATTCTGGTAAAGCTTGGGCCCTTTCCCACAGCGAATATCTCGCTGCCCCATATCTTTCCGTCTTCCCCGTATCCCGTGCCATCCCAGGAAAAGCCCAGCAACCCTGTTTTTATATCATTTTCAGCCATAACCGATGCAATATGCGCCTTATGATGCTGTACTGGATAAAGCTTCTGTCCACCTCCGGAGGCCATGTCCAGGGATATCCTGGTAGAACGGTAATCAGGATGCATGTCATGGGCTATGATACCGATATCATCGATACCGAAAATATTCCTGTAATTTTTCAGGCTGGACAGGTATAAATCAAGGGACTGTGCGCTGTCAAGGTCTCCGATGTGCTGGCTGGTGATGCCATAGTTTTTGGTAAGTATGGTAAAAGTATTCTTTTCCTGGGCCCCGGAGGCCAGTATATTTTTTTTAACCGGGTCTGTTTTCAGCTTTATAGGATAGGGGGCATAGCCCCGGGCCCGCCTGAGGACCATCTCCTTGCCCCTGAAGGCCCGCACCACCGAATCATCATACCTGGAGAAGATGTCGCGGTCATGCATCAGATAGTAATCACAGATATTTTTCAGCCTGCAGCAGGCATCACTGTTTTCAGAAGCAATGGGCTCCTCGCTGATATTACCGCTGGTCATCACCAGGGGACCTTTAACGTATTCAAATAAAATATGGTGTATGGGGGTATAAGGCAGCATCAGGCCTTCATATTTATAGCCGGGGGAGACCCTGGATGAAAGACAGTAAGTGCCGGGTCTTTTCCTGAGAAGGACAATGGGCGCCCCGGGGGATCTGAGAAGCGATTCTTCAAGACTATCCAGATAATAATATTTTTTTACCCAGGAAATATCAGCAGCCATGACTGCAAAAGGCTTTGCAGGCCTGGACTTTCTTGTCCTCAGCCTGTCTACTGTATCATCGGACTGCGCATCACAGGCTATCTGGAACCCTCCCAGGCTCTTAAGTCCGATTATCTTTCCTTTCTCCAGCAGCATCGAAGCTTGCTCCAGGGGCTCGTCTTTTTCAAGGGTCCTGCCGCTGCTGTCGACAAGGGTAAGGCTGGGTCCGCATATGCTGCAGGCATTCGGCTGGGCATGAAACCTGCGGTCAAGGGGATCAGAATATTCCCTTGTGCATTCAGGACACATCTGGAAATTTTCCATAGTGGTATTAGGACGGTCATAAGGCATCTGTTTTATTATCGTAAAGCGGGGTCCGCAATTTGTACAGTTGGTAAATGGATAATGATAGCGCCTCTTATCATCACGGTTAAATATGTCTTTTCTGCATTTATCGCAGGTAGCCAGGTCTGGAGATACCAGCTGGAACCTGTTACCTGTATCCATACTTTTTTTAATAGTAAAACCATCATAATCACGGCAATCCCCCAGGCCGGTAATAGAAATATCCTCGATCACTGATGCTGGAGGACTTTCACCCGATATGGAACGGGAAAAGAGCTGTACTTCTTTTTCAGTCATTCCTGCTGTATTTATTACCACGCCTTCAGTGGTATTGGCTACAATTCCCCTTATTCCCAGTTTATTAGCCAGCCTGTAAATAAAGGGACGGAAACCTACACCCTGGACTATCCCGCTTATCCCTATCCTATATGATTTTTTTCTTTCACTTTTATCCATATAAACCCTCACAGAAATCCCGCTGTATATAATCTACAGAGGCCTTCCGGCAATCTAACATATTCTATCATATTGCCAGTCTAAATCTATGAGTTTTTAGCTTCCCTGATTAGTCCAGGCAGAGGGGTAAAGCAGCTGCACTACCTGAAACTTTTGGCGCGCAGGCTGAGGTAAATAAGATATATGATTATGAAAACGCTTATTATCGCAGGAGGAAGGGATGCACGTTCCCCGGAAAGTGAAAGGGCGGCTGCAGCTGCGAATCCGCCGTTCTTTATGGTGGCAAATAATATATAACTGCTTTTGTTTTTTGCTCCTATGCCGGTTTTTTTAAGTATCAGTTCCGTGACCAGGCCGGTGACCAGGACTGCAGCAGCAGTTATGGCACTGACCACCCCCACTGTACCGGGGTAAGTTAAAAAATAGCTGCGGTTAAGGGCTATAACCGTAAATATGACTACAAATAGCCCCCAGTTGGTGATGACGCCCCTCCTCCTGAGTATGATCTTTTCTGCCCTGAACTTGAGGATCAGCCTTGAAACCGCAAATGGTACCAGGATCAGTTCTGAAAACAGTAGAAGCAGCCTGACTGGCTGTATGAAACTGGAGCCTATGAATAACCAGCCATAGACAGGCATTATGAGCACTGCCATCAGATGTGATGCTATCACACCCTTAAGGGAAAATGCCTTGTTTCCTCCCAGTATCCCTGTAAAAGGCGCAATAGCTACACCTGCTGGAGATGCGGCTGCGATAACGAAACCTTTCCATAGTTCCGCATCTTTTATGAGGAAATAGGCGGGGACAAGGGTCACAATGGAAAAAAGTACATAATTTAACAAGAATATGACAGCAGAAGGTCTTACTGCATCTCTCAGGGGAAGAAATGAACGGTTGGGAATCTCCAGCATGGAAACGGTCATAACTATTCCCAGGGCCGGTATTACCAGATACCTGAGCCAGTCTCCTATATTGCCGGCGGCAAAACCAAGCACGAAAGCAAGTATGAATATGAAGTTCCTGTTGCTTAATATCCTGGCCATAAATGCCGGGACTTTATTGAGTATCCCCATTTTCCTGTTCAGCATCTTCTTCCTGTATATTGCCGGCATCTATAAGGACCAGGGCACCCAGGGTGGATACATTATTTATATCAAACACGCTGGAAGAAGATATCACCAGTTCTGTGGTATCCAGGTTATCTGTATCCAGTATTGAGACAGTAAACCCTATGACGGAACCATCGGAAGGTATAAAATTAGAAAAAATATACCAGGGTATGCTGGCCTCCAGGACATAACCGTTAGCCAGCCTGTTGGATGCCACTGATACCCCCCTGGGCGGGGCATCTGAAGGCCAGCTCATGTAGGATTCGGCAAAGATGGAAGAAAAATTACCGGGCGATAGGTCTATCTGGTAATCATCGCTGTTATAAAATGATATCTGGAGGTCTCCCGTCAGATCGGTATCAAACACCATGGTTATGCTGTCACCCTTGTTTATCTCATTGGCAGTATAATTTTGGCTGAAGACATCATCGATCACCTGTATAGCGAAATAAAAATTCTCATCATCCCAGCAGGAGGAAAAAGTGCCGCTGACATCGGTGTGGGTAGTGTAATTTTCTTTTTTTATAGTAGGTTCAAAATTGGAGAATTTCTCAAATATGTCCCATTCTGCAAAATTGCCGTCCACCGCAGGGGGCAAGTAGCATTTATAGGAAAAGATAGGCACCCCCGGAGGTATGGTATTCTGGGGCCGGTAGGTAGACTGTGAGAGTATAAGTTCTTTTTTCTCTTCTATGTCCACACTTATTATGGTATTCTGCTGCTCATCCATCTCATATTCCACCACTATAGTAACCGGGTTAGACTGGGAAAGTATGTCTCCATTATCATCCAGAACCCTGGCATATATCTCGTATTGGTCTGCATCTGAAGGGTTCCAGTTATATTCGAAGGGGGGGGAATTAAACAGCTTCACCTGCTCTCCGTCGACCAGGATCTCGATCTGGAGCCCTTCGGTCTCAGCCTGCTTGCTCTTTACCTCTATGGGGACGGTCTCCTTGGAATTGATAAAATTAAATATCCTGTTGTTTGCAGGAGATGTAATAAAAATGGAATAATCAGATTCTTCCTGTGTCTGGCCGCTGCTGCCGGCAGAAAAAAGATCAAGGGGGAGATTATTCCTTATGGCGAAAAAGAATATAAGTGAAAAACCTATTATTATGATCACCAGTATATAGGGAAATCGGTCAAGGATACCAAGATATTTCCGGCTGTCACCTTTCATTCTTCCTGTTCTTTCCTTTCTTCCATAAGTTTCTCCTTGAGATTAAAGGGCAGCTCTTCATATTTAAGGAATTTCTGTGAGAATCTGCCCCTGCCCTGGGTAAGGGATGTCAGGTCTACTGCATAGTTAAAAGCTTCTGACTGCGGTACTGATGCCTTTATAAGCTGTTTTTTATTGCTGTCGGGGATCATAGATATTATCTTGCCCCTTTTGGAATTGATGTCGCCTATGATATCGCCCATATATTTTTCCGGGACTGTTATATCCAGCTCCATTATGGGTTCAAGTATAATAGGTGCAGCATCCTGCATGCCCTTTTTAAATGCCATCGAGGCCGCTATCTTAAAGGCCATTTCTGATGAATCTACAGTATGGTAAGAACCGTCATACAGGTTTACTCCTACATCTATGACAGGGAATTTGGCCAGCACCCCGTTTTCCAGGGCCTCCCTGATACCTTTTTCTACCCCCGGAATATAGCCCTTTGGAATTGATCCGCCAAATATACTGTCAGTGAACTCAAAACCTTCACCGCTTTTTAAGGGCTTGAGCTCTATGAACACATGTCCGAACTGCCCCCTTCCCCCGGATTGTTTCTTATACTTATATTCGGCCTTGGCGCTCTTTTTGACAGTCTCTTTGTAGGCTACCTGGGGCGCAACCATATCGATTTCTACATCATACTTTTCTTTTAGTTTATCCCTGGTTATGGAAAGATGCAGGTCGCCCATCCCCCAGAGTATATTCTGGTGTACTTCGATGTTCAATTCCTGCTTCAGGGTCTGGTCTTCCTGTACCAGCTTGCCCAGGCTGTTGCTGATCTTTTCCTCATCGCCCTTGCTCCTGGGCATGATAGCCCTGGGAAAAGTAGGCTGCAGGTAGTCCACTTTCTTTATGACCATGGGGTGGCTGCTGGAATAAATGGAATCATCATTCTCTATCTCCATAAGCTTTGAGACAGCTACTATCTCCCCGCAGGAGGCACTTTCTATCTCAACCTGTTCCTTGCCCTGCAGTTTGAATATATTGCTGAATTTTAAGGCCTTTCCGCTTTCGGGAGTCATAAAGCTTTCCCCGGCCTTCATGGTCCCTGAAAAGATCCTGAATATCGACAATTTCCCGATATAGGGATCTGCCATTGTCTTGAAGACATAAGCCAGAAAAGGGCCATCCCCTGACGGTTCTACCCGGGTATCCTTACCGTCTACGGTAACCTCTATGGGCGGCGTGTCAAGCGGGGAGGGAAGAAGGCCGTTCATATAATCCATAAGCAGGTCTATGCCAAAATTCCTGGCGGCAGAGACAGCAAAAACCGGAATAACCTCACCTGATACCACGGCTTTTTTCAATATGCTGCTTAAAAGATTTTCTTCTATCTTTTCTCCTTCAAGATATTTGTTCAGAAGCTCATCATCAGTTTCCACTATAGATTCCACCAGGTCATTATGGGCATCGCCTGCCTGACCGCTTATAGATCCGTCTATATCGGTCTTTGTCCCCCTGAAGCTGCCATCACTGTATTCATATCCCTGGTCCTGGAGTATGTCTATTACTTTTGAAAAACCTTCACCGGTATTGCCTGGCATAGTGATGGGGACCAGGTTAAGTCCGTAACTGCTCTTGATGTCTTCTACTGTCTTTATAAAATCAATATTCTCCAGGTCCATCTTGTTGAGTACCATGATCATGGGGCGGGTATGCTCCTGAAGCTGCTCCAGTATTATCTCCGTAGGAGCCTGTATGCCTGATTTTGCATCTATGACCATGAGTATGCTGTCAGAAACCTTTATGGCAGCCTGGGCCTGGCCGATAAGGTCGCTGTAGCCCGGTGAATCTATTATATCTATATTAAAGTCTTTCCAGCTGTAGTGCATTATGCTTGAACTAATACTAAAACCCTTTGCTTTCTCCATATCAGTATAATCGGAGACTGTATTTTTTTCCTCGACTTTGCCAAGCCGCTCAACCGATTTTGAATTGAATAAAAGGCATTCAGCCAGGGTAGTCTTTCCCGAACCGTTACCCGATACCAGACCTATTACCTTATTGTTTGAACAGCCCTTTTTACTCATCTATTCTCCTTCCAGAGATATATGCTATCTCCTCTAAAACATATCCTTGTTAAAACAATAGAAGAAATATACCATAAATAAGGTATAGTGTAAAAAAGTATCAGCCTTCCTAAAAGATAATCAAAAAAAGAGTTAAATAGCCGGCCTGATGCGTGTTTGATTTATATTTTTAGGCCTTTTTATATGTTATAATCTATCAATGTCTATAAAGATTTTTTGCCGCAGGGCGGAACTGGAAAAACAGTAAAAGGAGGATGGGATGGTAATAGGTCTGGTTACACTTATAATCGTCATAGTCATAGGTATAGTGCTGGTAATCGGGTCAGGCATAGGAATATACAATTCAATAGTCACCCTGAGAAACCGGGTGGATAATTCCTGGCACCAGATAGATGTGCAGCTGAGAAAAAGATATGACTTAATACCAAACCTGGTGGAGACTGTAAAAGGCTATGCCGCACATGAGAAGGAGACACTGGAAAAGGTGATAGCAGCCAGAAGACAGGGTATAGAAGCCGGAAATATAAAAGATCAGGCCAAGGCTGAGAATATGCTGACCGATACGCTTAAATCCCTGTTTGCAGTATCGGAAAGGTATCCCGACCTCAAGGCGGATGCACATTTTTCCAGGCTCATGGAGCAGCTTAACGGCATTGAGAGCAATATCGCCTATGCCAGACAGTTCTACAATGATACGGTCATGAAGTTTAACACCAGGATACAGACTTTTCCCGGCAATATATTTGCCAGGATATTCAGTTTCACAGGTAAGGATTATTTTGAGATAGATGAAGAAGAGGCCAGGGGACCGGTCAAAGTGGAATTCTAAAAAAATCTTCTCTGGATGGGATTATCTTGAAATGTATGAAGATATAGCAAAAAACAGGGCCAAGACTGTACTGCTGATACTGGGGTTCATTTTTTTCATATCCCTTATCGGTTATTTTATCGGCATGTATTTTGATTACAGGTATGGATATGGGACTGCATTCTCCATAGTGCTTCTGGTGCTGGCACTGGTCATTGCATTGTTTGTCAGTGCCGGCAGTTATTATTTCAGTGACAGGATAGTACTTTCCCTGACCGGCGCCAGGCCCCTTTCAAGGGAAAAAGATACAAGGGTATATTATATGGTAGAAGGGCTGGCCATAGCAGCAGGTGTGCCCATGCCCGCGATCTATGAGATACCTGACACCGGGCTGAATGCCTTTGCCACAGGCAGAAATCCTCAAAATGGAGTAATAGTATTTACCAGGGGCCTGCTGGAAGGGCTTGATGATGAGGAATTAAAGGGAGTAATATCGCATGAGCTTGCACATATAAAAAATTACGATATACTTCTGGGGACTGTAATCGTGGTGCTGGTGGGAATGATCTCCATACTGGCAAATATCATGGCCCGGTTTATGCTTTTTGGAGGCCGGGGCAGGAGATCATCGAAGTCCGGCGGCGGGGCAATTATGATCATATTGCTGGTCATAGGGATCATATTCATACTGCTCTCACCGCTGGTGGCTACGATTATAAGGATGGCGGTGTCGAGGAGCCGGGAATACCTGGCTGATTCTTCAGGTTCCCTGATAACCAGGTATCCGGCAGGGCTGGCAAATGCCCTGAAGAAGATAAAGGATAACAGTCAGGTCAGGAAAGCCAATAGCGCTACTGCCCATCTGTTTATAAATAATCCCCTGGGAAGGGATTCAAAGGTCATATTTAAAAAATTATTTGATTCCCATCCTCCCATAGACGAGAGGATAGAGAGACTGGAGAAGATGTCCCTGGGTATAGGTACGAGTTAAAGGAGATGTAAAATGGAAAAATCAAGTTTCAAGGTAAAATCCGGATTGGCCCAGATGCTAAAGGGCGGAGTGATAATGGATGTCACCACTCCGGAACAGGCAAAAATAGCCGAAGATGCAGGTGCGGTATCAGTCATGGCACTGGAGAGGATACCGGCGGACATAAGGGCCTCCGGCGGGGTGGCCCGGATGACAGACCCTGAGATAATATTGAAAATAATGGATTCGGTCTCCATCCCGGTTATGGCCAAGGCCAGGATAGGACATTTTGGGGAAGCACAGATACTGGAAGCCATAGGTATAGACTATATAGATGAAAGCGAGGTGCTTACCCCGGCAGATGAGAAATACCATATCGATAAATGGAAGTTCAAGGTCCCGTTTGTCTGCGGAGCCACATGCCTGGGAGAAGCCCTGAGGCGTATAGGTGAAGGCGCAGCCATGGTGCGCACCAAGGGCGAAGCCGGTACCGGTGATGTTATAGAAGCAGTCAGGCATATGAGGAATATAAGGGATGAGATGGCAAGACTGGCTGTTATGCCGGAAGAGGAGCTGATGACCATAGCCAAGGAGATGGGCGCGCCTTATGACCTGGTAAAAGAAATCCATGAGAAAAAAACACTCCCGGTAGTAAACTTTTCCGCGGGAGGCATATCCACACCGGCTGATGCGGCTATGATAATGCAGCTGGGGGCTGATGGTGTTTTTGTGGGTTCCGGTATATTCAAGTCAGAAAATCCTTCCATGATGGCCGCTGCCATAGTCGAGGCCACCACCCATTTTGAAGACCCGGAGATACTGGCCAGGGTCTCCCGGGGCCTGGGCAATCCCATGACCGGGACAGCAGTAAGCGACCTGGAGGCGGGGCAGAAGATCGCCGGCAGGGGATGGTAAAAGGCTATGAAGGATATTATAGTGGGAGTACTTGCCCTGCAGGGAGATTTCAGGGAGCATATAGGCTTATTGAAAAAGATGAAGGTGGCAGCTGTCCGGATAAAGGTCCCTCAGGACCTGGACCGGGTTGACGCCCTTATAATACCAGGGGGGGAGAGCACCACCATAAACAAACTGCTGGCAAAATATGGCCTGGTGCAAAAGATATATGAATTCTCCAGGAGCGGCAAGCCCATTTTCGGCACCTGTGCCGGGCTTATAGTGCTGTCAAAAAAAGCGGATGGAGAAGCTGCACAGATGGGGCTTATCGATATTGATGCGGAAAGGAATGCATACGGGCGCCAGATCGACAGTTTTGAGCAGATAATAAGCCTTGACCTTGATAATGGTACCGGGAAAAAGAAATTTAATTCAGTATTTATAAGGGCTCCAAAGATAACCAGGAAGGGAAATGATGTCAGGGTCCTGGGGATGCTTGAAGGGGAGATAGTCCTGGCCAGGGAAAACAATATCCTGGTAAGCGCATTTCATCCGGAGCTTACAGATGATACTATTGTACATGAGTATTTTTTAGGGATGATAAGGAAAGACCCAAAGGAGAAATAATATGTCGGGACATTCAAAATGGCATTCCATAAAACATAAAAAAGCAAAGGAAGACGCCAAAAGGGGAAATCTTTTCGGCAAGCTCTCCAAAGGCATAATAGTGGCCATAAAGGATGGCGGAGGAGTCTCGGACCCCAGGGACAATATAACGCTTGCCAATGCTATAGCAAAAGCCAAGGAATACAATATGCCCCAGGCCAATATTGACAGGGCTATTAAAAGGGGTACCGGAGAAATAGAAGGCGAAAATTACGAGAGCATTGCCTATGAAGGATACGGGCCCGGGGGGATAGCGGTGATGGTAGAGGCGCTTACGGAAAACAGGAACAGGACTGCATCCGATGTAAGAAATACTTTTGGAAAATATGGGGGAAACCTGGGAGAATCAGGCAGCGTGAGCTGGCAGTTTGAAAGAAAGGGGCTGATAGTAGTTGAGAAAAGCGCTGTAAAGGATGAAGAGGCATTCATGCTGGAAGTCATCGATTCCGGGGCCGAGGATATTGAAGAAGCCGACGGTTTCTTCGAGATAAAGGCGGATCCTTCTGATTTCGTAAGGGTAAAGGAGTCTTTACAGAAAAGTGATATCACCATAAAGAGCAGTGAAATAAGCCTGGTGCCGAAATCCACGGTGGAGCTTACCCTGGAAGAGGGCAAGAAAGCAATGAGGCTGATAAATGCCCTGGAAGACCATGATGATATACAAAATGTCCATTCAAATATAGAATTAAGCCAGGAGATAATGGATGCACTGGACGAAGGATGATGATGTCTCAAGGAGGTTTTAGAGTCCTGGGCGTCGACCCGGGCCTGGAGACTACAGGTGTCAGCATAGTGGATATAAATGGGTCTGCATACAGTCCCATATACACCGGATGCATAATAACCGGCAAGAAAGACCCCCTGTGCCGGAGGCTGGAGTTGATATTCAATGACCTGGTGCGCATAATAGATATCTATAGACCTGATTGCATGGCTATAGAGGAGTTGTTTTTCAGTTCCAATACCAAAACCGCCATCAAGGTTGGACATTCCAGGGGAGTGCTTATGCTGGCTGGAAGCACAAAGGGGCTGGATATTTATGAATATACACCCCTGGAGATAAAGCAGGCAGTAGTGGGATATGGAAGAGCCACTAAAAAACAGGTAAAATATATGCTTAAAGCCATACTGGGAGTAAAAGATGACTTTTTTCCCAAAGCAGATGATGCCTGGGATGCATTGGCGGTATCGATATGCCATGGCAGCTTTTATAAATTCAAGGATAAAGCCAGACAGGCTGGAGACTTTAGACCATGATAGCCAGGCTAAAAGGGGAAATACTTGAAAAGGCGCCCTCCCGAGTGGTGATAGCTTCGGGTGGGATAGGATTTGAGGTCCTGATATCGGGAAAGACATTCGAAAAGCTTCCCGGACTGGGTGAAGTAGTCGAGATGGATATACATACCTATGTGAGGGAAGACGAGATAAGGCTGGTGGGCTTTTTCAGCCGTGAAGACAGGGAAATATTCCTGAAGCTCCTGTCAGTTTCAGGCATATCCATAAAGATCGCGCTCAGTACATTGACTATATATGATTTCCGGGAGCTCAGGCGCATAATAACTGCCAGGGATGCCGATATGGCCAGCAGGGTGCCGGGCATAGGCAAAAAACTGGCTGAGAGGCTGATACTGGAGCTTAAGGATAAATTTGAAGAGGAAGATATGATGGAAGCGGGCATGGCGGGCTGCATACCTGGAGGAGATAAGATCTTTGAGGTAAAGCAGGCGCTTAAGACTCTCGGCTATAACAGCAGGGAGATAAGCAGGGCGCTGGCAAAGATAAGGCCCGGGGATGTGGAGGACAGCAAAGTGGAAGACATCCTGAGGATAGCCCTTAAGGAGGTATGACAATTACAAGTGAAGGCCAGGGATATCAGGGTAATCCGGATATTGATCCCAACTACAAAAAAGAAGACCTGGAGCTTGACAGGAGCCTGAGGCCCAGGCTGATCTCGGAATTTATCGGCCAGGAAAAGCTGGTGCAGAATCTCAGGGTTTTTATAGACTCCGCCAGGAAACGGAGCGAGCCTCTGGACCATGTCATACTTTCAGGGCCTCCGGGCCTGGGAAAGACCTGCCTGGCTGAGATCATAGCAAATGAGATGAACGTGAACTTCAGGATAACTTCAGGTCCTGCCATTGAGAGGGCAGGAGACCTGGCTGCCATACTTACCAATCTTGAAGACCTTGATGTACTCTTCATAGATGAGATACACAGGCTTAACCGAACTGTAGAGGAAATCCTTTACCCGGCTATGGAAGATTACAAGCTTGATATAATAATTGGCAAGGGGCCTTCGGCAAAATCCATAAGGATAGATATTGCGCCCTTTACTATAATCGGGGCTACTACCAGGATAGGGCTGGTGGCATCTCCGCTCAGGGACCGTTTCGGGGTGAACCTCCGGCTCGACTACTATGACAATGACAGCCTGGTAAAGATCATAAAAAGGTCAGCCCGCATACTGGATCTTGTAATAACCGACAGAGGCGCAGCCATGCTGGCTTCCCGAAGCAGGGGAACCCCCAGGATCGCCAACAGGCTCCTGAGGAGGGTCAGGGATTATGCACTGGTAGGCGGTGACGGAAAGATAGACCGGGCATCTGCGGAAACAGCCCTGGATAGGCTGGATATAGACAAGCTGGGACTGGATGTAATAGACAAAAAGATACTTGACACGCTGGTGGTCAAGTTTAACGGCGAGGCTGTGGGAGTGGGCACCATAGCAGCTTCCATAGGAGAAGATACAAATACGATCGAGGATGTCTATGAACCCTACCTGCTCCAGCTAGGTTTTGTAAAGAGGACCCCCAGGGGCAGGGTGGCAACGGTCAGGGCATTCAGATATATGGGAATAGAAAAAGATCCCGGACAAAAGCTTTTTTGACCTGCAGCATATGGACCTAAGACTTTTTGACTACAGCCTACCGGAGAGATTGATCGCACAGAAGCCGCTTGAGGAGCGCGACCATTCCAGGCTGATGATAATAGACCGCTCTGGCAGCAGGATAAAGCATGACATCTTCTATAATCTGGGCCATTATCTGAAAAAAGGGGATGTACTGGTAATAAATAACAGCAGGGTGACACGTTGCCGGCTTTTCGGCAGGAAGGAAAAGACTGGTGCTTCCATTGAATGTTTTGTGCTGGAAAAGGACAGGGGCAGAGGCTGCCAGGTACTGTTAAGGCCTTCAAAAAGACTTAAGGCAGGCGACAGGGTCTATATTGGCTCCGACTACTTCCAGGTACGGGAAAAATTTGAACGGGGCCGGGCCCTGGTAGATTTCAACAGGCCCGCAGAAGAGGTCTTTGCAACCAGCGGACAGGTACCGCTTCCGCCTTATATAAAGTCAGCCCATATCGACGGGGAAAGATACCAGACAGTCTATGCCGACAGGGAAGGCTCTGCCGCCGCTCCTACGGCCGGGCTGCACTTTACACCGGAACTTATGGACGTTCTCAAGAGCAGGGGAATACAGTTTGTCAGCCTGTCCCTGGATATCGGGTACGGGACTTTCAGGCCGGTCGCCTGCAGTAATATAGAAGAACATAAGATGCACGAAGAATATTATTCCATCGATGATGTCCAGGCCGGTATCATAGAAGCAGCCAGGAATGAAAAAAGAAGGGTCATAGCTGTAGGTACGACCAGCGCCAGGGTGCTGGAGACGGTAATGGCAAGGCAGGGCAGGATAGAAAAAAGCTCAGGACACACCGGGATATATATTTATCCGCCCTACAGATTCAGGGCAGTTGATGCCATGATAACCAATTTTCATCTTCCCAGGTCTACCCTTCTAATAATGATAAGCGCATTTGCCGGCAGAGAAAAGGTGCTTGAGGCCTATAGCGAAGCCATAAAAAAACAATACAGGTTTTACAGTTTTGGCGACTGTATGTTAATAATATAGATAAGTCCCTGGATACAGCAATATGTTTTTTCAGATAAGACAACAGGACAGAAAGACACGGGCCAGGTGCGGCCTGCTGACAACCGCCCACGGCACGGTAGAGACCCCTGTATTTATGCCTGTAGGCACAAGGGCGGCAGTAAAGGCTGCCAGGCCCGGTGACCTGAAGGCCATGGGGTGCAGTATAATACTGGGAAATCTATATCATGTCTATCTGCAGCCTGGAATAGAGATCATAAGACAGGCAGGAGGACTGCATAGTTTCATGAACTGGGACAGGAGCATCCTTACCGACAGCGGCGGATTCCAGGTATTCAGCCTGGGAGGCATCAGGAAAGTCCTGCAGGACGGAGTCGAGTTCCGTTCCATAATAGACGGGTCAAAACATCTCTTTACCCCGGAAACTGTAATAAGGCTGCAGGCCGGCATAGGTTCCGACATAGCCATGGTGCTTGATGAATGCATACCCTATAATCAGGATTTTGAATATACCAGGGAAGCTGCAGACAGGACAAACAGGTGGGCAGCTGCTTCACTGGAGGAAGGCAGGCGCATGCAGGGATCCGGCATGAAGATATTCGGTATCGTCCAGGGAGGATTTATCAGGGAGCTGAGGAGGTCCTGCGCTATGGAGATATCATCGATGGGCTTTGACGGCATAGCCTTCGGCGGACTGAGCGTAGGGGAGGAAAGAGGGCTGACAATGGAGATGCTCTCATATTCAATAGATCATGCAGACAGGACAAAGCCTTTATATTTCATGGGCCTGGGAGACCCCGGGGGAATACTGGAAGCAATCGCACTGGGTATCGATATGTTTGACTGTGTAATGCCTACCCGCATCTCCAGGAACGGCAGCGCATTTACTTCGCATGGAAGGATAAACCTGAAAAATAAACGGTTTGCCGTGGATTTTGGCCCAATAGATGATAGATGCACCTGCCATACCTGCAGTAATTTTTCTGCAGCGTATATAAGGCACCTGGTCAAAAGCCGGGAGATCCTGGCCAGCATGCTGCTCACAACCCATAATATACATTTTATCATGGATATGGTAAAAAGAGGCCGGGAAGCCATAAAAAAAGGCATATATGAAGATTTCAGGAGAGACTTCCTGCAGGAGTATAATAAAAGCGGCAAAAAATAAAAAAACTTCAATAATTGTTTGCAAAAATTTTAAAAAAGTTAATAATAGTGATATTTGATTTTTAAAAACCAAGGAGTGATATACAGGATGAAATACTCAATAAAGTTATTAGCGGTATTGACCATTAGCATCATGCTGATAGGAACGGCAGCCTTTGCCGTATCATGTCTTCCCATGACCACTGATACCGGCGCTGCTTCAGATGACGGCACAGCGGCAGCCCAGGAAGAACCCACTGGATTTGCCGGTATATTTGCACAATACGGGACATGGATCTGGCTGGCCATACTTGTAGTAGCCTTCTACTTCCTGCTTATAAGGCCGCAGAGGATGAGGAGCAAAAAGACCCAGGAACTGATGTCCAGTCTTGCCAGGGGTGATGAAGTGGTGACTGCCGGAGGATTTCACGGAAGGATAAAAGATATCAGGGATGATGTCATAATAATAACCATTGCCTCCGGTGTGGACGTAAAGGTCAATAAGGCTTCAGTCTCCAAGAAAGTCGCTAACCAGCAATAATCATTAACGACATACTGCAGCCCTTTTGCCTGGAAGAATAACTGATGCGCAATAAAAAAGTAAATATAATAATATTTATAGCATTTATACTGCTGATAGGTGTCAGTATTTACTATATTGCCGTCCAGCCCATAAACCTGGGTCTGGACCTTAAGGGCGGGACCCAGATAATCCTTCGCCCTGTCGAAGGAGAGGAATCCCAGGTAACTTCCGAGTCTCTGGATAAGGCCATGCTTATAATCATGGACAGGATCGACAGGCTGGGTATATCGGAACCCCTGGTCACCAGGGATATCTCCAATAATATTGTCATCCAGCTGCCAGGTGTAGAAGACCCCGACCGTGCTGTCAGCGTTATAGGCAAGACAGCCCAGCTTGAATTCAGGATGCTTGAAGGCACCCTGGTGTCCCGTACGGGCCAGGAAACGGAATTCGCTGCTTTTGATCCGGATACAGGCACTATTTCCTATGGCCCGGACCCGGATGAAGTGATACTTGTTGATAATATCAATTCTACTGTACCGGTAAAGTCCGGAGTGCTTCATTTTGGGGAAGACAACGGTAAGATATACCTGATGGATAGGGGATTTGAGTTTGGCAGCGAATTTGACCGGGAAATGGCTGAGGGAGTATTCGAGTATGACCAGGACACCCGTGAACTGATACTTAAGGATATCGACTCCGGTGAAAACCTTGGAGAGCTGCTTATAGACGGCAGGACCGGGGCGGCTTCACTGGTAGGTCCGGTTCTTCTTACAGGCGATAAGCTGGCCAGGGCATCAGCCGGCTATGATGGTACAGGCCAGATAATAGTATCTCTCAGTTTTAAGCAGGAGGGCGCAGGAGCTTTTGAGGATATCACCACAGACAATATAGGCGAGCAGCTGGCAATAGTGCTGGATGAAGAGATCAAGTCCGCACCTTTTATAAATGTACCCATATCCGGCGGTGATGCCGTGATAGAGGGGATAAACAGCCTGGATGAAGCCAATGATATAACCCTTGTACTGCAGACGGGAGCACTTCCGGTGAACCTGGTAATCGAGGAAAGCAGCACTGTAGGTCCCACCCTGGGAAGGGATGCGCTGGATAAGGGTCTTTATGCAGGAGTCATAGGTTTTGTGCTCATAATCATATTCATGACCGCTTATTACAGGGGCCTGGGACTGGTATCCGTACTGGGACTTATGGTATATGTCGCCTTATTCTGGGGCATACTTGCAGGGATCGGGGCAGCGCTAACCCTGCCCGGCATCGCAGGAATAATACTTACCATAGGTATGGCGGTGGACGCCAATGTTATAATATTTGCGCGCATAAGGGAAGAAGCCAGGAAAGGTAAGTCAACCCGCATAGCCATAGGCGACGGCTTCAGGCATGCTTTAAGCACCATAGTAGATGCTAATGTCACTACCCTTATAACAGCAGCAGCACTTTACGGTTTTGGTACCGGACCCATAAAGGGATTTGCTGTCACACTGGCCCTGGGAGTGGTACTGAGCATGCTCATCAGCCTGCTTTTTACCAGAGCAGTATTATTTACAGCTGCCGGTTTCCATGGCCTGGCCAGGCCCAGTTTCATCGGTGTCAGAAAAAAAGAGGAGCAGTGATTTGGATCTGAAAAAACTGCAGTTTGATTTTATAGGAAGAAGAAAGATATGGTTCATAATATCTGCTGTAGTAATACTTGCAGGAGTGGCCGGTTATTTCATGCAGGGCGGATTTAATTTTGGTATTGATTTTCTTGGAGGAACCCTGATAGAGGTGGAATTTGACCAGGAGGTCCAGCCGCAGGCCATAAGGGATATTCTTGATGAACAAGGTTACGGCAGTTCCATAATACAGCAGACAGGACCCGATAAATATATAATCAGGATAAAAGCCGAAGAGATCGGCAAACCCATAAGCAGTGCGGAAAAAAATGCTATCCTGGATTCGCTGGACCAGGGAATCGGCATAAACAGGCAGCTGCTGCAGGACAGGACCGTAGACCCGGGATTCGGAAGCGTCCTGATAAGGAATGCCCTTATTGCCATGGCCATAAGCCTGGCAGGAATACTTATATATGTATGGATCCGTTTCGAATTCCGCTTCGGGGCTACGGCTATAGTCACCCTGGCCCATGATGTGCTGGTGACCCTGGGAGTATATGCTATATTAAACCGGGAAATAAACACATCCACCATTGCGGCACTGCTTACCATCATAGGTTATTCGCTGAATGATACCATTGTAGTGTTTGACCGCATAAGGGAGAATACGCCCCAGTCCAGAAAGCTTGGCTATGCCGGAGTGGTAAACCAATCGGTAAACACAACACTTACCAGGTCCATAAATACCTCTATTACCACATTATTTCCGGTAATACTTCTCTTAATACTGGGGACTACCGCTCTCAAGGATTTTGCCCTGGCCCTGACCATAGGCATAATATCCGGTACATATTCCTCCATCTTCTTTGCCAGCCCCATACTGGTATCCTGGAATAACAGGTTCGCCAGATATAAAAAATAGAAATGGCAGGCAATCCCCATAAGTGGATACCAAGGAACAGTGATTTCAGGGACCTGCACCAGACCATAGATGGATATGGTGCCGTTTTTTCGCGACTGCTCCTCTCCAGGGGACTTGACACCAAAGACAGGATAGATGATTTCCTTAAACCCTCTTTAAGGAAAATGCATGATCCCTTCCTTATGCCGGGCATGTCGGCAGCTGTATCCAGGTTCAAAAAAGCCCTTGAAGGAGATGAAAGTATATGGATATTCGGTGATTATGATGCTGACGGCATAATAAGCTCTGCAATGCTGTATAATTTCCTGAATACCCTGGGTTTAAAACCTGATGTATATATACCGGACAGGACCTCCGAAGGCTATGACCTGAACCGGGATTTCCTTGAATCCGTGACCGGTAAAGCGGACCTGGTCATATGTGTGGATTGCGGCACAAACAGTCTTTCACCCCGGGAATATGTTATGGACAATGCAGCCAGTCCCGGGGTTATAGCCTGCGATCATCATAATCCCGCACCCTGCAGCTATAACCAGTCTGAAAGATACATAGTGGTAAATCCCAAACTTCCCGGAACCGTTTATCCCTTCATGGAGCTGAGCGGAGCGGGGGTTACATTCAAGTTCATGACCGCAGTGCTAAGGAGTCTTGATGCACAAAAAAAGAAAAGTTTCAGCAAAGATTACCTGACATCGCTTCTTGACCTGGTGGCAGTATCTACACTGGCAGACCTCATGCCGCTTAACGGCGAAAACAGGATCCTGGTAAGCTATGGCCTGAAGAGGATCTGCAGCACATCAAATCCCGGCCTCAGGAAGCTGATGGAAATGTCCCTTGCCGACACTTCCGCTGTAAGCGAATATGATATCGGTTTTGTAATCGCACCCAGGCTTAATGCTGCAGGGCGGGTAAAAGATGCCATAGAAAGCTTCAGGCTTCTTTGCTGCGACAGTGATGACAACCATTCAATAGCGGGAAGGCTGGATAAGTACAATATCAAGAGACAGGAGCGGCAAAAAGAGATCTTTGACGAGATAATGGAAAAATATACCCCCGCTGCAGGCAGTTACGGGAAAAAGATATTTATAGAGTATTCAGACAGCTGGGAAGAAGGTATGCTGGGAATAGTGGCTTCCGATATGGTAAAAGTCCTTAATATGCCGGTAATACTCTTCAGGGAAAGAAACGGCCTGCTGAAGGGTTCGGGAAGAAGCATACGGGAGTTCAGCCTTCACCGGAGCCTTGACAAGACAAAGGACCTGTTTAAAAGATTTGGAGGCCATGACCTGGCCTGCGGCATAACTATGGAATTAAAAAACTTTGATAAATTCCTGCACCGGATGAATAAGATGGCAGGAGAGGTCCTGACTGATGAAGATCTTTTAAAAAAATTTATATATGACATAGAGATAAGCTTTGACGAGATAGATGACAGTCTTATGCGGGATATAGACAGGCTGAGGCCTTTCGGCATGGGAAACCCTTCGCCCTCCTTCGTGACCCGGGGATGCATGATAGAAGGGGTAAAAAGGCTTAAGCAAGGCCTTCATGCAAAGGTCTTCCTGAAAAGGGACAGTATGGCGATGGATGGCATATTATTCAATATAGGCCGCGATAGAGATGCCCTTCTGCACGCGGGCAATACCGTAGATATACTCTATGACATTTCTATCAATTCATGGATGGGAAGAAGGTCCATTCAGCTCAGGATCAGGGATCTGTTTTAGAAGAATCAAAAAATGTTTTATAATATCCTTATATTTATTTAATAAGGGGCCTTTCCCCGGTTATTATAATGGCTAAAGCTAAAAAAGTACAAGCTGCAGAGAAGGCGGTCTCATCCGACCAGCTGTTTGAAGTCCTGGTGCAGACTGTCATGAAATATAATAAAAATGTCGACCGGGATCTCCTGGAGAAGGCATATAAGACGGCAAAAAAGTATCATGGAGACCAGGTACGCAAGACAGGAGAACCATTCATAAACCATCCCCTCCAGGTAGCCCTGATCCTGGCTGATATCGAGATGGACCAGACCTCTATCGCTTCGGCCATACTGCATGATATAGTCGAGGACACTGATTATAACCTGGAGAAGATGACATCTGAGTTCGGCAATACTGTAGCCCGGATAACCAACGGTGTCACCAAGCTGGATAAGATAGTGTTCAATAGCAGGGAAGAACAGCAGGTAAGCAATATCAGGAAGATGATAATCGCCATGTCCGAGGATGTGAGGATAATCCTGGTAAAGCTTGCAGACAGGCTTCATAATATGAGGACGCTTAAACCGCTGGACAAGGACAAAAGGTTCAATATATCCATGGAGACCATGGAAGTATATGCACCCATAGCCCACCGCCTGGGCATCTACCAGATAAAGTCAGAACTGGAAGACCTGTGTTTCATGCACCTGCATGAAAAAGAATACCTCAAATTAAAAGATATGATAGACGAGAGGATAAATGAAAGAAAATCCCTGGTAGACGAGGTAATTGACCTGGTAAGGAAAAAGCTCAAAGAAGCAGATGTTTCTGCTGATATCAGCGGCAGGGTTAAATCATACTACAGTATATATAATAAGATAACCAGGCAGGGCCGGGATTTTGAGGACATTTATGATGTCCTGGCCATAAGGATCATAGTGGAGGATGTCAAAAACTGCTATGCCGTACTGGGGATCATACACTCGCTCTGGAAACCGGTACCGGGCAGGTTCAAGGATTTTATAGCCAATCCAAAATTCAATATGTACCAGTCGCTTCATACTACGGTAATAGGCCTTAGGGGGAAACCTCTCGAAGTACAGATAAGGACTTTCGAGATGCATAAAGTGGCTGAATACGGAATAGCGGCGCATTATAAATATAAGGAAGAAGGCTTCAAGCTAAGTGAATTTGATAAAAGGGTTGCATGGATAAGGCAGCTGCTGGATTGGCAGAAGGAATTAAAAGACCCTCACGAGTATATGGAATCTTTGAAGCTGGACCTGTTCGAAGAAGAAGTATTTGTTTTCACGCCCAAGGGACGCGTGGTAAATCTCCCCAGGGGAGCAACCCCTATTGATTTTGCCTATGTTATCCATACAGATATCGGTCATAATGCAATAGGCGCCAAGATAAACGGGGTAATGGTGCCCATAGAAAGCACCCTTGAAAACGGCGATATAGTAGAGATCATAGTATCAAAGAGCCAGAAAGGCCCTTCCAGGGACTGGCTGAATATCGTTAAGACATCAAGGGCTAAAAACAAGATACGCCAGTGGTTCTCCAAAGAGCAGCGCCAGGAATCATATAATACCGGCAGGGAGATAATGTTAAAGATCCTGAGAAAAAACAGCCTGTCTTTCAAGACTGTCAGCAATGACGTTTTCGAGGATATCGCCCGTGATATGAATTTTGACCGGGCGGATACACTTTTCCGCAGCATCGGCTCCCACAAGGTCTCAGCTCATCAGGTATTTACCCGTATTGTAAAAAAATTATCCCAGTCGGAGGAAAAGAAAGAACTAAAGATAGAGGATATCCGTGACAGGGAAGAGACCCGGAAGACCGGCAGCGGTATTAGCGTAAAGGGCATGGAGGAAGTGCTGGTGACTATGGCCAAATGCTGCAATCCAGTTCCCGGAGACAGGATAGTGGGCTATATCACCAGGGGAAAGGGAATATCGGTACACAGGGCTGACTGCACCAATGTGAATACCCTGATGAGCCGTGAGAATGAAAGATTCATAGATGTAAGCTGGGACAGGAATGCGCCCAATAAGTTTAATGCGGAGATCCAGATCGAGGCCCTGGACAGGACCAAGCTTTTAAGGGACATCACAAATACCATAAGCGAATATGATATCAATATCATGAGGGCCCATTCATTAAAGATAGACAGGGCGGGACATGTAAAGTTCCGTTTTTTAATAGAGATAAATAATAAGTATATCCTGAAAGACGTTATAAATAATATAAAGATGATAGATTCTGTCTATGATGCTTTCAGGATATTGCCTGGAAAGTAGATATATGGATGTGGAAAAACTGGTCGTGGGACCATTATCGGCAAACTGCTACATAGTCAAACTGGAAAAAAAGTTTTTTTTGATCGACCCCGGCGATGAAGAAGAAAGGATAATAGAATACCTGGGTTCCAGGGGCATAGTGCCCAGTTTCATTATAAATACCCATGGACACTTCGACCATATCGGCGCCGTGCCCGGACTCCAGGACGAATATGGCATAGACTTCTATATCGATCCCGGCGATGAAGGGATAATAACTGATCCTTTTAAAAACGGTTCTTCAATTTTTGGCCAAAATAATCTATCATTAGAGACTTATAACCTGATAGATCCGGAAACAGCCGGATATTTCAGGAAAATGGGGATAGAGATAATAAAGACTCCAGGACATTCCCCCGGGTGCATTGTCATCAGGGTAAACGACTGTCTTTTTACGGGAGACCTGTTATTTAAGGGCTCTATAGGAAGGACTGACCTTGCGGGCGGCAATATGCAGGATATGAAGAGGTCGCTTAAAAAGATAAAGGGCCTGGGGGGCGGTTTAAGCATCTATCCCGGCCATGGGCCAGGCACAGACCTGGACTCTGAAAAGAAGAATAATTATTATCTTAATGAAGATGTCCTTTTTTAGATATGGATAGGTGATTGAATTGAAGCTGAACTCCCCCCGGGGAACATCTGATATTTACGGCGAGGATATAGAATACAGGGATTTTGTAATAGAGACAGTCAGGGAGCTTTTTAAAGTATTCGGTTTTCAGGAGATAATAACCCCTGCATTCGAGCATACCGAAGTCTTCTCCAGGAGTATCGGTGAATCGACTGATATTGTACAGAAAGAGATGTACACATTCCCTGACCGCAAGGGAAGGTCGCTTACCCTGAGACCGGAGGGGACAGCCTCCATAGTAAGGTCAGTGGTGGAGAAAAAGATGCTGTCCTCGCAGGAACTGCCGCTTAAGCTTTTTTATATAGGGAATATGTTCAGGTATGAAAGGCCCCAGAAAGGCAGGATGAGGGAATTCTGGCAGATTGGCGCTGAAGCCATGGGAAGCAGCGAGCCTTTGATAGATGCGGAAGTCATATGGCTCCTTAGCCGTATCTTCTATAAGCTGGGGTTTAAAAAATTGCAGCTCAGGATAAACAGTATAGGATGCAGCCAGTGCCGGGAAAGCTTCATCCGTGAGTTTAAGGATTATATACAGCCTGATCTTGGAGGTCTATGCCAGGACTGCAGGAAGAGGTTTGAAGCCAATCCTTTAAGAATATTCGACTGCAAGAAGAGCA
>Ga0180429_10000792_pt1 | contig 27543 bp, 24 predicted proteins | sample SS_ome_FD_132428 | JGI IMG/M metagenome (GOLD analysis project Ga0180429, IMG submission 132428) | Hypersaline lake sediment archaeal communities from the Salton Sea, California, USA - SS_1_S_1 metaG | ecosystem: Environmental > Aquatic > Non-marine Saline and Alkaline > Hypersaline > Sediment ...
CGCCTACTCCTATTGCGAGATCTGCTTCTGGAAGTGCGGCGTCAAGGCCTACGTCCAGGGCGGCAAGGTGCGCAAGGTCGACGGCTACGAGGGCAACCCGAAGTCGCGCGGCATGCTCTGCCCACGCGGCCAGGGCGGCGTCGCCACGACCTACGACCCCGACCGCCTCAAGAAGCCGCTCATCCGCGTCGAGGGCACCGAGCGCGGCGCCGGCCAGTACCGCGAGGCCAGCTGGGACGAGGCGTACGACTACATCACCGAGAAGATGAACCAGATCAAGTTCGAGCACGGCACCGAGTCCGTCGCCTTCTTCGGGCACGGCACCGGCGACGCCTGGTTCGCCTCCTACCTCCCCGGCGCCTGGGGCAGCCCCAACGCCGCCAAGCCGTCCGTCAGCCTCTGCACCGCGCCGCGCGAGACCGCCAGCCAGTACACCTTCGGGCGCGGCATCTCCGGCCACGAGCAGATCGACTGGGACGAGACCGACTACATCGTGCTCATCGGACACCACATCGGCGAGGACACCCACAACACCCAGTTGCAGGACTTCGCCACCGCGCTGAAGCGCGGAGCCCAACTCGTCGTGGTCGACCCGCGCTTCTCGGTCGCGGCCTCCAAGGCCAAGGACTGGCTGCCGATCAAGCCGGCGACCGACACCGCCCTGCTGCTGGCCTGGGCCAACGTCCTCGTCGAGGAGGGCCTGTACGACGCCGAGTACGTCGAGAAGTACACCCTCGGCTTCGAGCAGCTCGCCGCCCACGTCGCGCAGTACACCCCCGAGTGGGCCGCCGAGATCACGGACATCCCCGCCGACACGATCCGCCGCATCGCGCGCGAGATGGCCGCCCACGCCCCGCGCGCCGTGCTGCCCGTCGGCCGCCACGTCGTGTGGTACGGCCCCGACGACATGCACCGCATGCGCTCGCTCTACATCGTCAACGTGCTCCTGGGCAACTACGGGATGCCCGGCGGCTACTACTTCTGCGACGCGCCCGTCGTGGAATCGTACCCGCACCCCGATTTGCCCCTCTCGCCAGCGGCCGGCGGCTGTGGCGGCGGAGCGACGGAGGTCGCGACGGACTCGCCCTTCCGTGATTCCGTCGATCGCGGCAAGTTCTTCGGTTCGGCGACCGCCGTGCAGGAGTTCATCGAGCCGATGATCACGGGGCAGCCCTACCCGATCAAGGGGCTCTTCAGCTACGGCGTCAACCTGTTCCACACGATCCCGATGGTCGAGCGTACGAAGCAGGCGCTCAAGGAGCTCGACCTCTACGTCGCCATCGACATCCTGCCGATGGAACACGTCATGTGGGCCGACGTCATCCTGCCCGAGTCGACCTACCTCGAGCGCTACGACGACCTGCTGCTGCAGGCCCACAAGACCCCGTTCATCTCGGCGCGCTTCCCCGCGGTGCCGCCCCTGTACGACACCCGGTCCGCATTCGACATGGCGAAGGAGCTCGGCGAGCGCCTCGGCCTCGGCGAATACTTCCCCTGGGAGAACGTCGAGGAGTACCTCGACCGGCGGCTCTCGTCGATCGGGCAGAGCCTCGAGGCGCTCAAGGAGCAGGGCACCATCGTCCGCCGCGGGCGCCCGTACTTCGCCGACTGGGAACGCCTCAACCGCAACCCCATCGGCACGCCCTCGGGCAAGATCGAGATCTACTCCGAGCGCTTCGCCGAGGCGGGGCTCGACCCGCTGCCGCTCTTCGTGCCGCCCATCGAGGGGCCCTCCGGCATGTACCGCCTGCTCTACGGCCGCAGCCCGGTCCACACCTTCGCCCGTACCCACAACAACCCCATCCTGATGGAGGCGCACGGCGAGAACGGCGTGTGGATCTCCACCTCGGAGGCCGCCAGGCTCGGCATCCGGCATAACGAGTACGTCTTCCTCGAGAACCAGGACGGCGCCCGCGAGGGCCCGGTACGGGCGTACGTCACCGAACGCATCCGCAACGACTGCGTCTACCTGGTCCACGGCTTCGGTCACAAGGCGCCCCTGATGCGCATCGCGAACGGCCGCGGGGCCTCCGACACCCACCTGCAGACCCGCTACGACCTCGATCCCGTCTCGGGCGGCGCCGGCCTGCGCAACAACTGGGTGAAGATCGTGCCGGGCGCACCCGACCCGCAGCACCCACCGGTGGCCTGGCTGGCCCGTGAAGGGAGCCGCGCATGACCCGCCTCGCGATGGCCATCGACCTCGCCTCCTGCGTCGGTTGCGCGGCCTGCTCGATCGCCTGCAAGATGGAGAACGAGGTCCCGCTGGGCGTCAACCGCCTGTGGATCCGCAACACCACCGTCGGCACCTTCCCCAACCTCACCGTCGAACACCGCCCCGAGCAGTGCCTGCACTGCGAGAACCCGCCCTGCGTGCCCGTCTGCCCCACCGGCTGCTGCTTCGTTCGCGAAGACGGCATCGTCGACATCGACCCGAAGAAGTGCATCGGCTGCTCCGCCTGCATCGCGGCCTGCCCGTACGACGCGCGCCACATGCTGCCCCAGGGGTACGTGAGCAAGTGCGACTTCTGCAAGCACCGCGTCGAAGAGGGTCGCATGCCGGCCTGCGTCGAGACCTGCCCGACGCTTTGCCGCACGTTCGGCGACCTCGACGACCCCAACAGCCCCGTCTCCATCGCCGTCCGCGAGGCCAGGCGCGTCGACGTCCTGCGCCCAGGCCTTGGCACCGAGCCGAAACTCTACTACCTCAACACACCCGCCGCGTTCGGTCTCGTCGGCGAGACGGGAGGGACCCTGTGACCGAGTTCTACGGCCTCCCCAACAGCGCGCACTTCTGGCACTGGCCGACCCTGATCCACTTCGCCCTGGTCGCGTTGGCCGGCGGCATGGTGCTGGTCACCGCGATCGCCAGCATCAAGAACCACCCCAAGGCCCGCACCTACGCCCTGATCACGATGGTGCTCATCGTGCTCGACCTCATCACGCTGTGGGTCGAGTCGCCATCGCGCTTCCGCTTCACCCACGTGTGGCTCTTCCTGACCGTCACGCCGACCGCGCCCATCTGGCTCGGCGCCTGGGGCCTCATCGTCTCGCTCGGCTCGAGCTTCTTCGTGTGGCTGAACAAGGGCCCGAAGATGCTGTGGAACGCGGGATTGGTCGTCGGCGCCGCGCTCGCGCTCACCTACCCCGGCCTCGCGCTCGCGGTCAACATCAACCGCCCGATGTGGACGCCCGCGCTCCTGGTGCTGTTCCCCCTGACCGGCATGGTGACCGTCCTCGGGCTCGCGCACTTGCTCAAGCAGGCTTGGGCCGCGCGCTGGCTCGTCACCGTCTCCATCGCCAGCGCCGTCATGGGCATCGTGTACCTCTTCGCCCTGGCGACCGGCTCGGCAGAGGCACAGCACGCCTTCGAGTACCTCTGGAGCCACGACGGCCTGTGGCTCTCCGTAGGCATCGCCGCCCTGCTCGTCGCGCCGGTCCTCATCCGGCGCCTCCCCCTCCTCGCAGGCTTGGTGCCGCTCCTCGGTGCCACCCTGGTCCGCAGCCTGATCGTCGAAGCCGGTCAGGCCCAGTTCTTCGGGTTCTAGGGCTGCCAGCCCTGAACGAACCGGGGCCAGCGCGCCCCACACGAAAGGGAGTACCCCATGAAGCGATTCGCCCTCGTCCTGATCGCCCTCCTCGTCGCCTCCGGCGCCTTCGCCCAGAGCGCCACCGAGCAGTTCGGCGCCATCATCAACGAAGCCTCCGAGGCCCGCTGGCTGCAGGTCAACGTGCAGGATTCGTTCGACTTCATCGAGCAGGTCGAGCCCTTCCTCCTCGACGTCCGCCGCCAGGACGAGTTCGACCTCGGCCACATCGACTTCGCCGTCCTCATCCCGGTCACCGAACTCGCCGACCGGCTCGGTGAGCTCCCCGAGAACAAGGACACGCCGATGATCATCTACTGCGCCGCCGGCACCCGCGGCATGTGGGCCCTCTCGCTGCTCAAGCTGGACGGCTTCACGAACGTCCGCAACATGAGCGGTGGCTTCAACGCCTGGAAGGCCGCCGGCCTGCCGATCGTCGAGTAACCTTCTCCACCAAGCGTTCGTCCGCGCCGGCCCCCGCTCGTCGGGGGCCGGCCGTTTCGCGCAGCGGTTCCCTCCGCGATCGCCCATTCATCGGTCGCCGCGCTCGGCCCACCAGGCGGCCAGCCATGCGAGCGCCTCCAGGGTGCCCTCCCGGCCCTCGGCGATCAGGTCCTCGGGCACCAGCAGGGCGTCGTTCCGGCGCTGCTGGCAGTCCCAACCGGCCACCGGCAAGGCCCGGCCGTCACGGTAGAGCTCGATCAGCCGCTCGATCGGCGCCTCGTAGAGCACCGCCACCTCGTCGCAGCGCGCGTGGTAGTCCGTCAGCGCCCGCCCCTCGACGAGGGTGGCGTACACGTCCTGGAACTCGCGGTCGAGCGCGCCATCGGGGTACGCCCGTTGCGAGCGCGCCGTCCCGAGCGGGTCGACGTCGCCGGGGCGGAGCGTGAGGCCGATCTCCTCCTCCGCCTCGCGCAGGGCGTCGAGCCAGATCTCGCCCGCGTGCAGGTGCCCGCCCACGCTCACGTCGACCTTCCCCGGCGCCAGGTCCTTCGCCCGCGAGCGTCGCTGCAACAGCACGTAGCCGTCGGGGTGCATCACCCACAGGTGGAACGCCCGGTGCCAGTCGCCGTCGCGGTGGACGGCGGCGCGGGCCTTGGTCTCGCCCGTCGGATCGCCCAGCTCGTCGAGCAGGTCGAGGACCTCGCCAGCCTCATCCGTCATGGGCCGAGGATAACGTCCGCCGCTGCACCCACTTGACGACCTCGACGACCGCAACCGGCGCCAGCGACGACCCGAGGACCAGGCCCCAATCGCTCGGCGCCAGGGGCACCGTCCGCAGCACCGCCTGCAGGAACGGCACGTACACCGCGGCCAGCTGCAGCGCGACGCAGACCAGCACCGCCGCCCATAGCCAGCCGTTCTCGAACGTGCGCCGCGAGAACACCGTGTCGCGGATCGATCGGGCGCTGAACGCGTGGAAGACCTGGGTCAGTGCCAAGGTCATGAACGAGATCGTGACCGCGTGATCGAGGCCGTCACCGCGGCCGTACCAGACCATGCCGACGGCGAACGCCGTGAGGGTGACAGCGGCCAGCAGCACGCCCTGCCAGACGATGAGAACGACGTACGTCCGGTTCACGAGCCGCTCGTTGGGGTCGCGCGGCGGGCGATCCATGACTCCGGCACGCGACGGCTCCAGCGCCAGGGCCAGCGCCGGGAAGACGTCGGTGATCATGTTGAGCCACAGGATCTGCAGCGCGACCAGGGGCAGCGGCCAGCCGATCATGATGGCGACGAAGACCGTCAGGATCTCCGAGAGGTTGCACGAGAAGAGGTAGTGGATGAAGCGCCGGATGTTGGCATAGATGACGCGGCCCTGCTCCACGGCCCGGACGATCGTGCCGAAATCGTCGTCGCGGATGATCATGGCCGCCGCCTCCTTGGCGACCGCCGTCCCCTTGATGCCCATGGCGATGCCGATGTCGGCCTTCCGCAGCGCGGGGGCGTCGTTGACACCGTCACCGGTCATGGCGACCACCTCGCCGCTGTGCTGCAGGGCCTCGACGATGCGCAGCTTGTGCTCCGGCGAGACGCGGGCGAACACCGCCGCCTCGTTGACGGCCTCGCGCCACCCCTCCTCGTCGCGGCCCTCGAGTTCCCTGCCCTCCCAGGTCTGGAGCTCCGAGCCGTCGAGACCACGGTCGATGCCCAGGCGCTCGGCGAGCACGGACGCCGTGCGCGGGTGGTCACCGGTGATCATGACCGTGCGGATGCCCGCCTGGCGGCAGCGCTCGACCGCCAGGGAGGCCTCGTGGCGGAGCGGATCGATCATGCCGATCAAACCGACGAAGGTCAGGTCTTCGTCGAGGTCCTCGGTGGCAGTGCCCGACGGGGCGTCGCGGTACGCGACCGCCAGCACGCGAAGCGCGTCGGCGGCCATCGCCTCGGCGTCATCGAGCCCACGCTGCCAGGCATCGTGGCCCAGCGGGACGACGCCCTCGTCGCTGAGGCGTTCGCAGCAGCGCCCGAGGATGGCCGCCGGGGCGCCCTTGACGTAGGCGACCCTTTCGCCACCTTCGAGCTCGTGGACGGTGACCATCCGACGCTCATCGGCGTCGAACGGAATCTCGCCCACGCGCGGACGCGCGCGGCGCAGGCGCTCGAGGTCGAGCCCAGCCTTGGCGGCGGCCACGACCAGCGCCCCCTCCGTCGGGTCACCCAGCACCTTGGCCTCACCGTCGTCTTCGACCATCTGCGCGTCGTTGCACAACGCCCCGATCGTGAGGGCGGTCTTCAGGAGCTCGTCCGCCGCGGGCTCGATGGATCGTTCGTCGCGCTCGAAACCACCGTCGGGGACGTAGCCGGCACCGCTCACGTCGACGCTGCGGTTCGCCACGACCACCCGCCGGACGGTCATCTCGTTGCGGGTGAGGGTGCCGGTCTTGTCGGTGCAGATGACGGTGGTGGAGCCCAGCGTCTCGACGGCCGGCAGACGGCGGACCAGCGAGTTGGCGCGCGCCATCCGCTGCACGCCGAGTGCCAGCGTCATGGTGGCGACCGCCGGCAGCCCCTCAGGCACGGCGGCGATCGCCAGCGCGATGCCGATCTCGATCATGTAGACCAGGTCGTTGCCGCGCAGATAGCCGGCCACGATGATCACCCCGGCCAACCCCAGCACGACGCCGATCAAGGCCCGGCCGAGTTGTTCCAGCCGACGCTCCAGCGGCGTGTCGCGCTGCACCGTCTCCTCGAGGAGCTCGCCGATCCGGCCGACCTCGGTATCGACGCCGATCGCGGTGACCAACAGCCGGCCGCGCCCGGTGGTGACGTTCGTGCCGAGGTAGGCCATCGTGGCTCGTTCGGCCATGGGGGCGTCGCCCGCCACCTCGGCGTGGGCATCCTTCTCGGCAGCTTGCGACTCGCCGGTCAGGGCCGCCTCCTGCGTCTGCAGGCGGGCGCTCTCGGCCAACCGTCCGTCCGCGGGGACGCGGTCGCCCTCGCCGAGCAGCACGACGTCGCCGCGCACGATGGTCTCTGCATCGACCGTGCGCTCCTGACCCCCCCGCATCACCCGCGCGGAGGGCGCGGCCTGCTTGCGCAGCGAATCGATCGCCTGCTCGGCCCGCATCTCCGTCAGGAAGCCCACCGCGGCGTTGATGACGATGACCACGAGGATGGCAAAGCCCTCGATCGTCTCGCCGAACAGGAACGCGACGGCGGCCGCGGCCACCAAGAACAGGACGATCAGGCTTGTGAACTGGGCCCCCAGGATCGCCCAAGCCGACCGCCCCTCGGGTGACGGAAGCCGGTTGGGGCCGTCCCGCTCGCGGCGCTCTGCAACCTCCGCTTGGGAGAGACCCTGCTCGAGGTCGGTTCCGAGCTCGCGTTCGGCCTCGTCGATGGTCAGCGCGTGCCAGTCGACCTCGGTCGCCGCGCTCCCTGCCTCGCGGGAGGGTTCGCTCGACGATCGGGCACGACGTTCGGTCACTCGGGAACGACCTTCCACGCGCAGGTGTCGCTGCGCGTGCACCCATCGTAGCGCCGGTGCGCCGGGGACTCGGGACCCGGGCACCGGCGGGCCGCCCCGACTGAACCGATGCGCTTGGTTGACGCGCCTTGGGCGGGGCGCGTATCGTGGCTGGCGCACGAGCGTGGCCGTTCGCGCCCGCATCGGGGTGTAGCGCAGCCTGGTAGCGCACTTGACTGGGGGTCAAGTGGTCGCTGGTTCAAATCCAGTCACCCCGACCAGTCCTGTCCGGCGACGATCGGACGCCGATGCTGCGGATCCCACGAACGAGGGGTCCGCAGCTTCGTCGTGCCAGCGCGTCGCCCGATCTCGCCACGGCGCCGACCGGGGATCCTCACGGATCCCGGGGATCCTCACGGATCCCGGGGATCCTCACGCATCCCAGGTGCCCTCGTGGAACCTGGGTATCCTCACGGATCCCGGGTATCGTGGCGGATTCCGCGGGTGCTCCAACCGATCGCCCGACCCGCCATCGCGCCGCAGCCGGCGAACGCACCGGCGCCCGCTCCCGCCAGGAGGCCCATGACCTCGTCCCAAACGCGCGGCTACCTCGTCCACCTGTACACCGCGTCGGCGCTGCTGTTCGCCGTCCTCGCGATCCAGTGGATCCTCGAAGCCCGCTACGAGCTGGCGTTGCTCGCCATGGCGGTCACGGTGCTGATCGACGCGACCGATGGCGCCCTCGCCCGCAGGCACCGCGTCGCGCAGACGGCTCCACGGATCGACGGGCCCCTGCTCGACAACATCGTCGACTTCGTCACCTACGTCTTCCTGCCAGTCCTCTTCCTCCTGCACGCCGGCCTCCTGCTCCAGCCCACGTGGGCGTTCGCGACGCTACTGGCGTTCAGCTCCGCGTACGGCTTCTCCCGCACCACGGCGAAGCAGAGCGAAGAGGGCTTCTTCGTCGGCTTCCCCTCGTACTGGAACGTGGTCGCGTTCTACGCCTTCGTGCTCGACCTCTCCCCCGCGCTCACGACCGCCTGGGTCGTGGGGCTCAGCCTGCTGGTGTTCACGGACGTCCGCTTCCTCTACGTCAGCCGCATGCGCAAGGGACGCCTTCTCCACCTCGTTCTCGGTGGCACCTGGGCCGTCGCGGCCACGGTGGCGCTGCTCGTCGAGCCCGGGGCGCTGCGCGCCGCCCTCGCCTACGCCTCATTGGGTTACGTCGCGTTCTACACCGCCCACTCCTTCGTGCTCGACCGGCAGGGCCGACGCGGCCGCCGCGCCGACCCGCCCCTGCCAGCCGACCTCGTCGACTGACGCGCCGAAACGGACGAGCGATGCCGCCCTCCGGAGATCGTCTCGTCTACGCCGGCGGGCGTGGGCCGCGTCTGCGGACCGCGACCCGCGCCATGACCCTGATCATCTGGTCGCTCCTGCTCGTGGCCTTCTGGCAGGGGGCACGGCAGGCCGACGTCGGTCCACTCGACTACTTGCTCAACAGCATCGAGCACCTGGCCACCCGCCCCTGGGCCCCCGTGGGTGTGCTTGCTCTGTACGTCATGCGCCCGCTGCTGCTCGTGCCCATCACGATCGTCAACCTCACCTCCGGCTTCGTCCTCGGGGCGCTAGCGGGGATGGCCTTCGCCATGACCGGTACGCTCGCCTCCGCCTCGATCGGCTACGGCATCGGCCGCCTGCTCGGCACCTCCGGGCTCGCGGGCGACCTGGCGGCGCGCTGGCCCATCGTGGGCGCCTTGCGGCGGCGCAGCTTCGAGAGCGTGGTGGCCGGAGGCCTGATGTACCTCCACGCCGACGCGGTCAACCTGCCGGCGGGACTGCTACGGATCCGTTTCCCCGTCTTCCTCACCGGCATCGCGGTAGGCAACACGCTGACGATGACGTCGGCCGTCCTCGCCGGGGCATCGGTCGAGGGCAGCCTCGTGGGCGCCAAGGTGGCCGTTGACGGCACGACGCTGTGGCTCGCGCTCGGCCTCTTCACGATCAGCCTGGCCCTGGCATCCTGGCTGCGACGGCGCAACCGGCCGCACGAGGTCCCGTCGCTGTGATGCGCTGTCAGAGTTCCGAGAGCGAGAAAACTCACAATGGGTCTACCGCGCTACGAAACCCGGCCAGCGTTTGGGCGCGACGGCCGGGCCGAGCGCTCCCCGCGATGGTGATGCACGGCGACCGCCCGACGGCAGCCGCCACCGCCACCCTCCACGCGCCCCAGGACGAACGCAGAGACGTTCGGAGGCGATGAACCGAGGATCCCTATCTGGGCATCATGGGACTCGGGGAGCCAGTGATGCAACCGGCCGAATGGCGTCTGCACGGCACGCTGACCCGCGAAGGGTGCACGCCGCACGTCGATCGCCGCTCTTCGCACCCGCGCACGGCAGACGACACCGACAATCGGTTGCATCCCGACCACACCAAGGGGTGGTTCGGATGCGTCACCAGGAGCCATTGAGGATCCTCACGCTGAGCCTGGCGCTGGCCGTCTCGTCGGGCACCGCGTGGGCCCAGAGCGCCACCGGCCACCGCGTCTCGGTCTCCATCCCGGTCATCCTTCGGCTGCGGCTCGACGACGGTCATGCGACTGCCGAGGGCGCGGTCGACGTCCGGGTTCATGCGCGCGCCGGCGTCACCACGATCGATCCGCACGCCACGCGGGTCACGGTGCGGGCCAACAGCGCCTGGCACCTCGACGCGCGCTTCCACGCTGCGGTCGGCAGCGAAGACCTGGAGCTGACCGGGCGCCTCGACCACGGTCCGTGGCTCGACCTCTGCGACGGCGCGCGCCTCGCCACCGGCGACGCGAACCGCGGCTGGACGGTCTTCCAAGTAACCTACGGCGTCGCGCATGTCCTTGCCAATGGGAACTACCGGGGCACGATCGTGTACACCCTGACGCGGCCTTAGGCGCGTGCGCGACGCACTGCGTGAGGTTCTTCACGCCACCCTGGGTCCCCCCGGCGGTGTTAGGAACCTCACGCCCCTGTCGGCCCGAAAGTAAGGCCCTCGTAAGAGTCGGACTGCGACACTCCGCCCATCGAAACGGGGGGCCGCCAAACCACGACCCGCGGCCATCACCCCCTTCGGACGCGATGAACTCCGATCCGTAACTGGGCGCTTGGGTTGGAGGGAGCGAGTAGCGCAACCGCCAGAAGGCACAGGAGTGACCCCATGAAAAAGTCCCTGATCGTCACGCTCGCCATGTTCGTTCTCGGTTCGTTCGGGGTGGTGTTTGGCCAGGTCGACCACGACGTCACCGTCGACATCCCCGAGGTCGTCACGATCCGCTTCACCGACGGTTCGAGCCGTTCGCCCGTCGATACGAACCTCGACCTCGAGTTCGAAATCACTGGCGACGCCGCAGACTTCGCGGGCACCTATGCTCCGAGCAACCTCGCCAGCCGCGATTGGGCAGACGTCCAAGTCTTCCAGAACCGCAATACCTCGTGGGACGTCACCGTGTCGGTGACCGGCGACACCGGCTTCGATTGGTCCAAGATCGCGGTCACGCCATCCGGAACGGACGCCATCGCCAGCAGCTTCAACCTGACCGCTAGCGACCTCGAGATCGCGGCTTGGAACGACCCGAATGCCTCGGCCCGAGGCTGGAACAGCCTCGGTTTCGGTCCGACGGACTTCGAGCTCACCTTGGACGGGACCGAGACCGCTGGCGAGTACAGCGCCACGGTGGTCTACACCCTCACGGCCCCCTGAAACCTGATGCCCTCCGAGGGGCTCGGCGGCGCCGAGAGCGTCGTCGAGCCCTTCTTTGGAGCCAATCCCGACCTTTGCGGTCCTGAAGGAGGTGAGCTTCGGTGACGGCACCCATCCTCCTGCGAACCCTCATCCTCATGGCGGCCGCGGCGGTCTCGACGGTACCCGCGGTCGCCCAAACGGTCGACCACGACGTCTCGGTAGTGATCCCAACCACGATCGGGATCCGCATGGTCGGCGCGGGCACGGGTCCACGAGCGGTCGACTTCGGGTACGCAGAAGGGTACACCTCCTACCTGTCGGCCGCGGAGACAGGCATGCGCCTTCCCCCCACCGCTGTGAGCCGCTTCGACGACATCGAGGTCAACGTCAATGGCTTCGGCCTATGGTCCGTCTACGTCGAGGCCACGGCATTCGCGTACTCAGGGTCGGGAGACGGCACTGGCCTCGAACTCGCCGACATCCGCTTGGACCGCGGCAGCACCTCGGGCTTGACGCAGGACGCCATCACCACCTTCTGGTTCTTCGGCAGCTACGACGCGACGTGGACACTCAGCTCGAACCCTCAACGCATCGCACGCAGCCTGCTCGGCACGGGCGGCTGGCGCAGCCTCGGCTTCAACGGCTGGGACTACTCGTTGGCCGTGGACGGCGACGAGGAGGCCGGCACCTACACGACGACGGTGACGTACTACCTCACGTTCCCGTGAACGCTGCCTCCGTACACTCGCGCATGCAACGCCTTCCGATCGCACTCTTCGTCACCCTGCTTCTTGGTGCTCCTGCGTGGGGTTCCGACATCGGGCTGACGCCGCCACGCCTCGTGCTCTCCGCCCCCGCGGGCGGCACGGTCACCGCCACCTTCACCGTCCTGACCAGCGCCGCCACCGAGCAGTTCGTCGAAGCGGCCCTGAGCGACTGGTTCCTCGATATCGCCGGCGACATCACCTTCCTCGCGCCGGGCACGCTCCCCGAGTCCGCGGCGGGATGGCTCACGCTCGAGTCGGATGCCTTCGAGCTCAATCCGGCGAGCAGCCGCGAGCTCCGGCTGGAGGTCGCCGTCCCGCCAGACGCCGAAGGCACCCACCAGGCGATGGTCTTCTTCACCGTCGTTCCCCCGCCCACCGATACCCCCGGAGTCGGCGTCACGACCACCACCCGCGTCGGCCTGACCGTGTACGTGACGGTCACCGGCACGGAGCGCTCGGGCTCGGAAATCGTGGACCTGTACCAGCCGGACGACTCGATCCTTGCCGCCGTCGTGGTGAACACCGGCAACACCGTCATGCGGCTCGGCGGCGTGCTCGAGCTGCGCGACGAGGCGGGCGAGGTAGTGCAGCGCCTGCCCGTACCCGACGTGCCCGTGCTGCGCGAGTCCGAGCGCGAGGTCCGCTTCGCGCTACCGGACGACCTGGAGCCCGGGTTCTACGTGGTGCTCGCTCTGATCGAGGACGACCGCGGCGGGCTGCTCGCCGGCGAGCTGACCCTCGAGGTCCCGTGAAGCGAGGCGCCATCCTGGTGCTGATCGCGGCCGTGCTGGCGCTCGTCGCCAGCGCGCAGGCCCAGGTGGCGCGCCTCAGCCCCGTCTCGCTCGGGCCGGTGACCTTCACCGTCACCAACGCCGATCTCGCGGCCGCTCAGGGGTGCCCCGGCTGCATCGTGATCGCGCAGGACCCCGGCCCCGGCGTCGTCTTCGACGTCCGGCGCCAGAACCCCAACCGAGTCTACGTCCTCGACGTCGTCCTCGACGGTTGGACGCCCGCAGGCGGGCCCACGCTCGAGGTGCAGCTCACGGTGACCAGTGTCGACGGGCGCACCACGTACCTCCAGACCGGCTGGACCGAGGTGACCGAAGGCGCGACCGCGCTGTTCGACCAGAACCAGGCGAACCAGGCACGCGTCCGCGTGACCGCCAGCTACCGGTTGCGGCTCGGCGGCGACGAGACCGCGGGGACGTTCACGAGCCCGGTGACCTACTGGATCCGCGGCACGACCCAGACTGCGACGCACGCCACCCAGGTCGGTCTGCCCACGTTCTTGGCGATCCGCTGGGCCGGCACGCCTTCCTCGGGCAGCGCGACGCTGCGCTTCGAGTACGCGGCGTTGCCGATGACCTACCTCGACGCCGTCGGGTCGGGAACCCCCCTGGGGCCGACGTCGGCAGACTTCGCGCGCCTCGAGGTGAGCACGAACCACCCGAGCGGCTACACGGTGACCGTCCTGGCGACGCCGCTGGACGCGCCGATCGGCGCCGACAGCGTCGCTCCACGTCTCACGATCGCGGGTGGGGCGGCCGACGGACGGCGCTTCGTCTCGACCGGGCCGACGGACGGCTTCGTCACGCTCGCGACCCCCGACGACTTCGGACTCATCGTCGACGGCACCGAGACCCCCGGCGCGTACCGCATCGAGCTCACCTACGTGGCGACGCGCAACCCCTGACCGCACCCACCGCGCCTCACGGCGCGAGCACCCGGAAGCGGAGGGGCGCGGTCGCGACGACGCCCTCGGCCGTCACGAGCGAGACGGCGAGCTCGACCACCCCTGCGGCCGCGTCCGACGGGACCGCGAGGACCCCGGCCCATCGACCCGGCGCGCCTTCCGAGAGCGCGACCGCGCCGAACGGGCCGTCGACCTCGACCGACATGGCCTCGAGGAAGACGACCACTGCCAGGGCCAGGTTCGCCCCTGCGCGGATCGGGCCGTCGGCGGACGGCTCGAGCAACGCTGCGTCGGGATCGACGATCAGCTGGTCGCGTCGCTCCGAGACCTGATCCCCCGACCGCGCCACCACCACGTACGGCCACACCCCCGCGCCCGCCGAGGCCGGCACCGCGACCCGGCCGACCCAACCCGCGCCATCGGGGCGGAGCGCCACGCGCTCCCCGCCCACCTCGAACACCACCTCGTCGGCCTCCCCAGCGACCTCGACCCGCACGAGCGGTGCCGCCCCGGGCGGCACCCGGGCCACTTCGGCGCTCACGGACCGGACCCGCAGGGCGCCGCCGCCGAACGTCGCGATCTGCGCCGGCACCGGGCGCACGAGGATCGTGACGTCGGCGGGCACCCCGGGCTCCAGCACGAGCGCGGGCGCTGCTTCCCCCACCACGCTCGCGCCGAGCGGCAGGTCGAAGACCTCGACCCTGGCGGTCCCGGCCGGCAGCCCGCGCAACTCGAAGCCACCGGCGGCGTCGATCGCGACGGAACGACCGAGTCCGTCGGCGTCGACCACCCGCACACGGGCGGGGACGGGTCGCGCGGGGTCGTCGGCGACGCCGTCGCCGTCACGGTCCTCCAGCAGCCGGCCGCGCAACGCGGTCGTGCGCGCGACCGGGACGTCGAAGGTCGTGGTCGACCGCAGGCCGACCTCGACCGAGGCGCGGGTCGCGGCGGTGAGCCGGTAGGCGATCGGCACGGTGGCGACGTCGACCTCGACCTCGTAACGACCCGGCACCAGCTCGAAGCGGTAGGCACCCGCGGCGTCGGTAACCGCGCGGAACCGCCCGACGCGCACCACCACGCCCGCCAGTGGCTCGCCGGCATCCGTCGCGGCGCGACCCTCGAGCACCCCCGACCGGCGGCCACCGGCGGCAGCGACGAGCTGCTCGGGAACCGGCAGGTCGAAGGCGTACGCGCTGCTCAGGGCCACGTCCGCGCGCCACCGACCCGGCTCGCCGGCGCCGTAGCCGAGACCGACCGTCCCGTCGAGCTCCCACGACCACGGACCGTCGGACCACGCGACCACCGCGCCCGTCGCGACGTCGCGCTCGCCCAGATCCCAACCGAACGCGACGGCCACGTCCAACAGATCCCCTACGAAGCGCGCCTGGGCTCCGACGCGCCCGCCGATTCGACCCGTCGCGGGGCGGTAGTCGAGGCGTGCGTCGAGGTCCATCGGATCCGTGCCCGCCCGTGCGATCGACGCGTCGAAGGTGACGCCGAACCCACCCTCGTCGAAGCGCACCCCACCCGTGGTCCCCGCGCGCCACCCCGCCCCGATCTCGCTGCGGTACCCGACGCGGGCGAACGACGCGCTCGTCCCCGCCTGCGCCGCGATCTCCACCGTGCCGGAGAGCGGGGACAGGGGCGTGTCACGGAAGCCGAACCGACCGGCCCAGGCGGCCGACGAGCCGATCGGGACGGTGCCGTCGGCATAGACCTCGTCGGGACCAACGCGGAGGCGGACCCCCAGGTCCACCCGCGACGCCGTACCCGTCAGGTCCTTCCCCGCCACGGTGATTCGCGACTCGGCCGTGCCCTGGTGTACGTCCGCTTGCAGCGACGCGCCAAGCGCACCGCTGCGGAAACCCGCGGTCCCGAGCAGGTCGACACCCGCGAACGGCGTCGCCATGGCGCGGAGCGCGACGGTGGGAACCCCACCTCTGATCCCCAGGCCGCCGGCCACCTCCGTCGCGCCGGACGCCCATCCCACGGAGACGGAGCCGGCGAAGCGGTCGTCGCCCAACCAACCCGCATGGGCGGCCACGCCCCAGGCTTCACGGTCCCAGCGGGCCGACACCCCGGGGTCGGACGGCAGCGTCAGGCCGAACGGGTCGCGCCACCCGGCGCCCAGGCGAACCGACCACGACGTCGCCTCGGCGACCGCGTAGGAGCGCGTCCAGGCAGCCGCGTCGACGCGCGCATCGACGTTCACGAAGTCCGAAACGGCGCCGCGCAGGTCGACGACGAACGCGCGCCTGGTGGAGGTGCCGACCGTGGCGGCCACCTCGCCGGTCAGCAGGTACGGCGCATCCAGGCCGGTCCCGAAACGCAGGACCCGCACGCTGCGGCGCAGCTCGCCGCCTCGTTCGGTCGTGAGCACGAGCTGATGGAGCCCCTCTTCGGTCGGAGCGAAGCGTACGAGCTCACGCGCGTCGGGCGCGAGCACGAGGACCCGCCGATCGAGCGGCACGCCGTCGCGCCGCAACTCCAGCGCAGCCTGCTCCTCGACGTTGCCGCCGTTCGTGACCACCACCTCGAGACCTTCGGCGTCGATCGTGACCTCCGCCGGCGCCTGCAGACTGACGTCGACCCGCTCGGTCACCGTCAGCACGACCACCCGGTCGACGCGCCCCTCCGGGGTGTCGACCGCGAAGCGCACCTCGCCACGACGGCCCGCCGCGGCGGCGCTCGGCACCTCGATCGTGACGGCGATCGGGGTGCTCCGACCGGCCTCGAGTGCACGCCGCCCGGGGGGCCGCAGCACGGCCCAACCCGCATCGACCTCGACGGAGATCTCGACGTCGATCGCGGCCACCGCCTCGACGCGGAACACCAGCGTCACGAAGCTGCCCGGCGCGACGAAGCGGTCCGGCGGCGCCGCGATCGAGACGCTCTGGGCGTGCGCGGCGCCCCCGACGGCCGCCACCACGATCAAGAGGAACAGCGACAGCGGCCGCATCGGGCGCCACGGTACCAGGCAGACGCGGTCGTGCACAGCGAGACGAGGCCGTGGCGGAACCACGCTCGGCGCAGCGCGTTGGTACGCTATCGGGCGCGTGGGCCCGTAGCTCAGTGGATAGAGCGGGGGACTCCTAAGCCCTGCGCGCCAGTTCGATTCTGGCCGGGCCCACCAACCCCATCAACACCCACCCCACAGAGCAGGGCCGCCCTGCGCGCCAGTTCGATTCTGGCCGGGCCCACCACCCCACCGGCACCATCCGCACGGAGCAGGGCCGCCCTGCGCGCCCGTCAAGCGACCCGCTTGCGGGTCGCCCTGGCCGGGCCCACCACCGCTTCATCGCCTTCACGTGAAGCCTTGGTAGACCTACCCATGCCTCGCGTCGCTCGCCTCCTCCTCGCGCTCGTCGCCCTGCTGCCCGCCTCGGCGGTCTTCGCCGATGGCTGGACCGTCGGCGTCATCGTCTCGGCCAGCGGCCCGCACGTCGAGGTCGGGCGCGCCCAGGCCTACGCGGCCGAGCGGACGGCCGCGGCGCTGGCTCGCGACGGGGTGTTCGGCGCCCCCTTCGAGGTGCTGGTCCGCGACGACGCGGGCGATCCCCGGCGCGCGGAGGCGTTGGCCGGCGAGCTGGCCGACGCGGGCGCGCTCGCGGTCGTCTGCTGCACCACGCCGGCCGCCACGGCCAGGGTCGCCGAGATCCTCGACGCCCGCATGACCCCCCATCTGGCGCTCGCCGTGTCCGCCCTCACGGACCGCTTCTGGAGCGTGTCGCTCGCGCCGAGCGACCGAACGCGGTTGACCGCCATCGCGGTGGACGCGAGCGGGCAGGGCAAGGCCAGCCTGGCGATGATGACGCTGGACAGCGACTTCGGCGCCGCCTCGCTCGACGCCTTCGAACGCGCCCTGGCCGATGCCGGCCGCTCCGTCGCCGGGGAGGCGCGCTACCCGGCCGACGCCGCCGTGCTGACGCCGGAGGGTCTGTGGATCGCCACCCGGCAGCCGGGCGCGGTCATCGTGTGGGGTCTGCCGCGTGACCTTCCGGTCGCCCTCGACGGCCTCCGGCGGCGTGGGTACGAGGGCATCGTCTACGCCCGGGATGCGGCCCTGCCGGCTCCCGCCTGGGAGCGGCTGGCGCCCGCCGGCGCCCATGCCTTCGATCCGGACGACGCCTGGGCCGGCCTGCGCGTCGCCCTCTCCCCCGCCGCGCTGGCGGGTCGGCTGCCGCCCGACCACCCGCACGCGAGCGGGGTGGCGGCCTTCGTCGGCCGCGTGCTCGGCGGCGACCCGACCGTCGCGTCACCCGCTGACCGCGCGACGATGGCGCAGATCGACGACGCCCTCGTGTGGCTGCACGCGGCCTTCGAGCAGGTGGCGGCGATCGGCCTCGACGCCAGCGCGGTCACCCGCCGGCTGGCGGTCCGCGACGCCCTGATCGGCGCGCCCCTGACGCGCCTCGCCGCCGGAGCCTACGACGCCAGCGAGGACGACCCGCAGGCGGTCCGCTGGCAGGGCCTGGTGGTCGCGATCGTGGCGCCGCTCACGCAGTGAGCGCCGGCGCCGCTCACGCGGTGAGGGTCGGGCGGCCACCGGGGGGGCGCGGATGCCACGGTAGAGTGCCCCGATGATCCCACCGCTCCGACCCCTCCTCGACGAGTTCGAGGCGCTCGAGCGGCAGTTGGCCGACCCCGAGGTCGCCGCCGATCCCGAACGCGCCCGCCGGGCGGGCCGGCGCTACGCCGAACTGCGGCCGCAGGTGGCCCTGGCGCAGGCGCTCGAGAAGCAGGAGGCACGCGCTCAGGACGCCCGCGCCACGCTCGACGACCCCGAGCTCGGGGACATGGCCCGCGCCGAGCTGGCCGAGGCGGAGGCGCGCATCGCCGCCCTGGCCGACGAGCTCCGCGACGCGCTGCTGCCGCGTGATCCCGACGACGACAAGGACGTGATCCTCGAGGTCCGCGCCGCCGCGGGCGGCGACGAGGCCTCGCTCTTCGCCGCCGAGCTGCTGCAGGCGTACCTGCGGTACGCGGCCGCCGAGGGGTTGCGGAGCGAGATGCTCGACAGCCACCCCACGGAGGTCGGCGGGTTCTCCAAGGCCTCCGCGGAGATCACCGGCACCGGTGCGTACGCGCGCTTCAAGTTCGAGTCGGGCGTCCACCGCGTGCAGCGCGTCCCGGCCACCGAGGCGCAGGGGCGCATCCACACGAGCACCGTGACGGTGGCGGTCATGCCTGCCGCCGAGGACGTCGACGTCGTGCTCGACCCGGCCGACCTGCGCGTCGACGTCTTCCGCTCCTCCGGCCCCGGGGGCCAGTCGGTGAACACGACCGACTCGGCGGTCCGGGTGACGTACCGGCCGGGCACGCCCGAGGAGCTGGTGGCCACCTGCCAGGACGGCAAATCGCAGACCAAGAACAAGGAGAAGGCGATGGCCGTCCTGCGCGCCCGCCTGCTGGAACGCGAGCGGGCGCGGGCACAGAGCGAGGCGCGGGCCACCCGCCTCGTGCAGATCGGCGGCGGCGACCGCAGCGAGAAGGTGCGCACCTACAACGTGCCGCAATCGCGGGTCACCGACCATCGCATCGGCTTCACCACCCACGACCTCGCGGGCGTGATGGCTGGACGCTTCCAGGAACTGCATGCGGCGCTCGCGGCCGAGGAGCGCGCGCGTCGCGCGGCCGACGCGGTCGTGGCGTCGGCGGCCACGGATGCCGACGCTGCGAGCGGCGGGCCGCGTAGGGGGCAGCATGGCGCGGCGTGAGTTCGTGGTGGCCGCCGCCATCCTGCTCGATCGGCAGGGGCGCGTGCTCCTCGTCGGCAACGACTGGCAGGGCCTGGGCAAGGTGCGCTGGACGCTGCCGGGCGGGGTGGTCGAGCGCGGGGAGTCCACGGTGGACGCGCTGTCGCGGGAGGTGCTCGAGGAGACCGGCCTCACGATCACCGGCGTGCGCGAACTCGCCTACGCGGTGCACGTCGAGGACCAGCGCCGCAACGACCGGGCGATCAGCTTCGCGTTCGTCGCCGAGTACGACGGACTGCTCAACCCGCGGGACCCGGACGGCTTCATCGTGGAGGCGCGCTTCGTGCCGGCGGACGAGGTGCGCAGCATCGTGCCGCTGCCACCCCTGCGGGATCCGCTGGTCAACTTCCTCACGGACCGGATCGCCGGCCGTTTCTACAGCTTCGCCAGCTGGGACGGCCGCGGGCCCCAGCGCGTCGGGTAACCACCGGCCACCCGAGGCCCGCACGCGACCTGCCGCGGAGAAGCGGCAACCGCGGCTCGGGTATGCTCCGGCATGAGTGGAGCACGAGGTATCTCCGTCAGCGACGCGATCGCGCGTGTTCGCGCGGCGATGGACCGCCTGCCGAGCGTCGAGCTCCCGCTCGCTGACGCCCACGGGCGCGTCCTGACGAACGACCTGCTCGCCCGCGCCGACCACCCGACCGCCGACGACGCCGCCCTCGACGGGGTCGCCTGCCGCCTGGCCGACACGGTGGGCGCGACCCACGACGAGCCCGTGCGGCTACGGTGGATCGGGGAGGTCCCTGCCGGTCGGCCCTTCGACGGAACGGTGGGCACGGGCGAGGCCGTCTCGGTCTACACGGGTGGGCTCATGCCGGGCGGCGCGGATGGCGTGGTGCCCGTGGAGCGCCTCCACCGCGACGGCGACACGGTCTGGGTCCGCCAACCGGCCTCGCTGCGCGACGTGCGCCCGCGCGGCCAGGCGCTGCGTGCCGGCGCCCTGGCGCTCGCGGCCGGCACCCGGCTCGACGCCGCCCGCCTGGCCCTGGCCGCCTCCGCCGGGCACGGCCGCATCAACGTTGCCCGCGCGCCGCGCGTGGTGGTGCTCGCCACCGGTGACGAGCTGATGCCCGCCGGGGCGACCGCGATCGGCCCCGGTCAGTCGTTCGAGTCGAATGGCCCCGGGCTGGTCGCCCTCGCCCGCGAGGCGCACGCCGACGTCCTCCGCAGCGAACGCGTCGGCGACGACCCGGACGCGCTGCGCCGCTGCCTCGATCGTGCCGCCGACGAGGCCGACCTCATCGTCACGAGCGGCGGGGTCTCGATGGGGGCGAAGGACCACGTGCGCGCGTTGCTGGAGCGGGAGGGCGAGGTGACGTTCTGGCGCGTGGCGATGAAGCCGGGCGGCCCCGCGCTCTTCGGGCGCTGGCGCGGGAAGCCGCTCCTCGGCCTACCCGGGAACCCGGTGGCATCGCTGCTCGTCTTCTGGCTCCTGGGGCAGCCGGCGTTGCAGGCGCTCGAGGGCGACCTCGGCCCCTCGCCCCTCGACGCGACCTGGCCAGCCCGCGCGGGCCACGGGCTCCAGGGCGCGACCGGCCGTGTCCACTTCGCGCGGGTGCGCCTCCGGCGCGACGGCGGTTCGTGGGTGGCCGATCCCGTGTCGACGCAGTCCTCGGGCGTGCTGCGGTCGCTGACGGACGCGGACGCGCTGGCGGTCCTGCCGCCGGACGCCAGCCCGCAGCCGGGCGACCTGATCGAGGTCCTACCCTGGCGGACCGCAGCGCACGCCTAGCCCCGGCCCTCGCCTTCGTCCTCGCTCTCGCGCTCGCCCTCGTCCTCACCTTCGCCCTCGGCCCCGTTCGCTCGCAGGCGCCCGGCGCTCTTCGGTGGCGCCGCCTGCTCCGCGAACTCCTCCGCGGGCGCGTGCCGGCCTTCGCGAACCCCCTCGACGACGGGCTCGACGTGCATGGTGGTCGTCAATCCCGTCAGGCGGGCGTGCACGAAGTCCTCCAGTTCGGCCACCACCTCGTGGGCGGCCCTCACGCTCATCTCCGGATCGACGAACAGGTCGACCTCGGCGAAGCGGGCGCGGCCCGCCCGCCGGGTGCGCAACCGGTGGTAGCCGGCCACCGCCGGATGGTTGGCCAGGGCGTCGAGGATCACCCGTTCCTCGGCCTCGGGAAGCCGCTCGTCCATCAGGCGCGACAGGTTGGCGGTGAGGATCCGGACGCCCTCGCGGGCCACGTAGGCGGCCACCACCAGCGCGAGCAGCGGATCGAGCCGCTCCAGCCCGGTCAACGCCACCAGACCAACGCCCAGCAGCACGCCCACCGAGGTCCACACGTCGGTGAGGACGTGACGCCCGTTGGCGAGCAGCGCGGGCGACTCCAGGCGGGCGCCTTGGCGCAACAGGTAGGCGCCCAGGGCGCCGTTCACGAGGCCGGCCGCCACGGCGATGCCCATCCCGAGGGGGACGTTCTCCAGCGGCTGCGGGGCCCACAGGCGCTGGAAGGCGGAGACGGCGATCGCCCCGGCCGCGAGGAGGATCAGGCTGGCCTCGAAGACGCTGGAGAGGTACTCGGCCTTCTGGTGGCCGTATGGGTGCTCGAGGTCGGGCCCCCGCGCCGCGATGCGCAGCGCGACTAGCAGGCTGACGGCCGCCGTGACGTTGACCAGCGACTCGGCCGCATCGGACAGCAGCGACACCGAACCGGTGAGCAGCCACGCGGCACCCTTGAGGCCCAGCACGAGCAGCGCCGCCAGGAGGCTGATGCGGGCCGCGAGCCCCCGGGCGCGGCGCGCCGATTCCTCGGCGTGGGCGACGATCGGCACGACGTGGGGCGGCGTCGACACGGAAGGCCGCCTCAGCGGTCGCGCGAGCGCTGGTCGTCGGACGCGTCGTCCGCGGGCTCGTCGTCGTCGGACTCGTCGTCGTCAGCCTCGTCGTCGTCCGGGTCGATCTCGCCGAGCGCGCCGGGGTCCTCGGCGAGCATCGCCATCGCCGCCTCGAGGTCGTCGCCGTGGTAGTCGGTCACGGTCTCCGCGATGAGCGCGAGCGCCGCCTCGGCGTCGGCCTCGGGCACGAGCACGACCGACGCGCCGGCGGACCCGACGCCGAGGTGCGCCAGGGTGTCGCCCAGCAGGGCGATGCCGCGCACCACCGTCACGTACCCCTCGTCCTCGAGCAGCGCCGCCACCATCTCCGCCAGCGGCTCGGCGGGCGCGACGTCGACGATCACCCAGGGATCGCCGTTGAGGAGGATCGTCTCGCCCTTCACGGTCGGGTACCGCTCTGCGTCGTGGTCATGCGTCCCTCCCAGGGAAGCGCTCCGTCGAGGAAGGCGGTCGCCAGCGCGGCGTACGCCTGCACGGCCGTCACGAGGGAGGCCGCGTCGATGGCTTCGCGGGTGGTGTGGGCCAGCTCGGGGTCGCCCGGGCCGAAGCCGAGGACGGGCGCGCCCATGCGCGACAGGTGCGGGGCGTCGGTGGCGAACCACCAGGTGCCCACGTCGACCGGTCGGCCCAGCGCGCGATCGAGGACCTCGCGCGCCCAGGCGACCGACGGGTGCCCGGGCTCGACCCGGTAGGCGGGGTTGATGCGCGGGAAGCGGCGCTCGACGGCGCCATCCTCGCTGATCGCGTGCTCCTCGGACACCTCGACGCGCGCCGCGGGATCGAGGGATGCGAGGCGCGCCACGACCTCTTCGGGCGCCTCGGCGCTGACGTGACGGTAGTCGATCGTGAGGTCGGCGCGGCCCGGCACCACGTTCGGCCCGTCGCTCGGGAACCCGCTCAACTGCGTCAGGGTGGCGCTGGAACGCCCCAAGACCGCATCGACCGGCAACTCGAGGGCGTCGAGCGCCAACGCGTAGCGGGCCGCGCGCAGGAGCGCGTTCTCGCCCAGCTCCGCCTTGGCCGCGTGGGCGATGCGCCCCGGGAGCGTCACCCGCGCCTCGATGCGCCCGCGATGACCCAGCCGCAGGCCGAGATCGCTCGGCTCGCCGAGCACGACGAGGTCGCCGGTGTTGCGCTCTCCGAACCAGCGGGCGCCGAGGCCGCCGACCTCCTCCTGCACCATGCCGGCCACGACCAGCGTGCCCGCGAAGCCCGCGTCGGCGGCGATCCTGGCCGCGACGGCCATCGCCGCCAGCGCGCCCTTCATGTCGACCGATCCGCGCCCCCAGATGCGGCCATCGACCAACTCGCCGGCCAGCGGATCGACCGGCCAGGCGGCGGGGTCACCCGTCGGCACCGTGTCGAGATGCCCGTTGAACACCAGCCTGGGGCCATCGCCGCGAGCGATCGTCCCGACGGCGTTGCCTGCCTCGTCGATCGCGACCCGATCGAAGCCGAGGTCGCACATGCCGGCCGCGAACGCCTCGACCGCGGGCCGCTCGCGCCCCGAGGGGCTGGGGGCGCGCACGAGCGAACGCAGGAGCTCGACGGCGGCCGTGGGGAGAATCGCAGGACTGGCCATGCACGCATCGTACCCGTGAGACGAAGCGCACCGCAGGGCGACGGGCGTTCGGCGTACCCTGCCGCGTGAGCTGGACGTGCCCGGAGTGCAGTCATGTCAACGGCGAGCGGCTCGTGTGCGACGCCTGCGGCGTGGCGCGGCGGTGGCACGAGGACCCGCCGCTCGACCTGCCGCGCGCGCCGGCTTGGCACGAGCTGGCGGCCACCTGGCTCGGCGGCATGTGGGGCCTCCTGACCGCCGCGGGGGCGCTGGCGCTCGCCATCCCACCCATGCGTGCGGCGATCGGGATCGACGCACGTTGGATCGCGCTCGAGGTGGCCCTGGCGGCCTTCGCCACCTGGTCCTCCTGGCAGGAGGCCTGGTTCCAGAAGCGCTTCAACCAGGTGAAGGTCGACGCCCCGACGTCCGCGCGGACGGGTCAGCCCTTCGAGGTGCGCCTCACGCTCGTGCCGTACGAACCCGTCGACGGTCTCGACCTCACCGTCGAACTCGTCGACCGCTACTACGTCGACGTCGAGCGGCGCGGGCGTCGGCAGGTGGAGACACGCCAGCGACTGGTCGAACGGGTGGTGCTGGAGCGCGGCGCGCGCTTGGGCGGACGCCGGGAGCACGGCTACCATGCGTCGTTCGATGCCCCCTTCCCGACGACCGTCCACGAGCACCTGGGCGCCCAGCTGACCGCCAGCGTGCTGGCTCCGCTCGGTTTCCTCGTTCCGGGCCTGGGGCACTACGCGCGCAACCTGCGTGAGCACGGTGGCTTCTACGTGCGGGCGACGGTGCGGTCGGGCATCTTCCGCCGGCGCTTCGAGCAGCGCGTCATCGTGGTCCACGTCGGGCCGTCGATCGCGTTCGGCTGAACCTCAAGCGGCCGGCGTCACCCACGGCCACGTCTCGGCCTCCGGCGACCACCCCCAGCGGCGCAGGTCGATCCCCCGATCGCCCACCTCGACGCCCTCCGAGCGCAGCAGCGCGGTCTGCAGCTCGCCACCGCCCACCTTGTACGTCGAGATGCCGCCCTTGGCGTTGACGACGCGCTGCCACGGAACGTCGCCGTCCGCCTCGCGCAGCCCGAACAGCACCCCCCCGACCTGCCGGGCGGCCCGCGGAGACCCCGCCCACAGAGCCACCTGACCGTAGGTCACGACCCGGCCGGGCGGCACCCGGCGAACCACGTGGAGTACGCGATCACGGAATGTCATGGCACCAGCGTAGCGCGATGTGGGTTCCGACGCTTGCCGCGCCCCGCCTTGCGTGGTAGTCAGGGTTCATGACCCCCGCGACCGAACCGAGCAGGCGTGCTCGCCGTGCGAGCCGGCGAGGATCCCGCCGCCACCGCCCGCCGGCGCGCAGCGCCCTGCTGACGGTCGCCTTCGTGACCCTGCTGAGCGCCGCACCCCTCTCGTGCACCTGGGCAACCACCCCCGGGCGCCCCGTTCCGGCCGCGTCGTCGGCCGCGGGCGCGGCGGTGGTCGAGCGGACGGGCCCGAACGTCACGACCGCCGGCATCGCCGTCGATCTCGGCGCTTCCTCGCCCGGGGCGACACCTCGCCCCACGGGCACCGGCGGCTGGCTGTTCCCCGGCATCGACGACGTCGCCGAACCGAACCCCGTGCTCGTCGCCGAGCTGCACGCCGCGGCGGACGAGGCCCGCGCGGCGCACGGGGCGCAAGCGACCGCCTGGGACGAGGGCCTGGCGCGGGCCGCGCGGCAGCACGCCGCCGAGCTGGCGGCGCGCAACGTCCTCGACCACCTCGGCCTCGCCCCCGAGCGCCGCACCGTCGCCGACCGCCTCGCACGTGTGGGCAGCCCGTACGCCACCCACGCGGAGAACCTGGCGGCGGTGCCGGCGGGCCTCGACGCCGTGCGCGCGACCGTCGACGGCTGGCTCGACAGCCCGGGCCACCGCGCGAACCTGTTGGCGCCCGACTTCGATCGCGTCGGCTACGGGACCGCGCTGGGGGTCGACGGGACCGTTTTCGTCACGCAGGTGCTCGCCCGTGCGCCCTGGGCCCCCTCCGAGTGGTCGACGACCCTGCTGGAGGTCGACACCGTACGGCTGACCCTGGAACTCGCGGTCGCCGAGCCGACCACCGTCCTGATCCAGGTCGGCGGCGCCCAGGCCCAGCCGGCGTTCGCCGCCGGCACGGCAGCGTGGGCGATCGACGTCGAGGCACCGGGCCCTTGGGAGGTGGTGGTCGGCGTGCCCGGAGCTACGGCGGGCCGCTTCACGCTCGACGACGCCGGCAGCGTCGGCGGCGACGGCGGGTGGAGCCCGGACGACGGGCGCGTGCGGCCGCGCGAGATCGTGCGCGTTCGATCCGCCTCGGTCGAGGAGCGCGTCCGGGAGGTCGTTCGGCTACGGCTGGCGCTGCCGACGCCCGCGGCGCAGCTGATCGTGGGCGCGGTCCAGCTCCCCGGCGCCAACCGCGGCGGCGGCCTGTTCGAGACCGAGCTCGAACTCGACGACGGTGCCCAGCTGCTCGTGGGCCTGGCGGAAACCCGCGACGACGGCGCCCTCGCCGTCCGGTACCGCTGGCTCCTGCGGCGCGACGGCGCGTCGATCGCGTGGGCGGCGCGACCGTGAGCCCCGCCCTCGAGACCTGGGTGTTCGTCTGCAGCCTGCTGTTCCTCGCCGGCATCGTGCTGGTGGTTTCCGCGGCGGTGCCCGGCGCCCGCGAGCGCTACCCGAAGGCCCTAATCCACGGCTTTCTGCTCGCGATCGCGTCGTTCGCGCTCGTCATCCTGGGCGCCGTGATCCTCGGCTGACACCGGGTCCCCCCGCCTGCGCGGCGTACCCGCCCGCGACCCACAGACTGGTAGCATGCCGCCCGTGGCGCACCCGAGCGAGGCCCCGCGGTGAGGACCCACGTCATCACCCACGGCTGCCAGATGAACGAGTACGACACGCTGACGATCCAGTCCGAGTTGGTCGCCGGCGGTCACGACCTCGTGGACCACGCGAGGGATGCCGAGCTGATCCTGCTCAACACCTGCGCCGTGCGTGGCAAGCCGGTCGAGAAGGTCGTGTCGATCCTCGGCGATCTGCGGAAGCAGCGGCGCGCGGGGCGCGAGGTCGCGATCGGCCTGATGGGCTGCCTGGCGCAACTCGAGGAGGGTCGCGAACTCGCCGACAAGTTCGGCGTCGACCTGCTCGTCGGCCCCGGCGCGCTCACCGACATCGCGCCCGCGATCGAGGCGCTGGAGGAAGCTCGCTCGGTTTCCGCGCGCGGGCGCGTCGACCGCCTGGCCTTCAGGGGCGACCTCGTCGACCACCTGACGCCGCCTCCGCCGCCGGGCACGCTGACGGGCTACCTGACGATCATGCGTGGCTGCGACCACCATTGCACCTACTGCATCGTGCCGCAGACGCGCGGCCCCGAGGTCAGCCGGCCGCTCGCGGCGATCGTCCACGAGGCCGAGGCCATGCGCGCACAGGGCGTCGATGAGGTGGTGCTGCTGGGCCAGAACGTCAACAGCTACGGTCGCGACGACCCCGGCCTCCCCTCCTTCGCGGAGCTGCTGCGGGCGGTGGCCGCCGTCGGCTTCCCGCGGGTCAAGTTCACCACCAGCCATCCGATGAACTTCACCAGCGACGTCATCGACGCCATCGCCGACACCCGGAACGTGTGCAACTACGTGCACCTTCCGGTGCAGTCGGGCAGCGACCGGGTCCTGCGGCGGATGGCCCGCGAGTAC
>Ga0180429_10000794_pt1 | contig 27505 bp, 23 predicted proteins | sample SS_ome_FD_132428 | JGI IMG/M metagenome (GOLD analysis project Ga0180429, IMG submission 132428) | Hypersaline lake sediment archaeal communities from the Salton Sea, California, USA - SS_1_S_1 metaG | ecosystem: Environmental > Aquatic > Non-marine Saline and Alkaline > Hypersaline > Sediment ...
ACCTCCCTGCCGACTCGTGTAGAAGGGATCAAAGATCCGGGCCAGGTTCTCTGCGGCGATGCCTCTTCCCGTGTCCTGCACCCGCCAGGACACAGACGGGACACCGGGCCGGTTTCGGGTCTGTTCCGCTTCTACCCGGATCTCACCGTGCTCGGACATAGATTGTGCCGCGTTGAGTAGAAGGTTCCAGAGAATCTGCTGGAGCTGTCTGCGATTTCCGTTGATCCGGACCGTTGGGTCCATGCGAACGTCAACGTTGAGGCCTTCCTGGAAATGGGGCCCTTTCCTGAAGACCTCCAGGGTCTCTTCCACCAGGTCGCGCAGGGGAATGGACTCTGTCTCGCCCACGTGAGGAAAAGCGAAGAGCAGGAAATCGGTGATCAGTGCGTCGAGCCGTTCACTCTCTTTCAGCACGATTCCCATCAAGCGTTCCTGCGTTCCTTCGAGCGAGACCTCGGCCTGAAGAAGCTGGATCGACCCGTAGAGAGAGGCCAGGGGATTGCGGATTTCGTGAGCCAGGCCCGCGGCCATTTCGCCGATGGCAGCCAGCTTTTCCTTCCGCCTGAGGGCCTCCTCCATCTGCTTGTAATAGGTCAGGTCCTGGAAAACGATCAGATGACCAAAGGGGTCTCCCTTGTGGTCCCGCAAGACCGCGCCGGAACACCCGAGCATGAGCCCCTTTCCATCCCGGTGCCCGTACGACTGCTCCCACCGGAAGGGAGACGTGGAGGAGGCATCCTCGATGTCCAGTTCCTCGAGGGGGATCCTCCCCAGGAATTCCTCCACCCTGCAGGCAAGCAACGCTTTGCCGTCCTGGCCCGTGATGGAGGAAGCCGCCTCGTTCACGGAGGTGATCCGGCGTTCTCGATCCAGGGTAATCAAGCCGGACCGAATGCAGCGGACGATCGATTCGTTCAAATGAAGGAGATCCTGGACCTTGTCCGATTTCTCCTGGAGAAGGAGATTCGTCTTGGAGAATCTCTGCTTGAGAGAACCGGTCAACCAGGCGGCCGACCCCATGGCAGCCAGGATGAAGATCAAATTGGCGATCGGGTAGTTGGCCGGACTCGTCACCACGGGGGCTGCGATGGGCGAGGTCTTCGGGAAGAGGGCCCAGTGGTACTCGAGATGGAGCTCGAGCCAGTAAAGCAAACCGCAGACAAAGGCGATCAAGACAGTGCCGTACAGACCGAGGAGGATGCTCCCCTCGATAATCACGAAGAGATAGAGGAAGATGAAGAGGCTTCCGGTCCCGCCCGTGGAGTAGATCCAGACGGCGGTGAAGGCGAGGTCCCACCCGACTTGCAGCTTTGCCAGGAGGTCCTTCGACACGCGGGCCCGCATGCTGAACCAGCTCAGCAGGCTGAAGGCGTAAGCATAGAGAAGAAGGTGGATCAGGAGCGAAGCGTCCAGGGGCAGCTGGTTTTCAGCCCCCTGTACGCCGAGCATGGCGACGAACAGACAAAGCGCGGTCGTCAGCGCTACACGCGTCCAGAGACACCCGCGAATGAGCAGACCGAGATGCGCCTCGTTGCTCGGCATCGAGACGGTGGCGCCGGGTAATCCCTCTCGGGTCCCGCCTAACGGATCCGACTCGGAAGGCCAGGATGTGTCGGTTGCTGTCCTCAAATCTCCATCTCCATCCGTACGAATGTCCCAGGAGGGGTGGCGCGGGCTAATACCTAACCGCTAATACCTAATACCTGCTTTTCCATTTGACCTTTCTCCTGCGACCCCGACTGCGACGGAGTTGCCTAGGCGACCACAGAGGCCATCTTGAAGATGGGCAGGTACATCGCAACCATCATGCCGCCGATCAGAACGCCCAGGACGACCATGATCAGGGGCTCGAGCAGGGAGGTGAGTGCGGCCACGGTCGCATCGACCTCCTCGTCGTAGAAGTCGGCGATCTTGTTCAGCATGGCATCGAGGGAACCGGTGCTTTCCCCCACGCCGATCATCTGGACCACCATCCCGGAGAAGACCTTCGACTGCTCCAGGGGTTCGGCAATCGTTTTGCCTTCGGAGATACTCACCCGCGTCTTCATGATCGCCTCTTCGATCACCTTGTTCCCCGAGGCCCTCGCAGTGATCAGGAGCCCGTCCAGAATCGGAACACCGCTCGAGACCAGGGTGCCCAGGGTGCGCGTGAAACGGGCCGTGGCGATCTTCAGGAGCAGGTCTCCGAAGACGGGCAGTTTCAGAAGCAACCTGTCGATCACCTTCTTGCCCTGCTCCGTGCGATAGTACCGGCGGAAGAGAAAGACAAATCCGATCGCGCCCGCAATGATGTACAGAATGTTCCCCTTCATGAAATTGCTGAGCATGATGATGAACTGGGTAGGCGCGGGCAAGGCGGCGCCGAACCCCTGGAACATCTTCTCGAAAACCGGGATCACGAAGACGAGAAGCACCACAACCACCAGGACCGACACGCCCAGAATCGCCGAAGGATAGACCATGGCCCCCTTGACCCTCTTCTTCAGAGCGATCGATTTCTCCATGTACTGGCTGAGTCGATTCAGGATGATGTCGAGTGTACCGCCGATCTCACCCGCGGTGACGAGGTTCGTATACAGGTCGTCAAAGGCCTTCGGATGCTTTCGAAGGGCATCCGAAAAGGTGGACCCGCCCTCCACTTCGCTCTTCACGCCCAGGAGCGTGTCCTTGAAGGTCTGGTTCTCCTGCTGGTTGGCCAGGATCTCCAGAGACTGGACGAGGGGAAGGCCCGAGTCGATCATGGTGGCCAGCTGCCGGGTGAAGACCGCCACCTCTTTTTCGGTGACCCGCCGGCTGAGTTGGAGCGAAAAACCGGAAAATTTCCCCTTCTCCGGCTTCACCTGGATGGGTACGATCTGTTGTTTCCGCAGGTTCAGGACGGCCACTGCAGCGCTGGCTGCCTCCATCTCACCTCGGATGACCTCTCCCTGTCGATTTTTTCCCTGCCACTTGAATACAGGCATTGGAGGACCCTCCTACCGGTTCCTGTACTGTGTTTTGGGGGCTTGCTGATACCGTGCCCCTTGTGTGCCAGTTGACGATGCCCCCATATCCACGGGGGGTTGCTTGCCGGCTATCATTTCGTTCAGCTCGTCCGGAACGGAAGAACGTGCAATGGCGTCCTCGTAGCCGATCATCTTCCGCAGGAACAGGTCGCAGAGGGACTGGTTCATGGTCTGCATTTCGAACTTCGTCTGTCCCATCTGCATCTGGGAGTAGATCTGGTGGATCTTCTCCTCCCGGATCAGGTTCCGGATCGCGGGGTTCGGCACCATGATCTCCAGGCACAGTACCCGGCCCTTCCCACCCGACCGGGGGAGCAGGATCTGGCTCAACACGCCCTCCAGGGACATGGAGAGCTGCGCCCGGACCTGAGGCTGTTGAAAGGGGGGGAAGACGTCGATGATACGGTTGATCGTCTGGACGCAGGAGTTCGTATGGAGAGTTGCAAGGGCCAAATGCCCGGTTTCAGCGATGGTCAGGGCGGCCTCCATCGTTTCGAGGTCCCTCATCTCACCGACGAGCACGACGTCCGGGTCCTGCCGGAGGATATGCTTGAGGGCCTTGGTGAAGGTCTCCGTGTCCGCTCCCACCTCCCGTTGATTCACGATCCCCTTCTTGTGCGGGTGCACGTACTCGATCGGGTCCTCGATGGTGACGATGTGCTGGGGCCGGGTGGCGTTGATCTCGTCGATCATGGCGGCCAGGGTCGTTGTCTTTCCTCTCCCGGTGGGCCCTGTTACAAGAATCAGCCCCCTGGGCTTTTTGGTGAGTTCCTTCACGATGGGAGGAAGACCGAGTTCCTGAAAGCTCCGAATGTTGTACGGGATCGTCCGGAAGGCGCCTGCCACGGTTCCGCGCTGCACGAACATGTTCGCCCGGAACCGGCTCAGATCCTTGATGCCGAACGAAAGATCCAGCTCGCTGTCTTCCTCGAACCGTTTCTTCTGCTGTTCGGTCAGGACGCTGTAGCACATCTGTTTTGTCTCTACCGGCGACAACGGTTCCATGTGGAGGCCCACCAGGTTCCCGTCGACCCGTATCTGCGGGGGGGAGCCCACGGTGAGGTGAAGGTCTGAGGCGTCCTTCTCGATCATGATCTTCAATAATTCCGGGAGCGAAGCCATTGTTACGATTCCTCCTGCATCTGGTCTCGTTTCTGCCGCCTTATTCCGGCATCGTGTGATCCGTTTCCGGGTCCGACTTCTGGGCGCTGCGACCGTTCCCGTCGTCATCCGGAGCGGTTACTCGCAGAACCTCTTCAGCCGTGGTCAGGCCTTCTCGGATCTTGTGAAGGCCGCTCTGCCGAAGGCTCTTCATTCCGGCCTGTGCAGCCGCTCGCTTCAATTCGCCCGAAGACCCCCCCTCCAGGATGAGTTCCTTGAGTTCCTCCCGGAGGGGCAGGACTTCGTAGAGGGCAATCCGTCCCTTGTATCCCGTGTCGTTGCATCGATCACACCCCGCCCCCTGGTAGCTCTCGGTCGATTCGGCTTCCTCGAGGGACATCCCCATCTCCACAAGGGCCTGAACGTTCAACTCGTGAGGCTCTTTGCACTCGGTGCAAATCTTTCGAACGAGCCGCTGGGCCAGGATGAGGTTGACCGACGAAGTCACCAAGAAAGGTTCCACCCCCATATTGAGCATCCTGTGGATCGTGCTGGGGGCATCGTTCGTATGGAGTGTGCTCAAGACGAGATGGCCGGTCAGGGCAGCCTTGATCGCGATCTCGGCAGTCTCGAAGTCTCGAATCTCACCGACCATGATGATGTCCGGGTCCTGGCGGAGGAAGGCCCGAAGGGCGGCCGCGAAATTGAGTCCGATCTCCTCGTGCATCTGAACCTGATTGATGCCGGGGAGATTGTATTCCACCGGATCTTCCGCCGTGGAGATGTTCTCGGTGACCTTGTTCAGCTCACTCAGGGCGGAGTACAGGCTCGTTGTCTTTCCACTACCCGTGGGGCCGGTGACCAGGACCATCCCGTAGGGCTGGTGAATCGCGTCCTGAAAATCTCTCAAAGCCTGCTCCTCGAAACCGAGCTTGGTCATGTCGAGCTGCAGAGCGCTCTTGTCCAACAGGCGCAACACGAGTTTTTCACCGAAAAGGGTCGGAAGCACGGAGACGCGGAAGTCCATTTCTTTGCCGGTGGTCTTGAGTTTGATTCGACCGTCCTGGGGCAGCCGCCGCTCCGCGATATCGAGGCTCGACATGATCTTCAGTCTCGAGATGATTGCATTCTTCAACCGCATGGGCGGGTTCATGATTTCGTGCAGGACGCCGTCGATCCGATACCGTACACGGAACTGCTTCTCATACGGCTCGATGTGGATGTCGCTTGCTTCCTTCGCGATCGCCTCGGTCAGGATGACGTTGACCAGCTTCACGACCGGAGCGTCGGAGGTGGATTTCTCCAGTTCCTCGATGTTTACCTCTTCCTCGGCATCCACCACCTCGAGTTCGAGGTCCTGCAAATCGCTCATTACGTCCATGAGCGAGGCGGACTGGTCGTAGTACCTGTTGATCGAGTCTTTCAGGGCTGTTTCTTCCGCCACGACCACATCGATGTTGTAGCCGGTCAGAAACTTGATGTCGTCGATCACCAGGTAGTTGGTCGGGTCGCTCGTGGCAATGACCAGGGTCGAACCCGCGCGACTCACGGGCAAGACACTATGTTTCTGTACCACTTCCGATGGAACGAGCTTGAGAAGGTCTGCAGTGATTTCGACCTTGGTCAGGTCGACGGCCGGAAAGCCGAACTGCTTGCTCAAGAACTGCAGAAGATCTTCTTCCTTGATGAATCCAAGCTTGATCAGGTTGGATCCGATCAGTCCGCCGGTACGCTTTTGTTCCTCCAGGGCCTTGTCCAGTTGCGCTTTCGTAATCAACCCGGCCTGAATCAACCTGTCACCAAGGCGTCCGTTCGGCATCCTCGACGTTGCCGGAACCTTTTCCGCCAGTTGTCCGTTCTGCGATCGTGCCAAGGAAACAGCCCCCTTCTCGAGTCCGAATATTGTCAGTGCGTGCCCGAATACGTGCCCCGGAGCGGCATCTCCGGGACGATGGGCGGCGAACCTCACAGGGGTTCGAGCAATATTTGTACCAAGAGTGCCGCAGATTGTTTGCAGGGGGGTAAACGACCGGACTTGTACCGAAAAAGAAGTGGCGAGGAAATCGAGCAATTCGGGGAAGCGCAAGAAAGATGAAAAAAGATCAACAAGTCGAAAAAATTTGCACGGCCTCGAGGATCAGGCGGTCCTGTCCTCGCTGCAGGGTTCTCACGTCCAGGATCACCTCGTCCTGCTCGATCCTGGCGATCACAGGAGGTGTGGCCCTGCGGAGGCACGCCAGGATCTCTTCGGCCGGGAATTCCGTACTTCGGAGGCTCACGCCTGCGCCGGGGATGGAATCCATCGGCATGGACCCGCCCCCCGTCCTTCCGGTCACCGCACGAACGGAGACGGTGAAGGAGACAGGCAGGTTCTGTTGCAGGCCCTTTGCCAGCTTCTGCGCCCGCTTTCGGAGCGTGCCCTCCGGCGCCGACAGCATGGCCAGGGTCGGAATTCGGGTTCGGGCCGCTTGAGGGTCTCGATACAGGAGCAGGGTCGCCTCCAGAGCAGCCAGGGTCAGCTTGTCGATCCGCAACACGCGGTTCAGGGGATGGCGCTGTATTCGCTCCATCGCCTCTCTGCGGCCGAGCAGGATCCCTGCCTGCGGCCCGCCCAGGAGCTTGTCGCCGCTGAAGGTGACGAGATCCACACCTGTCCGCAACACATCCGCAACGAGGGGTTCGTTCGCCAGGCCCGGAACCCCGGGGTCGACCAGACAGCCGCTGCCCAGATCCTCCATGACGGGCAACCCGTAACGGCGGCCCAGGGCGACCATCTCCTCTCTCGAGACCTCCTTGTGGAAGCCCATGACCCGGTAGTTGCTCGGGTGGACCTTGAGCAGAAGGCCGGTCGATGAACCGACGGCCTGTTCGTAGTCCTTCAGGTGTGTTCGATTCGTTGTGCCCACCTCGACAAGCGTGGCGTCGCTCTCTTTCAGGATGTCCGGAATGCGAAAGGACCCTCCGATCTCGATCAACTCCCCCCGGGAGACGATCACCTCTCTCCCTTTTGCCAGAACCCGGAGGGCCAGGTAGACGGCCGCTGCGTTGTTGTTCACCACCAGGGCCGACTCCGCCCCGGTGAGGCTGCAGAGCAGTTCTTCCACATGCTCGTACCGGAGGCCTCGTTTTCCAGTATCCAGGTCGAATTCAAGGTTGGAATACCCGACCGAAACCTCCTGGAGCGCGCGAACCGCCTCTTCTGCCAAAGGGGCCCTGCCCAGGTTCGTGTGCAGGAGCACGCCCGTTGCATTCACAACAGGCCGCAGACTCCGCAGGAGCAGCTTGCGAGCCTCCCGCAAGACCTGCCCGTTCGTCCATTCCTGCGATTCCGGTTCTGTCCGATCCCCCTGCAGGATCTCTTTTCGCTGACGATCCAGAACGTGTCTTGCGGCCTGACGAAGGGACCACCGGGGGAGTCGTTCCATCCGCTCGGCACGTTTGATCTCCGGACTGTCCAGAATCTCATGGACAGCCGGAAGGCGCTTCAAAATCGACCGTGCTGTCTGTGTGTCGCTCGCCATGGCAACCCAAGCCCTATCGCGGCTAACGCCGCAAGGTGAAAGGTGAAAGGGTCAAGGTGCAAGAAGACGAAAAGAAGAGGGTCAACCCTCTCTCTATCTTAGATCCCGGGGGAAAAAATCACAAATCGAACGGAATCAGCCGCTTCCGCAGACTCCGGAGGGCCTCAGGGATGCCCCCTTTCCTTGCCATTTCCCAGGGGCGAGTCTAGTATTGTCTGATAGACGAGAATTGCAGCGACCCATTTCGCGAGCCAATAGGATGAATGACGAACTTGCCCTGAACGTACGAAGGCCTGCCCGATATATGGGCTCCGAGCTGCATGCGGCGCGAAGCCCCCAACGGGGTGACCTGCGCGTGGGGCTTGCCTTTCCCGATCTCTACGAGGTCGGCATGTCACACCTGGGCCTGAATCTGCTCTACGATTGCCTGAACCGTGCTCCGGGGCTCTTCGGCGAGCGGGTGTTCATGCCTGACGAGGACCTGGAGGGCCTTCTTCGGGAGAAGGCAATCCCCCTGACCACTCTCGAGACCAAGTTGCCCCTGGGCCGACTCGACGTCCTCGGCTTCAGTCTGGCGTACGAGCTCACCTACACGAACGTACTCGGAATCCTGGACCTCGGCGGCATCCCCCTGCGTTCATCCGAACGATCCAGGGAGCATCCGATCGTGATTGCGGGGGGACCCTGCGCCTTTAATCCGGAGCCTCTCGGCTCCTTTATCGACGCTTTCGTCGTCGGAGAGGCCGAGTTTCTCATCGTGGAGATCTGTCGCACCGTGCAGGAATGGAAGCACAGTGGAAGCTCCCGCGAGGACCTGCTGAGGGCCCTCGATCGGATGGAGGGGGTCTACGTTCCCTCCGTTTTCGAATGGAGGCGTGTGGGGGCCGATGGGCGGTACGGGCTTGTTTCCTTGACGGGTCGCGACCGACCGGTGAGAAAATGCGAGATTGCGAACCTCGATGATGCCCCTTACCCGGTCAGCCCTCTGGTGCCTTTCGCTCGGATCGTACACGATAGGATCAGCATAGAGGCGGCCCGGGGCTGTCCCCACGCCTGCCGCTTCTGTCAGGCGGGCAACCTCTACCGCCCCTATCGAGAGCGGAGTCCCGAACGATTGCGGGAAATCGCCCTCCAGAGCCTCGAGAAGACGGGTTATGAGCAGGTCTCCCTGCTTGCCCTGAGTATCGGTGACTATTCCTGCATCGGACCCCTGGTAGGGGACCTGATGCAGCAACTGGCCCCGAGGAGGGTATCCCTTTCCCTTCCGTCGATCCGGGTGGGCTCCCTGGAGGACTCGGTGGTCGAACAAATACTCCGTGTGCGGAAAACAGGCTTCACCCTGGCCCCGGAGGCGGCCAGCCCGAGGCTGCGAAGTGTGGTAAACAAGACCATTTCCGAGGAAGAGCTCTTTCGCACGGCCCATCTGATTTCCCGGCTCGGCTGGCGATCCTTGAAGCTCTATTTCATGATCGGCCTCCCCACAGAGACGGAAGAGGAGGTGGAGGAGATCGTACGGTTTGCCCAGGCAATCCGGGCCCATGCGAAAACGGCAAGGACGGGAGGCTTCCAGGTAACGGTCAATGTTTCCTCCTTCGTGCCCAAGGCACACACGCCTCTCCAATGGGTCAGGCAACAGGCCCGGGAAGTATCCGAGGAGAAACAGAGATTCCTCCGGCAAAGGCTCAAGCAGCCGGGGTTCCGGCTGAAGTGGCACGATGTTCGGCTCAGCCTTTTGGAAGGAATGTTTGCCCGTGGCGACAGGAACATGGGTGATCTCCTCGAGGCGGCTTACCGCCTGGGTTGTCGAAGAGACGGCTGGACCGAGTATATGCGGTTCGATCTCTGGGAGAAGGCCTTTGAACAGACCGGCGTAAACCCGTCAGACCATCTCGACCCGCACCCTGACCCGCATGGCGCCCTCCCCTGGGATTGGATCGATACCGGGATGCCCCGGGACTGGTTCCGCGAGGAGTATCGGAAGGCTCTCGAATCAACCCACACGGATTTCTCCTGCTCAGGAAGCTGCGACGAATGCGGCGTATGTGCGAGGACCTCCGATGGGAGGGTCGGGCCCAAGAAAGACCTGCAGACCCTGTGGGACAATGCCTCCCGTACCGGTCCCTCCGTCCGAGGGAAAGGGGAGCGCCCTGCCGCGAGACTGCGACTGCAGTACGTGAAACGCCATCCTGCATCCTATTTGAGTCATCTGGAGACGCTCACCCTGTTCAACAGGGCCCTGCGGAGGAGCAAACTCCCGCTTCATTACACGGGGGGAGAACACCCCCACCCGAAGGTGGCGTTCAGTCCCGCCCTTCCGGTCGGCGTGGAGAGCCTGGCGGAGTACATGGATCTGTGGCTCTCGAGAATGCCCGAGGCGGGGGAAGTGGAGAAGGGACTGAACGAGGTCCTCCCTGAGGGGATCTCCGTGCGGGATGCACGGCCGGTCCCCTTGAACGCCTCCTCCTTGGAGCAGAGCATTGCCTGGATGGAGTATGACATCAGCTTCTCGGAGGACACGCCACAGACTCCGTCACAGGAGGATCTGAAGAGGGCTGTGGAGGCCTTCTACGACCACAGCCCGTGCCCTGCAGGGGTGGACAGCAAGGAAGAAAAGAAAAGCGGGAATCTTCGGCGAGCCGTGAAGTTGGAAGGCAAGCAGGAGGGGCATGGCCTGGTTTGCAGGATCCACCGACTCTCAGGATCCACTGCGTCCGCCATGCGGGTCCTGCAGGTCCTCTTCCCCGCGTCGAACCGAAACGGACTGCGGCCTCGCATCATCAAGACCGCCGCCGCCTTGCTGCCACCCTCTCCCCCGGATCTTGCCTCGAAAAGGAAACTCCGTCATGACAAATGAACTGATTATCAACGTTACGCCTCACGCTACAAGGGCGGCGCTGATCGAGAATGGAGTTGTGACCGAGCTCTTTATCGAGAGGAACCGCAGAAAGGGCTTCGTGGGCAACGTCTACAAAGGCCGTGTCCTGCGGGTGTTGCCCGGGATGCAGGCCGCTTTCGTGGACATTGGACTCGAGAGGGCGGCGTTTCTCTATGTCTCGGATGTATACCGGGATGACCTGAAAGACTACAGCTTCTTCCTGGAGGGGGAGGAAGACGAAGACATGGTGGAGGAGGCTTTCCCCGATCCCTCGGGGGATCAAGACGAGGAGGAGGAAGAGGCAAACCATTACGAGTACGCGTTTCCGCAGAAGTTCAACCATCAGGAGGTGCATATAGAAGACGTCCTGAAGGAGGGGCAGGAGATTCTTGTACAGGTGACGAAGGACCCTTTGGGGACGAAGGGGCCGCGGGTGACCATGCACGCTTCTCTCCCGGGGCGGCACCTCGTTTTCATGCCTACGGTAAACCACATAGGTGTTTCCCGCCGTATCGAGGAAGAAAAAGAAAGAGAGCGCCTGAAGAAGATCATCCAGAAGATCAAGCCTCCCGATTCCGGGTTCATCGTAAGGACGGTCAGCAAGGGCAAGTGGGAGAAAGAGCTGAAGGCGGATATGGACTATCTGATCAAGCTCTGGGAGAACATCCAGGAGCGCCAGGAGCAGGCAAGCGCCGCGGCCCTCTTGCACCAGGACCTCGACCTGACGCTCCGACTCATCCGCGATATCTTCACGCCGGACATTACCCGGCTCGTCATCGACTCGGCGGAAGAGCACACGAAGATCCTTTCCTTTGTCGAAACCTTCATGCCCAAGCTTCGCAACCAGGTTTTCCTCTACGACAAGGAAGAACCGATCTTTGATGCCTTTCGCATCGAGGTCCAGATCAGCGAGGCGCTCAGGAGGAAGGTGTGGCTGAAGTCCGGAGGGTACATCGTCCTCGATGAAACGGAAGCACTCACGGCGATCGACGTGAATACGGGGAAGTTCGTGGGGCAGCGAAACCTGGAAGACACGATCCTGAAAACGAACCTCGAAGCGGTCAAGGAGATCGTCTACCAGATCAGGCTGCGGAACATCGGCGGTATCATCATCATCGATTTTATCGACATGGAGAAGAAAGAGAACCGGGAGGACGTTTTCCTCGCCCTCGAGGATGCCTTGAAGGCGGACCGCGCCCAGAGCAATATCCTGAAGATTTCCGATCTGGGCCTGGTCGAGATGACCCGAAAACGGACGCGGGAAAGCATCCTGCGGACCCTTTGTGAACCATGCTCTTATTGCGACGGAAAGGGGTACGTGAAGTCACGCCAGACGATCTGCTACGAGATCTTTCGGCAGATCCGTCGGGAGTGCCACGGGCTCCAGGGCCAGAAGATCATCCTGAACCTCCATCCGGACATTGCGAGTCTCATCTATTCCCAGGAGCACGAAGGGCTCGAAGGCCTTGAGGAGGAATGCGGCAAGAAGATCCTGATCAAGACCCGCTACGACTTCCACATCGAACAGTTCGAGATATCTGCATACTGATATTAGCCTTTAGCTATTAGCTGTTAGCTATCAGCTCCCCTCCACCGCCCCTCCGGAAGCGTACCCGGGAGGGCTAACAGCTAACGGCCAAAAGCTAGCAGCTAACAGCCATTCCCAACATCCCGAGCTATGATAATTTTATTGAGGATGAACATAATTCGTGGCCTCACCCTGTAAGGCCCTCGACTTCCCCCTTCTTATCTTTCCATGTAAGCAGCTGATTGCACACGATTTTAGAGCTTTTCCCGTTGTCTGGAATAATCCGTTCTCCTGGTACAGGTCTTGCACATCCTCGCCCCCTGAACTCATTTCAGGGAGGATTGAGAGCCTTGAGCAGCCTGTACAGGAATATCGAGTTTCTTCGTTTCGAGGTGGCCAATCGAAGTTTTTGTGTGGACGTGGACCAGGTACTGGGCGTCATTACCCTGCCTTCGAACCTGAAGGAGGCGCCGACCGTCGTCCCCTTCCACGACGAAGAGATCCCGGTCTATTTGCTCGAGAAACTCCTGGATTTCGATGAGAAACCCGCCTCCTGCCCGCAGGAGATCATTGTCCTGGCCGGTTCGGAAGAGAACTACGGAATCTCCGTAGATTTGATCGGCCAGATCTACAAAGTGCCCATCCATCGGTCGGTCTTCCGCTTCCCCACATCGAGCCGGTCCGGGATCAAGATGTTCGGCGTCTGGGGCATGGCAGTCCTGGCGAACGACGTGGCCCTCATTCTGGAACCCCAGCAGCTTCTCAAAGAACAAGTCGGGGCGGACCTCCATACAGACGACCTCGGCCTGGCGGCCAGTGGCTAGCGGCTGTCCCCTGTTCCGAGTCGATTTGCTTGGGCTCCGTTTTGCGGCAACGTAGTCCCTCGCCCCCGTCCTGATGTAGTGTAAGGTGATTGTCCCCAGTCTCCCATTTTTCAGATAAGCCCTTGGGGTGGGAGGCGTGGTGGCTTCTGTTGCAGGGTCCAGTGGGTCGACAGGGAAGAATCACCACGTATCGTGGAAAAGATCCGCGTTCTTGGGTGCTTTACTGGGTTCCGTCGGAGATTTGTGCCGGGCGACTCTGTAGGGGGAGAGGGAGACGGAGCCCAAGCAAATCGGAGACGGAACCCAGTAAAGCACCCAATCGCGAGCCTCTGCCCAAGAGACACCTGTTATCAAGTCGGCCCATTGCCGATTATTCCATTGACTTTCTCCAGAAAAGTCTTTATTCTAAGTTGTTTGAATCGAGAGGGCTCCGAAAAGGCTTCATCCTATAGCAGAGGAACTGACTATGTACGCGATTGTCGAAACGGGAGGAAAGCAGTACCGTGTTACGGAGGGCGATGTCGTCCGGATCGAGAAGACGGAGGGAGAACCGGGACAGGAAATCCTCCTCGACAAGATTCTCCTCGTGGGAAGCGGAGAAGAAGGCGTGCGCGTAGGCACCCCATTTCTCGAGGACGTCCGCGTCCGTGCGGAGATCCTTGCCCAGCGGCGAGGCCCCAAGCTGGTCGTCTTCAAGTTCAAGCGGCGCAAGGACCACCGGAAGAAGCAGGGACATCGACAGGACTATACCGGGATTCGGATCAAGGCGATCGAACAAGTCTGAGGCAGCACACAAGAAAGCGAGAACCAAAATGGCACATAAGAAAGGGGCCGGAAGCTCACGAAACGGGCGAGACAGCGCCGGACAGAGAAGAGGGATCAAGATCTTTGACGGGCAGTCTGTCAAGGCGGGCAGCATCCTGATCCGGCAACTCGGGACGGTCATCCACCCAGGGGCCAATGTTGGGATGGGAAGGGATTACACGCTGTTCGCGAAGGTGGATGGGGTGGCCAAGTACCAGCAGAAGGGGAAGAAGAAGAAATTTGTTCATATTCAACCGGTTCAACCGGCCTGAAAACGCATCGCGCTTTTCGTAACCCCTTTCCTCTGTCCAATCCCTGATCGACACTTCCAACTCCCATGCGATTTATCGATGAAGCGGAGATCCTCGTTCAAGCCGGTAACGGCGGCAACGGCTGCAGGAGCTTCCTGCGCGAGAAATACAGGCCCAAGGGTGGGCCGGACGGGGGGGATGGCGGCAAGGGCGGGGATATCATCCTCCTGGCGGACAGCAAGAGAAACACCCTGCTGGAACTCCACCTTCATAAACACTACCGGGCCGAACGCGGCATACATGGCCGGGGAAAGAATCAACACGGCCGCAAAGGCAAGGACCAGACCATCCGGGTGCCTGTGGGGACTCTGATACGCGACGCAGAAGGCCGTGAAATCCTGGAAGACCTGAGTGCCCCGGGGCAGCGTTTCCTTGCCGCGAGCGGAGGAAGAGGGGGGCGCGGGAACGCCCGGTTCGTGACGCCTTCCTGCAAGCTTCCCGAGGAATGCGAAGAAGGGGGACGGGGCGAGTCGAAGAGGTTGTACTGCGAACTGAAGCTTCTGGCCGACGTTGGGCTCGTCGGCTTTCCGAACGCAGGAAAATCAACGCTCCTCGCTAGACTGTCCTCGGCGAAGCCGAAGATCGCCGACTATCCCTTCACCACCCTGGTTCCTCAATTGGGACTCGTACGAGCAGACGAGGAGCGGAGCTTCGTCATTGCCGACATCCCCGGGATTTTGCCCGGTGCGGCCGAAGGCGTAGGGCTCGGGATCCGTTTTCTCAAGCACATAGAACGCACCTCCGTACTCCTGTTTCTCATCGATCTGGGAGACCCGATGAGGCAGAATCCCCTGGACACCTATCAGGCACTCAGGGAAGAACTCTCTCGCTTTTCTGCGGGGCTCCTGGATAAGCATGCGGTGGTCGCGTTCAACAAGATCGATCTCCCCCTCGCCCTCGAGCGAAAGCCATCGATCACCGAGCACCCGGGTTTCGAGAACTGCGAGATGCACTTCATTTCTGCCGCCACCGGCAAAGGACTCGGCCCCCTGATACGGGGCCTGTTTCGACGTGTGCGGGCGACTCGACAGAGACAGGAGTCGTCCCCTTCCGATGAAGCGAGAAGAGGGACCGCATGAAGATACCTTCACAGGGGGCTCCTCCCGGATCAAAGGGAATCGGGTTGTTCGGCGGGACCTTTGACCCTGTCCATTACGGGCATCTCAGGGCCGGTGAAGAGATCCGCCAGGCCTTCTCGCTCTCCTGGGTCGAGTTTCTGCCCGCAAGAATTCCCCCCCACAAAACGAATCAACCGATCAGCGACGTCGGCCACAGGGTCGCCATGCTGCGGTTGGCCGTGGACGGAAATCCCTATTTTCGAGTCTCCGAAGTGGAGGCGACCCGGGAAGGCGTGTCGTATCTCGTGGATACGCTCAAGGCGTACCGGGATCATTACCCTGCGGACGTGTCGTTGTATTTCATCATGGGTATGGACAGTTTCCAGGAAATCTCAACCTGGAACCGGTACCCTGAGTTGTTCTTTCTAGCTCATTTCGTTGTCATTACGCGTCCGGGGTATCAAAGGCCCGAACTGTCGGAGGTTGTCTCGCAAGACGTGGCTTCCCAATTCACTCCCCCAGAGGGAGAGAGCGACTGCCTCGAACACACAAGCGGACGCCGGATCTATTTTCGTGAAACGACCCTGTTGGATTTAGCCGCCAGCAGACTCCGCACCTGGATCCGGGAGGAGAAATCGGTGCGATACCTGATTCCGGAATGCGTCTGGGACTACGTGCAGGAAAACAGCCTGTACGCAAACACGAGGAAGGACTGAGATGTCGACCACCAAAGCCGGGGACCAGGGAGGCCCTTCACCGACGAAGGACGCCAAGGAAAAGGCCCTGCTGTGCGCACACTGGGCCCTGGAGAAGAAGGCCAAAGGGATCGCGATCCTGAACGTAGGGGCGCTCACCCCAATTGCAGAGTATTTCCTGATCTGTTCGGGAAGATCGGTTCGGCAGACCCAGGCGATTGTGGAACACATACGCACCCGTCTCAAACAGGAATTGAAAGAGGTTCCCCTAGGGATGGAGGGGGAAAGCGAGGGGTCCTGGGTCCTTCTCGATTGCAACGATGTGATCGTCCACGTGTTCGATGAGCCCACACGCGAGATCTACCGCCTGGAGAAGCTCTGGTCCGATGCGCCTCGGGTGACGGATCCCCAAATCGTGGCGGAGGAGGAAAAGGCGGCAGCACCGTGGCCCGAGGAGGAGGAAGATTGGGAGGATTGACCTTCACGATCGTCCACATCGGCAAGCCCAAGGTCCCCTTCGTTCGCTCAGGGGTCGAACATTATCGGAAGAAGATCCGGCCTTTCGCCTCTGTCCAGTTCAAAGCGGTGCGTGAAGAACCGCTTCGCAAGGGCTTGTCCGGCAAGGAAGTCCACAGACGGGAAGCGGAGCGGCTTCGAAAGACAAGGGATGCCCGAACCCTGTGGGTGGTCCTGGATGAGAACGGCAAACCCACGGGCTCCGAGGAATTTGCCGCTCTGATCGAAAGGTGGATGGTCCAGGGAAAGTCCCGGCTTGCCTTCCTGATCGGCGGCCCCTCGGGGCTGGCACCGGAAATCCGAGAGGAAGCCGACTTCGTTCTGTCCCTGTCGCCCATGACATTTTCCCATGAACTGGCCTTGCTCGTCCTGATGGAACAGCTCTATCGTGCCATGGCCGTCCTGAACCATATCCCTTATCCTCGCTGACCCTCCTTCCCGGAAACCCTTTGCGGAGACATGCGGGACAACGTGAAACACTTTGTCGAAGAACTCCTGACCACCTTGTTCCCGCGTGTCTGTCCCTTGTGCCGCTCCGTGGTTCTCGATAAGAGGACAGGATTCTGCCCGGATTGTCTCGAAGGGTTCGAGACCATCCGGGACCCTGTCTGTTCCTGTTGCGGCTACCCTCTCACCCAACCCGGAACGCCTCCCGACGAAGCCCTCTGTCCGGCTTGCCTGTCCCGGGATCCGAACCGCCCCGCCCCGCTCACTGTCCGTTCAATCGCTGTCTACTCGCTGAACATCAGGGAAGCGGTCCTGCGCGTGAAATTCGGCGGACAGGCGCCTCTGGCTCGATCCCTGAGCCGCTACATGACGGACCACTACCACCGGTTCTACCCGGCCGATGCCTTCCAGAGCATCCTGCCCGTCCCGCTCCATCCCAAACGGCTCCGTGAGAGGGAATTCAACCAGTGCGTGCTTCTGGCCAGGCCCCTGGCGGCGCGTCTGGGCGTCCCCCTGGATCTCGACGGGGTTGAACGGGTTCGTCATACCCTGCCCCAGAGTGCCTCGACCGAGGCGGATCGAAGGAAGAATCTAAGGGGCGCCTTCTGTGTCCGGAGACCGGAGCGTCTCAAAGGAAGATCAATTCTCCTGCTCGATGACGTGTATACGACAGGCGCCACCCTGGAAGAACTCGCGCTGTCCCTCCTGTCGGCCGGTGCCCGAAGGGTTTCCGGGCTTACCCTGGCCCGGTCCTTGGAATACCCTCCCCCGGTACCACTTACGATTCCCACCCAAGGTGCCGATACTACATAGAGTCAACGGACTGAGACCCTTATCCCGGAACGGATTGGCCTTGGGATGCAAAGATCGACCGCGGAAAGCCGGATACTTCCCCCGTCCTCGGAGTGTTCCTTCCAGACGACACGAACGACCTACAACCTGGAACCGGACTACCAGAAGCCCTTGCTGCAGATTCCGAGGGAGGACCGGGCCCGCATTTTCGAACGGCTAGCCTTTCTCTACGGCACAGACGCGGCAGAGCAGTCCCTGCTCGCACTGGAACGGATTCTGCAGGTCCACGAGGCGTACAAACCCCTCGGGAGGACCGAGATCGAGAGGGGTTTCCAGCCCACGGAACGGTTCAGCGAAAAGGATGTGATCCTCATCACCTATGGAGATCTCCTGAAGGGCGAAGAGGCTTCCCCCCTCGCCACGCTGGCCGGGTTCTGCGACACCTACCTGGAAGGAACCCTCAACACCCTGCACATCCTGCCCTTTTTTCCCTATTCCTCGGACAGGGGATTTTCGGTGGTTGATTTCGAGACGGTCGACCCGAGACTCGGCACGTGGGAAGACATCGAGGGCCTGGAAGACCGGTACCAACTCATGTTCGATGGGGTCATCAACCACGTGTCTTCGAAAAGCCGGTGGTTTCAGCATTTCCTGAACGGAGACCCCTATTACGGGAAGTTCTTCATAACCTACGGGTCACCGGACGAACTGACCCACGAACAGAAGACGATGATCTTTCGTCCTCGAACCTCGGATATTCTGACGGAGTTCCATACCATCAACGGCCGCCGGTACGTCTGGACGACCTTTTCAAAGGACCAGGTAGACCTCAATTACAAGAACCCGGAAGTCCTTCTGCGAGTCATCGAGATCCTTCTGCTCTACGTTCGTCACGGAGCGGACATCATTCGCCTCGACGCGGTTACCTATCTCTGGGCCGAACCGGGAACGCGGTGCATCCATCTAGAGGAAACTCATCAAATCGTCCGGCTGTTTCGAGACGTCTTGAATCTCGTGGCCCCGGGCGTTGCCCTCATCACCGAAACGAACGTTCCCCACGAGGAGAACATCTCGTATTTCGGAAACGGGAGCGACGAGGCGCAGATGGTGTACAACTTCGCCCTTCCCCCTCTCGTCCTGCACACCTTCTATACCCAGGACACCCGGTCGATTTCCGAGTGGGCCATGGGCCTGGAGAGCCCCTCGAGGACGACCTCCTACTTCAACTTCCTGGACTCCCACGACGGGATCGGGCTGATGGGCGTCAAGGGGATCCTGTCGGAAAGCGAGATAGATTTCCTTGTTGAGACGGCACGGGAGCACGGGGGATTCGTCTCCTACAAGACGGATGATGACGGCTCGGAGGCCCCTTACGAAATCAATATCACCTGGTTCAGCGCCCTGAACCGGGAGGAGAGCGGCGAGGACATTGCGTTCCAGGTCAAGCGGTTCGTGGCGTCACGGGTGATCGGTCTGGTTCTTCAGGGCGTGCCGGGCATCTACCTGCACAGCCTGATCGGCACGCAGAATGACATCGATGCGGTCCTGGCTACAGAGTCGAAACGGGACATCAACCGCACCGTGATCGACGGCAAGGCGATCACCGAGGCGCTTCATGATCCCCTTTCCAAGCTTTCACGGATCAGCCGTGAGTTCGGCAGGCTGATTCGGATCCGCACGCGGCGCCGCGCCTTTCATCCGAATGCGGGACAGCGTGTGCTCAGGCTCTCCTCGGAGGTGTTCTCGGTCTTGCGGACGTCCCCTGAAGCGGATCACCGGATCCTGACCCTTGTCAACGTGACGGACCGGGCATGCCGGGTGGAGGTTTCCCTGGTCGAACTCGGCGCGGCGGAGGTCCGATGGTACGATCTCGTAAGCGGTGTGGAGTGGATGGCCGACGGGGGGGTGCTCTATGTGAGCTTGGAGCCGTACGGTGTCGTCTGGCTCGAGCCCTTTCGCAAAGGTACGGCTGCATTCAACCCAGCGACTTGAAGAAGCCCTCGACTGCTTCGCGCGATGCCTCCAGATGCTCCTTCACATCTTGGAGTCCCTCCTCCTCAACCCGCAGGACCCCTAAATCTTGGTCGGGGAGATCCACTGGTGTCAGGCTCCCTCCCTCGCCCAGGCCCAGGTTCTGGCAGAGGGCGTCACTGAGCCTGAGAAGGGCAACGTCCGCGTCGTCCATCCCCTCGGGAAAATCCTTGTCGTGGTGAACGCCGATGGGTCCGGCAATCACGGGGGGGATCTTCCAGCGAGTGAGAAGCATTGCACCCACTTCGCCGTGGTCGAAGCCGAAGAGGTCGCGCTCGGCCACATGGAGCAGGGCCGTCTCCGGTCGCTGTGCCTCTTCGAGGGCCTGCACAAAGGTTTCCCTGAAGAACTCGATCAGAACCACCTTGCCGATGTCGTGGAGCAGGCCGACGACGAAGAGATGGTCGCGGGGCTTTCCGGGTCGGGCCTTTCTCCCCAACCGCTCCATCGCCCTGGCAACGGCCAAGCTGTGGGTCCACAGCCCTTCCTCAGAGAAATGGGAAGAACGAATTCCTGTCGGCAGGCTGTGCATGATGCCGATGGACAGTGCCAGGGAGCGGACCATATTGAACCCCAGCAGGGCGACCGCTCGTTCCAGGGTGTCGATCTCCTGGGGGAACCCATAGTAGGCCGAGTTGGCCGCCTTGAGGATCTTCGACGTCAGGGCCGGGTCGCCGCCGATGATGTCGGCCACATGGGAGGCGCTCACCGTCTCGTCTTCCATGCGTTGCATGAGCCTGGGCAGCACGGACGGGAGGGTGGGCAGTTCCTCGATCTTGGAGTAGATTTTCGCCCGAAGCTGGTCTTTGTGCATATAGGAGTTCCCTGCGGGTTCGATCCCGGGTGCTGTCTTCTACATCGGCAACTTCGCCACGATAGTGGAGCCCTGGATAACAGGGAGATTGACAGGAGGGTATCGCTTGATTAGCATCCTAGGGAAATGATCGGAGAGGAGCCAGAGAATTGTGATCCCCCCCACCCAAGAGAAAAAGGAACGGGGCTCTACCCCGCGTGTTGGTCCTATCGCCCTCTTGCTACTGCTCGGCCTCCTGCTGTGCGGATGCGAGATCTGGAGCTTGGAGAGGGGTATCAAACAAATGGATCGGGGAATCAAGGAGGCAGAGGGTCTCGGGATGGAGGAGGCGGCCATGTACCACCTGCAGGTGGCAAGGAGCCTGTTGGAGGAGGCCCAGGCGCAGTATGAGCAGGCCGATTTCCCATCTGCGACACAGTTCCTCGATCAGTCGGAGCAACAGCTTGCGAGGGCTCGAAGACTCCACACGATGAGCCGGACGGCCCCTCCGTGAGGAAGGGTCTCGAAGAATAGGAGCGTCCCTTGAGGATCTGCCGTCTTTTTGTCTGTCTGCTGTTCTTGCTCGCCTTCCCGGCGGTCGCCCTGGCGGGGTACCCGGATCCGGAAGAACTGGCCCGGGAGATGGAACGGTTGGAGGAGTATCTGAACAAGGCACAGGCTGCAGAGGGGCCGGAATGTGCCCCTGAGTCGCTCGCCGTGGCACAATCCCATCTCGCCAGGGCAAAAGAGGAATTCCAGGAAAAGGATTTTTGGGAAGCAGAGGATGCGATTCGCTTGTGCGAGAAGGAGGCGGAGGGAATCTGGGCAATGATTCTCATCTGCGGCAGGGATGTAGATCGAGACGGGGTCCCGGACCGGAAAGACCGATGCCTGAAAGATCCGGAAACGTACAACGATTACATGGATGAGGACGGGTGCCCGGATCAGATTCCCCGGATGGCGGTGCTCACGGGAGACAAGATCGAGGTTCTCGTCCCGATCCTCTTCGATGACGATACCCAGCGCCCTCTTGCCGACTCCTATGCCGTCCTCGAGGAGGTGGCGAGGATCATGAAAGAAAACCCGGATCTGCGATTCAGCATCCGGAGCCATCTCGACGATCGACTGCCCCCCGGAGAGGCGGGCTACACCACCGCACAGAGGGCAGATTCCATCCGGGATGTTCTCGTCTATCTTGGCATTTCGGAAGATCGCCTCGAGGCGGAAGGAAGAGGCAGCCGGGAGCCTGTCGCTGAAAATGACTCCTCCTGGGGCAGGATGTTGAACCAGAGGGTCGAGTTCATCCGCATTCGGTAAACCAATTATCTCTGCCGATCCCATTGGAGTTCGCATCAGGATGGCCAAGAAGTTCCTCTCCCTGGAAGACCTGCGTGCAGCACTTGTCGCCCACCGGACGAAGGGCGCCCGCATCGTTTTCACGAACGGGTGTTTTGACCTCCTGCACGTTGGGCACATTCGCTACCTGCAGCAGGCAAGGCGGATGGGGGACCTCCTCGTGGTGGGCATCAACAGCGATGACTCGGTTCGTCGATTGAAGGGCCCTTCGCGCCCGGTGCAGCCGGAGCAGGATCGAGGCGAGATCCTGGCAGGCCTCGAGTGCGTCGACTATGTGGTTTCCTTCGACCAGGACACCCCGCTTGCCGTGATCGAGCGTCTGACGCCTGATGTCCTGGTGAAGGGAGCGGACTGGCCGATCGACCGGATCGTCGGCCGGGAAGTCGTGGAGGGGGCGGGGGGCAGGGTCGCCACGATCACGTACGTGAAGGGCATTTCCACCTCCGTCCTCATCGAGCGGATCTGCAGCCTTACTCCACGATGTTGAGGAAGCCGGCCAGCCACCCGCCCACGAACAGGCGGCTTTGCGCAGGGTCGGCGCGCAGGAAACGCCCGCCCGGCTCGACCGGGATCGCACATCGTGACATCTCGGTCTCGGTGACCGGATCGAGGAGGAGAATCTCCCCCCTGTAAGAATCGATCGCGTAGACGAGACCGTCTTCCCGAACCACCAGTTCCCAGATACTCGACCCCTCAAGCAGAATTTCCCTTCTCCCGGGGCCCCCGAGCCGGTTCTTCGGCAGCACGAGGATCTTCGATCTGACGGTCAGCAGGTCGGTCAAGTCCAGGTCGCTGGGATTCACTACTACGTAGATCTTGTCCGTTCCGGCCGCCATGGACCAGGGGGGCCAGAGAGCGGTCGGATCCGACACATCCGCCAACTGAACAAAATCAAGAATCGCGCCAAAGACCACGTCCAGTTTGATGACCTCACTCAGCCCCTGGCAGAGGACGTAGATGAAAAGCGGGTTGCCCGGATCCGGCATCACCTGAACCGGGATTAACCCGGCCGGGGAACCCGTGAGACCGAAGAGGAAAAGAACCCGAACTTCCTTCGAAGCGAGGTCAACGATGAAGATCCTCGAAGCCCCCCTATCGTCGGTGGCATAGACCTCGGTTCCGGACCGGCTGACTGCCAAGTCACCTGCAAACGTCTCGCCTAACTCCCCGGTCGGGTTCAACTGGATGGTTTCCCGAAGTACGTGGGTCTCCGCGTCGACCACGTGGATTTCTTGCGAGTCAGCAATGTACATCTCCGGACGACGTGGATTTGCCGCCACTCCAGCCGGTAATTTGACCGCCTCGGAATACACGATCTCCGCGTCTATGCGCCTCTTCTCCTCCACATCGATGACCGTAATCCGAGGTTCCTCCTCGCTTGTGACGTACAGGAACCTGCCGTCATGCGTCAACGCCATGTCGCGAGGGACCGCACCCACCGGCAAACGGTCCACCCCCCCTTCCGGAATCCCCGGCGGGCATCCCACGTTCAGGTATGCATGCCTCCTCCCGTGGAGGGCGACGGTATCCTGGTTCGAAAAGACGTCCATCAGCAGGCTCACCTTGCCCTCTTCGGCCGTGGTTGGGACTCGAACTCCCGCGTAGGTAATCTCACGGCCCACTCCCTCGCTGGTCAGCATCTCCCTCCAACCGTCCCCCGCAATCCGTAGACGAACGTAGAAGGGATTCCCGGTGGCCTGCAGGACACGCAGCTGCACCCTCACCTGCATTTCATCTCCGGGCAGGAAATCCCTACCCTCCGGCCCACCGCCGCCCACCGGCGTAATCGCATCGAACCAGACCTCGAGGTCCGCTCCCAAGGAGAACCGGGGAACGAGAAGGCAGAACGAGAGGACCAGACCCAAGAACAAGGGGCACACCTTCCGATTTCTTGCTGCCGTGCGGTGCCAGTCAGGCTTCATGCCGTCTCTCTTTCCTTCGAGCTATTCGTAGATCTCGTAGGGCACGGCCAGGACATTGGAGGTGTTTCCGCGACCGTCCGCAGCCGATAGACTTACCGTGTAAACGCCTGGCGGACAGTACGTGTCGATGACGGTGCGGAATGATATCTCCCCAGTCTTTGCCCCCTGCAGGTTTTCTTGAAGGATTTCGAGTTTCTTGACAGCGTCCATTCCGCAGTCCTGCCAGCTGACGGTCAGGAGCACCACATCACCGTCCGGGTCTTCAAAACTCACATCGCCGAAAATCGTGCCCTTCCCGCTTCCCTCAGAGAAACCAACCACAAAACGAGGAGGCCACGGGACATGATAATCCGTGAGGACGGGCGGCGAGCCATCCTCATCGCCACAGCCGCTCATCAGAACAGACAGGATCAGCAGAATAACGGAAAACCGGGCATTGGAGCTCATACCGACCCCCTGAAATATACATTCTTCGTTCCCGAAATTCTATCTTACGGGACCCGTCACGGCAAATCGAAGTGGATGGCCTACCAGGAAGAGTCGGGATTTCGGCTGGACCTCCCTCTGGTAGTGGTCGAGAAACCGAATGAGCGCCTGGAAACCCGTGGTCGGGAGGGCTGAGACGGATTCGGTCGCTATGTGTATGTCAACCAATTGGCTGTTTCACAGAAGATTGACGTTTGCCCGGCAGGAATCCCTTGACATAGTTCCTCCAATACGTCCCCCCTTTCGAGGCTGTTGAAGAACACCCATTTTCCCGGTATCCCCGCGAAAGCGGAGATACCTATGCTCCTCAAACCAATGGATTCCGGCCAGCGTGGGAATGACGGTGAAGTAGAGATTCTCCATGGATCGACACCCCTGCCTCTTCATGTTCTCCCCTCTTACCCGCGTGCTGTTTCCTGGCACGCAGATCGCAAGAAGCACCCTGCATGACATCACCCTCCAGCTATCTTCTTGCAGAGGTCCGGGCCAGGAACGGCCTGCCTTCGCTTCAGGTTACGGGCGAAGACGGCCGGTCCAAGGCCCTCCACAGCCTGTACGATCCCGAAAAAGAGGCTTGTTCCCTGGTGAACGGGTATTCGTACGGAGGCGAGGGGCACATCGTGGTGCTCGGGCTCGGGCTCGGCTACCACGTGGTGGAACTGGCTCGAAGATTCCCTGAGGCGGAGCTCATCATTGTTGAACCGTCGAGCGACATCTATGGAGTGGCCCGTGGCTCCGGCACCATCGACGCGCTTACCGACCGGGCTACGTTCATCGTTGGGGGCTCACCTTCCGAGGCCCTTCGAAAGATCACTCGCCGTCAGCTCGAAGCCGGGTTGAAACCGATCTCGGTCTTCCGGTTCCCCGCCTCTTTCTCTCTGTTCAGCGACTTCTTTGCCCCCATCGAGGGATCCCTGCAGAAGGCAACGGAGGTCAAGCTTTGGGATCGACTCAAGTACGCGAAATTCACTGAGGAAAAGGTTCGGGTTCTGTTGGTGGATTTCGACTATTTCCTCACGCGGGAAGTGGAACGGGCCGTGGTACGTGCAGGCCATCGGGTTGCCGCAGTCACGCTGCGAAAGGGCGATACAGGGGAAGTGATCGTTTCCCGGCTCATGAAGACCATCCTGGACTTCCGACCCGACTTCCTGCTCACGATCAACCATCTTGGATTTGACGAGGATGGTGTCCTGACGTCGTTCATCGAATCCATAGAACTGCCCGTGGCGTCCTGGTATGTGGACAGCCCGAACCTGATCATCAAGTCATTCAAGGAGAACGTGTCCTCCTTCACCAGTCTGTTTCTCTGGGACAAGGGGTACATACAGGACATGCAATCCGTGGGGTTCGAGGCGGTACACTACTTGCCCCTGGCCACGGACGAGAAGATTTTTAGGCCCCTCGGTGGCCGGCAAAAGAAAGGGCGGGCCTTTGCGTGCGAGGTTGGTTTCGTCGGAAACTCCATGGTGGTGCCCACAGAAGAACGGCTGAGCAAAGTCGATCCTGAATTCCACCCCCTGGTGAACCGGTTGGCTGAACAGTGCCTCCGGCGGCGAGCCTCGTTTGATGAACACATGGAGAGGCTGGACGAAGCGGATCGGGTCCGAGTCGACGGCCTGACTGTCTCATCGAGAGTGAACCTCGAGGCTGCCGTTCTCTGGAAGACCACCCAGCGTTATCGACTTCAGTGCGTCGAGCAACTCTGCGGCTTCGATCTTCAAATCCACGGTGACAAGGGGTGGAAGGCGTTGCTGAACGGAAACGGCCGCGTGGGCAAACCCCTCAACTACTACAAAGAGGTCCCCGTCTACTACAATCGGTGCATCGTCAACTTCAACGCAACGAACCTTCAGATGGGGGCTGCGGTCAATCAGCGGGTTTTTGACGTGCCTGCCTGCGGGGCCTTTCTGTTGACAGACCATCAGGAGGCTCTGGGAGAGGCCTTTGAAATCGGCAAGGAGGTGATTGCCTTTGACGAGGTGGAAGCGATCTCCGATCTCGTGCGGTTCTATTTGAGGAACCCGGGCGAGAGAGAGGCGATTGCGGCCCGGGGGCGGAAGAGGGTCTTGCAGGAGCACACGTACAGGCACCGATTGAGTCACGTCATCGAACAAATGCGTTCACGGTATAGTTCCGGAACCTGAGGGTAGGAATTCCCCCCAAACCACCCGCCCCCGTCCTCGAATGACTCTCGAGCGCTTCAGGTATTAGGTATAAGGTATTAGGCCACCCCCCTGCTCGGGTGCCGTCCTTTCTTAGGGGGAGTTGCGCAGGGAGCTAATACCTAACACCTAATACCTAATACCATGAATGGCCACACAATGGGATCATCCTGCTGTCAAAAGAAGACTTGACCTTCTTATGACAGGACGAGGACGATAGAGGAGAATTCAGGAGACAAGCGGACCGCCGTACTACCGGGGCCTCGGCATTTTCAGGTTTCTCCACGCTTCATCCAGGCGGTTTACATGGTGATCCCGCTGCAGATAATCCAGATACAGATTCAGGGCCCTTTGACTCCCCCTGTCCATGTCCCTGAAGGAAATACCGTATCGGAAACATCGGCGTCCCCCCCTTCCGTGTCCCTCCCGCTCCCAGACAATCGTCGCCCGAACAACCGGCCTTTCGCTCCTGGTGGGTACAGGCAACTCGAGGGGGATGGAAGAGGCAACTCGGCCCAGGCGTTCCTTGCTTTCCAGCAGGCACCCGGACTTCGAGATATCCACGACCCGGTAGGGAGGGGTCCTTGACGATGCAGACGGCATGAACGGTCTTGCGGGCAATCGCCTCTGTTGCCTCTTGTTGATTATCTCGGGGTTCATGGCTCAATCTCTTGCGATCCAGGGTTGAAGATCCGAAGTCCCGTTTCAAAGAGACTTCAAATCGCGTGCCAGGCATCCGGATTCAAGAATGGCCAACACGAGTCTTACTAATACCTTTAATTTATAGATACTTAGAAGCATTCGTTGATGTAAGTTATTATATTGAGTCGAGGCAGGTCGGTTCGAAGGCGTGTCATGGGATGCAGGTCTTTGCTAATTCTTGGGAGTTTTTTTCCCTTCCGTCACCTCGAGTTGTTCGGATGCCCTCAACTGACAGTCATCGTACTCGGCGGAGCCGAGGGGATTCTTTTGCCGGCCGAGTTCGCAGGTTTCCCGGACGCCCGGCCAGTCCCCTTCCTTGGCCTGTTCTCGACACAAGACCATGAAGGGATCGACGCCAAGCCTCTCGGTCAGCCGTCTCGCATCCTCATCGCGAGTGTCCCACGCGTGAATCAACTCCACAGCCGTGTTCTTGGCAAGGCGGGCGTACCTGTCCCGATCCTCCTCGTAGAGGCTCAGCAGGAGAACCCGAAGCGCAACGGTCTCCGGGTGGGCCTCTAGCTGTTCTTCGGATTCTCGGATAGCCCATTCCAGGGAGCATAGCTGGGCCAGGTATTG
>Ga0180429_10000795_pt1 | contig 27431 bp, 22 predicted proteins | sample SS_ome_FD_132428 | JGI IMG/M metagenome (GOLD analysis project Ga0180429, IMG submission 132428) | Hypersaline lake sediment archaeal communities from the Salton Sea, California, USA - SS_1_S_1 metaG | ecosystem: Environmental > Aquatic > Non-marine Saline and Alkaline > Hypersaline > Sediment ...
AGGGGCGGGCGGAGCCCTCGCTCACGCTCGGACCTACGACCCGGAAAGTAGCGCTGAGCGTGAGCGAGGCGACGGGGAGAGGCGAGAGACGCCTTCTACTGCGGCGCCTGCTTCCCCCTCTCGACCACGAGTTCGCGCATCGCGCGGATGTAGTGTTTCCAGTCGAAGGAGGTGACGTCGTGTTTGCCCGTGCGGAGGTGATAGCGAATCGTGGCTCCCACCGGATGATCGGGGGCGGGGAATTCGGACACGTCGCCCAGCCCTTCGGTGCCGAGAAGTCGGTAGACGGGATCGGCGTGCAGCGCGGCGAGAAATTCGCCCTTCGGATCGGCCCACCTGTCCTCGGTCGCGCTCGCGATGTAGACGGGGCGAGGCGCGATGAGGGCGATCAACTGGTGTTGGTCGACGGGAAGCGCGGGTTCGTTCTCGTTGTAGTCGGGAAAAACGTCGCTGAACCAGTGCGGGAAACTCGTGTTGATTCGGCCGACCGTTTCCCCGAACGCGCGCCGCGAGAGGGCCGCGCCGCCGCATCCGGAGTTGTTGGAAATGACGAGCGCGAACCGTTCGTCCTGGGCGCCGGCCCAGAGCGCCGTCTTCCCGAGTCGCGAGTGCCCGAAGACGGCCACCTTTCCGGCATCGACGAGGGAATCCGACTCGAGATAGTCGAGGGCCCGGCTGCATCCCCACGCCCACGAGCCGATCGAACCCCACTCCCGGGGCCCCGGCTGTCCGGTGGTGGCGTGAATGCCGTTCTCGAAGCCGTCATCGAAATCGGGATCGATGTCGCCGTAGTAGAAGGTGGCCAGGGCCATGCCGGAATCGATGACGTCCTCCACCGCCCACCGCGACTGCTTGAAGCCTCGTCCGGCCTCGGTGGCGCGATTGTCGATCACCCGCCCGGCCGCGACGTCATCGCGGCCCGCCCGCATCCAGGAGTCTGGGAGGGAAATTTCCGGTGACGGATGGATCGAGTGATTACCCGAAAAATTGAGACAGAGAAACGCGGGGGCGCCCCCCGTGGGAGGTTCCGCGGGAGCGATAACGAGGAGATCGAGGTGGGGACCGTCCTCCTCGCCGAAGAGGAGGATGCGGACCTCGCGGAGCACCGCCTTGCCGTCGAGAAAGTCGTTCACCGTCTTTCGTTCGACGAAACGCATCGTGTCGGGGCGTCCCATCGGGGTTTCCCCATAGACGTGGCCGGCAAACAGGGAGAGAAGCTCGGTCCGGCGAGTGGCCCACTCTGCCGCGGTGGCGACGGGGTCCCCCGATTCGAGAACCAGCGGGTCGGGCAGTTCGTAGGAAGGGACGAGCGACTCGTCATAGTTCGGTTCGAATGCCATCGCGACGCAGAGAAGGGTCGCCGAGAGGGCGAACAGAACGGATGGGGTGCGCTTCATGGTCCCAGCCTAAAGCGGGCCGGCCGTGCGGGGCAAGGGCGCGTTTTCGGCGATCGCGCCTCTCACTTCACGCGAGGACGAATGAGGATATTCCGATACTCCACGGTGGTGTGGTCGCCCTGCAGGAAAAGGGGACCGGGCGTGGTGACGTCGGCCGACATGCCACCTCCGGTCGGCCCCTCGATCGGCTCGTTCTCGATCACGGTGTCGCCGTTGAGCACGACGGTGACATGCCGGTCGACCAGGGTGAGATCGTAGCGATTCCATTCCCCGGCAGACCGGGCGGCGTTTCGGGCCGGCTGCAATCGACCGTAGATCGATCCAGGGCCGGTCTTGCTCGGAGGCTTGCCGGCCGCGTCGACGACCTGCGCCTCGTATTTGCCCTGCAGGTAGATCCCGCTGTTACCGCCGTCCGGAAGCCGGTATTCGATCGTGAGCTGGAAGTCGTCGAATTCCTCGTTGGTGCGCAGGTTGCCGTAGGATCCGTAGGCGCCGTGGCCCTTCTTCGGTGTCTCGTTGATGAGGACTCCCGATTCGACCCGCCAGCCGTTCGTCTTCTTGGGATTGGTGAGTCGCCAACCGGCGATTCCGTCCGCGAGAAGATCGATCTCTTCACCGAAGACGATCTCATCCAGGTCCGGCGCCTCCGGCAACTCCGGAAGGCGTTTGCCGTGCAGGGAGATGGTTTCCTCTTCGGCCTCGGGCGAATCCACCCGTTTCTGTCTCACGGTCAGGACGAGGCTGTCACCGTCGAGCCGTCCCGTCATCGGGGTTTCGATCCGGAGAGCCGGGTCCTCGCCGTAGGGTTTCCACTTCAGCGTCCTCGTGAACGAGAGTGCGCCGTCGTCGATGGTGACGTCTTCGACCGGTTTCGCGGTGCCGACGCTCCAGAGCAGATGGCCCTCCCATCCGGAATCGGCCTTCTCGATCGCGAGCCAGGCGGGATTGCCGTCCGGCAGGGAGAAGGACCAGTGTCCGGCGAACTCGCTCGCGCTCGTGGTTGCGATTCCGGCGACGGGGAAGAGAAGAACGGACAGGACGATTCGATGCATGGCTCGAAACGATAGCCGTGCGTGCGGCGAACGGGCGAAAAAAGTGCCGGGGGCCGTCACGTGATGGCGGGACGGTCCCTCACCAGCCGTGGGCGAGCGTCTCCCGAAGTCGCGCCCGGAACCACTCCCTGTCGCGATCGTTCTCGGGGACGACATAGGTCGAATGCGGTGTGAGCATTTTGGCACGCTCGCTGGTTTCGCTTTCGACGACCCAGTCCTCCCGTCCCGCCGCGTAGGGTTCGCCGGCGCGGGAAAGCACGTAGGCCGTGAAGCGTCCCGCCAGTCCCGCCTTCTCGAGTCGTCCCTGCAGGGCATCGAAACTCTCGATCGTGGCCATCGGATCATGCTGGTAGTGGAATCCGGCGATGCGCTTGCGAGGATGGGACTGCATCGCTCCTGCGATCCTGGCCCAATCCTCGTCCGACACGGAAAGGGCAACTTTCTCCTCCTCGGATTGCGGGATGCGGAAAAGGATCTCGTGGAGCCGGCGAACCGGGGTGGCGGGTTGAGCAAGAACGGCGAGTCCGACCGCCGGTTCGTCGAGAATCGCGAGCGGGATCATCCCGGTGAGGCTGTGACCGAGAACGGCGACGCGGCGACCGCCCTCCTGCCGGCTTACCGAACGGGCCATCGCCGCCACATCGTCGACGATCTGGCCCAGGGTGTCGAGGGCGACCGGATTCCAGCGTGGGTCGTCCTTGAGATAGCCGATCATGGCGAGTCCGTTGTCGAAGCCATAGGCCGGCTCTCCGTCGATCGCTTCGCCGTAGAGGCTCGGCAGGTAGACACGGTAGCCCCATTTCTCGAGTTCGAGGGCGAAGTGGAGAAACACGGGACTCAGCCCGTTCACCGGGTGGAGAAGTAGGAGGGGCTGCCCCGGCGACTTGGTTCGCCAGGTGGGATAGCTGCCCGTTTCGGTGGGGACGGAGATCGAAAGACTGACGAACTCCGATTCGGCGGGTGGGGAGAGTTTGCCGGGCTTGGTCCCGCCTTCGTAGGCGGCAGGTGCGGAGGCGGCGGCCTCGACTTCGGTCGCCGGTGTCGTGGCGCAGGAGGTGAGCATCGCGGTGATCGATGCGAGAAAAACAGTGCAGCCCACTACCTGTGCGATGCGTTGAAGAGAAGGATGTCGCGGCTGCGTTTTCATCGTGGTGATCTCCTGGAATGCGGGGACATTCTCCCTCGTGATGCCGGAAGCTCAACCCTTTTCCTCGCCCTTGCGCGCCACACCGAGGGGCGGTAAAGGATAGCGACTGCGACCTGCGTCCCGTCCGTGTGAAGACAAATTCCTCCTCAGAAAGTCCCTGCGTCACCTGCGGTGCCTGCTGCGCTCTGTTTCGCTGCTCGTTTCATTGGAGTGAGACGGATCCGGCTCAAGGGGGAATGACCCCCGTCGAGTGGACCATCCCGGTGAGCCCTTTTCACGTCGCGATGAAGGGAACGACGGGCGACAATCCTCGCTGTATCGCCCTCGAGGGAGAGGTCGGTCGTGAGGTGGGTTGTGCGATTTACGCGAAGAGACCGTCAACGTGCCGGAATTTCACCGCCTCGTACGCCCAGGGGAAGAAAAGCTCCCGCTGCGACGAAGCGCGAGACGCATTCGGGCTCCCTCCCCTGGTGCCCCCGGCATCCAGGGAGCGTCAGGAGCGGGGTTCGGAGCCGCGAGACCCGGGCGTGGGCTTTTCCGTTCCGGGTTAGGGACGGGAGAGAAAGCGCGTGACCTGTTCGAGCAGGCGACTCGGGAGATCAAAGCCGGCGATTTCCTCCTCGAGATCGACGGATGCGGCGGGACGTCCGGAGAACAGGTAGGCGTTCAGGCGGGAGGCGACGGTCGAGTCCGCCAGGGCCTTCGTGCCGGGGTAGGTGGTGGAGAGAAATTCGCGCAACTCTCGATGGCGCGTCAGCATGTATTTCTGGTGATACATCTCGGCGTAGGTGAACGAGCGCACCGGGAGAATGAGCGTTTCGACCCGGTCCTTCGTCACGCCCAGTTGCGCGGCGGCGGCGGTCTTGGAGTCTTCTGCCGCCTCCCGCTGACGAGAGTCGCGATAAAACACCGCGTTGCTGTATTGTCGCGACGGTTTGTTCCGCCGCGGTTCGTGCTCGGTCCAGAAAAGCTCGAGGAGATCCTCATAGGAGAGCACCGAGGGATCGTAGTCGATCGAAACGGCCTCGGTGTGCCCCCCGAGACTGTGATAGGTGGGCGCTGCCTCGACTCCGCCGGCGTAGCCGACGCGCGTTCGTAGAACGCCCGGGAGACTCCCGAACCGGGAGTCGGGTCCCCAGAATCACCCGAGGCCGAAGGTGGCCGTCTCGTGGGCGATTCGTGAGGCGCCACGGTCCGCTGCCAGGACAGGTGCTGCAATCTTCCCGTCCTCGATCGGAAGGGGGAATTCATGGGTTTCCCTGCGTGTTGTGAACATCTGACGATCTGGGTTGCCTTTACCAGCCGAGTTTACGCTCAACGTCTGGACGCGGGGCGCAAGAGGAATCGCCCTTGTTTGGGGATCCTTTTCGTTGCCAGGGGCGTTCACGACAAAGTGCCTATCATGAAATCCACCACGTCCATCTTTCTCGCCGCCATCCTCGTTTCCGCCTCCGGAGCGGCCCTGCCCCCGGTTTCCCTTGCCGATGAAAAGGCAGCCGCGATGCGCTTCGGCCGCATGAAGGCGATGTCCTGCGCCGCCTGTCACGGCATGGACGGCGAGGGAATCGAACGCGACGGCCGGGAGGTCGCTCCCGCCTATGACACGTCGGACATTCTTCGGGGGGAGCCCGAGAATCTCGCGCTGATCATTCTCAAGGGCATCAAGAAAGAAAGTGAGCATTACGCCACCGACATGCGGGGCATGGAGCAGATCTATGATGATCGCACCCTGGCAGCCGTGATGACCTGGGTCCGGAACCGTTGGGGTGGCCACGACGATCTCGTCACCGCCGAACAGGTCGCCGCCTGGCGCGAAGAATTCTCCGGCCGGCCCGGGCCGATTGCGCTGGGCGAAATTGAACCCTGAGGCCGGACCAACCCGCCTTGGTTGAACAGGAATCGCCCAAAAACGTGACGAGACTTTCCCCCGCCAAGCTGGTAAGCTGGCATTCCATACTCAAGAACATGAAAACACCGATTCTTCTGTCCATCCTCGCTCTCGCCGTCACCGCCCTCGTGCCGATGCGTGCGGGTGCCCATTGCCAGGTTCCCTGTGGCATCTTTTCCGACCAGATCCAATTCGAGGCGATGCTCGAGGCCCAGGTCACGATCGCAAAAGCCAACCGGGAAATGGCGAAACTGATCGAGGAGAGCACCCCGCTCGCCGCGAACCAGGCGACCCGGTGGATCATGACCAAGGAGGACCACTGCAAGAAGATCATGGAAACGGTGGCCGAATATTTCATGGCGCAGCGCATCAAGCCGGACGCGGAGCGCTATAACGAGACTCTCGTAGCCGCCCACAACCTGATGCGCGCCGCGATGAAGGCGAAACAGGATCCTTCGGAAGAGGTGGCCGAGGCGTTGAAGACCGCTATTTTCGACCTCTACCGCGCCTACGAGGGCAAGGAACCTGATCTTGGCGGGCATTGATCGCCGCCAGCACGCCCATCCCAACCCAATCGAAAGACCCGGTCTTCTGACCGGGTTTTTTCGTGTCCGGGCCGGATGATCAGGCCAGCAGGGAAGAAATCACCCCGGTGCTGTCGGCGAAGCGTTCGTGTCGCAGCCCCATCGCCCGGGCCTCGGTGAGCCAGAGATTCGAAAGGGGATCGCCCTCGGGACGGTGAATCCAACGATCCCCGGCCGCCAGTGATCCCCCGCCTCGTCCGGCCAGGATGATGGGAAGGTCGGAGTACTGGTGCGTGGCGCCGTCCCCGAGACCCGAGCCGTAGGTCAGGACCGTGTTGTGCAGCAGGCTCGTCCCATCCGCCTCCGGCACCGAAGCCATGCGTTCGACGAGATACGCGAACAGTTCCATGTGAAAACGGTCGAGCTGGATGAGGTCGTCCGAATACTTGCCCTGGTTGTGGGACATGAGGTGATGGCTCCGCGGTGCGTCGAAGACACCCTCGTAGGTGAACGGGGTGTTCCAGCGCTCCGGTCCCACCATGAAGGTGGCGACCCGGGTGAGACCCGCCTGGAGGGCCGTGACCATCAGATCACACATCAGTCGGATGTAGTCGCCTCGCGGAAGGTGCGCCTCGGGCGGTTCCTCCAGCGAGACCCGGGCCAGTTCCTCCCGCATGCCTTCCAGCCTGTCCATCTGCTGCTCGATGGTTCGGATCGAGTCGAAATACTCGCCGAACTTTTCGCGGTCGGACCGGCCCAGGTTTCTCCGGAGGGAGTGGGCGTCCTCCAGCACCAGGTCGGTGATGTTGCGGTAGGCGCGAATCTCCTTCGTTCCGAAGAGACGCCGGTAGAGCTTTCTCGGTTCGCGAATCGAGGGCGCGACGTGTCCCGTGCCATACCACGAGATGTTGTCGAAGTAGATCGATTCGAGGTTGTCCTTGTGGCTGTTGCAGCTCAGCTCGATCGTACGGAACGGCGTCGCTCCCCCGATTTCGTCGGCGACAACGTGGTCGAAGGTGCGATCGAGCGGGTAGGCGGAAGTCGTGATCGTGTGGGGGGGAGCACTGCTGAGAAAGCAGGATCCGCACTGCGCATGCACATCGGTTCCGTGCTGGTAGGTGCGGTCCATTCCCGTGAGGAGCGTGATGTGCTCCCGGACCGGTGCGAGAGGCTCCAGTGTCGGAGTCAACTCGAGGGGGTGGATGCCGGGTTGGACCGTCTGTTCCACCGGGATCTCCACCTGGTTGCTGGAGAACTTGGGAATCGCGGCACCCGCTTCCCCGGGGAAGAAGGCACGCCGCACCACGCCGATCGGGACGTAGAACACAACCAGCCGCGGAACCGGTTTGCCCCCGGAGGCCGCCATCGAGGGCAGGCTTTCGAGAAAGGGCAGCGAGAGGGCGGCGCCGCCCGCTCCGCTCAGGAAGGTTCGCCGGGAGAACGAGTTCATCGGTGATCTGGTGTCGGGTTGGTAGACCGGGTCCGGAGGAAGGCCTCACACTGCGTCAGTGCATGGATCAGCGAGTGGAAACGATACTCCCCTGAGGAGGTTGCATCGACGATCGTGTCGAGCGAGGGAGAATCGGCGGCCTCGACCTCTCGGCCGAGGGCGTAGGAGAGCAGGTGAGCCGCGAATCCTCGGACGAAGCGGTCCTTTTCGGCGAGGATCGCCTGCTTGAAACTCGCGGCGTCGGTGAAGGTGTGGGTGCGGAAGAGCGTGCCGCTGGCGTCGATTTGCCGGCCGTTCTCGTAGACCTCCCGCCACTGCCCCGCCGGGCCGTAGTGTTCCAGAGCGAATCCGAGTGGATCGATCTGCTCGTGACACCCGGCGCAGTCGGCGCGCTCCCGGTGGGCGGCGAAGCGTTCGCGCAGAGTCAGGTTCTCCTCGGCATGGTCCGGTTCCTCGAGTGGCGGCACGTCCGCCGGCGGGGGCTCCGGAGGATCGTTGAAGATCGCGGTGGCGACCCAGGCTCCCCGCGTGATCGGGTGGGTGCGGAGAGGGCCCGAGGTCATCGTCATGACAGCCGCGGTCGTGATCACTCCCCCTTCGCGGGGGTCGGTGACGGGGAGTCGCCTGAACTGCAGTGTGACCGGTCCTCCCAGCTTCCCCTCGGCTTCTTGTCCATACCAGGAACGAAGGCGCTCGCTCCGGTAGGTGAAGTCCGAATCGATCAATTCGATCACGGGCCGGTTCTCGACGAGGATCGTCTCGAAGAGCAGGAGAGGCTCGAGCATCATGTCCATGCTCGTGCGATACTTGGCGAAGTAGAACGAGGGGAATGCTTCGCGGTCCGGTTCGGAGGTGACGATGCGCTCCAACTGGAGCCACTGCGCCGGGAAGCTGTCGCAGAATCGTTTGAGCCGGTCGTCGCGGAGCATCCGGTCGACCTGCCGGGACAGGGTGAGCGGTTCGCGCAGCTCCCCCTTCTCCGCGACGGCGAGCAGTTCGCGGTCGGGAATGCTCCCCCAGAGAAAGAACGACAGCCGGGAGGCCAGGACGAAGTCGTCGACGGGATCCTCACCGGGCTCATTCGCGGTTCCGTCGTAGAGGTAGAGAAAGCGAGGCGAGGCGAGAGCGGCTGCCGCGGCTTCCTTCATCGCTTCGGTGAAGGTCGACCGTCCGTCGGCGACCAGCGACAGCACATGGTTGGTGTAGCGATCGAGAATCGCGTCTTCGACGGGGCGCCGAAAGGCCCGCGTAAGGAGGTCATCGAGCCGGCGTCGAGCGATCTCGTCGAGCGATTCATCGTTTTCCGGAGCCGCGAAATAGGTGTCCCACTCCCGAACGGTTCCCGGGTGAAAATCGTGGCTCTCCACGATCGATTTACCGAGCCGGAGAAAGGATTCCATCAGGAGCGGCGAGAGGGTGAGGTGATCGGCCCGCGTGTCGAAACCGTGTTCCGCTCGAAGGTCCTGCGGAAAGGCCGCCACGCCGCCGAGTCGCTTCTCGATCAACTGCGACTTGCCGAGCGGCCGGCTTCCGACCTTCACCTTGTCGGGCATGCGTCCGGTGGCGGGCTGGAAGTAGTCGTCATACTCGCGGCACATGCGCTCGGGCAGGGAGAACACTTCGACCGTGAGCCCGAAGAGATCCTTCACCGCGCTATGATACTGGAAGCGCGTCATGCGCCGGATCGGGGTGCGGGGGGCCTCGGAACGTGAGGCGAGGCTCTCGTCGAGGGCCGCCCTGAGCAGCGCGACCATTTCCTCCCGCTCCGAATCCTCGGGAGCCGGCTCGTCCTCCGGTGGCATTTCCTGGTAGTCGATCGAGTCGATCAGGTCGCGGATGAGGTCCGGGCGCTGCGCGAGATGGCGCCCGGTGTCGATGGATAGAAGGTCGACCTTCCCCTTCACGTTGCCGTCTTCTCCATGGCACCGCACGCAGTGCTCGCGAAAGAAGGGGGCGATCCGCGTCCCATACGGGTCCCTGAGACCCGTCTCCCCGAGAGACGGAGAGGCGGCGATGAAGAAGACCAGCAAGAGGAGCGGAGAGGGATGGCGGAAGACTCCCATCAAGTCTGCAGGATAACGACTTCGCTCGGATCGCGGCAAGCCGGGCACGACCTTCATCGCGGGACCGCCGATGGCGAATTCAGTCCTCGACGTCGAGCCTTCGCTTCAGGCGCGAGATGTTTTTCTCGCCATCTTCCGAAAGGCTGGCCTCCCAGATCGTGAGATCGCGGAACTCCGCGGCCGGTCCGCTCACGATGAAGCCCCACTTCGCCTTTTCGGTGGCGAGAAGGGGATCGCTGCCGAGGCTGATGAGGTCTCCCGTTTGCGCCACCATCTCCTCGCCGACCAGCTCGATCCGGACCGTGTGCCAGTCCTCGGGATCGAGTCTTTCCTCGACGCGGTTGAAGGGTTTGGCGAGGTCGGGCCCCTCGTGATCGTTGTCGTCTTTCTGGGCCTGGAAGGAGTCCGGAGTCAGAGTCACGCGGCAGACGTGATCCTTGTTGTCGTCGATGCCGAACATCACCCGGCTGGCTTCGCCGAGGCGGACATCGAATTCGATGATGACATCCTTCAGCACCTGCGCCCGCTTCATCACCGCCGCGTGATCGTCGGCGGCGCGTTCGGCACCCGAGAGGCCTTCGTCGCCGGCCGACCATTCGCCGTGCGGCATCTTCCAGTCTCCGCTGATCCCGGTGAGGGAATCGGAGTAGAGGACCTTGCCGGGCACGGCCAGGATCGTCTCGGTCCTGGGGGCGGGGGCGTCCGCAAGGGCCGCCTGTCCGGTCTGCCAGTTCCGGGCGAACTCCTGGTCCTCGGCGGAGAGACTCGCGAGAGGAAACGTGTAGGTACGGCCGTTTTCGAGCTTGAGCGTGATCTCATCACCCGACAGGGCGGTGATTTCCGCGGTGATCTCTTTGCCGGACGAGTTCGTCCATGTCCGCAACTCGGCTGTCGCGGCGAGAGGCAGGGCGAGAAGGCCCGAGATGAAGAGAATCGATAGGTGTTTCATGGGGAAGGCTGGGGGATGACAAGGATCGCGAAGAGCCGGGGCATTCAGGAGGGATCCCACGTCTCGAGGCGCTTGACGAGTTCTTCTTCGGTAACGTCCTCGACATGGGTGCAGATGGCCCAGCGGTAGCCGGAGGGATCGGTGATCATCGAACTGCGTTCGCCCCACGGGTAGGTCGTGGGCGCCCGGTCCTCGGTGGCACCGGCCTCGAGGGCGGTCGCGTGGACGGCATCGCAGTCAGGAAAATAGAGATTCAGACTGAGCGGACAACCGCCCACCGATATCGGTGAGAGGGCCGCCCAGTCGGGATCTTCGTCGCAGAACATGAAGACGGAGTCGCCGATCTTCATCTCGCCGTGCATGATCTTTCCGCTGCCGTCGGGGCTGTCCATCGCAAAGAGGACCTCGGCGCCGAAGGCTCGCGTGTAGAAATCGACCGCGGTGCGCGCATCGTGGAGGTTCAGACTCGGGGTGAGGGTCCCGAGGTGCTCGGGAACGGGGGCGACTTCACTCATACCGGAAGGTAGCTCACCTTTCGTCCCTGTCGCCGGGGATCTGCGGGGGAACCGGTCCGTCCTCCTCCTTTCGAACGAGACGCCTGCGGGCCAGCGACGACCGCAGGCGCTTCACGTAGAACAGGGCCGCAATCACGAGGAAGTGGCCCGCCGCAACCAGTCCGGTGAAGGTCATGCCCGCGGCCACCGGAATACCGAGGAGGAGGAAGAGTCCCGCCTGGAGAGCCGCGAATATGGTGAGAAAGAGGAGAAATCGAGTCCATCGCGGCCATCGCTGAAGCCGTGACCAGAGACGGATGTGCGACACGCTCGCCCGGGTGCCGGCCCGGATCTCGGACACGAGCAGCCACTCGTAGACTTTCCCGGCCGGCCAGAAAAGGGCGCTCACGATCGCGAGCCAGATGAAAAAGGCGATCACGATCTTGAAGGCGACGAGGAGAATGAGAAATCTCCAGGGCTGGCGGACCATCACGTAGCCGACATGACCGAGCCAGCCGAAGATTCGTGACGGGAGACTGACGACGCGGTAGATCAGGTCGCGCTTCGCCACGGCATGGAAGAGGTCCCGTTGGTAGTCGCGATTGCCCGGTCCCGTGCGGAGAGCCTCGCGGTAGTGGTGTTCCGCGAGGGCGGGATCTTCCAGTTCTTCGAGATAGAGATCGCCGAGACCGTCGTGGAGCCCGGCGTTGTGGGGGTCGAGGGCGAGGGCCGATTCGTAGTCCGAGACCCGTTCCCACGCCTCTTCGGCCGTGTTCTCCTCGATCGCCCGGATGCGCAACGCGAGGCTGACGATGTCGGCATCATCGGGATCGAGTTCGCGGGCGCGGGTGATGTGTTTCCGCGCCGATTCGACCTTCAGGTCGCGCAGATCGGCGATGGCCGCGAACTGGTGGAATAACGCGTTGTCGGGGTCGAGACGCAATCCCTCGGAGATGTGACGACGCATTTCACCCGGTTGCCTGGTCGCGAAGAAAAAGTGGACGGCCATCAGGTGGGTTCGGGATTCTTCGGGCTGAACCGAGAGCAGGAAATCGAGATGCGATCTCGCCTCGGAGAGACGGGCGAGGTCGATCAGGGCGGCGAGCCGGTAGAAGTGGGCATCCGCATTGTCCGGATCGGAGGAAAGGATGCGGCGCGCCTCCTCCTCGAGCCGCTCGAGATTCCCCGCGTGAAGCAGGGACTCGAGCACGCGGGCGGGAGAGGGTTCTCCGGACTCCGGGGGCTGGAGTGGGCCGTCGTTCACCGATCTGTTTCTACCGCAGTCGTCGCCGAAAGGAAAGAGAGAGAATCACGAGGCGGAATTCCGCTTTTCCGCGCCTCGATTCGGGACGAGCATCGGCGGCGTGAGTGATTCCGATTCCGGTGGGCGCGACGGTGGAAGGACGGGTAGGATCGTCCTGGCCCGCCTTCGTGTCGTCTACCTCGCCGTACTTCCGGTGGCGGGGGTGCTCTTCCTGTCGAGAGAGGGCTGGAGAATCCCTGGCTGGCTTGCCGTCTTCACCGCGATCGGGATCTTCGTCGCGGGCTTTCTCCAGGCGGCGTTGATCCGGACGGAGTTCCACGGATCCCGGTCCAGGCCCGCGACGATCCGGTGGGCGGTCATCGTCGTTCTCGTCGGAGTGGCCGTGGCCTTCGACTGGCGCCGCTGGATCATGGAGCAGTTTCTGCTCGAGATCGCGTCGTTCAGCGTCGCCGTCGCCCTGATCGCCCTGCGAAAAGCGGCGGAGGAGGGGGGGATCGTTCATGGTCCCTGGCTCGTGGTGCTGATCGTTTTCGTGTTGCCGGCTGCCGGCATCGTCACGGTTTGCGTGCGAGGGCTCTCTTCGGTGTCCCCCTCGTTTCCGGACTCCGTCCTGTCGCTGGCGCTCGGGGGCGCCTTCCTTCTGGCCGTCTTCGATGGGGTGCAGAGACTTCGGCCCTACACCCTCGGGGGGCGGCAACTCCGGGAGCCATTCGCGGGAGGGCCCATGACGGTCTTCGTGGCCGGATGGTTGATCATTCTTCTCGTGGGAGTGCCGATCGCGTTGAGCCGATAAAGAGTTGAGCGGCCACAAAACATGGGCATCAGTTGGTCTGAAACCTGCGACGTCTTCGCCGTATCCGAAATGGTGAACGAAGACGGGGTTTTTCGGTGCCTGATTGACGTCGTTGTCTGTTGTGGCACAATGCCCTGTGGCATTCTTCGGTGTTCGGTAAGGCAGGCGGCAAAATGGGGAGCGGCCGCCGAACCGAATCGGGGGATCCATGAACCTGCCCTGGGAGAGCCAATACGATGAACACGACCTTTCAACAACTCAACGACTGCTGGAGAGCGGAGCCCGACGGCCCGAGCCCCCGGGTCGAGTGGCGCGGCAATGATCTGCGTCTCACCTTCTTCATGAACCCCCAGCAGCTGCCGGCGGAGGGAGATGAGGAGCTTGGTGAGATCATCTTCGAGGATTGCGCCCGTTACCGCATCGGCATTCTCAATGACGAGGGCTGGCACCGGGGACAGGGTCGGTGGACCGAGATTCCCCACGAGTGGGGGGAATTCTACGAAGTCCACGGTGATCTGCGCCTCGAGGCGGTTCCGAACGATTGGCATGTCAGGGACTCCGAGATCAGCGACCGGAGTCATTTCCTGTTCTATTTCCGGGATCAGGACTTCGAGTGTGACGCCCGTGATTGGACTCTCAACGTCATCAAGACGAGCGAATCCGCCGAGGTCGCGGAATAGCGGCGGAGTAGCGTCTCGCGTCCGAACGGGGCGAAAACGCGCGACACATTCCTCGTGAGCGAGGAATCGCAGGACGGCTGCCCGTTTTCTGCGCGCAACCCGTTCCCTACCCACCGGAGCCCGCCCATGCCCGTTTCCCCGCAAGCCGAGGCTGCGCATTCTCTTGTCACGAGCCTGCAGTCCCGTTTCGTCGAAGGTCTCGAGGACGTCGCGCGCCGTCACGATCATCCGGGTTCATTCTTCGAGGTCGAATGGTTGCGCGACGAGGGACGCCACGGTGGAGGAAACCGCTACACCGCCTCGTCGAGAGGATTCTTCAACCGGGCTTCGGTCAATGTTTCGCAGATCCATTACGATGACCTGCCGGAGAAGAAGCTCGGGTCCGCGACCGCGCTGTCGACGATCATCCATCCGGAGAATCCTCACGCTCCCTCGGTCCACATGCACATCAGCTGGACCGAGATGAAGGACGGTTCGGGCTACTGGCGCGTCATGGCAGACCTGAATCCGTCGGTGCTGCACCCCGAATACCGCGATCGATTCACCCGTTGCCTGGAAAAGGCGGCGCCCGACGTGTTCGAGGACGCGTCCGCCCAGGGAGACCGCTACTTTTTCATTCCCGCGCTCGGACGCCACCGGGGCGTGGTCCACTTCTACCTCGAGTGTTTTCAATCGGGAGACCCGGATGCGGACCGGGACCTGGCGCATCACGTCGGCGACGCCGTCGTCGGCGAATATCCCCGCATTCTCGAGGACGCGGTACGGCAGTATCCCGAGGCGGATGCGGCTGCTCGCGCCGAGCAGCTCGCCTACCACACCCTGTATCTCTTCCAGGTGCTGACCCTCGACCGGGGAACGACGTCGGGAATCCTCGTTCACGACCAGAATGACCTCGGGATCATGGGCTCCCTCCCCGCGGTCGTGGACCGGGACCTGCTCGCTTCCTGGAAGAGGCACGTCGTCGCTCCGCAGGACGAACTGGTGCAGGGGCTCGTCGATGCCCTGCCGGCGGGATCACGGGTCGAGATCGATGATGCCGCGAAACTCCGTCTCGCCCAGGTCGTGAGGCGTCACTACCACGAGCATCCCGAGGCCCTGAAACAGCAGGCTTCGGGGGACACGATTCCTCCCACGGTGGACAACCACCGGTGAAGGCGGGCCACCCGGCGTGAATCCAACTCAACCACCCGTCGACAGGAGGGGGTCGCCCTCCTTCTCGCGCCACTCCTCCAACTCCCTCCACAGGCCGGCCTCCACCTCGCGAATCTCCTGTTCTCCGGAGAGGTCGTTCAATTCGTCCGGATCGCGCCCGACGTGAAATACCTGGCGCCGGTCGAGATGCGGGTAGTAGATCAGTTTCCACCCGTCTTCCCGGCGAACCATGCGCTGCACCCCCCGGAAAAAGCCGAAGATCGATTCGTGGTGCGAATCGCTTTCGCCGCGGAGAACGGGGGCGAAGCTCGTCGCCGTCACCTTGTCCGGGACCGGGACGTCGGCGAGTTCGCAGGTGGTGGGATAGAGTTCGCGCAGGTAGACCTGCGCGCCGGTTCGGGTGCCGGCTTCGATCCCGGGACCGGCAATGATGAGCGGCACGTTGATGGTGTGCTCATACATGTTCTGCTTGCCGCGCAGGCCGTGGCTGCCGCAGGACATGCCATGATCGCTCGAGAAGATGATGTAGGTGTTGTCCGCATCCCCGCCTTCCTCCAGTGCGGCGAGAATGCGTCCGATCTGCCGGTCCATGTCGTCGATCACGCTGTAGTAGACGCGAAGGAGATCCCGAACGGCTTCCTCGGTCCGCGGCCACGCGAGCAGCTCCTCGTCCCGTCCGCCGTAGTTTCCGTGATCGAAGGGATGCCAGGGGGCGAAATTGGCGGGAAGCTTCATCTCCCCGGTGCGGTATTTGCCTTCGAGCCCGGGTGGAACGAACAGGGGGTCGTGGGGCGCCGTGAAATTCACGGAGAGGAAGAACGGTCGCTCGTCGCTCGTCGCCTCTTCGAGCCACTCGATCGCGGCATCGGCGAACTTCCGGGAGATGTCGGGGGTGAGACCGACTCCGAGTTCGGGATACTTTTCCCCGGTGGTCGAATCCTGGAAGACCCATCCCCGGTAGCCCGTGATGGGGAAGCCTTTCCAGTCCGTCTGTGGTTCCCACCACCTGCCGCCTCCACCCTGGTAGAAGCCGGCGGTCTTCTCGAATCCCCGGTCGTGGACGTTGCCCCTCGTGTGCCACTTGCCGACGTAGCCGGTCAGGTAGCCGGACTTGCCGAGCGTATCGGCCCACCAGGTGACCTTGTCCTCCCGGAGTCCGCTCTCGACACCGTTTGTCCAGCCGTGCGTGCCGGTGAGCAACTCGGCCCGGCTCGCGACGCAGATCGGGTTCGAACAGTTCGCACGCGTGAACGTGAGGCCACCCGCGACGAGCATGTCGAGATGGGGGGTGTCGATTCGTTCGTTTCCGAGCGCGGCGATCGTGTCGGGCCTCTGATCATCGGCGAAGAGAAACAGGAAATTGGGACGCTCCGCGGCGCCGGCGGCGGCGAGAACGTACGAGAACAGGGCGATGAGGCGAATGGTCATGACAGGATAGGGAGCATCACCGAAAAGGAGAAACGATGGTGGTGCGTTCTTGCCAGAAAATTCCAATCGTATCAGCGTAGGACAGGAAGGGGTTCTCCGGCCGGGGAACCGATATGCCACACCAGGTCCGCCGCGATTCGCCCATGACCCGTCTCGATCTTGCCCTGTTTCGCGAACGCGCCGACGAGTTTGCCGGGGCGGTCCGGGCGACGCCGGAGGTGGCTCCGTTCTGCTCGGGTCCGGTCTGGCAACTCGCGGCTCATGATGCCCTGCACCAGCGGGAGGAGACGACTCCCAGTCTCATCGTCGAGGAGGAGGGCACCTGGCTCGCCTTCGTGAGGACGAACCGGTCGGTATTCGGTCCGATGGAAGCGGCCTGGGGCTTCGGCTGTCCCCTCGTCGGGGAACCGTCCGCCGCCGTGGCCCTGCTGCGCAAGGCGGCGGCATCACTCCTCTTTCGCCCGGTGGGGTTCCTCATCACCGGGATCCGGTCCGAGGGCGCGCTCTATCGGGAACTGCGCGGCATGGAGGACGAGTTTCTCCGCTTCGAGGAATTCGAGACGACGGATTGCATGACGATCGATCTCAGCGAAGGCGTCGATGCGTGGAGGGAGAGGCGATCGAAGAAATTTCGGCGCACGATCCGGGGCGCCGGGATTCCGCACGACATCGCGATCGAGGATGGGCGGGACCTCGATTGCGATGAGGTGTTCGACCGGATTCTCGCGATTCAGCGATCCAGTCACAAGTGGGAAAGCGGTACCGATATCTTTCTGATGGATGAGTACGAGACGTTCTATCGGATGCTGTGGACCAGGCTGAGGGAAAGGGGGGAGGGGCGGCTGCTCTTCGCGCGCCACGGTCGATTCGACGTCGCCTATATCCTCGGAGGCGTGTCCGGCGACGGGTACCGCGGGTTCCAGATGAGCTATCGGGAAAGCGTCCGCTCCCTCGGACTGGGGAACGCCCTCCAGTTGGAAAACATGCGCCGGGTCGCCGACGAAGGGATCGCGCGCTACGACCTCGGGATGCACGCGGCCTACAAGGAGCGGTGGGCCGACGAGTGGGAGGAGTACACCGGGGTGTTCGTGGTGTTCGGATGAAAATCGTGCCGTTGGGGTTCGTCGACGGGCGCGATCACCTCCTTGCCACGCGGTTCGTTTCGCGATACCCGTCAGGCCTCATGAAAACCCTGGTCACCTGTCTCGTCTCCTGCGCCCTGTTCGTGCTCCAAGTGGCTGCCAATGAGCCGGGCTCCTATGACGTCGTGATCTACGGAGGGACCTCGGCGGCCGTGATTGCGGCGGTGCAGGCGAAAAAGATGGGGAAGAGCGCCGTGATCGTGAGTCCGGATGTCCATCTCGGGGGGCTCTCGAGCGGGGGGCTGGGCTGGACCGACACCGGGAACAAGGCGGTCATCGGGGGATTGGCGCGCGATTTCTATCATCGCATCTGGAAACACTACGCCGACGACGATGCCTGGATGTGGCAGTCGCGAGAGGAGTATGGCAATCGCGGGCAGGGCACCGAGGCGATCGACGGGGAGCAGCGGACGATGTGGATCTTCGAGCCCCATGCCGCCGAGGGGGTATTCGACGACTACGTGAAGGAACACGACATACCGGTTCACCGCGATGCCTGGCTCGACCGGGAGAATGGCGTGAGGAAAGAGGGGGGGCGAATCGTGTCGATCACCACCCTCGGGGGCGACACTTTCGCGGGAAAGGTCTTCCTCGACGCGACCTACGAGGGAGACCTCCTCGCCGCGGCCGGCGTGAGTTACCACGTGGGACGCGAGGCGAATGCGGTCTATGGGGAGGAGTGGAACGGAATTCAGACCGGGGTGTATCACCACAGGCACCATTTCCAGGTCCTGGACGCCCCGGTCAGCCCCTACGTGGTTCCGGGTGATCCGGCGAGCGGCGTGTTGCCCCGGATCAGCACCGAGCCTCCCGGAGTCAAGGGCGAGGGAGATCACAGGGTCCAGGCCTATTGCTTCCGCATGTGCCTGACCAATCATCCGGAGAACCGGGTGCCCTTCCCGAAGCCGGAGGGCTACGATCCCGGCCAGTATGAACTGCTGGTCCGGATTTTCGAGGCGGGCTGGAGAGAAGCGTTCAACAAATTCGATCCGATTCCCAACCACAAGACCGATACGAACAACCACGGCCCCTTCAGCACGGACAACATCGGTTTCAACTGGGACTATCCCGAGGCGAGCTACGAGCGAAGGCGCGAAATTGTTGCCGAGCACGAGACCTACCAGCAGGGACTCCTGTATTTCCTCGCCAACGATCCGCGTGTGCCGGAGGAGGTTCGGACCGAGATGCAGGAGTGGGGATTGGCGAAAGACGAATTCGTCGACAACGGCAACTGGCCGCACCAGCTCTACATTCGGGAGGCGCGGCGCATGATAGGGGAGTTCGTCATGACCGAAAACGAACTGGTGAAGCGGAGCCCGACCCCCGACCCGGTCGGGATGGGCTCCTACACGATCGATTCGCACAACGTGCAGCGCTACATCGCGCCCGATGGCTCGGTGCAGAACGAGGGCGATATCGGGGTGAGCACCCGGGGTCCCTACACCATCGCACGCGGCGCCCTGTTGCCGAAGAAATCGGAGTGCGAGAACCTTCTTGTGCCCGTCTGCGTTTCCAGTTCGCACATCGCGTTCGGATCGATCCGGATGGAGCCCGTCTTCATGATCCTGGGGCAGAGCGCGGCGACGATCGCGGCGCTGGCGATCGATGCAGGCACGGCAGTGCAGGACGTGACCTACGAGCAATTGCGGCCACGGCTTCTCGAGGACGGACAGATCCTCGAATACGACGGACCGCCCACCGCCGGGGCCGAGAAGGGGATCCCCGCCGACGAACTCGAGGGGATCGTGGTGGATGACAGGGAGGCCGAGCTCACCGGGGACTGGAAGCCGAGCACGGCGTCGGACGCGTTCGTCGGGTGGAGTTACCTGCACGATGGCGACAAGCGCGACGGATCGGCCCGGGCGGTCTTCGTGACGACGATTCCCGCCGCGGGTCCCTACCAGGTCTCGATCATCTATCCGGAGAACACGAATCGAGCCACCAATGTGACGGTCCGCATCCATCATCGTGACGGTGTGAGGGAGACGAGGGTGAACCAACAGGCGGTGCCGCCGCACGAGGAACTCATGCTACCGCTCGGGACATTCGAGTTCGAGGAAGGGGCGACCGCCAAGGTCGAGATCTCGAACGAGGCAACCGACGGCCACGTCGTCATCGATGCGATCCAATGGAAGCCCGGTTACTGATTTCTCTGGCCGCCCTGGCATGGTGCGGAACTCCGTGTCTCGGCGAGGATCCGGCGCTTCCCTGGGACCTCGACCTGTTGAAGATGGCTCCGTCGTTTCGGTGGGTCGAGGAGGAGGCCCCGATCCGTGAGCTGATCTACGAGAGTGGCGTCAGTTACCGCGACGTCGACACCGAGGTTTTCGCGTTCTATGCCAGTCCTTCGACGGTGGGGGATGGGGGCGTCGATTCCCCCTATCCTGGGGTCGTGCTGATTCACGGGGGCGGGGGAACCGCGTTTGCCGAATGGGTCGGGTTGTGGGCGGATCGAGGTTATGCGGCCATCGCGATGGACCTGTCGGGACGACGCCCGCCGAGTCCGGACTTCGATCCCGCGACGGGAAAGCTGCTGCGGGACAACGGTTTCGAGCGCAAAGGGCGCACCCGCCTCGATCGGGGGGGGCCGGAGCAGGGACACGGCGAGAAGTTCACCAGCATCGGGGGAGCGGTCGAGGACGACTGGCCCTGGCACACCGTGGCCAACGTGATGCGGGCGCATTCCCTGTTGCGGAGTCTTCCCGAGGTCGATGCGGGTCGCATCGCCGTGACCGGCATCAGTTGGGGTGGCTACTCGACCTGCCTCGTCGCATCGATCGACGACCGGTTCGCGGCGGCGGTGCCCGTCTACGGCTGTGGCTTTCTTTTCGAGGGCGAATCGGTGCAGAAGAAGATGATCGATGGACTCGAACCGGACGACCGGAGGACGGAGTGGATTCGGCGCTGGGATCCTTCGTCGCATCTCGGGCGATGCCGCGTGCCGATTCTCTTCGTGAACGGCACGCACGACAAGCACTACCCGCTCGACAGTTATCGGAAGTCCTACGATCTCGTCGCGGGAACCAAGGCGATGCGGATCGAGCCGCAAATGGCGCACAGCCACCGGGCGGGTTGGGAACCTCGTGAGATCGGGCTCTTCATCGACAGTCATTGTCGGGAGGGCGTGCCCCTCCCCGTGTTGGAGGAGCCCGTTGTCGAAGGGACAGCCGTGCAGGTGCCGGTCCGAAGCGAGACGGCGTTGCGCGAGGCGACCCTGCATTTCACGACCGACTCCGGATTGCGCACCGAACGGCCGTGGCGGGAGGTTCCCCTCTCGATCGAGGACGGAAGGCTCACGGGGGCGGCTCCGCCGAAAGGGGCGAACACCTGGTTTGCGACGGCTCGGGACGAGCGGGGTGCTCTCGTGAGCACTCCGGTGTTGGTAAAGTAGCGCTGGGCGTGAGCGAGGCGAAAGGGGCGGGGAGAAAGTAGCGCCGAGCGTGAGCGAGGCGGCGAGGTGCACACCGATCAGCTCTTCCACTGGTCGCCGGTGAGCAGTCGCTGGCATTCCTCGAGCAACCACGACGGACGGCTGAAGGGCTCGTGACCGATCGTCTGCCAGCGGATTCGTCCGTTCCCGTCGATCAGATAGGTTCCATGCAGCGGTTGATCCTCGAAATCATCGTGGGCGCGAAACGCGCGAAAGGCGGTCCGGTCCTCGTCCGACCACAACGGAAAGGGAAACTCCTCCGTTCCCTCGTCCGTCGTGCGACGAGTGTTCCCGAGTTCGCTCACCGGGTCAGTACTGACGCCCACGATCTCGATACCGGCCTCCCGGTAGGCGGCGACATGGGGTGCGAAGGCCTCCAGTTGCTCCATGCAGTGCGAGCAGCGGTGGCCGAGGAAGAAGATCGCGAGCACACTCCGGCCCCGGTAGTCTTCGAGGGAAACCCGTTCGCCCGTGCCGTCCACGAGCGTGAACCTCGGCGCTTTCGGAGGACTCCACCGGAACGGGCCGAGGGAGTCGAGGGGGGGACGCTCGCCGATGTCCTTCCTCTTCGCGGGGGATCGAGTCCAGGGTGTCGCCTTGATCCCCATCTCGCGGGCGATCGCGGCGACCGGAGCGAGAGGTGGGGTGTCGAGATCGGCGTGGAATGCGGTCTCCCTCAGCTTCTCCATCGCCTCCCGTGCTTCTTCCGTCTTGCCGTGGGCGTGGAGAATGCGAACCTGGCGCGCCAGCGGCAACACCTGCTCGGGAGCCGCTTTCACGGCCGCGGTGGCCACCTCGATCGCCTTCTCTCCGTTGCCCGCCCGGTGCCAGAGCCAGGCATGGCGGGACTTGTCGACATTCTTCAGGTCGGGTAGAAGGGCGAGGGCCCTCTCCGTATCGGCGGGTTCGGCCGTGAGTGCCTCGTAGATGTCGAGTTCGCGAACGAGATTCTCGAGGGCCTCGATGTCTTTCTTGTTCGTCTTCTCCGCTTCGGCGACGGCGGCGTCGATCTCCTTCTCCGGCTTGTTCTCTTCCTTCGCCTTGCTTCGCGCCGTGGCGACGGCCTCGTCCCGTTCCTTCGTCTCGGCGGCGAGGTCTTTCGCGAGAGCGGCGCGATGCCTCTTTCCATCCGCGCTCTTTCCCGCCTCGAAGGAGGCGATCCCGCGGAAACGATGATCGTCCCGCTCGGTCAGCACGGTTCCGTCGGCTTGCAGGAGACCATCATCGCTGTGCTCGAGCAGGGCGTTCCATTGTTCGAAACGCAGCAGGGTATCGCGCAGGCGGATGCGCCCGTAATACCAGCTGCTGCCTTTCGGGTCGTAGACGTCCTCCTCTTTTTCCTTCTTGAACTTCGCGACCCGCGGGAGGGAGATCATGTTCGCGGCGAGGGCGACGGAGCGTTCGTACTGCCCGAGGTAGTTCATGTTGCGGATGCACCACTCGTTGTTGTGGGCGAAGTTGTGGATCCGGTCGGGAACGATGCGAAAACGAATCATGTGCGCGTGATCGACCCGGGCGGAGGCTTCCTGTTGCCAGACGGCGTCGGCGTAGCGGTGGAGCCGGGAATAGATGTGACCGGGCATGTGCCACATGTGGGCGATCGCGGGGGCGGCGGACCCGCAACTGGCGGCGGCGGTGAGCGCCTTCGCCGGTTTCTCGCGATCCCAGAGATGGATCCGGTAGTGGTTCGCGGGATGATCGGGATCCTCGGAGAGGATATTTTCCGCAAGGAGATTGATCGCGAAGTGACTCGGGATCGGGATCCCCTTGCGGGAATTGTCGTAGATCTGGTGGAGGAGGAACGCTCGCGCCTCGATGTCCTCCGGGCACTGCTCGATCACTTTCTCGATCGCACGGATCCAGGCGCGGCGGCGGTCCTTGGCCTCCTTCTTCGTGTCCGCGAAGTAGGAGGCGAGTCCCTCGATCCAGAGGCGCTCCCGGGTGGAGACGCCTTCGATCCGCTCGACCGCCTCGTCGATGAAGCCCTTGCCCCGCGTGTCGTTCTTGAAATTCGCCATCGCCATTCCCCAGTAGGTCATGGCGCAGCCGGGATCGATCGCGGCGGCCTGCCGGAAGCTGCGTTCCGCCTCGAGATACCAGTAGCCGTGAAGCTGTCCGATCCCCTGGTCGAAAAAGCGCTGTGCCTCATCCGAATCGGTCGTGACGGGAAAATGCACGTCCCCTGTTCCGGGAATGAGCACCGCCGCCTGGCGGGGACCTTCGTTGAACGCCTCGCCGTGGTAGGAATGGCCTTCGGCGGGATCCGGGGACGGGGTCTCCTCGCCACGGGCCGTCTCGCTCCAGGCGAGGCTCACGCAGGGAAGGAAAAACGATAGCAGCAGGTGTCTCATGTCCACGATTTCAGGGTAGGAAGGGACGGTCCCCTCGGCAAGGGGCGCGGATCGGGGGAGGCCGTTACGCCGACGCCACGTCGATTCGCTTTTCCAGCGACTGCCATACATCGGGGAGGTCCCAGGTGCGCAGCACGCCGAAGAGCATGTGGGAGAGCGGCCACTCGTAGTGTTCCTCGGTCGCGATGCCGTGCCAGCTCTCGAGCCGCTCGTGCACGGTCAGTCGAGTCACTCGCGACTCGAGAGAAGCGGCGAGTTGCGCGACGAGGGCGCCACGGGCCCGGCCTGCGAGATGAACCTTGTCCCATCCGCGGGAGGCGAGCCAATCGAGGACACGGAGCACGTCGTGGACCTTTCCTCCCAGGTAGGGACGCGCCAGCATGTGGGCGTAGGCGGCGTAGAAGTAGTCGGATCCGTAATAGCTCTCGGGGTCCTGGTTGGTGGTGGTTCCCGGCCGTGACTCGCCCACGCCGCGGACGTCGCAGGCGAAGACCTCCGTTCCCTCCTCACGGTTCTCGATGAGCTCCCGCAGGGCGGGATCCGCCCGCAGCTCTTCGTCCGCGGAACGGTTCGCGACCCAGAGGATCGCACGACCTTTTCCTTCGGGAGCGCGGTGGAGACGGGAATAGAGTCGCTGCTCACCCAGCAAGGTCACGAGAGCATGCATGCGCGGTTCGGTCTCGACCGCGAAGACATTGTAGTGGGGCATCGGGTAACGGCGTCCGCCCCGTGCCCGGAGGATGCGGTAGTCCGGTGCCGATTCGGGGTTGCGTTCGGGCAGGCGGAGCGATCCGGCCACGGCCTCCCGCAGGGCCTCCCCGGCGAGAGGCTTTTCGGCCCGGATCTTCGCGAGCCGCTTCGCTTTGGCCGCCGTGAAGGAGAAGACCGTCCGCGAGCCGAGGTCCGGACCGGCCTGGCCCTTCTCCGTGCACCAGAGATCCGATTCTTCCTCGATGATGAGATCGGGCTCGGTTTCGGCGTCGGAGACTCCGGTGATCGCGTTGAAGAAGCGATACATCGCCTCCCGGTTCTCCTGCGAGAATCCGTGCTCGGTCGGCCCGATGTGCAGCTGGATATTCTCCTCCGCCCCGAGCAGCCCGTAGAGATGCCGTAGCCTCTGGTAGGTTTCCTCGGATCCGCGCACGTCGAAGTAGTCCCGTTCCTTGGCGAGAATGACGACCGGCTTCGGCGCCATCGCGGCGAGGTAGTCGTCGTGGTCGAGACCCAGCGCGAGAGACCGTGGCGGGCACTGTTCGTTATCCTGGGGAAGCTCGTTCTCGAGGTTGCGTCTCCACGTGCTCACGAAGCAGGCGGGTGCTCCCATCGTCCAGCGGGGTTCGACCCCGAGGAGCCAGGTGCTCGCGGTGCCGCCTCCGGAATTGCCGGTCACGCCGATGTGATTCGGATCGATCTCCGGCCGGGTCAACAGGTAGTCGAGGGCACGTATGCCGTCCCATGCGCGCCAGGAACCGAGAAACTCGCCGACGAGTTCCATCTGGTTGCCGGCCATGTTGTGCTCGTGGGTGGTGCCCCGGTAGATCAACTCGCGCTGATCGTCGAGGTATTGCGATCGTTCCCCCTGCCCGATCGGATCATAGATGAGGCAGGCGGTGCCGAGCCGGGCGAGGCCCTGGGCGAATGCCTGGTAGGCCTCGGCCGCCTTGCCGCTGCGGGAATGGCCGCACGTCCCGATCGCGCCTGGAACCGGACCGGTGCTTTCCTTCGGCAGGTAGAGATTCGCGGTCACATAAAATTTCGGACGGCTCTCGAAGACGATCTTCTCCACGGTGTAGGTGTGGCGATCGAGCACTCCGGTGACCTGCGCGCGCAGTGGGGTCTTCTTTTTCGGCATCGGGGCAAAGGCACGGGCGATGCGCTCACGCACGCCGGCAACATAGGCCTCGGCCTCTTCCCTCGAATCGAGGGCCAGCTTTCGGGCCACGTTTCGGCGTTCGACCCGTCGCACCTGGTCCACGTAGTATTCGTGCACCATGCGGGGGAATCGGTTGAACGGTGCCAGGCCGCTCTCCGGTCCCTCCTGGGCGAGGGCGGAAAGACCCGCCAACCAATGCCCCGTCACGCCCCCGGCGATACCCGCGCCGAGGGCAAATCCCTCGCGCCTTGTCCAAATCTCGGCTTCCATGAGCCGAGTGTCCTGCGGACGGGGTAGTTCTGTCAACGCCTCCGGATGGCGGAGGAGCGGGATGCCAACGCTATTCGCCGTCCAGTTCCTTGATGAAGATGTTGCGAAACTGGATCAGGCTCGATGCCGGCGACCATTCACCCTCGGCGTTCTTGCCACCGTGGTGTTGCAGGGCGAGCGGGCCCATCTCGGGAACGTCCGGAAGCTGGGCGTTCTCGATCACGGTGTGACCGTTGAGCACGACGGTGAGCCGGTCGCCCTTCATCGTGATCTCGAACCGGTTCCACTGTCCGACGGGTTTGTCCGCCTTCCGGTTCGGGGTCACACCGGCCCGGATCTCCGGCGCGGTTTCCTCGTTGTTCCGGATCGCGTAGACTTCGCCCGAGCCGATCGGCCAGCACCAGATGTTGATCTGTGCCCTGCCGGTGCCGCGCAGGAAGACGCCCGAGTCGGCGTTGGGAATCGGATGGGTGATCTTCTTGCCTTCTTCGTCCTTCACGTAGGACCCGTCGGGAAGGACGTAGGGCACATTGTAGAATCCGCGAGTCTCCTTGAGGCGCCAGTCGATCCGCAGGGTGAAATCGCCGAATTCCTCCTCGGACCAGAGGTTCTTGTCGCCCTTCGCTTCGGAGAGGGCGTCGTAGTCGATGACCCCGTCGACGACCTTCCAGTGACCACCGTCTCCTTCGGGAATCTTCCAGCCCGTGAGGTCCTCGCCGTTGAAGAGGGAACGGAAACCCTCGGGCACGGGATCGGGCGAGGCGAAGGCGGGGAGGGAGAGGGTGCAGGCGATGGAAAGGACAAGGGCGAATCGACTCATGGGTAACAGGTAACCGAAAGGGGCCTCGCTGGCCTGATGAAAATCGTCCCCTGATCCCGCCGTTCCGGAACGCGGCGTCACGGTGAATTGACTTGCGTGGGTTCGCTTTTGGCAGGAGAGAACACCTCGCGGTCGTGCACTGTTTCCGCATCGATGACATCTCCTCACAACGATCCCACCGGGCCGGCGAAAGAGCCCGAGAGCGGCGAGATCAAGGATGCCCAACTGATCTTCAACCAGGTGTGGCGCGAGCTCGACGACGAGTACGGGCACGAGAACCTTCGCTTCCCGAAGGAGATCATCCTGCTGGGCGGCGCGCCCGGAGCAGGCAAGGGCACGAACACGCAGTTCATCATGCAGGCGCGCGGGTTCACCTGCCCGCCGATCGTGGTCAGTTCGTTGCTCAATTCGCCCGTGGCGAAGGCCCTCAAGGATGCTGGAAAGCTGGTCGGCGATCGCGAGGTGATGGGCATCCTCTTCCGCAAGATGCTCGAACCCGAGTTCCATGATGGGGCGGTGCTCGACGGCTTCCCGCGCACCAAGATCCAGGTGGAGTGCATGAAGCTCCTCGTCGAGAAGATCAGCAGCCTGCACCGTGAGTATGCGGGCACGGACCGGGCCGGTCTGTTCCGGCGCCCCACCATCCACGTGATGGTGCTCTTCGTGGATGAGAAGGTGAGCGTCGAGCGTCAGCTCCAGCGGGGGCGGGAGATTCAGCGCTACAACGAGGAGGTGCGCTCCTCCGGTGTGGGAGAGCTGAAGGAGTTGCGCCCGACCGACATCGACGTCGAGGCTGCGCGCCATCGCTACCGGGTTTTTCGCGAGAGCACCTGGGATGCCCTCCAGTCGCTGCGCGAGGTGTTCTTCTATCACCTCATCAATGCCCAGGGCAGTTTCGAGGAGGTGGAGCAGAACATTCTCCACGAGCTGAAATACCAGAGTTCACTCGAGCTCGAACCCGAGACATTCGAGCGCGTGCGGGACATCCCGCTGGCGTCGGAAATCGTGGTCCATGCCCGCCAGGAGCTGGTGCGGCGCCTCGATTCCTACACCCGCGAGCATCCCGGCCTTTTCGACAGCGTCGTGGGCCTGATCCAGCAGAAGTTCATGCCGATCATCCAGCGGCACGCCATCTCGGGGCGGGCCGTGGTAAACAACGAGGACGAGGTCCTCTCCGACCCTCTCGCTCTCGCCATGCTCATCGACGTTTTTTCCGACCGTGGCTACCACGCCGTCGTCGACAAGCAACTCACCCGCGTTCCCG
>Ga0180429_10000796_pt1 | contig 27424 bp, 23 predicted proteins | sample SS_ome_FD_132428 | JGI IMG/M metagenome (GOLD analysis project Ga0180429, IMG submission 132428) | Hypersaline lake sediment archaeal communities from the Salton Sea, California, USA - SS_1_S_1 metaG | ecosystem: Environmental > Aquatic > Non-marine Saline and Alkaline > Hypersaline > Sediment ...
CGCTCGCGCCTGTTCTGTACCTGGACATCTTCGCACCGCCTTTCGTTCAGATGTCGTTTCAGGCGCCCGACCCGGGCGCCGCCTTCTGTGCCACCGAAGTAGAAAAGCAACGGCCGTACCAGGATGGACAAGCGGGTGCGTGAGATGTATGACGTGGATAAGGTTATGAAAAAAAAGGAATAAGGTAATTTATGGCGAAGGGGTAAGGGCGTGCGGCGACAGGCCTACTCGGTCTGACGCGACAAATAATTGACGCTCGTTACACGGTTGAACACGGAAAGGAGGAGATGAGAGGGGGGGACGGGGACTATTCGTCCATCGGTTCGAATTCCAGGCAACCCTCGGCGTAATCCTTGAGCAGGGTCTCGAGATTGTCGGTCATTCCCTCGTCCGGGCGGACCTGGACAGCGTCCTCTTCGTCCTCCCAGAACCCTTTTTTACAGTAGAGGTTGAGCAGGGCGAGGGCATTGTTGCCATTCTCCTGCCCCTGGATCTTGCAGAACAGGCAGTTCATGCAGTTGATTTTACCGTTTCTGATGTGCGGGAATTTCTTCATCTGAATCGACGGCTCCTTGCCACTCGGATGTTCTCCAACGATGGGCATTTTAATATAAATCCTTGGCGATTTCATTAAAAAAATTGACCTTTGGCCTGATTTTTAATGGAAATCCAATGTCCGGCGGCATCCTGATGCCAGCTTGCCGGGGCAGGGGAAGCATAGGGCCGAATTGCACATTTTTGGCACTTTCTGCTACCCTTGTGGCGATTTCGCCGCCACTCATTGTGATCACCACCGACGACAGGAGGATTCCGTCCTCTCTTCGCCGGTTTGCGCGGGGGTCGTCCCCCGTGTCCGCTGTTCGCGAGGTCGTATTGAACGCACAACTGGCCGGCATGCTGCTCAAATCGGGGTGCACCTTCCTGCTCGCCTTCGGCATGGCCCTCTACCTCGTTCCCCGTCTGCGGGATGCGGCGTTGGCGATGAACATCGTCGACAAGCCGGACGGCAGGCTGAAGACCCATCGGCAACCCATTCCCTACCTCGGCGGCCTGGGGGTCTACCTGGCCTTTCTCGTGGCCCTGGCCGTGACGTTCGAGTTCGATCGCGAGGTGCTGGGGTTGATCCTTTCCGGCACCATCGTACTGTTGCTGGGACTGATCGACGATTTCCGCGCGCTGACCCCGGGGGTCAAGTTCATCGGCCAGATTCTCGCCGCCGGTGTGCTGATCAAGAGCGGCATCTACATCAAGCTGGTTTTTCTGCCCGCCTGGGCCGCCATTCCCCTCACCGTGCTCTGGGTGGTGGCGGTGACCAATGCCTTCAACATCATCGATATCATGGACGGGCTCTCCAGCGGCGTGGCCTTCTGTGCCAGCCTGCCGCTCGTGGTGGTGGCCTTCGTCAATGGCCGGCTGATGATCGCCATCGTCACCCTGGCCCTTGCCGGCGCGCTGCTCGGCTTCCTGCGTTTCAATTTCCACCCGTCGCAGATCTATCTCGGCGACACGGGCAGCATGTTCATCGGCCTGATGATGGCCTCCCTGGCCATGCAGGGCAGCTATACCGGCGCCAACGTGCTCGCCGCCATCTGTCCGGGCATCATTCTCGGCGTACCCTTGTTCGACATGCTCTTCGTGATGTATATCCGATGGCGGCGCGGGGTGCCGGTGGTGCTGGGCAGCCCGGACCACTTCGCCCTGCGCCTGCGCAAGTGGCGGCTGACCACGCCGCAGACGGTGCTGGTGAGCTATGCGGCCACACTGGTCTTCGGAGCGGTGGCCCTGGGCATGATGCACCTGCCCCTGGTCCCCGCTGCCGTGCTCTTCGGTGTCGTGGCGCTGGTGCTGCTCGTGGTGGCCCTGCTGCTCAAGCGTATCGACATGAAACTGTAGAAGGGGGCAGCCGATGCTCACCACCATCGAAAAAATCGTCTTTCTGCAGAAAGCGCCGATCTTCGAACAGATGTCCAGCCGCCAGCTCAAGGTGCTCAGCGAGGTCACCGAGGAGGAGACGTTTGCCCCGGGGGAGACGATCTTCGAAGAGGGCAGCATCGGCGATCGGATGTACATCATCATTTCCGGCCGGGTGGAGATTCTCAAAACAGTGGAGAGTGGCGGCAGCGCCACGTCGGAGTCCCTTGCCGTGCTGGAGAAGCGTGAGATCTTCGGCGAGATGGCGATTCTCGACGACGAACCTCGTTCGGCCGGCGCCGTGGTGGGCGACCAGACACGACTGCTCTCTATCCGCAAGGACAACGTCCGCGAACTGATCCACGACTATCCCGACATTGCCTTCGGCATCTTCAAGGTGCTCAGCAGCCGTATCCGCGAAGCCAATCGCCAGATCGAACTGCTGCAGCGCGGCGACCAACGCAAGGTGGTGGTTACGGTAATCGATCCCCCCGACGCCCAGGTCTCGCACACCATGGTGGGGACCAGGATCATCCTCGGCCGGCCCGAATCCTCCGAAATGCAGAACTGGGACAAGCTTTCCATCCCCGATCCGAGCCAGGAGATTTCACGGCGGCACGCCGAGCTGCTCTTCGATCGGGGGAAGCTGTTCATCCGCGACCTGGAGAGCCTGAACGGGACCTGGGTCGGAGGGCGGCGGCTGGCCGGTGAACCGGCGCCGCTGGCGGACGGGGCTACGTTTCGCCTGGGCAGCCGCACCGAGCTCCGCGTCACGTTCCGTTAGCCGCCTGTGAGGGCCCGCCGCAATTGACACTTTTCCCGGCCAGGGGCTATACTTTTTCCACTTTCGCGAACCGGGTCCAGAAGTGAATTTTGCCGGTTTTTCCCCCGGTGGCCGAATCCCCGTGCGTCGCGCCGGCGGGGAGGCCGCCGCCGGAGCGTACAGGTGTTATTCCGTGCCCGAACTCAGTGATCTCGACAAGCTGCTGATCATCCAGGGACGCAACGTCCGCCTGCAGCAGGCGACCTGCCTCGACCGCCTGGTCGAGAGCGACTATCCCGGGGCACGCAAGGTGGAGGAGATGGACCGGGTGGTGGACCACCTGGCCCGCACCTTCGAGGACCGGTTCTTCGGTGCCCTGGCCCGCAACGGAGGAGTCGCCGACGAGACACGGCGCGAGCGGTCGCTGCTCCTCGTTTCCCGCCAGCTCGAGGACATCGGTGACCGGCTGGTGGAGCTGGCCCGCATCCGCGAGGGGACCGGTGTGCCTGCCGTTCGCAGCGACATCCTCGACCTGGGGCAAAAATCGGTGCGCACGTTCACCGCCGCCCTCGAGGCGTTTTTCCAGGAGAGCATCAGCCTGGCCCGGGAGGCCTTCGAGATGGTGATCGCCCTCGAGGAGATCTGCCAGGACCTGCTCAACACCTACCTCGACGATGGGGGCGGTGCGGCGAACACGGCGGGCAGCGAAGTGGCGGCCCGCGTTCTGGAGATCCAGTGCCTGCGCGGCATCCTGCTGGCCCAGCTGCATATCGCCGAGAGCACGATCTACCGGGTGTCCGGTGAGCGTCTCAGCTTCAGCCAGTACATGCATCTCGAGCGGCTGGCCCGGGAGGCCGGGGCGCGCACCGGTTGTTTCAGCTACCGCAACCTTTGGGGCGGCATCAGCGGGGCGGTGGTGGGCAAGCTCGATCTCGGCGAGAAGGGACAATGGGTCTTCAAGGACGGGATCTCGAAGAAGATCCTGCCCGAGGTGGAGAACCTGAAGAAATGGAACGAGGTGCTGGAGGGTGTGGTGCCCCGGCTGGTGGCGGTGGACGGCGAGGGAGGGGAGACCCAGTCGTTCCTCTCGGAGTTCGTTGACGGCGAACTGCTTTCCGACATCGTGCTCAACGGCACATGGGAGGAAAAGGTGGAAGCCCAGCGGGCCCTGCATCGCACGCTGGCCCGCATCTGGGAGACCACGCTGATCGAGACAGCGCCGGAGGTCAGTTCCGTCAAGCAGATTCGCGACCGCTTGGATGGGGTGTTCAGCCAGCACCCCCGCCTGCGCATGATCCGGCGCGTGGGCAGCCCGGCCGCCCTTTCGCTGGACCAGTTGCTGGAACTCGCCGCCGAGACGGAACCGGCACTGGCCCCGCCCTTCTCGGTGATGCTGCATGGTGACTTCAACGCCAACAACATCATGTACAACAGCAAGAGCGGCGACGTGCGCTTCATCGATATCCACCGTTCGAAACACGGTGACCTGGTCCAGGATCTCGGGGTGTTCCTCGTTTCCGGGGTGCGCAATCCGCTGGCCAGGATGACCGTGCTCGAAGATCTGAAGAGCCTGAACAAGATGACCAAGCGCTTTGCACGCGAGTTCGCCATGGGCCACGGGGACGAGCACTTCGACCTGCGGCTGATTCTCAGCCGAGCCCGCAGTTTCATCACCTCCAGCCGGCTGATCAGTGATTTCGGCTTTGCCAAGGAACTGTTCCTGGAGGGTCTCTATTACCTCGACAAGTTTTCCGAAAGGGTCAAACCGTGAAGATAGCCATTGCCGGTGTCATCGGAAAGTGGTCCACAGAACATCTGGGTGATGTGCTGCGTTCGCGCGGCGCGGAGACCACCCTCTTCCAGGTGCAGGACTGCCTGCTCGACCTCGACCGGGGGGCGGTGCTCTACGAGGGCCGGCCGCTGGAGGGCTTCGATGCGGTAGTGGTGAAGAAGATGGGCGAGTTGACGCACCAGAACTTCACCTACCGCCTGGGCATTCTGCGCCAGTTGGAGAAGAGCGGAGCCCGGGTCTTCTCACCGCCTGACCAGATTGCGGTGGTGGCCGACCGCCTGGAAGTGACGCGCACCCTGCGCTGGGCCGGACTGCCCATGTCGCCCACCGTGGTCACTGAGTCGATGGACGAGGCCCTGGGGGCTCTGGAGCGCTTTGGCCGGGCCGTGCTCAAGCCGATCTTTACCACCAAGGGCCGGGGGATGAAGCGACTGCAGGCGTCGAAGCGCGACGAGGCCATCGCCGAGCTGGAACTGTTCCGCGACAGCGGTCTCGGGCCGTTCTATCTCCAGGCCTTCGTTGATGCGCGGGACGGCCGGGACATCGGCATTTCGGTGCTCGACGGCAACATCATCGGCACCTACTACCGCATCGCCGGGGAGGGCAACTGGATGACCACCATCCACTCCGGAGGCCGCTACGAGGCCTGCGCACTGACTCCCGAACTGGAGGAGATCGCCCTCCGCGCTGCCGGGGCCTTCCGTCTCGATTTCACCGGTGTCGACGTTGTGCAGGCGCCGGACGGCAGCCTGATGCTCTACGAGGTCAGCGCCTTTGGCGGCTTCAAGGGCTGCAAGGTGGCCCTCGACCTCGATGCCGCCGATCTCTATGCCGAGTACATTGTGCGGACCCTGCAGTCCGCCTGAAGGAGAGCGAATTATGGGAACCATCCAACGGGTCCTCGATGAATACGACAGCGGGTTCACACCGGACCACCGGTTGCTGCTCGATCTCCACGGTGTGACCATCGAGGTGAACACCGACGCCGACCAGGTGGCCGCGAACCTCCGCGCGTACTACGCCGACTACCTCGCCGAGGACCAGGGCGCCGAGGCCTGTTACCGCGTGGACGCCCACCAGAGGTGGATCACCGTGGACCAGAACGAACTGGCCATCTACAGGGAAGCGGGCAAGACCAAGCCCAAGGAAGCCTTCCTCGACGATGCCGACAGCGGCCTGCGCCTGATGCTCAAGGTGCGCTCCGGGGTGTTGGCCCTGCTCGGCCGCGGCCATGTCCGGGTGGCCGGTGACCTGGTCTCCCTGAGCAACCAGTTGATCAACATCATCAATGCCATTTTCATCAATGACCGCATGGACGCCGGCTACACGCTGTTCCACGCGTCGGCACTGGCCCGGGGCGACCGGGGCATGATCGTCAGCGGCCGTTCCGGTGCGGGCAAGAGTTCAGCCGCCATCTGGACCCTGGATCACGGCATATCGATCATCAGCAATGATCGGCTGCTGGCTCGGCGCGATTCCGGGGCGGATGCCGGGTCGATCCCGATGCTCGGCGTGCCCAAGAAGCCGCGGATCAACCCCGGCACCATCGTGGGAAACCCGAAGCTGCACGGCATGATGGACCCTGCTGAGCTGGCGCGCTACCAGGCGATGCCCAGGGAGGAACTGTGGCACGTGGAGCACAAGTTCGACCTCGACGTGAAGTCGGTCTTCGGTCCCGGGGCCGAACGGGCCACGGCCATGCTGCATGCGGCCTTCTTCATCGATTGGGCGGTGGAGAGCAGTGACCCCTGCCGCTGCGGGCTGCTGCCCCGTGAACGGTATCCCGAATTCTATCGTGCGGTGTTCAAGGACGGCGGCGTTTTCGACCTGCGCAACAGTGAAACCAGCCTCAAGCCGCACCATGAGGCGGAGTACGAGCGGGTGCTGGAAGGCATTCCGGTCTATCACGTCACCGGCGGCGTTTCCTTCGAGACGCTGGTGCAGAATATTCTCGATTGTGCCGGCCAATAGCGGCGGACCGGCGGCAAAGGACAACCTACGAGGGGGAACCAGGATGAACAGGAAGCCGATGAATCGCTGGATGCTGCTGGCCGGATTGATCTGTCTGACGGCTTTTTCGGCCGTGCCACTGCCGGCCGGAGACGACTCGCCGGATTATCTTTACGCCGCGCGCAAGACCGTCGACATCTACACCATGCCGGCGGACACCGGAGCGATTGCGGCCACGGTGCCCCTGGGCACGATACTCATGGAACTCGATGAATCGCCCACCGGCTGGGTCCAGGTTCGGGCGATGGACGGCAGCACCGGCTGGGTCGAAGCGGTGGAGGTCTCCGATGACGTGCCCACCCGTGTCTACGCGCAGATGCCCACGGTGGTGGTGCGCTATTGTCCCACCGCGGAGTGCCCCGAGGTTGAGCGGGCCGGGTTCGACACGGAGATCATGCAGGTGGACGAGAATGACGACTGGGTCCAGGTGGTGATGCCCAATGCCGTGGTGGGCTGGGTCGAAGAGGACAGCATCGACGAGAAGCCCCCCAAGCGCTACGTGGTGATGGTGCCCACCGCAAACCTGCGGTCCTGCCACAGCGAAGAGTGCCCGCTGATCGCCACCCTGCCCGCCGGGACCAAGCTGATCCGCATGGACAAGAAGGACGACTGGTACCACGTTTGCACTGCCGAGGGAACCACCGGCTGGGTTTACGAGGAACTGGTGCTTCGCGAAGACAAGGCGATGCAGATCCCGGTTTCACCGGCTCCGGCCGCCGCCCCCGCGACCCCGCCGTCGCAGGGATAACCACAACGGGCGAGGTGTGAACCATGGCCAGGCTCTTTATTGTCAGCGGTTCCGGGGCAGGTGGTGAACACCCCCTGGAAGGCGCCAGGACCAGCATCGGCCGCGACCCGGCCAATACCATCGTCCTCGACGACAGCCTCGTATCCAAGCGGCACTGCGAAATCGTTCGAGACGCGGACGGTTCCCTCCGCATCATCGATGTGGGCTCGAGCAACGGCACCCTGGTCAATGGCCGGCAGGTGACCGAGCACCGTCTGGCCGCCGGTGACTCGATCCAACTGGGAAAGAGCCAGTTTCGTTTCGATGGCGATTCCGCGGCCGAGGAAGACGAGGCCGCCAGGACGGTGCTCATCGACGATGCGGCCACCCGGCTGGCCATTCCCGCCGAAGCAGTGGACGCGGCACGGGCCGCGGCGCCCGAGGCGCCGGAGAGCGGTGCGTCGCCGGAGAGCACGATCTATATCAGCGACGACAGCGCACCGGCTCCCCCTGGGCAGGCGCCGCCCGCGGCAGAAGCGCCCCCCCCGCCGGCAGCCGCAACATCACGGCTCCCGGTGATGCCGATCCTGCTCTGCTTCATCGCCGTGATGATCGTCATCGGCATCGTGCTCACCTGGCAGGTGGTGCGGCGGTCCAACGGCGACTCGGCCACCGAACCGGCGCCGGCCGTGGACCCGGCGGTGGCCGGTGGCGCCGCGCCCGAAGAGACGATGCTGCTGGCCGGTGCGGCCCCCGCCGCCGGCGGGGCACCGCAGGAGATGGCGGCCGGGGTGCCGGTGGAAGAGGAGAACCTGATCAGTGAACCGGTGGAGCCTGTCGTGTCACCCGCGGATCCGCCGGGGGTCGACCGCCCACAGGGCGGGCAGACCGCCCCGGCGGTGACCTCGCCGCCGGCTGAGACGCGGACCACCGCCCCGCCGCCGAAGAAGACCTACACGCCTCCGCCGAAGCGGACCTCTTCGCCGCCGGTACGGCCGCAGGAGGTCCCGCCATCCGGGAGTGCGGCGACCACGAACGCGGCGCCTGCCACTCCCGCGAAGCAGGCGCCGACCGTCCCGCCGCCCCCGGCCCGGCCGAAGGAAATCGTGCCCGATGCCACGCACGGGGTGCTTCACGTGCTGACCAAGCCCGTGGGGGCCACGATCTACATCAACGAGGAAATGGTTGGCAAAACCAATTCCAAGAAACTGATGTCCCCGGGGAAGTACATCATCCGCCTCGAGTACCAGGGCCGGTCGGTGACCGACGACGTCAAGGTCAAGGAGCAGGAGGTCAGCACCTTCTACCACGATTTCACGCCTCCTCCGCCGCGCGGCGGGGGGAAGGACGACGATGACGACGAGGACGACGAGGACGAGGACGACGAGGACAAGGACGACGACGACGAGGATGACGACGAGGACGACGACGAGGACGACGACGACGACGACGACGAGGATGACGACGACGAGGATGACGACAAAAAGAAGAAGTTCAAGGACCGGCTCAAAGACCTCTTTGGTTAGTCTGCGGTCTGCGATGCTGCCGGTTTTATGTCTGGCCCTGTTCTGTCTGCCGGCCTGCACGGCCAGGCGGGCTGAGCTGCCGGATCCCCCGGGTACCCTGTTGCCGGTACTGGTCATCGAGCATTCCGACTTTTCGGTGATCGACGGGGTGGCCATCGGCCCCGACGACAATATCTACATCTCGGACAAGGGGGTTCACGCCCTTTTCGTTTTTGATCGGCAGGGTCGCCTGCTCCGGCGCTTCGGCGAGCTGGGTGCCGGCGAGGGGCAGCTCGACGAGCCCACCGGAATCCTCTTTGACCGGCGCGGTCGGCTGGTGGTGGTGGACCAGGGCAACGGGCGGGTGCAGCTGTTCGATGTCCAGGGACGGTTCATCAGCGCCTTCGGGCGCAAGGGCGAAGCCGATGGCGAATTTATCGAGCCCCAGGGGGTGGCCCTCGACGACGAGGGGTGCCTGCTGATCAGCGACACGTCCGGCAATCGGATTCAGGTCTTCGACGGTGACGGGGGCTTCCTGCACGCCTTCGGTACCTCCGGCCACGGTGACGGCCAGTTTATCGAGCCGGAATCGATCGTGGTGGACTCGGCGGGGCGCGTGCTGGTGGCTGACGAGGGAAATCACCGTGTGCAGGTGTTCGATGCCGGGGGCGGCTTCCTCTTCAGTTTCGGCGGGGCCGGCGACGGGCCGGGCCTCTTTGTCAAGGATGTGGAAGGCCTTGCGGTGGACCGGTCGGGATGGGTTTATGCGATGGACGAACGCGGGGGCGAAATCGAGGTCTTCGACAGTGAAGGTCGGGCGCTGGGACGAGCAGGCGGTGGGCCGGGAACCGGCCCGGGCCAGTTCACCAGCCCTGACGGCATGACCATCGACGAGGATCGGGGCCTGCTGCTGGTGGCCGACCAGGGAAACCGCCGGGTGCAGGTCTTCCGCCTCGAGGACGTGCACCGCACTCTGGGCGGTGCAGCCGAAACGGGGTAACGGCCCCACCCACACTGCTGAAAGGACATCCCCATGGACGCTCATTGGACTCGTCATCGAATCCGGTCAAGGATCGCCGTCCGCGGTTCCCTGGCCCTGGCCCTGCTGCTGCTCCTCGCCGCCGCTCCGGCCTGCGGCAGCGGCAAACTGGAGGAGCACAGCGCCACGCTCAGGGAGGATTTCGACGCTGACGAGCGGAAGGATGCTGCCGAAGACCTGGGCAAGCTCGGCGACCGGGCTGCGGTTCCCGTCCTCTGTGCGGCCACTCGAGACCCGGATGACAAGGTACGGGAGGCCGCCGCCGAAGCCCTGGGCCGTTTGGGTGACCGGACCGCCGGCCCGGATCTCGTTGCACTGCTCAACGACCCGGAGAAGGATGTCCGGGGCGAAGCCGTGAAAGCACTGGGGCTGCTTCGTGACGAGGCGCGGGTGCCCGACCTGCTGCCCCTGCTTTCCGATCGATCGAGTGACATCCGTGAAGAGGCCGTCGAGGCGTTGGGCCTCATCGGGTCCGGCCACGCACTGGAAGCCCTGCGCCAGGTCGCGCTGCGGGACCGTGATGAGGACGTGCGGGCCAAGGCGGCCTTCGCCGTTCGCCGCATCGAGGCTGCGATCCAGTAAGTCGCTAGTCCAGCACCTTGATCGCTACGGCGGTGATGTCATCCTGCTGAGGGGCGCCGTCGGCGAACCGCCGGACCTCGTCGAGCACCGCGTCGAGCACTGCCGCGGCGTTCATGCTCGCGGTGTCCATGTCGGCGAGCAGACAACGCAGGGTGTTGTCCCCGTAGAAGTCCATTGATCGGTTCTGGCTCTCCGGGATGCCGTCGGTGAGCAGGAGCAGGAACTCCCCGGGTTGCAGCTGGATCGTCCGTTCCTTGTACTGTCCATCGGGCAGCACGCCCAGGGGCAGTTTCGACCCCACCGATTTCAGCGGCCGGACATCACCGTTTACGTCTTTGAGCAGTGGTTCCATCAACCCGGCATTGGTGAAGGTCAGGGTCCGCGCCGCGAGGTCGAGCCTGGCGAAACAGAGGGCCGTGAAGGCGTTGCGGGCGGTCTTGTTGTAGACCGGCAGATTGGCCGCGGCCACCACATCGGCAGGGGAGCGGCTGATCCTCGCCTCGGCCTGCACCACGCCGGTGGTCAGCACGGCGGTGAGGGCGGCGTCCATCGACTTGCCGGACACGTCGGCCAGTGCGATGCCGAGCAGGGTTTGCTCCTCATCGAGCCAGATGAAATCATAGAAGTCACCGCCCACGGTATTGGCCGGGATGCAGGTGCCGTCGATGTCGTAGCCCGGGGTCTCGGGGGGCGATTGGGGAAGGATCGAAGCCTGGGTTTCCCGGGCCGTCTGCAGTTCGGAGCCCATGCGCACCACCCGCACGCGGTGCTTGTACACCCCGAGGGCCGTGGCGGCCAGGACCAGCGACGCCAGGGTGAGGAACCAGGCCCGCTGCCAGAAGGGCGGCGTGACGGTGATTGTGAGCCGTGCCTCCTCGGTGCTCCAGACGCCGTCGTTGTTGCTGGCCCGCACCCGCAGCGTGTAGTGCCCTGGGGCGAGATTGGTGTAGGTGGCGTGCCGCCGGTTGCCCGTCTCGTTCCACCGCTCATCTTCCCCCTCCAGGAGGTAGGCGTAGCGGTTCTTTTCCGGCTGACGGTAGCTCAGCGCGGAGAACTGCACGTGGATGTTGTTGAAGCGGTAAGGCATGGAGACCGAGGCCGACGAGGCCAGCGGGCGAATGCTGGCCGCCTCGAGTCCCGGGACCACCACCTCGGTGAGCACCACCGGGGGGACGATGGTGTTCTCGTCGATCTCCCCTGGATAGAAACTGGTGTAGCCGTTGATCCCGCCGAAGAACATCTCGCCGTCAGGGTTTTGCCAGGCGGACTGCGAGTTGAACTCGTTGCTCTGCAGCCCGTCGCTCATGTCGTAGTTACGTATCACCGGATCGCCGTCCCCGTCAGGAGGCGTGAAGCGGCAGAGCCCGTGGTTGGTGCTGATCCAGAAATCGCCGTCGCCGTCTTCGAGAATGGTGTAGACCACGTTGTTGGGCAGCCCGTGCATCACGAAGAAATGGCGGCACCGGCCGCTGGCCGGATCGAAGTGATTGAGCCCCATGCCGGTGCCCAGCCAGAGGCTGCCGTCGGATACCGGGTGGATGAAAAGTACCCGGTCGTCGCTGAGGCTGTGCGGATCGTCCGGGTCGTGGCGGAAATGGGTAAACGTTCCGTCCGCTTCATTGAAGCGGTTCAGTCCGCCGCCGTTGGTCCCGACCCAGATCGTGCCGTCGGTCTGCTGTGCCGTGCAGTAGATGCCGTTGGCGCTGATGCTGCCGGGGTCGTTCGGGTCGTTGCGGAACCGGGTGAAGGCGCCGGACGTCCGGTCCATCAGGTTCAGCCCCCGGCCGCCCCCCGTGCCGATCCAGAGACGGCCCGAGGTGTCTTCGAAGATGTGCTGGATCAGGTTGCCGCTGATGCTCTGCGGGTTGTCCGGGTCGTTTCGGTAGTGGAAGAAGTCATCGGTCTGCGGGCGGTAGCGGGCCAGGCCGGCGCCCGTGGTGCCGGCCCAGACCGTTCCGCCGCGGTCCACGTGAACATACCAGACCGTGTTGGCGCCGAGGCTGTTCTGGTCCTGCGGGTCGTTGAAGTGCCGGAAATGCCGACCGGTCGCATGGTGCACCCTCGTCAGGCCCCCGTTGACCATGGCGATCCAGAGGTCGCCGTTCGGTTCGGCGGCGATGGAACGGACCACCAGGTGCTGGATGCTGTCCGGGTTGCCCGGTACGTGGGTGTGGTGGATGAACGGTTTCTTTTCCCGGTCGAAGATGTCGATGCCGGAGCCGTTGGTGCCGATCCAGACCAGGCCCGAGCGGTCCTCGATGATGGAGAGGATGTAGTCGAGGCTGAGGCTCGACGGATCGCCGGGGACATAGCGGTAGTGGTCCCAGATCCCGGTGGCGGTGTCCAGGGTACAGAGCCCGCCGAGCAGGGTGCCGACCCAGATCACGCCGTGGCTGTCCGCGGCCAGTGCCACCACCGGCTGGGTCGCCAGATTGATCCCCGGCAGCTCATCCGGGGACATGCGGGTCACCTTGCCGGTAGCGGTATCGAGGGCATTGAGGCCTGCGTTGGTGCCGACCCAGAGCCGCCCTTCCGGCCCGCGGCAGAGCGATACGGTCACCGGCGAGGAGAGTGTCGACGGGTCGGAAGGGTCGGCGCGCCAGACCCGTACCGTACCCTGTTCGGGATCGAAAAGCTCCACACCATTGTTGGTGGCCAGCAGGAGCATGCCGTCGTCGTCCTCATGAATGTTGCGGACACCTGTGATGGGCAGGCCGTCCTCGATCATCCGCCGATGGTTCATCCGGGTGAACCCGCCCCCGTCCGGGTCGTAGCGATCGAGGCCGCCCCTGCTGCCGGCCCAGATGCGGTTCGAGGTATCGCGGTGGACGGTGAGCACCATGTCGTGGGAGAGGCTTTGCGGATTGTCGGGATCGGAACGGAAATGGGTGAACCGGTCAGTGGCGCGGTCGAGCCGGTCGAGGCCCTGGGCGGTGGCGACCCAGATGCTGCCGTCCGCCCCTTCGCAGAGGTCGAAAATCGCATCGAAACAGAGGCTGTGCGGGTCTCCGGGGCAGTGGCGGTACACGGTAAAGGCATAACCGTCATAGCGGTTGAGCCCGTCCTCGGTGCCGAACCAGAGAAATCCCGCACTGTCCTGGAGGATGCAGCGGATGCTGCTCTGGGACAGACCGTGCTCCACCGAAATGTTCTGAAAACCCACCTCGCGCGGCGTCACCGGCGTTCCGGCGGTGGCAGGAATCCACAACGCGGCCAGCAGCAGCGGCAGGACGAAGAACAGCCGCTGCGCTGCCCGGCGGCGGAGCGATGGTTGTCGTCTCTTCTCGTTCATACTTTACTATACGCGTACTGCTGGACTGGAGGTCAGTGGTGATGCGGGTGTTTCGGGCCGGTCATCCCTTGTCGCGCACCTGGCGCAGGGTCTCTTCGGTGACCGAGACGACCTGGCGCATCTGCATCGGCTTGGCCAGTACCCGCTGAACGCCGGTGCCGCGCACCTTGGCCTCCTCCACCTGCGCCCCCCAGCCAGTCATGACGATCACCGGAATCGATGCATCCGAAGCCTTGATCCGGCTGGCCACCTCCCAACCGGAGATGCCGGGCATGCCCAGGTCGGTGAAGACCAGGTCATAGCTGTGCTTGTTGAACAAAGCCATACCCTCGATGCCGTCCACCGCCACGTCCACGGTGTGCCCCACGGAAACGAGAATTTCACTGACCACCTCGCGGATATACTTGTCATCGTCGATGACCAGGATGCGACCCTTGGCACAGCTTTCGGACGGGGCCGCCTGAGGCGCCTCGGGCTTGGGCTTGCCGTTGGCCACGGGCAGGAAAATGGTGAAGGTGGAACCGCGGCCCACTTCGCTTTCCACGACGATCTCCCCCTCGTGTCGCTCGATGATGCCGCAGGAGATGCTGAGCCCCAGCCCGCTGCCCTGTTTCCCCTTGGTGGTGTAGAAGGGCTGAAAGACTTTCTCCCGCACGTCCTGGGGGATGCCCACCCCGTTGTCGCTCACCGATGCGAAGACCCGGCCGTGGTGCATCCCGGTGCGCACCCGGACGGTGCCGCTGTCGCGGATGGCGTCCACGGCGTTGAAGATCAGGTTGGTCAGCACTTCACGAAGTTCGTTGCCCCGGCCCAGCACGGTGCGTACCGTGCCATAGTCCTCTTCAACGCGGACCTCCACGTCGGCCACCTGGGCCTCGTCCTTCCAGCGCGAGCGGGTGATGGCCAGGGTGTCCCGGACCAGGGCGTTGATATCGAGCAGTTCCACTTCCCGCTCACCGCTGATGCGGCTGAAGCGGAGGATGCGGCCAACCGTTTCGGCACCGTCCAGGGCGGCCTGCTCCACGATGCGCAGCCGTTTTTTGACGTCATCCCAGCTGGGGGTCTGCCGGTCCCCGCGGCTGATCAGCAGCTGCACATGGCCGAGAATGGCGCTGAGCAGGTTGTTGAAGTCGTGGGCCACGCCGCAGGACATCTCGCCGAGGGTGTGCAGGTTGTTCACCTTCATCACCTGAGCTTCCATCTCTTTCAGCGTGGAGAGGTCGCGGATACCGGCGGCGATGTAGCGTGTGCGCTCCGTGGCCTTGCCCGGCCCGCTGCGGCGCCGGCCGGTGAAGGGCAGCAGCTTGAAGCTCGCCTCGCAGGGGAAGTGCCCGCCGTCGCGACGCCGTGCGCTGACATCTTCATACGTGATTTCCTGCCCGTCGGGCATGTTGCGGATGGCCTCGAGCAGCTTCCCGCTGTCCACGTCGGGGAAGATGTCCTGCAGCGTGGCATTGACCAGCTTTTCCGTGTCGGCCCGGAGCATCTCCGCTGCGCGGTTGTTCGCCGCGGCCAGCAGCCCGGTTTCGGCACGGAAGAGCAGCAGCGGCTCCAGGGCCACCGCAACCAGGCCGGCCGGGTTGATCACCGCCCCGGCCTTCTGGCGCTTTACCCGGGTCAACGTGCCCTGGGAACAGACGAACTTGTGGTCGCGGCTGTACACGCCGGTGCTGTGCAGGTCGAAATGGAAGTTTGCACCGTTGCGGCTGCAGAGGGTCAGGGGGTAGCCGTTGGTGGCCCGGTCACCGGTGCGCCGCTCGTTGAACAACCGGCCGGCCAGTGCGTTGCGGCTCGTGTCGACGATCCTCGAATAGTGTTCGCCCAGCAGCTCCTCCTGGCTGTAGCCGAGCATGCGGCTCAGCTTCTCATCGAGGTAGAGGATGTTGCCGTTGGGATTGACGACGTAGGTTGTCTGCGGAAGTGAAATGGCCGACGTGCCGGATTTTCGGTTACCGGCTGATTGAGCCCCGTGCATTCCTCTCCCTTCCTTTGAACAAGGTCGGCCTGGATCGTATTGCCTGTTCATGAAAGGGCCGAGCCTCGCCTTCACCTGGTGCGAGTACCGGCCCCAAGTGGGGTACATCGATGGTAGCAGGTTACCGTCTGATATTCAAATGGGATTTGCACAGTGGATTCTTTCGCTATTCCATTGATTTTCGTATTATTTTCGTTTATATTCTACTGTGCAACACAATGGGGTCAGGCACGTTTTGTTGCGTTTTCGTGAGCAGGCCGGCCGCCACTCCGATTGTCGCGAGGACCGGACGAACCCGCGACGTGGCGACCTTGTGCCGGTGCTTTCCCCGCCACGAGACGAGGACCTCCATGCGCAGCATTCTCCACGTGGACATGGACGCCTTTTTCGTTTCCGTGGAAGAACTGCGCGATCCCACGCTCATCGGCAATCCCGTCGTGGTTGGCGGCCCGGCCGAAACCCGGGGCGTGGTGGCCGCCGCGTCGTACGAGGCCCGCAAATACGGTATCCATTCGGCGATGCCCATGGCCACGGCGCTCAAGCGCTGCCCGGAGCTGGTGCGGGTCTCGGGCAGGGGCAGCGACTACTCCTCCTGGTCCAGGCGGGTCTTCGACATTTTTCGTCGCTACACGCCCTTCGTCGAACAGACATCCATCGACGAAGGCTACCTCGACCTCACCGGTTTCGAATCGCTTTACGGCAACCTGGTCCGTGTCTGTGTCGAGATCCGTGCCACGATCCATGCCGAGCTGGGCCTGCACTGCTCGCTGGGACTCTCTTCTTCACGCATGGTGTCGAAAGTGGCCAGCGAGATGGGGAAACCGCGGGGCATGATGGTCGTGCTGCCCGGCCAGGAAGCCGCCTTTCTCCGGCCCCTCGACGTGGGGCGCATCCCCGGTATCGGCCCCCGGGCCCGGGAGCGTCTCGGCCGGCTCGGGGTGCGCACGGTGGGCGACCTGCAGGCGCTGGACGAGAAGCTGCTCGAAGACCACTTCGGCGTCCACGGCCGGTCCATGCACCGCCGGGCCCTGGGCCGCGACGCCACACCGGTGAACATCGAGCATGGCGACCCCAGATCGATCGGCGCCGAGACCACCTTTCCCCGGGATCTCACCGATCGTGAAGCGGTTCGGGCGGCCCTGCGCCGCCTGGTGGAGAAATCGGCCCGGCGGATGCGCAACAAGGGGTTCGGCTGCCGCTGTGTCACGGTCAAATTCCGTTCGCACGAATTCAGGACCAGCACCGCTTCGCTGACCATCGAGGAGCCGACACGGGTGGATCGCGAGATCTTTGAAACCGCGGTCAGGCTGCTGGACCGGCAGTGGTGCGGGGGCGCCGCTGTGCGGCTGGTGGGGGTGAGGCTCACCCGCTTCAGCCACCTGGGTGATGGACAGCAGTGCCTTTTCCGCGAGCCGGACAAGGGCGAGCAGCTGGCAGAGGGCATGGACAGGGTTCGTGATCGGTTTGGGTTCGATGCGCTGCAGACGGGGCTTGACCCGAGGCAGCAGCTGAAGACGTCGGAAAAGTACTGGGGCGGGATTGGTTTCAAGAAGGAGGAGGAAGAATAATTTCACCTGAGTCTGTTCCCGCTTGAACCGTGGTCCGGTTGTTTTAAAAAAGCGAGGGCTGCGAACCGGAAGGATACTCGCGGATCGTCTCGAGCCGCGGGTGGCGGGCCGCCAGGGGATCGGGCACGAGGACCTGCTTTCCGCTGACCATGTGCAGCAGCTCGAGGCCGTTGACCACCGCCTGGCCGAGAAAGTGGTTATTGGTCACCACGAAGGTCCGGCCGGCCTTGCCGGCGATGCGCATGATTCGCTCCTTCCACGAGACCAGTTCCCTGCGGTGGTAAAGGTAGTCGTAGCGCTGGTTGCGGTCGGTATCCCGCCTGGCCCAGTTCTCCCGGTTGCGGCCATGGAAGCGCACGTAGCCGATCCCGCCGGACACTTCTTCCGTGGCGCCGAGCGAATCACCCACCTGCGGCTGGTCGATGCTGCACCACCCCACGTCGAGGCCGGTGAAGAACTGGGCCGCACGCTTCGTGTCCCACGAGCCGTGGCGCACCTCCACCACCGGGCGGTAGGGCCGGAAGCGGTGGACCAGTTCGACAATCCGGTCACGGTTCTCCGGCAGGTCGTGGAAGGACCAGGGGAACTGCACCAGCAGGGCGCCCAGGCGCCCGGCGTCGAGCAGCGGGTCCAAGGCGGCGCTGAACCGCACGGCCTCCTCCTCTCCCGCTTCGCCGGTACGGTGGGTGAAGCCCTGGAACAGTTTGGCCGTGAAGCGGAAGTCGGGCCAGGGTTCCACGGTGTGGACCCAGTTCTCCGTGGTGCGCTGGTTGGGGATGGCGTAGAAGGAGCTGTTCACCTCCACCAGTGGGAAGTGCCGGGCGATGAAGGACAGCCGGTTGCCTGTGCCCCGGGGGTAGACCCGGCCCTCCCAGTCGGGATAGGACCAGCCGGCGGTCCCCACCAGGATGTTTTCACCGGGCACGCGTTGTGGATTCTGCTGCTCCATGGGGCGATGCTCCAGGGCCACTTTAGCCTGTCTTGATTCACCATGGCAATTCTGCTAGCGTCTTTTTCATGGTCGATATCCAGCGAATCAGTGATGTCATGGCGTGGTTGCTGAGCCGCCGCCACGATCCCCCCGACTGGGACGGGCTGGTGCGGGAGATGGTCCAGCGGACCGGGGCATGCCTCGCCCCGGGCCGGTCGGTGGGCTTGCTCGACCTGCCCGCCCGGGGGCCGATGCGCCTTGTCGCCCAGGGCGTGAGCGAGGCCGAGGCCCGGCGGCTGCTGGGCGCCTGGCAGCAGGCTGGCCCGGCGGAGCGGGAGGAGGGCATCGAGGGCTGGCTGCCGGTGTATCGCGGCGGCATCTTCGTCCTGCTGCTCAAGGGCGTGTCCCCGCCGGGAGCGGACGACGGCGCAGAGCACTGGCTGCCGCTGGCCGGTCAGGCGCTGGAAGCGGTGGTGGAGGCCGGCACCCTGGGGGAGACCATGGAGGCGGCACGGATTGAGGTCAACGGCCTGCTCCAGGGCAAGGAACGGGCGATGCAGAGCCAGAAACTCGAGGCCGTTGGCCAACTGGTGGTGGGCTTGACCCACGAGATCAACAACAAGCTGGGGCCGATTCTCATCTACACCCAGCTGGCCCGAATGGACGAGCTCGGCGATAAACTGGCCCGTCAGCTGGAGGTCATCGAGACGAACACCCTGGCGATCAAGGAGATCATCGAATCCCTGGCCAACTTCGCCCACCCCCAGCAGCAGTCGATGTCCAGCTTCTCGATTAACCAGTCGATCTACACCACGGTGAAGATGCTCAAGTACCGCTTCGAGAGCGAGGGGACCGAATATGCCTTCGAACTCGACGAGCACCTGCCGCGGGTGCAGGCCGACCGCGGACAGCTGGAACTGGTTTTCCTCAACCTGGCCGGGAACGCCCTCGACGCCCTGCGCGAGCAGGACGGTGCCCGGTTGCTGGTGCGCAGCGGCCTCGAGCACGGGCAGGCGGTGATCCGTTTCACCGACAACGGCCCCGGTGTCTCCAACGAGGTCAAGGAACGGATTTTCGAACCGTTCTTCTCCACCAAGGAACTGGGCCAGGGCACCGGCCTGGGGCTCAGCGCGGCCTATGGCATCGTGCGCGCCCACGGCGGTGAGATGCGGGCGGAAAACAACCCGAACGGCCCCGGGGTGACGTTCACCGTCGAACTGCCCATCGTCTCCGTGGAGAGGCCGGATGAAGCGGCCGGCGCACGCCCGGCGATCGCGCTGGAACCGGACCGGACCTGCCGGATCCTGCTCGTGGATGACGACCGGCCGACGCTGAACATGATCCGCGCCGTCTTCTCCGGGGTGCCGCAACTCGAGTTCACCCCGGTCACCGATGGAGAGGCCGCCCGCCGGCTGCTTGACCTCAACCGCTACGACCTGGTGCTCTGTGATCTGAAGATGCCCCGCCTTGGCGGTCCCGACCTCTACCAGTTCCTCCGCGAGCGCGATCCGGAGGCCGCCGGCCGCATTATTTTCATGACCGGAGACCAGATCGGGCCGGAGACCATGCGCTTCCTGCGCCGTACCGGCGTGTCCTGCCTGACCAAGCCCTTCAGTATCGACGAGATCTCTGAACGGATCATCTCCGGTCTGGGACTGGACCGTGCGGGGGCCTGACCATGTCCATCGACCCGGAGCGCTGCGACCCGGTCAACCTCGCTCGCCTGGCCCGCCTCGAGCTGGACAAAGACGAGATCTCCCGGTTCACCGGGCAGCTGCAGGCGATGATCATCGACTTCAACCGCATCGGCGAGCTGGATACCGCCGGCGTGGAACCCTTCACCCACCCCGGGGATCCGCGCCGGACGCTGCGCGAGGACGAGGCGGCGGCGGGGAAAGGGGAGCAGGAAGTGCTCACCGTGCCCCTGCTGCATCACCAGCGACGGGAGGAGCGATCGTGATTGACGAAGCGCCCGGTAGCGCGGCCGATCTCTGGCGCCTGGATGCCGCCGGGGCCCGCGACCTCGTGGTGCGCCGGGAGATTTCCGCCACCGGCCTTGCCGCCTCGGTGATCGCCAGGCTGGAAGAAACCGAGCCGGTGCTCAATGCGTACACCGGGCTGCGGCTGGAGCAGGCGATGGAGGAGGCCCGTGCCCTGGACCGTGACCTGGATTGCGGGGCCCATGCCGGCCCGCTGGCCGGAGTGCCGGTGGCGGTAAAGGACAATATCTGCCTCTCCGGCCTGCCCACGACCTGCGGGTCCCGCCACCTCGCCGGGTACTGCCCGCCGGAGGACGCCACCGTGGTGCAGCGGCTGCGCCGTGCCGGTGCGCTGCTGCTGGGCAAGACCAATCTCGACGAATTCGCCATGGGTTCGTCCACCGAGCACTCCGCCTTCGGCCCTTCTCGAAACCCCTGGGATCCGGAGCGGGTGCCCGGCGGTTCCAGCGGCGGCTCGGCCGCCGCGGTGGCCGCGGGCAGCGCCCTTGCCGCTCTCGGATCGGACACGGGTGGTTCAGTGCGTCAGCCCGCCGCGTTTTGCGGAGTGGTTGGGCTGCGGCCGACCTATGGCGCGGTGTCCCGATCCGGTCTCGTCTCCCTCGCCTCGTCCCTCGACCAGGTGGGCCCTGTCACCCGTTCGGTGCGCGACTGTGCCCTGCTCCACCGGGTGATCGCCGGCCGGGACCCCCGGGACAGCAGTTCGGTGTCGCCGTCGCCGGCGGGGGATGCCTCGGAGGGCGTCGGCGGGCTGCGGATCGGGGTGACCCGTGGACCCCGCGCCGGGGCCGCGGACCCTGAACTGAGCCGACTCTTCGAGGAGGCGCTGGATCTGCTCCGTTCGCTGGGCGCCGAAGTGGTGGATATCGAACTGCCGCACCATGAATACGGTGTCGCGGTCTACGTCTTCACCACCGCGGCCGAGGCGGCCTCGAACCTCGGCCGGTACGACGGTGTGCGTTACGGCGTGCGGCTGGGGGATGGGGGAAACCTGGAAGAGCTCTACCGTGAGACTCGCTCCCGCGGTTTCGGCCCCGAGGTGAAACGCCGGGTGCTGCTGGGGACCCATGCCCTCTGTGCCGGTTATGTCGAGCGCCGTTACGTCCAGGCGCAGAAGGTGCGTACCCTGATCCTCGGGGATTACCGTGGGGCCTTCGCCGCGGTGGACGTGGTATGCTGTCCGACCGCAGCCACGCCGGCCTTTCGACTGGGCGAGCGGACGGAGGATCCGCTGGAAATGTATCGCAGCGACGAGTTCACCGTCTGCAGCAGCCTGGCCGGGCTGCCGGCGATCTCGGTGCCCTGCGGGCTGGTCGGTGGTCTGCTGCCCGCGGGTCTGCAGTTCATCGGACCTGCGCATGCCGAGGAGCTGCTTTTCCGTGTGGCCGGCGCTTACGAGTGCGCATCGGGATACCGGAACATGACCGTGCCGCTGCGATCCGGGGGAGGTGAGTGATGGGCGAGGCGCGAGGACAGCGGAGACAGGGCCACAAGGCCGTGCGGCACCTGTCCGCTCTGCTGCCGCTGCTCTGCCTGCTGTTCTCCCCCGCCCTCCTTGCCGGGCAACCCTGCGACCGACAGGTGGAGGTCACCGAGGGCGTGCGCATCCGGGTGGAGGACGGCAACCGCATCGAGCTCGAGGCCATTCCGGAAAAGGGCGAAGGCTACTACCGGCTCACCGAGCGTTTCACCGGCTCCCGTTCGGCGTGGCGGCAGATCCAGCTGCTCAACGGCACTCGGACGCTGATCGAGGGGCGCTGGTACCGCATCCCCTTCGATCTTCTGTCACCGCCTTACCGCACCGCGGCCCTTTTTGCCTCCTTTCCCCACAACCGGGTGGAGGAGGGCCAGCTGATCCACCAGGTCGTCTGCGGCCGTTCGGGAAGGGGTGGTGAGCGTTTCAAGGATATCGCCCGCTGGTACACCGGCGACGAGGACCGTGCCGACGACCTGGCCGGGCTCGTGGGGCAGCCGGTCTGGGACCTCAAGGTGGGGGAGGAGGTGGCCGTTCCCGCCGACTGGCTGCTGCCCCAGCTCAAGGCCTGGGTCGAGGAGCAGGCGGTGCTGGACATCCCCCTGGAATACGGCCGGGACGATCAGGGTGAGTATGCCCTCTACCGCCTCCGTCAGGGTGAGGCACTCTATTCTTCGGTGGTCATCCGCTTCACCGGCCTGATGCTCGCCGATGAGGTGAACGAGATGGCCGCGCTGATCGCCGAGCGGAGCGGCATCGAGGACGTCACCGACATCCCCACCGGGTACGGCATCAAGATCCCCGTGGACTATCTCGCTGACGAGATGCTGCCCCCGGGTCACCCTGAGCGGCTGGCCTACGAGCTGAACCGCTTTCTCTCCACCGGTTTCGAGCGCGGGGGGCGCGGTCTGGGGCTCGACGGCATCACCGTGATCCTCGACCCGGGCCACGGCGGCCGTGATCACGGGGCGGAGCACCATGGGGTGTGGGAGGACGACCATGTCTACGACATCGCCTGCCGCATCAAGCGGATCATCGAGACCCGCAGCTCGGGCCGGGTGATCATGACCGTGAGGGACCGTTCCAGCGGATTCGCCGTTGCCGAGCGCGGCATCAGCAGAGACCAGGACGAGGAGGTGCTGGTTACCCCGGCTTACCAGCTCACCGAGTCCGGGGCCACCCGAGCCGGCGTCAACCTCCGCTGGGCCATGGCCAACTACCACTACAAGGAGTTGCTGGCCCGCGGCGCCCACGAGCACAGCGTGGTTTTTACCAGTGTTCACGCCGACGCCCTGCACCCGGCGCTGAGCGGCGCGATGATCTACATTCTCGGGGCACGCTACGGCAGCTCGCGGATCTCTCTTTCCGGGTCGACCTACACCCGGCGCACCGAGGTGGCGGCCTATCCGCGGCTCGACTGTTACAAGTCGGCCCGCTCGAAGAGCGAGGGGCTCTCCCGCGGTCTGGCCGAGGAGGTGCTGGCCAGCTTCCGGCGCCACGGCCTGCCGGTGCACGGCTACAAGCCGGTGCGCAATCACCTGGTCCGGCGGCGGCGCTCCTATGCTCCAGCCGTACTGCGTAACAACATCATTCCGTTGAAGATGCTCATCGAGGTCTGCAACCTGCGCAACCCCGACGACAGCCGGCGCATGGCCGATCCGGCCTATCGGCAGACCGTGGCCGAGGCGTACGTCGAAGCGCTGAGCCGCTATTTTGACGGCAAGAACGGCAACGGCAACGGGAGGCACGCATGAGCGATCGCGGCGCGGAGCCCGGCGGCCGTCGGTCCGGGGTGGCTCTGCTGATTCCGGCGAACAACGAAGCGGAGACCTTGCCCGGGGTGCTGGCCGGGGCCCTGCCCCTGGCAGGGCGGACACTGGTGGTGGACGACGGGTCGCAGGACGGCACTGCCGACGCGGCCCGGGAGGCCGGGGCCGAACTGCTCAGCCTGCCCCGCCGGTCGGGCAAGGGGACGGCCCTGCGTCGGGGGCTCGAGGTTCTGCTGCTCGACCCGGACGTGGAATACGTCCTCTTCATGGACGCCGACGGCCAGCACGATCCCGTGGATATCCCGGCGATGTTCGCCGCGCTGGAGCAGCGCCCGCGGCCCGACGTGGTCCTCGGTTGCCGTCTGCGGCCCGAGACCAGGGACAGCATTCCCAGGGTCCGTTACACCACAAATCTCTTCGGGGTTTACGTGCTCTCCCGGGTCACCGGGCTCGAGGTGGGGGACAGCCAGACCGGGTTCCGCCTCATCCGTGCCGACCGCCTGCGGGCGATCGGGCTGGTTTCCACCGGCTTCGAGATCGAGACCGAGATCCTGATCAAGCTGGCCGCACGGAAGATCACCCTGGTCAACGTTCCGGTCTCCATCAGCTACCACCCGGGTCGCAGCCACTATCGCTCGGTGCCCGACACCTATCGTGTCTGCATGGCCACGCTGCGGTTTTGAGCGATGAGCCTCCGGAACCGGTTACAGTCGCCGGCACGGAGGCGGATGGATTCTCCAGGGGAGCGAGCCATGAGTCGGATCGAATGCAGCCCCTTCGCCGCAGCCGGCAGCGGTCGGAGCGTGCTCACCGTGGACGTGGAGGAGTGGTTTCATGTCTGCGGGGTGGCCGATCTCGAGGGGCCGGACCAATGGTGCCGGCTCCCCAGCCGGGTGGATGCCGACGTGGACCGGTTGCTGGACCTGCTGGCCCGGACCGGTTGCCAAGCCACGTTTTTCGTCCTCGGCTGGCTCGCCGAGACACGACCCGGGCTGGTTGAGCGGATCGCTTCCATGGGGCACGAGATCGGTTGCCACGGGCATCTGCACCAGCCGGTGAACGGTATTGGCCCGCAGGCCTTCGAGGCTGACCTTGCACGGTCGTTGAGTCTGCTCCGCGAGCAGGCCGGTGGTCCGGTGACGGCCTACCGTGCGCCCATGTGGTCCCTCGGCCTGGCCTCCACGCCCTGGGCCTTCGACATCCTCCTGCGCCACGGGATTCGTATCGATTCCAGCCTCACCCGGGCCCCGCTGATCGGCGACCGGCGCCATCCCCGGGAGGCCGCGGAACTGGAGCTGGAAGACGGCCGCCGCCTCATGGAGTTCCCGCCGCTCACCGGCCGGCTCTTCGGCGTGGGCGGTGTTTTTCTCGGCGGGGCCTGGCCTCTGCGGCTTTTCGGCCCCTCGCGAGGCCTGTCCGCCGCCCGCCGGCTCACCGGGAAGGGGCTTCCCGCGGTCTGGTTTCTCCATCCCTGGGAACTGGACCCCGATCCGCCGCGCCACCCCATGCCGCGGGCGCAGCGTTTCGTGCACTACGCCGGGCTCAGCCGCGGCCGGTCCACCTGGGAGCGGCTGCTCTCCGAGCTGGATTTCATGCCCCTGGGGGACGTGGCGCATCCGTCATAAGACCCTGCAAAAGCAAGGTTTTCTTGACAGTACGGGGGGCAGTGCTAAAATGATCAACGTTGTGAAACAGTGGTTCCGGGGTGCCCGAGACGGTCTCGCCCGGGTGAGGTTTCAGTGGTCCCGGGGGTGTCGATGAGGGCCTTTTTTTTCCCCGGCCAGATGTCCGAGCATCCGGACATGTGGCCCAACCTGCTGCTGCGGTTCGGCGGGGCCGGAGAGTGGCTCCAGCGGGCCCGGGTCGCGACGGGGTTGCCCCTGGCCATCGAGGCGCCGGCTGCCGGTGAGGCCGGATTCGACGATCTCACCGCCCAGATGGCGGTGCTCACTGTCAATGCCGCCTGGACCGACTGCCTGTCGCAGCACGGCGTGACGCCGCAAGTCGTGACCGGTCACAGCCTCGGCTGTTATTCCGCCCTGACGGTGGCCGGTGCGCTCGGATTCGAGAATGCGCTGGGTATCGCCCTGCGGGTGCAGCAACTGGCTCTGGAGGAGCTCGCCACTTTCGACGGGGCGATGGGCGTACTCATCGGGCACGGGCCGGAGAAAGTGGCCGAGGCCTGTCGGGGTGCGGGCGCTGACCGGGCCATGGTGGCCAATGTCAACACGGCCAAGCAGGTGGTCATATCGGGGCATGCCGCGGCCGTGGACGACGTGCTGGCCGACCTTGCCCCGGGTTCGATGCGGGCCGAGCGGCTGCACACGCGCGTGCCGTTTCACAGCCGCTGGATGCGGCCGGTGGTGGAGCGGCTGCTCGATGAAACCGATCCGTCGATGTTCCACGCGCCGCGGATAGCGGTATACTCGCACCTCGACGGGCAGCCGGTGCGGACCGCCGGTGAGGCCCGGGAGCTGATCTGCACGCAGATCGCCCGCAGGCTCGACTGGCCCCGGGTTTTGGCGGCGATGAACGCTGCCGGCTGTGGGGCGTTCGTGGAGTGCGGGCCCGGCGAAGTGCTCAGCCGGATGACCCGCTGGGTGCTGCGCGACGTGAGTGTGCAGACGGTGGAATCGGATTTTACGGGTATTGTCGGGGGCGCGGAGGCCCCTGAAGAAGATTGATAAAGGAGTGCCAAGCACGATGAGCGAGGATGAGAAGTCGCTAGCCCTGAGAATGAAGAACCTGATCATCAGCCGCCTCAAACTGGAGATCGAACCCGACGAGATCGAGGACGATCAGCCGCTGTTCGGCGAAGGCCTGGGGCTCGACTCCATCGATGCCCTGGAGCTGGTGCTCGGCCTGGAGCAGGAGTTCGGGGTGAAGATCGAGGACGAGGAAGTGGGGGTCAAGGCCTTTGCTTCCATCGACGCCCTGGTGGCGTTCGTCAGGGAGAAGGGTCTCCGTCCCGCATGAGCGCCGCCGTCGCCAGCGGCCCGGACGAGATCCTGGCCATCCTGCCTCACCGCAGCCCGTTCCTGATGATCGACCGGCTGGTGAGCAGGGTGCCGGGACGATCCTGCCTGGCCCTCAAGCGGGTTTCCTTCAATGATCCCGGCATCCGCAGCGGCGAGGACGGCCGATCGCCCGAACTGAACCCCTTTTTCCTGGTGGAGGCCATGTCCCAGGCCGCGGCCCTGGCCGCCGCGGCCCCTGCCGGGGATGGGGAGGGCGGCGAGCCGCGGGCAGGATTCCTTGCTGCGATCCGGGACTTTCGGGCCAGCCGCCGGGTGGAGCCCGGAGACACGCTGGAAGTGCGGGCCGAAGTTCTGGGGCGTTTCGGCGGCCTGGTCAAGGTCGCCGGCAGGGTTGACCTGGATGGCGAGACCGTGGGGGAAGCCGAATTGACGCTCAGTGTGCCCCGGGAGGTGGAAGCACGATGAATGATCGCGTCGATGCTGCAGACGGGAGGCGGGTGGTGGTCACCGGCCTGGGGGCGGTTTCCGCCCTGGGGCCCGACCTGCCCTCGCTGCTCCACGGGGTGCGCGAAGGGCGCTGCGGCATCCGTACGGTGACCCTCTTCGATACCAGCGATTTCCGCACGTCCACCGGGGCCGAACTGCAGGGCTTCGATCCCGGGGCCCACTTCAGCCGCCGCGAACGGCGGCGGCTCTCCCGGGCCGACATGGCCGGGCTGGTGGCGGCCGCGGAAGCGCTGGAAGATGCTTTCGGGCCCGGCGGGCCGCTGCCCGACCCGGCGCAGGTGGGGGTGATCCTCGGTGGTGGCGTGGGTGGGCTCTTCGACAGCGAATCCTACTACCGGGCCGTGCTGGGAAGCGGCTGGGAGGGGGTTCCGGCGACGAGGGCCCTGGGCCATTTCCCCTGTGCCACCGCCGACCGCATCGCCGAGCGTTACCGCTTCGGCGGGCCACGCAGCACGGTGGTCACGGCCTGTTCCTCGAGCACCCTGGCCATCGGCCAGTCCTGCGACGCCGTGCGCTTGGGGCTGGTGGACATGGCCGTCACCGGCGGAAGCGACACATTGAGCCGGCTGACCTACAGCGGCTTCAATGCGCTCCGTTCCGTGGA
>Ga0180429_10000797_pt1 | contig 27413 bp, 37 predicted proteins | sample SS_ome_FD_132428 | JGI IMG/M metagenome (GOLD analysis project Ga0180429, IMG submission 132428) | Hypersaline lake sediment archaeal communities from the Salton Sea, California, USA - SS_1_S_1 metaG | ecosystem: Environmental > Aquatic > Non-marine Saline and Alkaline > Hypersaline > Sediment ...
ATATGTGAGCTACAAACCCATCAACCATTCAGCCTTAACATTATTTGTCAGGAGGAAAAATGGATAAAAAACATTGTTCAGGTTGTTACAATAATGATTACAATCATGGTTTAGGTGGTGCAAAAGAATGTTGGCACTTTAAAACAGCTAAAATTATATGGCGTAAAGAAGTTCATATAGATCAAGTTCCACCGTGGAACCAAAAAGCTAAGCGGCTCCCAAATTGTTATACAAAGCAAAGGTATGTTTATGTGCCACCTAATGTAACGTGCTGACAAATAACAACCGGCTGGATAACTCCTAAATATCAGGATTATCAGCCTTAACATTAAAAAACATTTACTGGAGAATCAAATATGAAAAGAAAAATTACAGTCTATTGGATTGGTTTAGAAGATGAACCAAATAATGGCTACTATGAAAAAAATATAAAAAATGTTGCCGATGCAATTGAGGCCCTTGAATCCAATAGTGACGGCTTTGTTGTTCGCAAAAAAAAGATGCGCGAAGATGTATACAACGCCTTACCAGAGTTTATGGGATTTTAACCCGTAAATATTTTTTAATAACCGGCTGGAATCAGATTGCGGGGGTCGAGCGGCCCCGAAAGACTAGGAATTTGGGATAATACTAGCAAGTTCGGGAAAAAGGTTTCTCTCCCGAAGGCCCCCGCAACCATTCAGCCTTAACATTATTTACTATGAGACAAAAAGACAAATTAAGAGCAAGTTGGTCGAAACGTGAAAATGACATAATGTTATATTGGCCTCTTGGAACCTCAACAAAGAGTGATGCACATTGGTTGTCGGGAATTTTTAATGATAAATTTGTGGAGGCAATCAAAAATCGTGGGTATGACATAAAAACAATGAAGTTCGAGGTATGTCCACAAAAGGGCAATCAAAGCTTTGCGTCAGAACGTAAATAATAACCGGATGGACGGCTGACCATAAAAAGCATGGCAGGTCAGCCTAAACATTACCTGCCTGGAGGAATTATGAACGATACAAAATTAACAGAACAAGATATTGAAAAAACCATAATTTCGTTACATACAGCTTTTCAAGATGAGTTATTCAAATGCAAAGAAGAAGATTTGGAGGGCTATTGGCATTTCAAATACAATAAAGAACAATCCCTCGTTAGCAATTTATATAATTTTTATGATCTTCTTAAGCTTTATGATGGTTTTTGCCGCAGGTGGGAAGAGCACACAAATGGCAGTTGTTGTGTAGTTGAAAGAGTAAGAGACAAATATCTCATCCCTAAAATCAAAAATTTTATAAATGCGATGGAGGCAGGTAATAACCGGCTGGGTTTAGACCATAAAAAGAATGGCTAATCAGCCTTAACATTAAATTTCTACGAGGTATAAAGACAATGAGAGAATTAACCAAAGAAGAAATGAAAGAACGTTTAGTGTCTGTCGGCTGGTTAGAATATGAAGCAGAAGAAGAAGTAGAAAGTATGTTTGCAGAAGCTGAGATAGAAGATGGATACGATGGGCCATAACCGAAATTTAATAACCGGCTGGACGGCTGACCATAAAAAGCAGGGCAGGGCAGCCTTAACAATTGTAGAAGAAACCAAAGAAAAGTAAATCATGAGATTTTATATCGAAGCACCAACAAAAATGATGGCCAAAGAATATTTAGAGAATATCATTCGGGAAGTTTATGCCACCAGCACGCCGAACGTTCATAATATCAATGAAGATGATCGGCCTTTTGAGGCTGCTGAGGCAATTATGAACGAAATGACAGAGGAATAAATATGCTAAACCCAGTCAAAGGAAAAATGTATTCGTTCGTGACGCACACGTGGAATACCGTCAAAGGTAAATGCCCCCATAATTGCAATTATTGTTATATGAAAAAATGGGGAAAACAGCCGAAGCTCCATTTTGATGAGTCGGAATTAAAAACCGACCTCGGAAGCGATCATTTCATATTTGTGGGATCAAGTTGCGATATGTGGGCGTGGGACATTCCTGCAGAATGGATATTAAAAACCCTCAATCATTGCTGCAAATTTGAAAGAAACAGATGGCTTTTTCAGTCAAAAAATCCAAACAGGTTTACAGATTTCTATGGGTATTACCCCAAAATTAATGAGCTTGGCGATTCGATCATATTTGGGACCACTATCGAGACAAACAGAGAAAAATATATCAACAAAGATGCCCCGGCCATTGTTGATAGATACTGCGGAATTCATACAGTCGGGAAAGAAGACGGTTGCCGGACAATGGTTACGATAGAACCGATTATGGATTTCGATCTTAAGGAAATGGTTGAAATAATATCCGATATAGAGCCTGAATGGGTAAATATCGGGGCAAACACCAATTACAGTGTCCAGCTTCGGGAGCCGGATCCTGGAAAAATCAGAAAATTGATATCGGCATTAAAAGAATTAACCGAAGTAAAAATAAAAAAGAACCTTAAAAGATTGGTGGCTAAACGCGAGGATGTATATCGTTAATTCTTAAATATTATGGACAAACTATTAAATATACTGCCGATCATTATCATGCTGGAGAGTTTCGCGGCTGCGGTACCGCTGCTGATCTGCCAGCGGTGGGGCAGCGGGCTGTATTGGTTTTCCGCCGGGTTGCTTAACCTTGCGGTGATCTTTTTGATCAAAAAATGGGGGTGAAAAATGGCTGCTGGCGAATTTGAAATATCATATACATTTCAATGTAAACAGTGCGGCGCAGCATTAGAAATAGAGGAAACTTACGATAATACGATATTAATTACGCCGTGTTCGTGCCGTCCGATTAAAGACCGTGCGGAAAATAAAGTCGAAAAAATTAGAGAAACTTTAAAAACAGCCATCGATAAAGCGGTAAATGAAATATATTTTGATTAATGCTGTAAGAACAACATTTCGTATGAAAAAATATAAATATTTAATCGTTGCGGCGCTTTTTGCGATGGCGGTGCCTCCGGTGTTCTGGTGGGGAGTAGGCCGGGGACGCGAGATCGATGCCGTGTTCGTGACCCATGGCAAAGAGCTGATCCGGCTGCAAAAAGATATCAAGGGACTGCAGTTGCATGTGGCGGAGCTGAACATTAAAAATCATCGGCTGAAAAGCCGGCTGGAGAGCGTACAAAAGGCAAACCTGGCTTACCAGGAGAAGATCAGAATAATACAGCGCAGATGACGGAAGATATCGACATATTGATTCAGGCCCGGGACAAAGCCAGGGTAAAAGTGGAACAGGATCCCACCGCGGAAAACCTGGCAGCCCTGGAAAAGGCGTCCAAAATGCTGGCGGAGATGCAGGGGGACGGCCCCGAACCGGCGGTGAAAAACCGGCTGGAGGTGTTGAAGCACCTGCGGCGGGAAGGGTTCAAGATCGGTAAAACCAAGCTGTACAAGGATGCCGGCGACGGCTTGCTGCGGATTCAGCCGGACGGGTCGGTGCTGGAAAGGGATATTGACCGGTATGTGCGTGTGGCCGGGTTGAAAAAGCCGGCGGAGATCTCCGATACCGAGCTGCAGCAGCTGCAGAAAAGCAAGGGCGAGATGGAGGTGGAAAAACTTCGCCAGCAGGTGTCGGATCTGAAGTTCAAGCAGGATGTGGCCCAGGGGAAGTACATCCTGCGGTCGGAGTTCGAAATGGAAATGGCCGGCCGGGCCGGCGCTCTTGATGCGGGCCTGCGCCACCGGTTCATGTCGGAGTGCCGGGATCTGACGGATGCGGTCAAGGGCGATCCGTCTCTGGTGCCGGTGCTGCAGGAGATGCTGGGGCGAATGCTGGACGAGGCGCTCAACGAGTATGCCAGCCTGGATAACTTCCAAGTGATAATTGAGAGTTAAGAATAGTGAATTGAGAATTGAAGGATGCGAGGATCCAAGGGGTCAAGTGAAATGAAAATAACTAAAATAGTAACAATGTGTGGATCGTCAAGATTTGTGGATATAATGGCAGTATGTGCCTGGTTTATTGAGCGTGATGAAAAAGCGATAACAATGGGGCTGCACTTACTGCCGGAATGGTATTGTTCCGGTCTAATCCCTGACCATCTTGCAGAGCATGAAGGCGTTGCCGATGAAATGGATGCACTCCACCTCCGGAAAATAGATATTTCTGATGAAATATTTGTTGTGAATTATATGGACTATATTGGGGAGAGTACAACCAATGAAGTTGAGTACGCTAAAAAGAACAATAAAAAAATAAGGTGGTTTACACACGACCCTGTGGGTGATCGGGTTTTTGAACTTGTAACGGAAGCATGAATTTAAATCAAACAACATTCACAATTAAATCCCCATCCTGGCTGCCGGGGATGCTGGCGGATCAGTTGCTGGAGTCCGGAAAGCTGGAGTACTTCGGGTCGTTTACCGCTGCGGAGAAAAAAGTACTTCGCAAGCGAAAGCAGATCCCGGTTTCCCGGTGGTGTGAAAAACACCGGGTGGTGACCACCGGCGGGCTGCCGGGCAGATGGAAAAACCGGGTCACGCCGTATATGGTCGGGGTGATGGATGCGTCTTTTTTCCCGTCCGTCCGGGTGATCACGGTTTGCGCAGCGCCCCAGGTGGCCAAGTCCGAGGCGGCGAATAACTGCATCGGATATGCCATCGACCGGGCGCCAGGGCCGGTTTTGTACGTCTATCCGGACGAGCAGACGGCCAGAGATAACTCCCGGGACCGGATCCGCCCCATGATTGAATCATCGGCCCGGCTCCGGGGTTATCTCACCGGCGTGGATGACGATGTGTCGTCTATGCGGATCAACCTGCAGCACATGCCGATATATATGGCCTGGGCACGATCCGCCGCGCGGATGGCCAATAAGCCCATCCGACACCTGGTGTTTGATGAGACGGACAAATATCCGGAGACCAGCGGAAAAAAAGAGACGGATCCCATATCCCTGGGAGAAAAGCGGACCCGGACTTATCGCTGGTTTTATAAAGAGTGGAAGATCTCCAGTCCTACCATCGAGGAAGGCTTTATCTGGGTGGCTTTGACCGTGGAGTCCCAGGCTGTCTTTGATTATTATGTCCGCTGTTCCTTCTGCGACCATTTTCATCTCATGACCTTTGAGCAGATCAAGTTTCCGGAGGATGAGCGGGATCCGGAGCGAGTCGAGGGTGAAAACCTGGCCTGGTACCAGTGTCCGGAGTGCGGGGAAACCTGGGACGATGACCTGCGAAATCGGGCGGTGCAAAACGGTGACTGGATCGAGCGGGAGTCCGGCCTGGAGTTGATGGTTCACCTGAAAAAGCACCGGCCACAAAAAATCGGTTTTCACATCCCGTCGTGGCTGTCCATTTTTGTGGGTCTGTCCGAGGTGGCGGCGGCCTTTTTGCGGGGATTAAAGGACAAGACCAAGCTCAAAGACTTTCGTAATGGCCACCAGGCGATACCCTGGCTCGACTACCCGGATGAGCGGGACGAGGACCACATCCTGGCGCTGCGGGATGAGCGCCCCGCCGGGCTGGTGCCGTCCGGCAACGTGGTGGCCGCGCTCACCGGCGCCATTGACACCCAGGACAACGGCTTTTTTTACGAGATCCGCGCCTGGGGTTATGGCCTCACCCAGGAGTCGTGGCAGATCCGCAACGGTTTTGCCGCCAACTTTGCCCAGCTGGAAAAAATTCTGTTTGACGATGCCTACCTGGACGCGGAGGGGAAAAAATACCTGGTGCGCTTGAGCGTGATCGACTCCGGCGGTCATCGCACCTCCGAGGTGTACGACTGGTGCCGGGTCAACCGCGGCCGGGTGTTTGCCCTCAAGGGAGTGCAGACCATGAACCAGCCGGTGGCCTGGTCCAAAATCGACGTGTATCCGGGCACCAACAAGCCCATTGCCGGCGGGGTGATGCTGGCCCGGGTGAACACCACCTATTTCAAGAACAAGCTGGCCAACACCCTGGAGATTGCCCCGGACGACCCCGGAGCCTGGCACATGCACGCCGAAATGTCGGTGGACTGGGCCCGGCAGATGACCTCCGAGTATGTGGACGAAAAAGGGATCTGGCAGGTGCGCCAGTCCATGGCCAACCACGGCTGGGACGTGTCCGGCTACGGCCTGGCCGCCGCCGAGATCCTGGGGGTTAGATTTTGGCAGAAAAAACAGCCGAAAAAGGAAGAAGAAAAACCGGTGATACCGGCTCAAAACGAAAACTGGGTGCGAGGTGGTAAACAAGGAAGTGTTTGGATAAAAAATAAATGACGACCAATGATAAAATACTTATCGGCTGTGACGCGATAATGAATTATATCGGCATTTCCAGCCGGGTGTTGTTTAAAGAGTTTATAGCCTTAGGCATGCCGGCAAAATTGATCAACAACCGGTGGTATGCTTATGCCGACAACCTGGATGAATATTTTAGGGTGCTGACGCGGTACAGAGAGAAAAACCCGCCGGAAGATGCGGAATAATTAATTTTGAGTTTTGAAATGTGAAAAGTGAATTAAGATGATTGAAAAAATAAAAATACCGGAAGATATGGAAGCCTGTATAAAATCTGTGAGAGAAGAATTATCGTTTGGGTCAATTGCATACTTGGATAGCCATGGTAAAAATATTTTGGTTCTCAAAAAAATAGTAGAAATGCTATCTGAAAAAATAAACGAAATTATCGAGGCGCTTAATTTGGATTGTGATCACGAGTGGATATCTGAAGATAGGGGTGGTCAGGCAGTTGCTGTGTGTAAAAAATGCAGAAAGGTGAGCGGAGGTCACGGATAAAGTTGTAAAATAAAAAAGATCGTGCTATATATGAGCCCTCAGAAGGTTGGTTAAAAAACCAAAGGGGGGCTACAATGAAGAAAATACTTTTTTTGATGATTTGCTGCGGGTTTGTCCTGGTTTCGTGCGCGGGAACTCCGACACACATCGGGACGATGACGGCGCAGGGCAAGATCAAGGTCGATACGGCTGATGACAATTCTTACGATTACAAAGTATCGATTTTAAATTATGTCGAAATTGGCTGGGATGGAAACAAAAAAGAAGACCGGTTGAAAGCCGTCGATGTGATATTCAAAGATAAGTGCAAAAGTATCGAGGTGATCGGTGAGGATTCGATACAAACCGGTAAATATTTTTTGTCCGGAGATCCGACGATTACTTATATTTTGAAAGTGAAATGTAACAAATAATTCCTTTCTAATTCACAACTTTTAATTTTCAATTCTCAATTCAAAAAAAGCGCTCTAAAAAGAGGCGCTTTTTTTACTGTCAATAGAATTCTTTTGATATTTAACTATACATTTTGGGTATATTTTATGTAAGTCTTTAGCACATTTCCCGATTTTACCCAAAACCCCCATGATATGGTGGGTGAAATTTTAAATTTCACCATATTTTGGGGTTTTTTGTTTTTTAATCCATAAAAAAGGAGTCGGAAAATGTCGGATTTAAAAGATTTACAGAAGCAGCTGGAAGATCAGGTCGTCATCAATCAGCAGCAGGCGGAAGAACTGGAAAAACAGGCAACGCTTATCGAGGCCGGCAGCAAGGAAAATGACGAGCTGCGGGTCGAACTGGAAAAACTCAAACAACTGATCCCGGAAACACCTCCCGAAGAACCTCAAAAGCCGAAAATCAAAAAAACCTGTTTAAACTGTCGAATACTGGAGCGGATGGACAAAAAGAACGGGACCTGTCCCAAGCGGAAAATCCCCATTGATTTGAAAAAGCCGGAAAAAGACTGCGATTACTGGCGAAAGCCGCTGGGCCTGTAAACAGGCGGCGGTTTTTTTACTGTTTAACAATCAATCCTGAAAGGTTTTTTCCATGGCTTTTACATCCACCGACTTGGCGGCGGTTGAAACCGCCATCATGGATTTGGCACAGGGTAAACGCTCGGTCCAGATCGATCGAGCCGGTAAGACCACGTCCTACCAAGCGACCGATATGGACAAGCTGATTAAGTTGAGATCCTTGATCCAGGCCGAGCTGCAGCCGGGCGGATTTATCAATAAAGTCAAATTTGTGAGTCCGACATGAGACAGGTTGATATACAGAAAAACATCATTGACCGGGCCATTGAAAAGATTGCTCCTCAGTGGGGCGTCCGCAGGCTGCGGTCCAGGTACGCGCTGTCCATGCTGTCCGGATACAAGGCGGCCGATATTACCCGGATTCGGGACAACTGGATTTTGCCGGGTATGGGCGGGGACAAGGCCACGGCCACCCAGTACGATCTGTCGGTGATGCGGGCCAGATCCCGCGATGCCAATCGCAACGATCCGGTGGCCTCCGGCGCCACCGACACCATGAAGACCAATATCATCGGCAACGGGTTGAAACCGCAGTCCAAGATCCGGGCAAAGCTGCTGGGAATATCCGAGGACCGGGCCAAAAGCCTGAGGCGTCAGGCGGAGACGGCCTGGGATATCTTTGCGCCCATGGCGGATGCGTCCAACCGGATGGATATCGACGAAATGCAGTTTCTCGCTCTGGCTAAGATCATCGAAGACGGCGAAACCATCGTCATCCCCACCTGGGCCAACGAGTCCTGGCGGCCGTTCGGGCGTTGCCTGGAGATCATCGAGTCCGAGCGCTTGGCTTCCCCATCAAAAGAAAGGACCGAAGCGCCTCATGGGATCGTTACCGGCAAACGGGGCCAGCCTGAATCCTACTGGATTAAAAAAACCAAGCAAAAAGTCCAGGACAAAGACGACTATCTATCCATTAAAGCCAGAGATTCCGAAGGCCGTCCTAAAATACTGCATATTTTCCCGGTGAAGCGTCCCGGCCAGACTCGCGGCGTGCCCTTTTTCGCCCCGGTGCTGTCCTATTTCAAGGATTTGGCGGACTACATGGAAGCCGAGGTGGTGGCGGCCCGCGTGGCGGCCTGCCTGGCGGTGTTCATCACCAAGGGAGACCCCATGGCGGCGGCCATGGCCACCGGCACCGGCACGGAAACAGACACCAACGAGCGGGTGCAGAGCATTGAGCCGGGCATGGTCAGCTATCTGAATTTTAATGAATCCATCAATACGGTAGATCCCAAGCGCCCCGGCGATGCATTCGGGCCGTTCATCGAAAGCATTCTGCGGATTATCGGCATATCCCTGGGCCTGCCTTACGAACTAATCGCCAAGGATTTTTCCAAAACCAACTACTCCAGCGCCCGGGCGTCCCTGCTGGAAGGCCGCCGAATGTTTACCAACTGGCGCAACTGGTTTTCCCGCAAGTTCTGCCGGCCGGTGTGGGACATGATCCTGGAAGAGGCCTATCTGCGCGGCCGGTTCGATGCGCCCGATTTTTACAAATTCAAGCACGAGTACAGCCGTGTGCAATGGATCGGCGGCGGCTGGGGCTGGGTGGATCCGGTCAAAGAGGTCGATGCCTCCAAAAAGGCGGTGGATTACGGCCTGTCCACCCTGGCGGAAGAAGCCGCGGCCCAGGGCAGAGACTGGGAAGAGGTGCTGGAACAAAAGGCCCGGGAAGAGGACAAAGTAAAAGATCTGAAACTGGAGCTGGGCCGGGCGGACCAGACCAAAACGACGAAAGGCGATGAAAATGGAAGTAAAGACGATCAAGGCGATTGATATATTTGCCCGGCCCTGGGCGATATCAGCGGACGGACTGGAGTCCATCATTACAGCGCAAAACGAGATTGATTACAGCGCGTTGATGGCCAAGCCGGGCGAATGGTCATCCGAAGGTGCGAACATCATCATGCGAGACTCGGTGGCCATCCTGCCGATTACCGGTCCCATTATCAGGCACGGCAGTTTTTTGTCCATGTTTTTTCAAATGACCTCTCTTTCCGTACTGGCCAAGGATTTCAAGACCGTGCTGGACAGCGACAAGGTGAAATCCGTCATTCTGGATATCGACTCGCCCGGCGGGCAAGTGTCCGGAGTGAACGAGTTTGCCGAGATGGTATATGAGGCCAGGGGAACCAAACCGATCACCGCATATGTAGGCGGAACCGGGTCCAGTGCGGCATACTGGATCGCGTCTGCTGCGGATAAAATAATTATTGATGCCACCGCCAGCCTGGGGTCCATCGGCTGTGTGGTGGCTATGTGGAAACAGTCCGGCGATAGAATAGAGATTGTATCCACCCAGAGCCCTAATAAACGACCGGACCCGGATTCGGCAGAAGGTCGAAAAGAAATCCTTAAAACCGCGGATGCCATTGCGGATCAGTTTATTAAGAGCGTGGCGCGAAACAGAGGCACCGAAACAGACACGGTGATCAACGATTTCGGTCACGGCGGTGTCCTGGTGGGAGATACGGCGGTCCGTGCCGGAATGGCCGACGGCCTGGGAAATTTGGAAACTTTAATTTTACAAGCCAATCAAAAATTCAACCAAAGGAGCAACATTATGGCAACAAGAGAAGAGTTGAAAACCAATTTTAAACAAATCGTGGCGGAAGCCCCGGATCTGCTGGACAAGTTCAAAACCGAAGCGGAGCACAAAGGACATGAAAGCGGCGTCAAAGAAGGTATCGCCACCGAGCGCAAGCGTGTGACCGAGATCCTTGGCGCCGATGCGGATCCCGTTGAAACCAAAAAGGCCATCGAGGACGGCACCGAAGCGGAAGCGGCTTACAAGCAATTTTATACCGCGGAAAGAGAAAAAAGAGCCCTGGGGCTGAAAGCTATGGAAAAAGAGTCCACCACAGCCATGGGCCAGGAGGAGCTGGACGACAAAGAGCTGACCAAACAGGGCGGGGAAAAAGAAGCGCCCATCGATCAGCAGCTGGTCGCCAAAGCTAATAAACTGGCCGAGGAAAAAGGCATCAGTTTCGGAGAGGCCTCCAAGCAGATCGCCGCGACGGAAAACCAGTTGAGAAGCAAGTGGCGACCGGCCGGAACGGCATAAAAACGGGGAAGCCATGAGGCCGGGAAATAGAGAGGTCTCAAAACAACAACTAAAAAAACGATTAGAGGAGAAATATCATGGCTATAGAATATGGCGGAAGAGATATCACTTTTACAGCTGCTGAAGATTTAAGCAGCCATCAGTTCATGTTTGTGCATCAGGCAGATGATAACACCGTGGACTTGTTAGACAGCGGTACCGAATATCCGGTGGGTGTGCTGCAGAACGCACCGGAAGACGGCGAAGTGGCCGTGGTGCGCGTGGACGGCACCTCCAAACTGGTGATGAACGCGGCAGTTGCCGTGGGAGTCAAGGTCAAGGCTGAGTACGTCGGAGCCACCGACAACGGCAAGGGCGACGCTGCGGATACGGACGGCGATCTGGCCCGCGGGGTGTGCATCGGAGCATCCGGAGCGGAAGACGACGTGGGAGCGATCCTGCTCTGTAGCGATACGCTTTCCATACCGGCTTAAAATTCATTATAGGCTATTGAAAATAAACTAAAATACTAAAAAAAAGGCATGCCGCGGCGAAGCCGGAGGCGAAGCCTGGGAGATAAAAAAAATGCAACCTAAACCCAAAGATGTTCACAAAGATTCATACCTGACCGGAATATCGGTCGGGTACAGCAATCCGATGTTTATCGCGGATATGGTTTTTCCCAATGTTCCGGTAATCAAACAGAGCGATTACTATTATAAATTTTTAAAAGGCGCCTGGTTCAGGAACGAAGCAAAAAAAAGAGGACCGGGAACGAAAGCGGCCCGGGGCGGTTATCCGGTTACAAGCGATACTTATTCCTGCCAGGAAACAGCTCTTGCTCATAAGGTGCCCATCGAGTTGATCAACAATGCGGATATACCGATCAAGCCCTTTGAGACAGGTGCCAGGTTTGCCACCCAGAAGGTGATGCTGGCAAAAGAGATTGAAGTGGCCGCTTTGTGTATGACTGCAGCCAACTGGACCACCACTGACGACGTGGCGGCCGGCTGGGTCGGCACCGCGGACGGGTCCGGGAACACCTTTATCGCCGATATCCTGGCGCAGAAAGAGGTGATCCGGCAGCTCATCGGCCGGTACCCCAACCGGTTGATCATGGATGCCAAAACCTTCAAGAACGTGAAAACCGAGTACACCGTGCTGGAGCGGATCAAGTACACCGGCACGGCCGGCAAGCCGGCGGATGTCACCACCCAGACCCTGGCGCAGCTTTTTGAGCTGGAGTGGGTCGGTATCGGCGGAGCCATCAAGTCGGATGCCGAAGAAGTGGTGGCCGGCACCGATTTTAACGCGGTGGATATCTGGGAGACCAATGCCACCAAAGGCGCGGCCTTGCTGTATTACTGTGAGAACGAGCCTGCGCTTGATGTTCCCAGCGCCGGATACGTGTTCAACTGGAAGGGTTCGGAATCACCGGAGGACGCGGAGATCGCGTCCGATATTTATCGGTCCGTTAGATACTGGTGGGATTCTGATATCAAGTCCTATCTGGTGGAAGCATCGGAGAACTTTGATCCCAAAGTGGTTTGCGCAGACGCAGGCTGCCTGTTCACCGATACCATTGTAACGTAAAATAAAAGGGTCCAAGGATTCAGGGATTCGAGGATTCAAGTGAAAGAAGGAGCAAAGCGACTCCACCGCTTGAACCCTCGACCCCTTGGCCCCTCGAACCCTTAAATGCAAAGCATTTTTTATGGATCTATACACCTTTTTCAATACCTTTGTGGAAGCGGTGGCCAACGACAGCGAGCTGGACGCCTGGGCCCATATCAACTTTGAGCGCAGCGTCACAGTGTTTGCCGAGGTGGATGCGGCCGCGGATCCGGATGAGGATGACGATACGCCGTATGTGATTTTCGGGTCGCCGGGCAAATCGTTTCACCAGAGAAAAAGTCAGGTGGAATACTTCTTTGAAGGCTTCCTGTCTATCAACAAGGACGGATACAAGCTGCGCACCGAAGACAACGTTACCGAGGCCCTGGGCGTCAAGCTGGTATCGGAGTTTGTCGAGCACATCAAAAACGCCATGGTGGCGGCTTTGCCGGCGAATTTTACCTGCGGATTCACCGTTGAAACGGACACGGTGACCCGGTTGCCGGAAATGTGCGGGTACCTGGATATCAATTTCACCCAGGATCTGACCATCGGCGAGGATCCAATGGAATAAAAGCGGTTTACGGTTCACGGTTAACGGTTTTTTTTAACCGGAAACTGAAAACCGTCAACTGTAAACCCAAATTACGGAGTAATTTTATCATGGCACAACAAACAGGAGCAAATGTAAAAGTAATGATCGGCGAGGAGAGCTCGTACAAGACCGTGGCAACAGCCGGTTTTATACTGCCGGTGAACAGTTGCGGTGTGAAGGGTCTGCAGGCGCTTTCCACCGCCCAGACGCTGACCGGCACCCGCAACCCGGTGGCGCCCTTTGCCGGCAACCGGGACGTGTCCGGACCCATCGTGGTGCCGGCGGACTCGCTGGCCATGCCGTACTGGCTGCAAAAGATGTTCGGCGACCCGGCCACCACCGGATCGGACCCCTACACCCACGAGTACAAGATCGGCTCCACCATGCCGTCTTTTACTCTGGAAGAACAATTTCTCGACCTGGCCACCGACAAGTATGCCCGGTTTCTCGGCTGTGTGGTGTCCGGCTGGTCCATGGCCGTGGGTGGGGACGGTGAGCTGGTGAGCAATATCGATGTGGTGGGCGCATCTGAAACGCTGGAAAACAGCTCGTTTGACGCCGACCCGGACACCATATCGCTGGCCCGGGTGGAAAACTTCCAGGCGGGCCTTACCGAAGGCGGCGGCGCCCTGTCCAACGCCCGCGAAGTGTCGTTTTCCGTAAATTTCGGACTGGATACCGACCAGTTTGTCATCGGCGGATCCGGCGTGCGCGGCAGCATACCGGTGGGGATCGTGGGCGTGACCGGCAACCTGAAAACCCTGTTCGAGGATTCGACCCTGCTGGACAAGGCCATTGCCGGCACCGAGTCGAGCCTGAAGATCACCGTCACCGGCAGTGCCAGCTCCATTCTGGAGGTGGAGTTCCAGGAGCTGCGCTACGAGCGAAATTCTCCGGATGTGCCCGGTCCCCAGGGTCTGCTGGTAGACCTGAACTTTCAGGGATATTACACCGACGGGTCGGAAGCCAGCGCCATTGTGGCCAGGGTGACCAACGGGGTGGAAAGTTATTAAAAAAAGGGTTTAAGGATTCGGAGGTTCAAGGGGTCAAGGGAAAGGATGAAACATGAGCAGAAAAGTGAAGGTCGGTGATAACGAATTATCCGTCCGGGGACTCAAGCGCAAAGAGATTAAAGCCTTAAAGAAAAAAGGATATGAAATCGGCAAGCTAAAAATTGAGCAGGTCGATGATTTGATCGATGAGATTTTACCTATGATTTTCAACAAAAAGGACGTTGAGCTCATCGAAGACTCTCCCTACAAGGTTAGCGTTCAGATCTGGACGGCGATTTTAAAAGAAACCTACGGATCGGCGGGAGAGGAAAAAAACTCGTCAGCGTCTGGGGCTGGTTCTCAGACAGAGAAAGAATAGAGTACTGCAAGGTCTGCGCCAAACCGCAAGAGGTTTGCCGGATCTGTGAATATGGCATTCCGCCGCCCCTGATGGATGAAAACGAAGACGCCTGGGATCTGTGGGTCGAGGTGCAAACCCAGTGGCGGGGATCCGGCACGGGGCTGGATTACCACATGGTGTACCGCGAGGCGGAGCGACTGGAAATCGAGCTGACGCCCTGCACCATGAAAAAAATTAAATGCCTGGAGGCACATATACTCGGGAAACAACATGCTGAAAGTCACCGTTCGCGGGCTGAAAAACCTGCAAAAAGACCTGAAGGCCGAGACCGGACGGCAACAAAGAGCCCTCACCACCGCGATCAAGGTTGAGGGTTTTCGGCTTAGAAAGGCGCTGGTCAGGGAGATCAAAAAGGGCGCTCCCGGCGGAAAGAGGTTTGCCGGACTGACCTGGCTGGCCCGGGCCTGGCACCAGGGCAAAGCCAACTGGCGGGCCAACAAGCCGCTGGCCGGACTGACTAAAGGCATTTTTTCTCATTTTGACCGGGCTTCCATGGCGGTGGAGGTCGGCTGGGTGGGACCGCGGTCGTCAGTCACCATGAAACGCCTGGCCAAACAGCACCAGGAAGGGTTCACCGGTCCGCTGGGATCGGGAAAGTACTCCGGCAGTTTTAAACGTGAATTTTTTGCGTCCAGGGCCGCCAAAATGACCGGGCGGTCAAAAGGCCGCAAGTATCTGTTTTTAAGAAAAACAACACAGAGTTTTCGCACCCCGGCCCGGCCCATCATGGAGCCGTTCTGGGATATGCACGAAAAAGAGGTGTGGCCGAATGTTCGGCGCAACTTCAGGCTGAAGATGCAGGGAAAGAGAATATGAAAAAAGGGTTCAAGGGTTCAAGGATTCAAGGATTCGAGTGGTGGTGTCGCTTTGCTCCATCTTTTTTAAAATAGGCAGAATTCCTTCCCTCGATCCCTCGAACCCTGGAATCCTTGAACCCTTAAAAAAACACGGAGTGTTTTATTTTAATGGATCATAAACTTGAAATCGTTTTAGCTGCCAGGGACATCACCGGGCAGGCATTTACAAAACTGCAGGGCCGCATGACCGCGCTGACCAAGTCGGTGTTTTCGCTGAAGGGCGGACTGGTGGCCCTGGCCGGCGCGGCCGGGATGAAAATGGCGGCCACCGCCGCTCTGGACGTGGCGGCCTCGTTCGAGCAGATGGAAGTCAAACTGGATGCCCTGACCAAAGGCAAAGGCCAGGAGACCCTGGACAAGATCAACGCCTGGGCTCTTGAAATGCCGGTAAACACCCGAAAGGCGGTGGACACGTTTGCCATGATGCAGGCCATGGGATTGGACCCCACCATCGACAAGATGCAGACCCTGGTGGATGTGTCCAGCATTTTCGGCGAAGATACCATGCCGAGAGTGGCGCGTGCACTGGGCCAGATGGCCACCTTGGGAAAGCTGTCCGCCGAGGAGCTCAATCAGATGTCCGAGGCCGGCATCAATGCGCGTAAATACCTCACCGAAGCATTCGGCATGACGGTGGAGGAGCTGAAAAAATCCCAGGTGTCCATCGAGGAGATCATCGACGCCATCTGGCAAGGGCTGGATGCCGATTTCGGAGGGGCGGCCAAAAAGGCCCAGGACTCCTGGCAGGGCATGGTGGCCACCTTCAAATCCTACCTGGAAGAGATACTCAAACAGGTTATGGACGCTGGGGTGTTCGAGGTCATCAAGAGTCATTTAAAAGAAATAAACGACGGGCTGAAAGAATGGATTGCCAGCAACCAGGAGCTCATCAAGCAAAAAGTGCCCGAGTACCTGAATGCCATCGGCACCGGTCTGCGGTTCATCGGTGAGACGTTTTCCATCATTGTTCAGACCGGCAGAAACCTGGACGAGGTGCTGGGGATCAGTGCGGCCTATCGAAGTATCCAGGATTTTAAAAAAGCCTTTGCCGAAATCGGGGCGGTGCTGTCCGGAGAAAAGGACTGGAACACCGGCCTGCCTACCGGCGCCGCTGACCGGGTGACCGAAGAGTTCGACAACCTTCACCAGGCATACACCACCGTGATCAGCGATACCGACCAGCTTGGCACCCAAACCAGGGCGGCCACAGCGGCTTTTGATGAATATGACCGGATGATACAAAAATTCAATCAGGAGCTGGACGGCATGGCACTGGCAGCCACCGAGTATGCAGCACCGGCCGTCGATGAGCTGGACCGGATGATAGCGGAATTTACCGACGAGTTGAACGGTGCGGCGCTGGCGGCCACCGATTATTCCGATCAGATTGCCGACGCCATGAAGGATTCGGCGGAAGAAGCGGCAGCCGCTTTTGAGAATTTGAAAGACAGCCTGGAGTCCGGCCTGGTCGATACCTTGGCGGACATCGTGACCGGCGCCAAAACCGCCAAGGAAGCATTCAGGGACTTCGCCCGCAGTACGCTCAAATGGATGATCAAGCTGATTATGCAGCAGGCCGTGTCATCCCTTTTTTCCAATTTCAGTTTTTCCACCAACGCCCAGGGTAACGTGTACGATCAATCCGGCCTGGTTCCCTTTGCCAGGGGCGGGGTGGTCCACCGCCCGGCCATTTTTCCATTTGCCTCTGGAATAGGTTTGATGGGCGAAGCCGGCCCGGAGGCCATTCTGCCCCTGACCCGCACTTCAGGCGGGGACTTGGGTGTCAAGACCGAAGGCGGGACCGGGGGCGTTACCAATAACTTTAACATCATGGCCATCGATTCCAGGAGCTTCGAAGAAGTGGTGCGGAGAAACCCCAGCGCCGTCGTCAATGTGGTCGGCGATGCCATGATCGGGAATACGCCGCTAAGAGATATCATGAGGAGAACGCTTTAAAAAAATGAACATCGAACATCGAACGCCCAACATCGAACGATGAATAAAATAAAAACCAAAAAAGGGCCCAAATGAGCACTTACCCGGAGTCACCTAAACCGATATACCCGCTCATTGTCGAGCCGGAATTCAAAACCCTGATATCCGGTTTTGACGGCGGCGGAGAGCAGCGCCGGCAAAAACAGCTGTTTCCCAAATATAATGTGACGGTGAATTACGGTGCGCTGTCCGAAACCGACATGCAGACCCTGTGGGATTTTTATCTGGCCCGCAAGGGGGCATACGAGGCGTTTTATATCTACGACCTGGCGCTTTTGGCGAGTATATCGCCGAATCACGACGGCCAGTATGTCGGTACCGGGGACGCGTCCACCGAGGTGTTCGACATCCCGGGCCGATCCACGTCATCGCAGGTGATTTATATCGATGGCGTGGAGCAGACCCTTACCACCGATTACGTGATTTTGAACGGCGGCGGGGAGTCCAGTGCCGACCGCGTGGACTTTGTCAGCCCGCCTGCTGCCGGCGAAGTCGTTACAGCGGATTTTACCGGGTTTCTGAGGATCCGGGCACGTTTTGCCGAGGATAAGCTGTCCCGGGAGCTGTTTATGACCAATTTATTTAGATATGGCATCCAATTAAAGGGGCTGAAAGCGGCCTAAAAAAAAGGGGAGTGTTTTATTGAAGTCTTTTGATTCCAATATTACCGCCGAGCTGGCCAAGGAGATCGCGGCATCGTTTTTTATGATCGATATGCAGTTTGCCTCTACCTACCGGTACACGGACTGCGATATTGATATGTATCACGGCGGCAACAAGTACAGCTCATTTCCCTTTTCCATCGGCAACGTGGTCAATTCGGCCGGGATGAGCGTGGACAGCCTGGAACTGAACTTTTCCAACGTGGACCTGACCTTTTCGTCCATTTTGCTCAATGAAGATGTGGCAAGCAAAACGTGCATCCTGTCGTTTTTTATGGTGTCCGCCGATTACACCATTATCGCGGCCGAAGAACTGTTCCGGGGTCTGGTGGGTGAATGGGAGCTTACCGAGGAAAAATGCCGGATCAAGCTGGTCAATGAATTCGTGCTGTGGTCCAAGCGCACGCTGCGAACGTGCCAGGCGTCCTGCCCCTGGGAGTTCAAGGGCACGGAGTGCGGCTACAGCGGCGGCGAAACCTGGTGCGATCAGTCGTATGATCGCTGTCAGGCGCTTTCCAACACGGACAACTACGGCGGGTTTCGCTTTTTGCCGTCTCTGGAGGAAAAGAAGATCTGGTGGGGGAGAACGCAGAATGCGTAATAGAAAAGGATTCAAGGATTCAAGGGGTCAAGGAATCAAGTGAAGGATAAAAAACCATTATCTGAAATCACCGGAAAGTACATCGGCAAATCGTTTTCCGAGATGCCGTGCATGCACCTGATGCACGGCATATATGCGGATCTGGGCTTTGATGCGCCGGACAGCTTCGGCAGTCTGACCCTGGACAATTACCAGGAGTATTTCAGGGCCAACCCCAAACTTACCCAGGCCCGGATGCTGCAGCTCATCAAAAGCCTGGGGCGGCCGGCGGATATTGACCGGCTGAAAATATTCGACCTGGTGGTGGTGATGCAGCCCGACCGGGTGATTTTCCCGGCCGTGTATGTGGGCAAAAAAATGATTATGTCGTCGTTTGCCAGGCACGGCGTGGCGGTGTTTCACCTGGGAAAGTTCAACCGGCCTATCATGGCCCGGAGATTGATATAATGGGAGCCGCTCTGGGTCTCGAAGCGGTGGCCGCATGGATTTTTAATTTCATTGTGGCCCTGCTGGCTTCTGCCGCGCTCAACTATATTCTGGCCCCGGGGACTCCGGACGACGAGCCGGACGTCCCCGATGTGGAGCAGGGCGGTCATCTCAAGGCCAAGTGCACCACCCAGTTCGGCATACCGCTGATATACGGCACCTGCCGGGTGGGGAGCAACCGGGTATATGCTGGCTGTGCCGGTGATGACAACGAATACCTGCATATGGTCGGTGTGGTCGGTGAAGGCCCGGTGGAAGGGATTCATCAGGAGGGTGGTGTGGACCAGGTATTTCTGGACGACAAGATTTATACCGATTTCGGCAGCAACGTGTATTACGAGTTTTTCACCGGCACGTCCACGCAGAACGTGTGTGCCACGCTGCACACCGCCATTCCGGAATGGACGGATCCATTGAGATATACAGCATATATCTATGTCCGGATCAAATACGACAAGGACAAATTCAACTCCATCCCGAATATCACCGTTGTCGTGGAGGGGTTGAAGCTGTGGGATCCCACCGACGATGTGACGGAGAATACGGACAACCCGGCTTTGTGTGTATACGACATGCTTACCCGGCCGTCGGTGCGGGGAGGGTTCGGCCTGGATGTATGGAGCGGCCCGGAGCCGGCCAGTCCCAGGATAGACAAAGGGTCGGTGGACGATGCCAAGGATTACTGTACTACCAAGGGCTGGACCAATAACCAGCCGATTACCGACGCCAAGCGTGCGGTCATGGACAACATGAATCTGATTCTGCCCAATTTTCGCGGCGCCCTGGTGTATTCGGAAAACACTTTTAAACTGCTGTTTCGGGACTTGAACTACGAGGCAGCGGTGATGTCCTTTGATGATGACGAGGTCATCGCCGACAGCATGGAAAGCTCGCTCAAAATAAACATGCCGAATATTTTTAATCGGCCCAATGCGGTACGGGGCAAATATCTGTCCAGCCTGGGCGCATCGGACGGGTCCGGCAAGTACAAGATTGCCGACCTGGTCAAGACGGATAGCTCTGCGGTGTCGGCGGACGGCGACTATAGGGAAACCGAGGTGAAGCTGTACGGCCTGAACACCGTGGAGCTGGTGGGAAAGATGTTGAACTATCACCTGGAGCGGCTGCGCTGGGGCAATCAGGTTTTTTTCGTAGCCGGTGGAAAAGCCAAGGCGCTGGAGCCCATGGATCTGATCCAGCTTACCCACACCATGCCCGGATGGACCGACGAAAAACTACGGGTGACAGGCGTGTCTTATATGGATAACGACCTGGTCAGTCTCAGCGGGATTCAGGAGCATGTGGATCTGTACGATGACACTTACGATGTCACCTCGCACACCTGGTACGATACCAACCTGCCGAACATTCTGGGCGCGGTGGCATCGGTGGTCAGTGTGTCGCACCAGGAAGAAGTATATTACTACCGGGAGCGCAGCTTTACCCGGTGGAAAATCGATTTCGATCCGCCGGCAGCCGCCAACTATCCCTGGTGGGATTATGCGGAGATCTGGCTGTCCATCGGCGGCACGTCCGATTACCGCTATATGACCAAGTCTACCAGCGATTACGTGCTGGACCCGGTGGAAGAGGGGGAGATTTACTATGTCAAGATCCGCTCGGTGAGCGTCACCGGGGCCAAGGAGGGTTTTGACTCCTGTTACACGGTGTCGAAAACCATTGTGGGCAAGACCAGCGCGCCGTCCAATCTGAGCGCCATCACCGCCGTGGCGGTCAACGACACGGTCAACATATATGCGGATGAGGTTTCCAGTCCGGACGTGGAGGGCTACGAGTTCCGCATTTCCGGCCAGGGCAATTCCAACTGGGTGGGGGCGGTGTACCTGGCGTTCAACAAAAAGCCGATTCATTCCATATCCGGCATGAGGTCCGGCAGTTTCCGGGTGTTCTGCAAGCCCCGGGGCAACAACGGGGAATATGCCGCCAGCGCCGTGTACTGCGATTTTACCATGCTGGCGCCCCACGGTTATACCCTGGACACCACCAGCAATATCGACCAGGGCACCGGCTCTCACAGCAACACCCAGTTTTACGATCAGGGCGGCGGGGACTACGTGCTGCGGGTCAACCATGCCAGCGCCCTCACCGGTACCTATACCAGCGCGGAGATCGACCTGGGGTCGTCCAAAACCGTGCGGGTGCAGGGTGATTTTATTCTCAAGGTGCTGGATGCCTCGGCCACCTGGGCGGCCCTGTGGGGGGCCTCCGGGCTGTGGAGCATCAAGGACATGGATGATCCCTGGGGGCAGATCTTTTCGCCTGCGGCGGCTTCGTCCATTTCGGCCAAGCTCAAGTGGGGCACGGCCACTGGGGTGTATCCCAACAGCGCCGATCTGTTCGAGCTGTCCGCCATCGATGCGGTGGGCCGGTATTTTCAGGTGGAGATCACCATTACGGATCCCAACAACAACCAGTACCTGATGCTGGACGGTACCGGCGGCAACACGGTGTTGACACTGAAGTTTTATACTTAAAGAACGGAATACTTATGATCATTATTAAATGCGATTTCTGCGGAAAAGAGATTGAGACCCACGACACCAGGGGCGTGGCCCTGTCCCAGGGCACGGTGGATATAATTGAGACAGGATGCTCCACCTGTAACAAGGCGACCCTGGACGCCGAGTGGGAAAGCAAAGAGAGACAGGATAAGCTCGCGGCCGACTGGGAGGTTCAGGAGGCAGAGCAGCGAAACTTTGTCGAATCGCTTATAAATAATAAAAAGGCTGAGTTTGAGGAAGAGGAAAAGAAAAAACACTATGGAACCCTGTATAAAAAATCCGTTTAAACCCTTGGACCCTGGAATCCTTGACCCCTTGAACCCTAAAGATAAACCGGAGGTTTTTTTATGAGTCAGGCATTCACCGACGACCTGTACGAGCAAAGTTACGCGGCGGACACCACGCTCACCAACATGGAAAACAATTTTGCCGCGTTAAAATCTTCCTTTTCCGGAAATGCGGCGCCGTCGAACCCGGTGGCGTTCATGCTGTGGGGGGATACCAGCAGCGGCGACGAGTGTCTCAAACGGCGCAACGACGCCAACGACGCCTGGCTGGCCGTCCTGTGCGGCGATGCGTCGCAGAAGATGTATGTGTATCGCAACGACACCTGCGAAGGGTGGGTGATCGACGCCACTGTCACCGACCGGGTGCTGGCCGTGAAAGGCGGGTCCAACGCCTATAACGTCAACGGCGGGGTCAATGCCGGCACCTGGACCCAGCCCGGGCATACACTGACGGCATCGGAAATACCGGATCACTCGCATTCAGGGACGACGGATTCAGATGCCCATACACATAATTTTGATGTGGGTTCTTCCGGTTCTTTTGCAATAGCGGCCACGGGTACGGGCGTGATAACATCAGCCACAACGGATTCGTATGCCCATACCCATACGTTTACAACGGATACGGACGGCGGCGGCGACGGCAGCCACAACCACGGCGACACGTATCGCCCGGCAGCCGCGGTGGGGACATTGCAGTATCCGGATCTGTAAAGAAAAGGGTTCCAGGATTCGAGGTTTTAAGGGGCCGAGTGTAAAAAACGTTATTTATATAAGAAAACTTGAGAAAAAAGGAGAACGCAAAATCGGCACAAATTCGACAAAAAAACAGATAGAAATAATTGAACATTTTAACCGTTTAAAATGATTATAAATATAAAAAGTTAAAAATCGGGTACCGGCGCCCATGGGGCCCTGCCGGCAGCTGGTGAACCAAAAATGTAAAACGGGTGTGATCGACAATAATCAAGGATAATCGCAAATAAAATACACTTGAACCCTGAAAGGAAAAAATTATGTTCGAGAAAGCATTAACAAAAGCCCTGTCTAACTTTTTTGCATCTTCAAAAGGCCAGGAGATTATCGGCAATATCATGCTGAGGGCCCTCAGTATTTCTTTGACCCGCACCGTCCAGATCGAGGACGGCAAGACCGAGCCGGGAAAGAAGGTTGTCAAGGAAGAGAACATCAACGTGCTGGACCACCTGATCAAATACATGCCCTATGTGGAGGCGGCCCTGCGCGGTGTGCAGGTGGACGCGGATGTGGCCCGAAACCGATCGGTGCAGGTGCTGCAGGAGGTCGGAGACATCAAACAGATATTTGCCGACCAGCTTGAAAAGCGCAACACCGTCGATTCCGAAACCCTGGCCAAAGCCATCGTGCTGGCGCAGTCGCAAATGCTGCGGCAGCTGAGCATGGAAGATGTCAAACAGATCGGTGAAAACAACAATAATAACCATGAACAGGAGGCGTAAGGAGAAAAAATGGCACAGAACGAATGTCAACGAATGGATAAAACAGAATTTTATCAGAAACTCAGAAACCTTTTAAGCACTATTTATAATTTAATGAATACTGCTGATAGAGGAGCGGAGTTTCTGAACACGATGGACTCTGACACCTTGGATACTATGGGTGTCCCGGCGGTTGGGGCTGATGAAGGGTTAAGAACCACATTGAGTCAATGCAGAACAGCGTTAAACGAGTTTAGAGATTTTTATGATGGAACGGCTACGACTCAAACGCAGACTCTAAAAACGACAATTAACAAATTAAGGCATATGTGATGTTGGCAGTTGACGGGGTGATAAATGGCTGTTGAGCTTACGGGATCGCCCTCTTATGTGGTGAATCGAGATTTTGACGATGGCAGTCAGGCTGTTACAATTCCTGCAGACTGTACTGCCGTTCTCGTGTTTTCGTGTGTCTCACACACGACGACAGAGATAGATTTCGATGAACTAAACTGGGATAACGGTGCAACCAACGATTTTACACAGGTCGTTCATAATGGCGCGGGTGCTAATAACTCGGTTGTTTTTAGCTATATAATGACATCGGCATCTGGCGACTGGCCCGGAACCGGTAGCCAAACTCTATATTTTGGCTTTAATGCCACCCCGGGCGGCGGGGGCCCTGTGATTATAGTTTTCCTAAAGGGATTAGATACATCTACTCCAACTGTTGATACGGATTCGGATTATGACTTAACAGATGGGGATTGGACGGCTTCGCTTAGCGGAGTAAGTTCCGGCGATCTCACATTTTTAATGGTCGGTATTTACTATGCTTATACGATTGATGGAAGGGGTTCCGGTCAGACTCAGTTGGCTTCCGATTCCAATGACAATAGTTTCGAATGGGAGATAAACTATGAAGACGGTGAAGGAAGCCCGAGTATTCAAACCAACGATTCTATATATAGTGGAGCGGTTGCTTTTGCGGTTTCAGCAGCCTCGGGGTCAAACTATCAGCTCACCGCGTCCATTGCCGGAGTAACTACCACACCCGCAGTCGACCTGGGAGTATTAAGAGCCATATCCGCGTCCATAGCGGCACAGATCGTCACTCCGGATATCGATTTAAATATATTGAGGGCTTTGACTGCCGTCGTTAACGGCGTGATTGTTACTTCCGACATCGACCTGACCATATCCGGACTGATTCAGCTCACCGCGTCCATTGCCGGAGTGACTACCACACCCGAGGTTGACCTGGGAGTTACACGCGCATTGACGGCGGCGCCTGCCGGCGTGACCGTGACTCCGGCTGTTGATCTTAATATACTTCGGGCGCTGACCGCAACAATTGTCGGACAGACATCGACACCAGACATCGACCTGGGAGTATTAAGAGCCATATCCGCGTCCATAGCGGCACAAACAGCCACGCCGAACATCGGTCTAAATATTTTACGCGCTCTGACGGCTGCACCTGCGGGGGCGATCGTTACTTCCGACATCGACCTGACCATATCCGGACTGATTCAGCTCACCGCGTCTATCGCGGCACAGACCGTGACACCGGATATCGCCCTGTCAATGGCCAGGGAGATCTCCGCATCCATCCAGGGTAGCACCGTTACCGCGGAGGCTGTTTTATCCGTTGCCCGGCGGTTTTCGGCGGATATCGATGCGGTGACAGTCACATCCGCAATCAACCTGATCCTGGGCGGCCTGGGGGTCATTACGGACCCGTCCATCGAATCGCTGACACCGGAAAGAACGCTGTCCTCGTTGACGGCAGAAAGAAGTATCGAATCATTAACCGCGGAAAGAACCATTCATGAGACATGAGGATAGGGGGGAACCATGGGAAGTATATGTAATTTTTTAGAAAATGAGCTGCTGGACCACATCTTCAATGCGGCCTATACGCCGCCGTCAACGGTGTATCTGGCATTATCCACTGCGGACCCTACCGATGACGGCTCCGGGATCGCGGAGCCGTCCGGCAACGGCTATGCCAGAAAAGCCACCACATTCGGCGCGGCTTCCAGCCGGGTGATCACCCAGAGTGGCACGGTGACCTTTGATCAGGCGTCCGGATCCTGGGGAACGATTACGCACTGGGCGCTGTACGACGCCCTGACGGCTGGCAATATCATGGCACACGGGGCGCTTTCCACCAGCAAGTCGGTGGTTAGTGGCAACACGCCGTCGGTGGCCGGTAGCGAGATCACGGTGACCTTCAGCGCGGGAGAGGTGTCCAATTACCTGGCAAATAAACTGCTCGATTTTGCATTTCGTAATCAGGCTTTCAGCGCTCCGGACACCTATATTGCCCTGATGACGGCCAACGCCTCGGATTCAAGCACCGGCAGCACCATTACCGAGCCGTCCGGCAACGGCTATGCCAGAAAACAGGTCAATGTTAACGGGGGATCGTCGCCCACCTGGGATCTGGCCGCGTCCGGGGTGGTGGACAATACCCACGATATCGAGTTTGCCGCCGCCACCGGGTCCTGGGGCACCATTACAGCCGCAGCCATTGTTGACGCAGCGGCAAACGGCAACCTGTTGTTTTATGAAAATGCCATCACCGAACAGGCAGTGGGCGATGGTGACACCGTGGAATTTGTTGCCGGTGCTTTTGACGTATCGCTGGATTAAAGGAGTTTGATCATGTCTGTACGAGAAATTGTATATCTGGGTAGGGACAACACCGTGGACCTGCTGTTAAAAGAGGACGGCTCCGCTAAGGATCTATCTGCCGTTACCCGCATGATCGTCAAGCAGGATGACGGCGACTGGGAGGTCGATTACGACACTTATAACAATGCGTTTGACTGGGATACCGGCACCACCGGAAAGGTGATTCTGGATCTGGCTGCCGCTCTGGCGACGGAAGGGGTCGCCGCCGGCGAATATGTCGTCCGCCTGGTGGTCTACGATCCCACCAATACCGACGGTCTGGTGTGGGGCCGGTTCGTCCTTGAGGTGGCCTGATGGCCAATCTGTGCAGATACAACGGCCTGTCCCGGTGTGGTGCCGAAACCTGGGAAAAGCAGCGGGATTGTCCATATGCCGAAAAGTCCGACCGCAGAGGCTGCTGCCGGCACATGCGCACGGACGGGACCTGCGATAACGAAAAGATCCCGGCCAAAGACAAGGAGAATTTATAATGGATGCGGCGGTCTGGTTACCCTCGCTGATAGCTGCCGGAGCCTTGGCATTTGTGTGGTGGGACATCCGGAGGAGTCGAATCATGAACGAAACCAAGCTGAAAAAGGCGCTGTACAAGGATGACGGCGTGACTGTGTTTATCCCGCGCAGCGAGTGCAAGGACAACCAGGAGATGTTTTGTAAAAAAACCGAGGAGATCAAAAAGCTGGTGGCCGAGCTGGATAAAAAGATCGAGCGGGGCCAGAAAGACGAATCAGCCAAGTGGGAAGGTATCCAGCACACCCTTGGCAAAATTGACCAATATATGGAGACGCACGCATGACCACCACAAAACCAATATTGCAGTAATAAAGGAGACTATAAAATGATACCGGTTGTTGAACTTATCAGGTTGGAGGAAAGCTCACTGTATGGCACGTTCGGTGTGCTGAAAATCAACAAGGAAGTATTCTGCGTGACCTTGGAGCCGGCGGACCTGGAAAACAGACAAAACGTTTCGTCTATTCCGGCACAGCAGTATATCTGCCGGCGCTACAGTTCGAAAAAGTATCCCGACACGTTTCAGGTGACAAACGTTCCGGATCGGGACAAGGTTCTGTTTCATCCCGGAAACGATATCGACGATACCGAAGGATGTATCCTAACTGCCGAGCATTACGGCAAGCTCAAAGGGAACCGGGCCGTGTTGAATTCCGGCAATACATTCGAAGCATTCATGGGAACCATGAAAGATATTAACGAATTTCACTTAACCATCAGGGAAATATTTTAACATGGCGCGGTACAACAACCAATAACCCCAAACCAAAGGAGTCAATCATGAAAAAGCTGTTGTTTTTATTTTTCACAATTTTTTTGGCAGGATTCCTGCTTTCGGGCTGTGCAGGAATGCCTAAATTCTTCGAACCGGCTGAACCGTACTGCACGGCAGAGGAACAGAAAGACAGCCTGATTTATAAG
>Ga0180429_10000798_pt1 | contig 27406 bp, 30 predicted proteins | sample SS_ome_FD_132428 | JGI IMG/M metagenome (GOLD analysis project Ga0180429, IMG submission 132428) | Hypersaline lake sediment archaeal communities from the Salton Sea, California, USA - SS_1_S_1 metaG | ecosystem: Environmental > Aquatic > Non-marine Saline and Alkaline > Hypersaline > Sediment ...
AGATCGTTGGTCCGGCAATCGCGGCGATTATCGACCCCCGGGGTGTGGCCGAGCAACGCGCAGCCACCACGAAACCGTCGTCAGCCGAGTAACTTTCAGCAGTCCCTGGCTGCTACACGCGGCGCTGTAGGTTCCGCGTTCCCTTGGCGACCCGGCGCAGCGCTGATCTCGAGTTTTGATGATTCGTGCGGGCAGCCTCGATGACGCCGCATTCGCCCGAGCCCTCAAAGGGATTCCCGACAGCGCGATCACCCGATTCCCTTCGGACACCGTGGCGGATCCCGGTCTGCTCACCCTGCTGAGCCCCTATGACCTCAGCGCCACGAAGCAACGAGTTCTGAAGGCAATTACCGCCGAGGCGGATACGTTGGTGTTCGGGAAAGTCAACTTCGCGGCTCGTTCGAAGAGGTTCGGCGTCGATCTTGAACCCACCGACCTCATTCTGTTCGGCAGCCCGGGGCTCGGCGGTAAGGCCATGGCGGCGGCCCCGACCCTGGGTCTGGACGCCTATTGACAGAAGTTGCTGATCTGGCAGGACCCCGACGGCACAGTGCGGCTGGCCTTCAACGACCTCACGGCAATCGCCAAACGTCAAGAAGTGTCCGGTGGAGTTCCGTTACGGATGATCAACCACCGGATCCGGAAGACTTTTGAAGCGGCGCTGAACTGAATCCGGCCCGGCCGCGGACAGCGGCGGCAACAACATGTAGGTTCTCACTTCCCGCTGCATTTCGCAGTGTTCTCACCTGCTGCTCTTGTGTTGTCTCACTTCGTTTCATGCGTGGTTTGTCTCAAAAGCTGCTTCATTTCCTACTGACCGGAATCTCTCCTCTGATGACGTGGGTGCTGACCACTGGCCCCGGTGGTCCTCTCTTACCGCAGGCACTATCTGTCCAAAGCGGTCGGAGCGCGGGGCCCGTGGCCCCGCGCTCCCGATCGGCTCCGAAAAGGTTTCGGCTAGGTGGTGAAGCGGCGGGCGATCGGCAGCAGTGCCGCGGCGGTCGCGACGCCGAACATGACGTGTTCGATCAGGAAGGTGGGGTAGCCGACCATGGCGGCCATGTTGGTGATCTGCTCCCCGCTGCCGAAGATCGTTGCGGCCAAAGGCAGTCCGATCCATGCGCTGGCGGCGAACACGATCACGCCGAAGACCATTCCGGCGACGAGGAGGTTCACACCGCTGACTTTGGCAAGCCGCGCCAGTACAGCGAAGACGATGCCGTACATGGCGCCGGTCATCATGTGAATGGCGGCGCCGACGACAGCGGGCCCGAAGGCGAAGTAGAAACTCGATCCGCCCATCGCCTGCTGCATCGAAGTCATCATCGTGGAGGGGTCAAGAAACAGCGAGGCAATGTGGTAGAGCGGGGTGAAAAAGCCAGTGTGCTGGTAGGTGCCGGCGGCGATCATGGCGAACATCGCCATCACCAGGGAACCGATGATCCCCGCGACGGCGCCGAGTGTCAGGGTGCGCCCGAGTCCCGGCGTGATGTCGCTGCGGGTTCGTGCCGTGGTGGTCGTGGACATGGTTGGTGTTCCTCTCGCTGGTCAGTTCGGGAACCGTTGGGTCCCTCGGTCTGGGAACCCGGCGAGAGTCTGTGATCCTTCCCGGTTTGTCCGATCCGTTCGTCGCAGTACCGCGCGCCGAAGTCGGGCCGCGGTGCGGATCAGCCCGGCGGTCCCCGGCCGCGTGAGTCGGGTCCGCACATCGGCGATCGCGGCGTTCCAGGGACCGTCGTTGTACGTCGGATACGGATGCGTCACCGCCACCAGGTCGCGGGTCCGCAGACCGTGTTTGACGGCCAGGGCCATCTCTCCGATCGTTTCGCCGGCGCGTGGGCCGACGATGCTGGCTCCGACGACGCGGTGTTTGCGGTCCAGGACAAGGCTGGTCAGTCCGTCGGTGCGGGCGTCGGCGATGGCGCGGTCGAGGTGGCTGTGCGGAAGGGTCTGGACGCGGAGGCCGTCGATACGTTGGGCGGCGTGCGGGGTGATGCCGACCGCGGCGATCTCGGGGGCGGTGAATGTCACGCGGGGTTCCCCGTTGCTGTCGGCACGGCGGCGCAGGCCCAGGACGGCGTTGGTGGCGGCGATGCTGCCGTGCACCCCGGCGGTGTGGGTGAATTGTGGGTGGCCGGTGAGATCGCCGGCGGCGAAGACCCTGGCGTTGGTGGTTCGCAGACAATCATCGACGCGGACGTAGCCGTTGGCGTCGGTGACGATCCCGGCGTCTGGGAGTCCGATTCCGTCGGTGCGCGGTGTGCGGCCGGTTGCGATGAGCAGGCGGTCGAACACGATGTCGCCGCCCTCGGCGAGGGTGAGAGTGCCAGCGCTGATCGACGACGGGTCGGCGCCGGTGAGCACGGTGATGCCCTCGGCAGTCAGCGCCGCGGTCAGGATGGCCGACGCCGCAGGGTCTTCGCGGGGCAAGAGGCGCTGGCGTGATTCCACGAGGGTGACCTGCGAGCCGAGACGGGCGAAGGCCTGGGCCAGTTCGCATCCGATGCTGCCACCACCGAGGACCAGCAACCGGGTGGGGAGTTCGCTGATGTCCCAGAGTGTTTCGCTGGTCAGGTAGTCGGTGGATTCCAGGCCGGTGATGGGCGGTATCGCCGGGCGGGCTCCGGTGGCCAGTACCGCGTGGGTGAAGGTGATGCTGCGGGCGTCGACGGTGACGGTCCTCGGGTCGGCGAATCGGGCCGATCCGCGCACGACAGTGACTCCGGCAGCGGTGAGAGCCTCGGGTGAGTCGACCGGCTCGATCGCGGCGATGGCATCCCGGACGTGGCGCATGACTCGGTCAAAGTCGACGTCGAGGTCTGCGGTGGTGATGCCGAGTTCGGCTCCGCGGCGCACGGCCGCGGCCGCCGACGCCGCGGCGAGAAGGGATTTCGACGGGACGCACCCGGTCCACAGGCAGTCTCCGCCGGTGCGGTCGGCTTCCACCAGCCAGACCTCGGCCCCGAGGGCGGCCGCCGTCTGGGCAGCGACCAGACCTGCGGTTCCCCCTCCCAGGACGAGCAGGTCGGCGCGCTCGGGGCTCATGTCCCCTCGCCGCGGACCAGGCGGTCCAGGACGTCGTGCAGACGCTCGACGCTGTGCGGGTCGGGTATCTGCCGGGCCGTCCACCGGGACAGGGCGGAGTTGATCTGGCGGTACTCGGCGGCCGCGGCGCCGCATCGGGCGCAGACGGCGAGGTGGGCTTCCAGGCGGCGGATCTCGTCGTCGGCGAGCAAAGCGGCGGGGTCGGAGTCGAGGTAGCGCTGGATGCGGCGGGCCGACCAGCGGCAGGTCACCATGGTGCGGATGGCCCGGATCATCGTTGTGCTCCTGTCTGGGCGGCGGCGAACTGTGGGCGTAGCTGGCGGCGGATCCGGTCGCGGGCCCGGCTGAGTCGGGACATCACCGTGCCCACCGGAACTCCCAGGGCGTCGGCGGCTTCGGCGTAGGTCAACTCGTCGACGTCGATGAGCATCAGCACGGTGCGGAATTTCGGGTCCAGGGCAGCCACGGCGGCTTCCAGGTCATGGGGCAGGAAGGACTGCATCACCTGGTCCTCGGTGCTGGGGGGTTCAGCGCCGAAGGCGGGTCGGGCGCTGGTGTAGGTCCCGATGTCCTCGACGCTGTCGGGGCGCTGGCGGCGGTGCATGTTCATGTTGGTGTTCCTCAGGATGGTCAGCAGCCAGGCCCGCGGGTGGCGGCCGTCGAAGCGGTCCATGAACCGCCACGCACGCACGAGGGTCTCCTGCACGAGGTCCTCGGCATCGGCCGGGCCGACCAGTGTGCGCGCCACCCGCAGCAGCACCTCGATCTCCGGTTCGACATGACACCGAAAGGCGTCGGCGCGGGCGGCTCGGTCCGGGCTCTCGGAGCGGTCCACCCTCAGGTAACCCGGTGAGGTGTCGTCGGTCTTCCCATCGCGCAGGTCCTCCTCGAACGGGGTCAGCGGGCCGCGGCGGTGGCCCAGCGGCGAAGCTCGCGGGTGATAGCGCGCAGGGCGTGTGCCGCGGCGGTGGTGTCGCCGGCACGGGAGGCGGCGAACGCGCCGAACAGGGCGGCCTGCAGCAGTCGGGCTCTGTCCTGGGCTGTTCCGGTTTCGATGTCGCCGGCTTCCTCCGCCCTCACGAGGGCGGCGTGCAGGGCCCCCTCGATACGCCGGCGGTAGGCCAGGACCCGCTCGCGGACCTCTGGGATTCCCTCGCCGACCTCGACCATGGTGTTGACCATGAAGCAGCCCCGCGGAAAGGTGTCGTCGTCGAGGACGGCGCCGACCTGGCGGATGAACCGGGTGATGTCGGGCAGGCCGCGTTGCGCGGTTTCCAGGGCGGTGATGAATCCGTTCATGTCGCGCTCGTAGCGGGCCAGGGCCGCATCGAGCACGCCCTGCTTGCTGCCGAACGCGGAATACAGGCTCGACAGACTCAGGCCCGCGTCGGCGGCGAGTTCCTCGACGTTGGTCGCCCGGAACCCGCGGCTCCACAGGGCGTGTTCGAGGGCCGCGGTGGCGGCGTCGAGGTCGAACTCGCGGGGCCTACCGCGTTTGCGTGGGCTGACAGACGGACTGGACATTTCGGAATGGATACTACACAATCCAGAATTACGGAGTGAACACTCTGAAATGATGACCGGAAAGCGAGCTGACATGACCCATACCGAACGCGCTCTGAGCCTCCCGCCGCGTGACGTCACCGACCCCGATCCGGCGATCGCGGCGGTGCTGTCCACAGCGCAGGCGAAGATGGGGTTCCTGCCGAACATGTACCGCAACATGGCCAACGCCCCGGGATTGCTGGAGACCTACATGGCCGGCTACGACGCGTTCCGCGCCGATTCGGGCCTGAGCCCGGCCGAGCAGGAGACCGTCTTCTTGACGATCAGCCGCACCAACGGTTGCGACTACTGCGTCGCCGCGCACAGCATGCTCGCCGACATGTCCAAGGTTCCCACCGAGGTGACCGAAGCGCTGCGCGACGGCCGGCCGATTCCCGACCCGCGGCTGGACGCCCTGGCGACCTTCACCACCGCGATGGTCGAATCCCGCGGACTGCCGACCGCCGCCGACCTCGACGCCTTCGCCGCGGCCGGGTACTCCGAGACCGACGTGTTGCAGGTGCTGCTGGCGATCGCGGTCAAGACCATCAGCAACTACTCCAACCACCTCTTCCACACCCAGGTCGACCCCATGTTCGCCGGCCGCGCCTGGAACGGGTGACCCCGACCGGGCGGGCCGGGTAGCCGCTCGAGATGGGAACCCCTGCCGACTCCGCTGTCTAAGCGGGTCTGGTGGCCGGTTCTGCGCTGTCACCGGCCGGCATGGGACGGGTGCGCCGACGAGTGCGCCGCCTTCCCACCACAACACCGAACGCGACGACGGCGACAAGACCCAGCGCGATCGGTGCGACGCCGAGGTTTCCCACCCACGACGACATCGCCCGCTGGAGACGTCCGGCCCCGTCGATGATCGGATCCCCGGCGGCCCCTCCGCTGGAAACGCGTAGTTCGTAGATTCCGTAATAGATGACGTAGATGCTCGTCGCGACCAGAAGCGCACCGCCGACCCAGGTCAGATATTGCGTGGCACTGCGTAGCCACGTGGTGACCGGCGCGGCCGCCAGCGCGATCGCGGTCGCGAGCACCCCAACCAGAAGTGCCATTCCCAGGGCGTAGGCAAGGTAGGCGAGGATCCCGTTGAGGATCGAACCGGACCGGAACGTCGTCCCCGTGACCGCCAGGAACGGTCCGATCGTGCACGACAGCGAGGCCACCGCGTACCCGATTCCGTAGCCGAACATCGACCCGAGACGCGCGGTGGGGACACCGCGGCTCGACTTGGGCAGCAGTACGGTGACTTCCCGGCCGCTGAGCATCCATGCTCCCAGGACAAGTAGGACGGCGCCGACGACCACTGTGAGCACCGGCAGGTAGTGCTGAACCGAGGCCGCGATTGGGGCAAGGATCAGTGCGAACGATCCGAACACCACCAGGAAGCCGGCTGCCATCACCGCCGTTGCCGTCAGCGCCCGTCCGACCGCTTTCACCCGGCCCACGGGGGCTGCACCCTCGCCGGCGACGACGAGCGCCAGGTATCCCGGAAGAAGTGCGAAGCCGCACGGATTGAGTGCGGCGACCAGTCCCGCGGCCAACGCGAAACTTATTGCCTGGCCGTCCATCAGGGGGTCAGTTTGGCGACCTGCGCGGCGAGATCGGACCCTGAAAGCGTACCGCGCACCAGGTCGACCGAGCCGTCGCGGCCGACGAATGCGAACGCCGGCTGGGCGGTCACCCCGAATCGCTGCCAGACCGCGCCATCGACATCGGCGATGTTGGGGAAGAACCCGGTGCCGTACTTGTCGGTGAACTCCCTCATCGCCGGCACCTGGTCCTGGGCGGACACCCCGACGAAGGCGACGTCCGGATTGTCCCGGGCGACCTTGGCCACCTCGGGGGCCTCGCCCTGACAGGTCGGGCACCAGGGGGTCCAGAACCAGAACACCGCGGGCTTGCCCGCCAGGCTGGCGCCGGAGAACTCCTCGCCGGTGACGGTCTTGGCCACGAAGTCCAGCTGGGTCGGGGCGGCCACCGCACTCGCGCTCACCGCGGCCGACGTGGGCGCCGATGAGGACGCGGTGCCGGCGCCGCTGCCGGCGCCACTGTCACCGCCCGCCGCGCATCCCGCCGTCACACCGACAGCTACCAGCAGACCCACCGCATAGCCAAATCGCACCATCACACCTTTCGTCGCAGACTCGGAAACCCCATATGAACAGCGCTTGGGCAACTCCGCAACACCAAGTGTCAGCGAACGGACACTGTCAAGCTACGCGAAGACCACCATGGTCAGTTGCCGCGCATCCCGGCGGCCGGCAGGCATGATGAATTGCGACCATGCAGCCGCGGCACCCGAGGAGACGTGATGCCCGAAGACCACCCCGGGCCGCTTCGCCAGGCGATCCGCGCCCTTACCGGCGGTGACGGCGCCGACGACCCGCAGGTCCGCCATGCAGCCTGGGTGGCGCGCTGCGTCGGCCGCGGTGACGCCGCTCCCCTGCTGCGTCAGGACGTGGCGGCCCTGGCGGGAACTCTGCAAACCCTCCAACTCAGCCCGGGTGCGGTGCTTTTCGCCGCGGGACAACCCTCGCCCGGAGTGTGGATCGTCCGTCAGGGCCAGATCGAACTCGCCGTGGGCTCGGGCCGTCGGCGCGCAGTCGTCGATGTGCTGCGACCCGGCGATGTCGACGGTGACATCACCCTGCTGCTGGACATGCCCCTGGCCTACACCGCCCGTGCCCTGACCGAGTCCACCTGTCTCTACCTTGACCGGTCGACCTTCGAGCAGCTCCTGGCCAGCAGGCCCGCCATCGCCCGCCGGTGGCTTTCCTCTGTGGCTCAACGTGTTTCGGCCAGCCAATCGCGGATCATCAACATGCTCGGCCGCACACTGTCATCCCAGGTTGCTCTTCTGCTGCTCGACGAGTCCGCCGACGGATCCGTTGAGCTGGCGCAGCGGACCGTCGCGGCAATGCTCGGCGTGCAGCGCCCCTCCCTGAACAAGATCCTCAAGGAATTCGAGCGCGACGGGCTCATCACCATCCGGTACGCGGGAATAGCGATCATTGACCCCGAGGGCCTTCGAGCCAAAGCCGGATAGTCGACCCTCGCCCACCAAGCAGGGGTGCTAGCTAGGGTTCCCTATCCCTGCCCCGGCTTCTCCGCGATCAACACGGAGTATCCGAGCAGCCCGTTGGCAACTGCGTCGCGGGTCAGCTCGATGAACTCCAGCACCCGGTCGACGTTGATACCGGCCGCGGCGATCAGGTTCTTTCGAGTCATCCGGACCAGGTGCAGTCGCGCCTCGATCTGATCGATCATGCGGATCAGAGCGTCGTCGTGTGATTCAGCGTGCACGGTACGCAGTCCCGCATCGTCGAGGATCGCGCCGTACTGATCGATGGACCGGGCGTCGGCGACACAGGCCACCCAGCCCGCCAGCGTCCGCAGCTGTTGAGGCAGTCCACCGCCCGCGACGGTGACGTCGGCCAGGCCGAGGCGGCCACCGGGGCGCAGTATCCGCTCGAACTCCGCGGCGGCGGCTGCCTTGTCGGGAAACGTGCAGAAGGCGCACTCGGTCACCACGGCGTCAAACGTATTGCCGGCCAGGGGAATGCGTTCGGCATCACCGACATGGAATCGGATGCTCTCCGCCAAACCTCGCCGCTCCGTGGTCTCCCGGGCGCGCTGCACGCTGTGCTCTGCGAACTCCACGCCGTCCACGATCACGCCGTACTCGCAGGCCAGCAAAACAGCGGTGGACCCAGGCCCCGACGCGATATCGGCGACGCGCTGCGCCGGCCTGAGACTGAGCAGTCTCGCCAGCCGTCGTGTCAAAGCGGCGCCGCCGGGGTGGTAGGAGTCGCCTAGGAGCAGCGCAGCGGCGTCGGAGGAGTACGCCGCCGCGCAGCAGGACTTGATGTCCTCGGCACTGGTCATCGGCGGACCGCCTTGTGGCCGACATTCGTGGTGTCGGGCGCGATCCTCACAGTGTGCCCGTCACCGGCGGTCTTGGAGCCGTGTGGTGACCGGGTCAGTATCGATTGCAGCGGCGTCGCGTTGGGCACGACGTCGGGCACCGCGACGCCGGTCATCTGTTCCCGCACCTGTTCCCGGTAGCCGACGGAGTTGTAGGCGCAGAACGGGATCAGCCGGCCGTCCGGGGTGATCTCCTCGACACAACATTTCATCAACTGCCGGACGTTGAGGGTGTACGGGTCCTGGAAATCCTGGACCACGATCATGAACGCCGACTCGGTCAGATCTGCCAGCGCCGCCGGCAGGTTCACCCCGCACGCATCGGCGCAGTCCAGTGCCTGGGCTGCACTCCGAAGATTCTCGGTGGTGGCATCGGTGCCCATGAAAGCCGAGGCACTCCAAAGCTTTTCCAGCGCTGTGCGGATTTCGTAGTCGGGAACCACCCGATTGGTGATGTAGTCGAGATAGTCCTCGACATTCAGCAGTCGCGGGATGGGGACCACGTTGTCGCCGTCGGTGAACAGGTAGGTGACCGAACGGCAGGTGGGAGAGCAGCACGGCACCGGGAAGAAGTCCTCGACGCGGAACCACTCGGGCAGCTGGGCTGCGATGCGGCCGATGACGTCGGGGTTGGTCAACCTGGTCAGTGGATCGAACTCCAAATGTCGGCCCGCGTGCGTGACGGGCTGAAACGCCACCGACCGGACGGCGGGATGGCCGATCCCGTAGCGGATGATGGCACCGAGTTCGTGGTCGTTGACGTCGCGTTCGACCGCGGCGACCAGCGTCACGGTCAGCCCGGCCTCGGCGCAGTTGTCCAAGGCCCGGGCCTTGATGTCCCGGAGGTCTTTGCCGCGGATCGCGCGGTGGGTCCGCTCGTCGAATCCGTCGAACTGCAGGTAGACGTTGAGGGGGTGTCCCGGCGTGTTGCGGGCACCGAGTTCGGCGACGAACCGCCGGTCGGTGGCCAACCGAATGCCGTTGGTGTTGAGGTTGGCCGCCTTGATGGGACGGGCTTGGGCGGCATCGATGAAATCGAGGATGTTCTTGTGGATGGTGGGTTCACCCCCGGAGAACATCACCACCTCCGGCTCGCCCTCGGCGGCGACGAAGGCATCCAGCATCCGTTCGCACTGCTCCACCGTGATCGAGTAGCCGTCAGGCTGGTGCCCGGAGTCGGCGAAACAGATCGGGCAATCCAGATTGCAGTTGGTGTTGACCTCGATCAAGCCCAGACAGGCGTGTTGCTTGTGGTCCGGACACAACCCGCAGTCCGACGGGCAACCGTCGCGTACCTCTGTCTGAAATGCCAGCGGAATCGTGCCCGGCTTGTTGAATCGGGCCGAATCCATGTACATCTGCGCGTCGCTGTACACCAGAGCTTCGAACTCGCCGTGCTCGCGGCATCTCTTGCGCAGGTACACCTTGTCGTTGCGAATGTTGACCTGGGCGTCGACGACGGACTTGCACACCGGGCAGATCGACTTGGTGTACTCGATGAAAACCTCGTCGCGGCCCTTGCTTGCATCCATCGCAGACAACCTTCCGTTCGATCGCGGCCACACCGACTGGTACGCCAAGTGTCCATCCGCCGATGACCCCAGCTGTTCTGCACTGTCAGCGCGCTGACAGTGACGGCCGGATGCCTTTTCCGACCAGATCAGCTGTGTCACCGTCCTGACAGTTCCTGCGATCGCGTCGGAGGGAGGTCGGTTAACTGACTGACATCAGCGAGGTGAAACGCCTATGCGGAGCGAAATGCGCTGGTACACAGGGAGGTCAAACATGCGCGTACGGATGCCTATCCGGCAGATCAACGCGATCGCGGCGGTAGGGGTGATCGGGGCCGCTCTTGTGCTCAGCCCACCGGCCGCTGCGGAACCGGACGTGGCGGTCCCGGGTTATCCGGCCGGGCCCACCCCGGCCGATGCGCTCCCGGCGGTACCACCACCGGCCCTGCCGGTCTTGGCCGCACCGATAAGTGCGGCAATCGCGGCCGCCGGCCAGAACCCCCTTCCCTTCGTCGGTGAACCACCGTTCGTGCCGCCCTCGTTCAACCCGGCCAACGGCGCTCAGGTCGGGGTCGCCAAGCCGATCATCATCAACTTCGCGCGCCCCATCGCCGACCGGGCAATGGCCGAGGATGCCATCCACATCTCGTCCGTGCCTCCGGTTCCCGGCAAGTTCTACTGGATGAACGACAGCCAGGTGCGCTGGCGGCCACTGAACTTCTGGCCCGCCGGCACGCGGGTCGACATCGACGCCGGTGGCACCCGGTCCAGCTTCCGAGTGGGCGAGTCGCTGATCGCCACCGTCGACAACAACACCAAGAAGATGACCGTCACCCGCGACGGAAAACTGGTCAAGACCTTCCCGGTGTCACTGGGCAAACCCGGGTGGGAGACACCCAACGGCACCTACTACGTCCTGGAGAAGTTCGCCGACATCGTGATGGATTCCTCGACGTTCGGCCTCAGGGTCGACTCGCCGGAGGGCTACCGCCTCGACGTCGAAGACGCCGTGCGGATCTCCAACGGCGGCATCTTCGTGCACAGTGCGCCGTGGTCGGTAGGCGCACAAGGCTTCAGCAACGTCAGCCACGGCTGCGTTAATCTCAGCCCCACCAACGCCCAGTGGTTCTACGACAACTTCGGCAGCGGCGACCCGGTCGTGGTCAAGAACACCGACGGCGGGCCTTTCACCCAAGCCGACGGGGCACAAGACTGGCAGATCTAGGCTGCCCGGAAGGACACGCGGTTATGACACCTGCAGCAGAGGCCGCCGATGTGGTGGTCATCGGGATGGGGCCCGGTGGGGAGGCGGCCGCGACGCGGCTGGCCCGATCCGGGCTGTCGGTGGTCGGGGTCGAGGGGCGCCTCGTGGGCGGGGAGTGCCCCTATTACGGCTGTGTGCCGACGAAGATGATGATCCGGGCCGCCAACAGCCTGGCTGAGGGGGTGCGGGTGCAGGCGCTGGCGGGTTCGGCGACGATACGACCGGACTGGCAGCCCGTCGCTGCGCGGATCCGCTCCGAGGCGACCGACAGTTGGGACGACACCGTCGCGGTGCAGCGATTCGAAGACGCCGGTGGGCGGTTCGTTCGCGGCTGGGGCAGGATCACCGCCCCCGGCAAGGTCAACGTCGACACGGCCGAGGGGCCGCGGGCATTCCACGCAGCGACAGGGATCCTGCTGAATCCCGGCACCGCACCGGCGATTCCCCCGATTCCCGGACTCGCCGGCACGCCGTTCTGGACAAACCGGGACGCCGTCGCGCTCACCGAGGCGCCGGCATCGCTGATCGTGCTCGGCGGCGGCCCGGTCGCCAGCGAGTTCGCCCAGGTGTTCGCCCGTTTCGGCGCCTCGGTGACGATGCTCGTGCGCAGTCGGCTGCTCTCGCACGACGAGCCCGAGGCCGGCCAATTGCTCGAAGAGGTTTTCACCGCCGAAGGCATCGCCGTCCGCACCGGTGCACGACCGGTCCGGGTGGATCACGACGGTGTCCGCTTCACGGTCCATCTCAGCGACGGCGAGACCCGGCAGGCTCACCATCTGCTGGTGGCGACCGGACGCAGAACCGACCTGGCGGCACTGGGCGTCGCCGCCGTCGGACTGGATGACCAGGCCGCCACGATCACCGTCGATGACCGCATGCGGGCCGCAGACGGCGTGTGGGCCGTCGGTGATGTAACCGGCCGCGGCGCGTTCACCCACATGTCGATTTATCAGGCGCGTATCGCCGCTGATGACATCCTCGGCGAGCCGACCAGTCCGGCTGACTACCGGGCCGTCCCGCGGGTCACCTTCACCGACCCCGAAGTCGGATCCGTCGGCCTCACCGAGGCCGCCGCCCGCACCGCCGGGCTTTCGATCCGAACCGCACTGACCCAGATTCCCTCGTCGTCGCGCGGCTGGATACACAAGGCCGGCAACGAGGGATTCATCAAGCTCGTCGAGGACACCGACCGAGGTGTGCTCATCGGTGCGACGTCGGTGGGCCCGGCCGGCGGAGAGGTGCTCGGTGCTCTGTCGGTCGCCGTGCATGCGCAGGTACCCATTCACACGTTGCGCGACATGATCTACGCCTACCCCACCTTTCACCGTGCGATCGAGGCGGCGTTGGACGAACTCGCCTGAACCGCAACCGAGGATTGCCCGATGGAACGCGACGAGGACCGCAGCGCGGCATCGCTGGCGCCGCTACGCTGCCCCGCCATCACCGCCGCGCAGATGCGTGAAGTCGATCGGATCATGATCACCGATATGGGGATCGATCTGGTGCGGATGATGGAGAACGCCGGACGGGCACTGGCCGAGTTGGCGATCAGCAGGTTCGACCCGAATCGTGTGGTGGTGCTTGCCGGCAGCGGCGGAAACGGCGGCGGCGGACTGGTCGCGGCCCGGCATCTGGCCAACCGCGGACGTGATGTGCAGGTGATGCTGGCTCGGAATCCGTCCGGGCTGACGACGGTGCCCGCGCAGCAGTACGCGATCCTGCGGCAGATGGGCGTCGGTGTCCACCTCCCAGACCAGGGTGATCCCCGGGAAGTCAGCAGATTCGCGGCAGGGGCGGATTTGATCATCGATGCGTTACTCGGCTACAGCCTCGACGGCGATCCCCGCGGTGCCGCCGCCACTTTGATCGACTGGGCCAATATGCAGCCGGCTCCGGTGCTGGCCCTGGACACCCCGAGCGGACTGGACGTCACCTCCGGACTGGTCGGCCAGCCCTGCATACAGGCGGTCGCCACACTGACCCTCGCGCTGCCCAAACGGGGGCTACTCGGAGCAGCGCCCGTCGGCGAGTTGTGGCTGGCCGACATCTCAGTGCCCGCGGCGGTGTACCGCGGCATGGGCATCGAAGTCGGCGACATCTTCCACCGCTCGGGCCTCCTGCCGCTGGACGAGGCCGGATATCCACGAACTCCGAGATAGCCGACCCTGTTGCGCCGCAACGCTTCCGCACACCACCGTTCTCCGGTGACAGATCCCTGTCCACCGCGCATCAGAGTCGGCCGGCGACGAAGCGGGCGGCCTCGGCGGCCAGGCCGGCTTGTACATACTGACTGTGGGCGGGGGTCTCCTGGCCGGTAGAGCACACGGGATCACCGCCGTTGCACAAGTCGATGGTCTTCTCGCCATAGAGTGGACTCAAGGTCGTCAGCGGCCCACGAAGCCGGTTCGACGGGTTACCGAACACCGCCACTGCGGCCACCCGATCGGCCAGTGCCGGGGGCAGCGGATTGTCGAATCCCAACACAGGCCGATCGGCGACGGCAACGATATCCATCACGGCCGCACCCTGGGAGTAACCGCCCAAGACAATTTTGGTGTCCGGACACGACGCCACAATCCCCTGGACGAAGGAACTGGTGTCATTGGCTCCCTCGACTGCCCGGAGCAGGTCGAGCGAGGCCGGGTAATCGACCGGGTAAACGGCGATCGTCTCGTCCACGAGTTGCGACCGTAATGCCTCTGCGAACGCGTCCCCGACACGTCCGACTCCCGGCGGCTCGCCCGTGCCCCTCGCGAAGACCACCTGCACCGCAGGGCAGGAAGCCGCCGACGCCGATGCGGTGCCGGGGGCCAGGGACGAGTTGATGATCGGCGCCACCAGCAGGGCGCCGATCACCGCCACGATACCCACAGTGAACCGGGGAGTCCGCGCATTGTCGCTATCACCAGTGTCGTTATCACCGGTGCTGGTATCAACGGTTCTTGCGGTGTTTGAGGACTGGCATGAGTTCGCGGTCATGGATAATGAAACCCCAAGCCGCTCAGTCCACTTCCCGGTGGGGCGGGAAGTGTCAGCCGGATATCACTCTCAGACCGAGCGCAAGGATGAGCGCCGCGGACAGCGGGGCGACTTCGGGCACCGTGCCGGTGATCGGTCGACTTGGGACAGGCGGGCGGTTTGGTTGTCTTAACCGGTTGCGCCCGAAGTGCGGTTCATGGGCCCTTGGGTGGGTCCTGCGTGTGCTGCCTACCGAGGGGATCGTCCTCACGATGCGACCCACCCGATCGGAGAAGGCCCAGGATGGGGATCCACAGCGGGGTGATGTTCGCACCGAAACGATGGACCAGCACTCCGAGGATCAAGCCGAAGACGAGGTGGGCCAGGTAGACGGTGGTTTGAAATTCGACGACCGTCACGGTGGAAAAAACACCTCCCACCCCGAGGCTGCGCGGCACCGGTCCGGTGGCAAAGCCGAAGCCGAGTGCTATTCCGTAGAGCGCACCGAGCACCGCACCCGGCCACCTGTGTCGCGTCGCCGGAAAGCCACCGAGGAACACTGCGAACACGATTCCGAACATCCCCCCATTCCAGAAGTGGTCGAGATATCCGACAAGAGTCGAGGACACGTTGGGGCCAACCATGATTCGGCCCGCGGCCTGGACGCCCATCAGCGTTGGCAGATCTCCGGGCATGGAGTGGAACACCCGGAACCCCACGGTGCGGATTATCTCCAGGCCCACCGTGGCGATCACTCCGGAGACAAATCCAAGGGATATCGCCCGACTGAGACGTTTCCAACGCATGACCGAAGCGACCACCAGGATTGCCAGGAGCACCGCTGCGGCCGGAACGCCGGCATTCAGCAGCAGATCGCGAAATTTCCACCGTCCGGTGGCCGAGAGCGCGAACAGGCCGGCCCCCGCCGCCACTGCAGCCGCAAGCGCGACCGCAGTGGCGACGAGCTCCAGAATCTGCCCGATTGTTGAGCGATTAGGGACGGCTGTGTCGACTCCGACGGTCATTTCACCGCGGCGGCGATCATGGCGATCCCCTTGGACATTTCCGTGCCACCCTCGGCCAGTTGTGGATCGACCGCGGCGAACAGCGGCGCAGCGTCGAAGTAACTCACGTGCGCCTTGCCTTCGCCGTCTGCCCACACCAACACCCGGACGGGAAGCACTGCACCGATGGCAGCGGTCTTCTCGAAGAACATCTTGCCGACCGAGGGATTGCCGATGAAGAAGGTGCGGGCCCCCGTGAGCTTCAGGCCGGTCGATTCCAACGCTCCCGCCTGATCCAATTCACCCAGGATCATCATGCCGTTGTCCGACACCGCCTGTTTCACCGCACTCGTAGCCTCGTCGAACGTGCCCTTCGCGTCGACGGTGGTCAGCGACGCGGCTTCGGTGGGACCCGAGACACTTTGATTGCTCTCACCTACCGCCGCCTTGGTGATCATCGCGGCGGCGTCTGCCATCTTCTGGCCACCGTCGCCGAACCCAGGATCGACCGCCAGGAACATCGGCTTGGGATCGAAGTAACTGACACTCGTCTTGCCTTGGCTATCGGCCCACACGTACATCCGCAACGGCAGCACCGTTCCGATCTCAGCCGTCTTCTCGAAGAACATCTTCCCGACCGAGGGATTGCCCACGAAGAGCGTGTAGGCGCCGGCGAGTTGAAGCCCGGTGGTTTTCAGAGCCCCGGCCTGGTCCAATTCACCCAGGATCATCATTCCGTTATCGGAGACCGCCTGCTTGAGCGACGCGATGGTCGCGTCAAATGACTTGTCCGAAGCAGTGGTGACCAGGTTCGTCCGTACCGACTGCGTGTCGGCGGAAGCGGCGGGCGTTGCCGATGAGGGTGCCGCCGACGACGCTGCCGGCGGTATCGCGGACGATGCTGCAGGCGTCGTCGTGGTTCCACTGCATGCTGAAGTGCCGACCGCCACAATGGTGGCCCCGACCGCGGCAGCCAGCAGAAGCCGAGTTTCCCGGTTGATCCTGATGAACAAAGCATTTCCTCTCGATGTGGTGACCGGCATCAGAGCCGTGGAACGCAGACGCATGCCGCCGTGGAGTCACTTTGAGAGCTGATCACGTCGGAACACATCCGTTGTATTCCAACCTTTTTCACCCTGGCTTATGTGCGCAGTGTGTCACCCGGCTGACACTGTCGAGGTCCGCGCCGCGTAGCGCTTTTCACCCGCACGCTCAACGAGCGCCAACATCTCGGGTTCCTGTCAGCGTGACGACACTTTCGGAAACCCAGTGCACCATCGACTCCTTACCGCAGTACGCGGCAATAGGGCACTACCGGACATTTCTCCGTCAATCAGGAGGTCACGATGGACAGGTCGACAAGAACACCGGACGGACCAACGGCTTTCGTTCTTTCCGGTGGTGGCAGCATCGGTTCGATTCAGGTCGGCATGGTCGAAGCCCTCTACGAGCGGGGGATCCGTCCTGATTTCATCATCGCGTCCTCCGCCGGCGCGCTCAACGGCGCGTTCCTCGCCTCGCGCCCGACGACGGTCGACACCGCGCGGGATTTGGGCCGGATCTGGGCGCAACTGCGTACCAGGGACGTCTTCCAGGTCAAAGTCAGTATCGACAGCCTGCTCGGTATCGTCGGCAGGCGAAACCATCTCGTGAGTTCCGCGGGCCTGCGGGCACTGATCTCCCGTTGGATCGAGTTCGACACCCTCGAGTCCGCACCGATACCGCTCCATGTCATTGCGACCGATCTGCTCAGCGGCGCCGAGGTAATCCTGTCCGCCGGGCCAACTGTGCCTGCGGTGCTGGCGAGTTCGGCAATTCCCGGGGTTTTCGCCCCGGTGGACATCGCCGGCCGCCCGTTGGTCGACGGCGGAATTTCCAGCAACACACCTCTGTCTGGGGCTGTCGCCCTTGGTGCATCCCGGATCTACGTTCTCCCAACCGGCTACGCCTGCGGTTTGCGTACCCCACCGGGCAACGCGATGGCGGTGGCGATGCACGCCGTGACGCTGCTGATCCAACAGCAGATGGTCCGCGATATCCGCTCGGTGCCCGACGACGTGGCGTTGACGGTCCTGCCGCCCCCGTGTCCGCTGGCAGTGTCACCGACCGACTTCTCCAAGTCCGCCGAGTTGATCGGCCGGACTCTGATCCAGAGCCGCCAGTTCCTGGACAGCTGCCACACCGGTCGCCGCCATGCCGTGTCGACGGCGATGCGTACGGCGGCGCATACCCACGGTCCAGATCTGCCAGCAGAGCGTTGATCCGGGCGACACGGTCGCCGGGCTGGGTCACGCACCACCGGGACGCTCGCGCCGCGCCACAGTGATCAGACGCTCCGTCTGGCGGCTGATTCACTCCCGGTCATGCGTGCCAGTTGTTCTGTGATCCTCCGGGTTCCCTCACGTCGCCGTCGTCAGCAACGAATCTCGAGATACACGGTGCTGCGCACCAGCGTGGTGGTGAGATCCGTACCGGCGCCCGCAACCCCCGAATCCACCCTCGTCGTCGTCTGGCCGGGCCGAATCGCGCTGACCGTGCACTCGTCAGACGTCCCGTTGCCGATCCTGTTGACGATCACCGCGTGTCCGTTCGCCTCGAGTCTTTCCTTCGTGCCCTGCACCGAGTCGGGACCGGGGGTCATTGTGGAAGCCGCCGGGGCCAGCACGAGTGCCGCGGTAGCTGAGACAAGTGCGGCAAATGCGTATAGCGTCATGTCACATCATCCATTCTGTGAGGACGAAGCAGGTGCCCCGACTGGGCACCGAGGGGTGTTCGTCTGCTTTCCACGTTGCCGACGGGCCGCGTTGGCCGCTGCTGGATTGTCAGCTGCCTGACCAGGATTGACGCACGATGGACAGGGTCGTGTCATCGTGCTGACACTTCAGCTGCGCCCATTCTGCGGACGGCGGTTCGATCGGATCGCAGGCCAGTCCAGAGAGGTGGGGCATCGATGATTCGAGCGGTATGGTCCGGCGTGATCGTGGCCGAAGCGGGCCGGACAGTCCAGCTTGAGACCCGTCGACAACGCTTCACCGCGGCTGACGGGCTTCCCATCTGGCGCATCGGGATCAGCGGCGGGCTGGTCGGCATTTTGTGCTGCGTCGGCCCCACCGTTCTGGCGTTGCTCGGAATCGTCAGTGCCGGAACGGCTTTCGTATGGGCCAATGACCTCTACGACAATTACGCGTGGTGGTTCCGGATCGCTGGCCTCGCCGTGTGGGGCGGCCTCGTGTGGACATCACTGCGCCGCCGCAATCAGTGCAGCCTGGCCGGCGTGCGTCAACGTCGCTGGCGATTGGTGGGCGCGCTCGCGATTGCTGTGGGCACCTACGTCGCCTTGTACGCCCTGACCACCTGGCTCGGCGGATTCGCGTGACTGCCACCACGATGCAACGGGGACGGAGGCGGTGATGGGGTCCGATGCCGACGGCGAGGTACTGGCCTACAACTATGCGCATTTCAGTCTCGACAACCGCACGATGGATCGGTTGGGCGGAGCCGACGTGGGCGAGGCGGCCCCCGATTTCACCGCCACCCGCCTTGACGGCACTGAGGTCGCGCTCTCGGACTATCGGGGCAAGCCGGTGGTTCTGGAGACCGGAAGCCTGACCTGTCCCATGTATGCCGGGCGGATCGACGCAATGAATGCCCTGGTGTCTCGTTTTCCCGACATTGCGTTCCTGGTCCTCTACGTCCGCGAGGCTCACCCGGGTGAGCGGATAGGCCCGCATCGCACTCGCGCGGACAAGATCGCGAACGCTCTGCGGACGGTCAACGAGGATGGCGAGGCGCGGACGATCCTCGTCGACGATGAGGTCGGCACGGCCCACCAGCGCTACGGCGCCATGCCCAACACCGTGCACGTGATCGACGCTGAGGGCGTCGTGGTGTTTCGGGCGATGTGGAATGACCCGGACGCGGTCGAGACGGTCCTGCGGCGGATGCAGGCCGGCCAGGACCCCGGCCCGGTTGCCACCCGATTCCAACCGGCCGGCGCGGGAGTCCTGTTCCGGGTGCTCCACCGGGCCGGCCGCCGGGCGCTGTGGGATTTCGCCACCTCGTTGGGGCGGCTGGTGTGGTTACATCGGCCCCGGCGGGGGTCGCGCCAACCATGACGACCATCGCCTTCCAGCCCGATCGCGACCTGTATCCCTTCACGTCGCGATGGTTCGACACTTCGCAGGGTCGACTGCACTACATCGACGAAGGGAGCGGTCCGCCGATCCTGTTCTGCCACGGCAATCCGACGTGGAGCTTCCTGTACCGCAATGTCATTGTCGGACTGCGTGACCGGTTCCGCTGCATCGCTCCGGACTACCTCGGCTTCGGGCTCTCGGACCGTCCGACCGGATACGGCTACACCGTCGAGGAACACGCCCGGGTCGTCGGCGAACTGGTGGACTCCCTCGGGCTCGACGGATACGTGTCGATGGGCCAGGACTGGGGCGGCCCGGTCACGATGGCGATCGACACCGCCCGGGCCGACCGGGTGCGTGGAATCGTTTTGGGCAACACATGGTTCTGGCCAGCCGACACCTTGAAGATGACAGCGTTCAGCGCGGTGATGTCCAGTCGCCCGCTGCAGAGCGCGATCCTCAAGAGGAATTTCTTCGTCGAGCGGCTGCTTCCGATCGGCACGACACGGACCCTGACCGCTCTGGAAATGGAGCACTATCGCGCTGTGCAGCCCTCGCCCGAAGCTCGCCGCGGTGTTGCGGAGTTGCCGAGGCAGATTTTGGCTGCCCGCCCGCTGCTGCAGCGCCTCGCGCAGCAGGTGCCCGCGATTCTGGGAGCTAAGCCAGCCTTGTTCGTCTGGGGCATGAAGGATTTCGCGTTCAGTCCCGCGGCGACTCTTCCCCGGATGCGCGCGGTCTTTGACGACCGCGTCGTGGTCGAGCTGCCCGATGCCAATCACTTCATGCAGGAAGACGCACCCGAGCGGATCGCCGCTGCGATCATCGCCCGCTTCGGCTGAGGCCATGCAGCCACCCGATCGCACGTGGAGTCGTCCGCGTGAAGCCGTTGCGATGTTCGTGCGAGGTGCCACGGTGCGAACCGCCGGCCCGACCGCGCTGCTGGTCGGAACTGTCTTGTCACTGGTCAATCAGGGCGCTCTCATCGCCGCCGGGCACAGTGACGGTGGAACCTGGGTCCGGGTCGCAGTGAATTTCCTGGTGCCGTTCTGCGTCGCCAGCGTCGGATTCCTGTCCGCCCGCCGAGCCGAGCCCGGCAACGAAAGCCCCACCGGAAGTCTCTGATACGGATACGCGAGATGACGGCATCGACGCGTTCGACGCCGTGCAGCAGGAGGGCATTCTGCACTAGATCAGGCGCCGGCACCTATCTCTTATGTTTCGACCCCGTCGTCACAGCAGACGTCGACACCATTCCAGAACGCAATCCGGCCTTTGATTCGTCGGGCAAGTGGGGATGGGTGGCGGTAGGTGAATGCCGCGCTGAGCAGGGTGAGGTCACCGGTGCTGACGTCGTAGTAGCTCGCGACACCCTTCCAGAAGCACAGGCTCTTCGCCGTGTTCGCTACCAGCACGCCGGGGATGACGTCGTCTTCGGGGAAGTACACATATCCTTCGACGACCACCGGGTCGTGCGTGGTCGCGATCAGGGTGTCTGCGACGCGGGCGGTCGCTGTGGTCACGGCGTTCTCCTCTCCACTTGCTGCAGTTGGGGTGGAGTGGGGTTGCGGCGAAGGGTTCCGCAACCCCACTCCTTGGGCAACGCTGAGTCAGTTACGGGTCCGGAGAGTTCCGTCCCGCTCATCGAGGAAACCCGGTGGCGGGGCCGCAACCTTCCCGCGAATGCTGCTTGATCAGTCGCCGGAGAAGGGCGCCGGAGTAGATCGGGGCATCGCACCGATGTCGGAGTGTTTCGGGTCGGCTGTCCCGGCAGGCCACCGGCAGGTCGCGGCGTGGCTCGACGCTGCGGAGTGGGTCGGCGGCCGGGGAAGCCTGCGGGGTGGCGACGATGTTCCTGTAGCGGATGACTTGCCGGAACTGTTGAAGAAGGACCGCCGATGCAACGACAGACACGCTATCGATGTTCGGCGCGCTTCTACGACGTGATCTCCGCGGAGTGGCCCGTCTACCGCGGCGGCCGGATCGCCGCGATCAACCTGATGGCACTGCGCCCCGGTCACCGTGTCCTCGACATCGGCTGCGGCACCGGTTTGAACTTCTCCCAGCTTCAACAACGGATCGGTCCGGGCGGATCAATCACCGGGGTTGATGCCAGCCCACAGATGCTTGCCCAGGCACAGCGGCGAGTGGATTCAGCGGGATGGCACAACGTGCAGCTCATCCTCGCCGACGCCACCGCGCTGGACCTCGCCGCGCTGAAGGCCGCCGCGCTGCCCCCGGGGGCAGGCTTCGATTCCGTCATCAGTACCTATGCTCTGTCCCTGATGCCGGATTGGTCTGAGGCGATATCCCTGATGATCGCGGCCTGCCGGCCCGCAGGCCGTGTTGCGGTGGTGGACATGCAGAACCCCGTCGGCGGGGCCGCCGTGTGGACACCGGTGGCGAAGCTAGCCTGCCTACTCGGCGGATCGGACATCGACGCCCACCCCTGGACCGCGATCGAGTCCTCGCTGACCGACGTCGATGCCGTGTCCCTTCGAGGCGGCCATATCCAAGTCCGGGTGGGCTCGGTCCCGGAGCCGGGCAGGATTCCCAGTTTGCGTAGCAGGTAGCTGCAGCCCGGTGACCCGGATCCGAACGTTCGAGACAAGTGTCAGCCGCCTGACCATTACCGGGTTCTCCGATCCGTTCGGCTACTACCGTCCCTGCAATGTCGACTCGATTGACCGTTGGTGAGATCGTCCCGGAACGTCTCATTGACGTGATCACCGGCCCCCCTGTCGCGATACCCGCGCTGGGGGGCCGCACACACCTACAGTTCAGACGGTTCGCCGGCTGCCCGATCTGCCATCTGCACCTCCGCAACTTCACCAACCGGCACGACGAGTTGGTTGCCGCCGGTATCACCGAAGTGGCGTTCTTCCACTCGCCGAAAAGCGAGCTTCAGGGCTATCAGTCGCTCTTGCCCTTCGCCGTAGTGGCCGACCCCGAAAGGGTCTACTACCGCGAATTCGGGGTGGAGGTCAGCCCGCGGTCGGTCGCCCACCCCCGTGCGATGTGGAGTGCGATGCGCGGGTACGCGAAGGCGGCCGCGAACCGGCGTGATCCGGCAAACATCGGTGTCGGTCTGGGTGATGGGTCAACACATTTGGGACTTCCGGCGGACTTTCTGATCGAGCCCGACGGAACTCTGGCCGCCGTCAAGTACGGGCGCCATGCTGACGACCAGTGGTCGGTCGACGAACTTCTCGAAATCGAGAATTCCCTGCCCCGACGGCCGTGACGCGAGGGGGCCGGGACTCGATCACTCGCGCTCCTGAGACGCTTCGCCGCAAATCACGATCGATTTTTCGACCACCACCGCCGTGGACCGCTTTCATGGCCGGCCGCGGCCAAGACCTGGCGCACCGACGGATTCACCATGGCCTGGTCACCGATGAACACCGTTGGGACGGTTTCATTTCCGTCCGCAACAGAGCGAACTCTGGCAGCTGCCTGCGGATCCTCCCAAATGTTGACCTCCCGGAACCGTAGGCCGCTGCGGCGCAGCGGCGACAGAAGGAGCAGGCAAAAAGGGCAGCCCGGCCGCCAGTACACCTCGACCAAGGGCCGTGCTTCTTGTTCTTCGATCATCGTGCGGTGTCTCCTTCGTCTCCGTCGGCCTAACGCATCTAGGCACTCGTCAGATCAGAGAATCTCAGTCAGCACCGCGCGTCGCGGTCTTTGTCAGTTGGCTGACTATGGCGGTGCCGAGATGGGTTCGCGCTCGACACGGCGGTTTGAATCGGTCCACCAGCCGGCGTGGAGTTGGCGTTCCACAGTTTCAACGCGGCAAGGACTTTGTTACCTAGAGCAGTAGGGGTCATGGGCCGGTTGCGTTGGGCTCGGGTGAGCAGTGGCCCGCCGAGATCGGCTGCGAGCCGGTTGATTTGGTGTTGCAGGACGCCTTGGTGAATCTTCAAGGCATCGGCGGCTTTGGTGACGGTGGGGTATCGGCTCGCGGCGGCGAAACGGCTGAGGCGTTCGGCTCCTCCGACGCCAACCAGGGCCGGACGCAACAACGCCGGCGCACTATCAGCTGCCCTGACCGCGGTAAGGGTGGCTGTGTGGCTGGGGCCGCCGCGGCTGCGCAGCGGAATCTGGTGGCGGTGTGCCCAGCGGGCCATGTTCGCCGTGCTCATGGCTTTTTCGGCGGCGAGTTCGGGCAGCGTTCGCCGGTGGGCAACGTATTCGGTGTAGAGCCAGTCGCGTTCGACGTCGTCACGCCGCCGCGGACCGTGCGCTGGTCGCAGGGGGATCGCGCTGCGCCGCATAAACTGTGCAACGACATGGCGTCCTACGCCATAGCGCTCGCCGATGGCGCGCAACGACATTCCCTGGCCGATATAGAGATCCTCGAGTTGTTGTGCCGACACCTGTCCGGCCAGTTCAGAAACTCCGAATGCTGGTTTTGATGTTGGACCGCGGCGGTGTGAGGGTGCGGGGTTCTGAGTCAGGGCGTGGCGGAGGGCCTCGGGTGTTGTGCCGAGTGTGTGGGCGACGTCGCTGAGTGGAATCTGTCGGCGGATCAGGCGGTGCAGTTTTGTGATGGGGATTCGTTCAGGATCGGGACCGGGAAGGGTGAGGCCGTCGACGAGTTCACGCGGTGGGGACCAGGTAAGGGGCTCGTCAATGTTGTTCTGTCGCAAAAAGTGTTGGCTGTGCTCGCGCAGCGCGGCGAGCAGTCCTGGGGTGAGGATGGTGGCGAAGGTGGCGAGTGCTGAACGGAAGTCGTTGCTGTCGGCGAACCAGGGAGCCAGTCGGGCCGGATTGCCGCTGATCGCGGTGTAGAGATAGCAGCGGACGACATGCAGGCGCTTGCCCCCACCCGGTCGGATGTCGAGTTGTCCGCATATGGCGTCCCAGGTGTCTTCGGGCAGCAGCGCGCGGAAATCGATTCCACGTCGTTGTTGGTAGTCGATCGGTATGTGTTGGGTGCGCAGGTAGTCCGCGAGCCGGATCAGCGTGAGGCGGACGGCAGGCCAGCGGGGGTCCTGGGCAAGTTTCTTCAGCTGGTGGGCGATGGTTCGACCCGTAATTGTTCGCGACCCCAGTGCCGCGCAGGCTTCGCTATAGGTGATGCGGCTGTTCACCACCAGGAGAACGGCGGGCAAGGCGTCGGCCCATCGCAGGGAATCCAGGTCAGAGGTGGTCAGGCGTACCGCCCAGTCACTCCACAGCGTGCACGGGAGTTTCCGCGCGATGTCGAGGCTGTCGGCGTGACTCAGTGTGGGGATTCCCGGGTTAGTGTCACCGATGCGATAGCGCAGCTGCTCGGTGGGCGACAGCAGTGGGGCGCGGCTTGTCAGTCGTACTGACGCAAGGGCGGCGGTGGTGTCATGGGCCCATCCAGCGCTAGCCCAGTCAAGGGATTTGCCGTTACTGCGGCGCCGGGGTTCGAGCCTGGAGAGGGCCCGCCCGGCGGCGGCGAGATTGTCGCGGCTGAGGATGCTGAGGGCTGCGGAGACGGCGGTGGCGGCACTGGTGGCCGAGAGCCGGGCTCGGAATCCGGCAGTGGCGCCGCGGCCGGCCGCGCGTTCACGGTTGTCGCGGAGTTGCTGTCGGTGCGCAGCGAAAAGGTCCGGCGATATGAGTTGTTTGAGCACAGGGGCCATCGATGGGAGCAGGAGTCTGCCGCCGATCGCCCGGATGTCGCGCAGGCACTCTAGTGCGGTGACGGGTTCCCTACGGTAGATACCGAATGCTGCGTGGTTGTCGTCGATCACAGCGTGAAGTGCGCGCTGGGCTTCCAGCACTTGATGGCTCGGGTCGGGGAACCGTGTGGTCGGAGTCGCGCTGAGATCGGCCGAACAGCGTTGTGGGCTGCGGCCGGTGGCACCAGGTTTGGGACGTGCGCACAGGCTGGGTCCGGGGATCAGATCGATCGGGAAAAAGCTTTCCCGTTGCCCCCCGCCGCATGTCGGGCAGGTGTCGACCAGGAGGCACCGATGTATCTCGCACAGGAATTGCCATCCTAGTCGCCACTGCAGGAGCCAGCGGCCGCCGGATTCAGCCAGACAGTGCGGGCAGTAGCGGGATCGGCGGGTCTGTGACCATGGTGAGGGTCGTGCCGCCTGAGTGGTGATGTTCTGTCGCGGGCTGGCGTAGTGGGCGATGGTCATCTGGTGGAGACGTTCGATGGGTTGGCCGGTGACTGCGCTGATGTGGTCGGCGCTTTCGGCTGGCAAGTTGGCGAGCCAGGAGTTCTCGACGCTGACCAGGCCGGGTGAGGCGAGCCCCACCGAGGTCAGGGTGTCGCCGTGTGCTGATCGCAGGCGGTGACTGATCGCTTCCAGCCAGGAGTCCAGTGCCTCCCCGGGCAGCGGTTCGACATGGATCGGCAGTGTGCGCGCGTCGGTCATGAGGTCTTCTTCGACGGCGCAGGTCTGGGTCCTTGGCGGCGTTCGGGTCGCGCCGTTGCGGATCGTTGGGTGGTGCGTTTTGTCGGTGCAAGGGCCGTGGTCAAAGTTCGGCTGCTGAAGGCGGCCTCCATTTCGATTCGCCGGCTGTCGGCCCCGGCGTCGGTCTTGACCTCGTCGAGGAGGTCCTTGCTGAGGTATTCGGTGCCTGAGCGGATCGCCCGCCAGCATCCGCGATTGATCAAGGTCATCAGTGAGCCAATGTGTCCGGTGCTGCGGGCAAAGAGGTAGTCGGACAGGTCGTGGGCGAGCATTCCGGGTTTCTTGTTGACGAGCACGACTCTCTGCTCGACGGTGAGCAGGAGCTGGTGCCAGTGCATGCGTTGCCGGTCGGTTCGGATGTCAAAGGGCGCCATGCGCAGTTTGGTTGTGCGGCGCGCTGTTTGGGCGATTGCCCTGTCGATGGTGGCTTGTCCGTCGAAGAAGAGCCCTCGCTTGTCGAGGTCGACTCCGACGTAGATGAGTGTGACGGGGAATTCGTTGGCGATGTATTTGAAGTGGTTGCTGATTTCGACGCCGGCGGTGTTGCGCCAGCGCAGGAAGTGCAGGTCGTCGATGATGAGAACCTTCGTTTCGCAACTGAGTACGCAGTCCAGGGCGCGATAGGCGTAGTCGGCGGCGCTGCCTTTTGACTTGCCGGGGTGGGCGTAGAAGCCGAGCAGTGCTTTGTTGAAGGCGACCATCCCGGTGTTGCCGGCCAGCCCGACCCGGCATACGGGCCAGCGTTCATGGCCGCTGAGGGTGCATGCCCCGTTCTCGGCGATCTCGCGCAGGTGGAACTTTTTGGCGTAATCCAGGACGGCGGTGGTCTTGCCCAGTCCCGGATAGGCGTCGATAGCTACTGCCCCTTTGGGCTTATCGCCGTCTTGATCATTGCTGGCGACGATGTCATCGAGGTCGTCGTGAATCTCGGCCAGCTGGGGGGTCTTGAACGGGCCGAGATTGGCGTGCCACTTGCGTCGCTGGGCGTCGTATTCGGCGCGCGCGGCCTCGCTAAGTTTGGAGAGCGCTCGTGCGGTGAGCAGTTCGGGCTGGATTCTGGCTTCAGCGTTGACGAAGTCGCGGAATCCCTCTTTGCGCGACAAGGTCAGGTTGTCCAGGTGCGCTTGTGGTTGCGGGGCTGCCGCTTTCATCCTCATTATGCGTCCTGGAACGCGCCGACGTAGAAGTCGTCATCGCCATCGTCATCGTCGTCATCGCCGATTTGCGGTTCGGTGTTGTGGTAGGGGTCATCGCGGTCGGCGATGTCGTCCCGGGCAGTCTGTGGGGCTTCGGTGGCCGGTGGATCCTGGGGGGGTTCTGGTTCGAGGAAGGACTCCTCGCGGGCCAGACGTAGCGCCATGCGCCGTTCGGCCAGGGTGGTGCCCAGTCCGAGGTTCCAACGCTGAAGCAGGTCTTCGATGGCGAGGCGGTCGTCGGGATACCGGTACTTCTCAGCTGCCTTTTTCCTGGCGAAGCGCAATGCGTCTTCGCTCAGCGCCATGTGCAGCGCGGGGGCGTGCTCCCAAATGAGGGTGTGCCATTGGCGGGTGTGGGGATCGCGGAAGTAGGCCCGGGTGATGTCGTCGGGGTCGTAATGGATGGGCCAGCG
>Ga0180429_10000800_pt1 | contig 27381 bp, 9 predicted proteins | sample SS_ome_FD_132428 | JGI IMG/M metagenome (GOLD analysis project Ga0180429, IMG submission 132428) | Hypersaline lake sediment archaeal communities from the Salton Sea, California, USA - SS_1_S_1 metaG | ecosystem: Environmental > Aquatic > Non-marine Saline and Alkaline > Hypersaline > Sediment ...
CTAGATCGAGGTTTCAGCATCTGGCAAGTGCTGGGGATCCTCGGCGGATTGTGTCTGACCACCGGTGCCGTCGCTTGGATGATGTACGTCGCCGGACTGGAATTGTTGGGATGGGCCGCGTTAGGTATACTGGTCGTGCTCATGGTAAATTGGCAACTAGTCGGTCACGTCGAGTGGAGACTTACCAAGCAGTTCGTGCAACAGACCACGGTCCGGTTGGTTCAGCGGTTGTCGTGGACGGAGAGTTCGATCCGCCTGCGTACCGTCGCTCCACCAATCACACCGGGCCAATCCGCGGATCGAGAAACTGCCGCCGCCCCTTCTCCGAGCGGTGTCGATACCCGAACGAAAGAACCAAAGGTCGCTGCGTAGCTCGAAAATTGCGGCACGCTCAGCTCAACTGCTATTGGCCAGAATCGCCGGCCTGGGTATCCTTCTGCGGCTTCGTCGCCCGTGACGGCGATATCCCCTGTTTACCCAATCCCCCCAGTCTTCGCCCGGTCGGCTGTGGGTAAGTCCGTTTTGCCCAAATGGTCGATCGGAATTCACTCAGGGACGTACCCCATGAAAGTCGCCGTTTTCCTACCCAACTGGCTCGGCGACGTGGTAATGGCCACGCCGACGCTGAGGGCGTTGCGGCGCCACTTCGGGCAGCAGGCGACGATGATCGGTATCATGCGGCCGTATTTGGCCGCCCTGCTGGCCGGCACCGACTGGCTCGACCAATTGTGGTACTTTCACCCCAAGTCGAAGGACGCCCGGCTGCACGGCCCGGCGGTTGCCAGACGGATGCGTGTCGAGCGGTTCGACATGGCCGTGCTGTTGCCCAATTCGCTGCGGACGGCTCTGGTGGCCTGGTGGGGTGGGGCCAAGGAACGAATCGGGTATGTGCGGTACGGTCGCGGTCCCCTTTTGACCGGGAAGATCTACCCCCGTCGCGTCCGGCGTCAGATCGCCGCGGAGCCGATGGTCGACAGCTACCTGGCAATCGCCAGTCTGCTCGGATGCACGCAACAGTCGCAACGTCTCGAACTGGCCACCGTTGCCGCCGACGAAGAATCGGCGGACACCGTATTCAAAAGTCTGGCAATTCGCGACGATGGGCGGCTGATAACGCTCAACTGCAGCGGTGCTTACGGAGGATCGAAGCTGTGGCCGGTCGAGAATTTCGGCCGGCTTGCCCGGCGTATCACGGAGCGCCTCGATCACGACGTGCTGGTGATGTGTGGGCCAAAGGAACGGGAGATCGCCGGCGAGGTGGTTCGCATCAGCGGCAGCCGGCGAGTATTCTCGATGGCCGACCAACCGCTCGACCTGGGAACGGCAAAGGCGTGCATCCGCCGTGCCAAGCTGATGGTTTCGACCGACAGCGGTCCGCGGCACGTGGCCGCCGCACTCGATAGACCGGTGATTACGCTCTTTGGGCCGATGCTGCCCATCTGGAGCGAGAACCCCACGCAACGCGCCGTGAACCTCGTGCTGGATCTCGACTGCATCGGATGCCACCGCCGGACCTGTCCGCGGGGTCATCACCGCTGCATGCGGGAACTGACCGTCCACAGGGTATTCGGTGAAGTGACGAGACTACTCGATGAGGAGGAGGCGTCGAAAGCAGCGTGAACCGAGAGAGCCCCATGGTTGGAAACCCGATATCGTCGATCGAGTTTGACCCGGCGGACACCGGCCTGGATCCCGCCGGCGACGGGAAGATGTGGATTGATCGGCAAGTCCACTCCCGATTGCAGCAGGCGGGGATGTCCGCTTTTGAAGACGTAATGGGTACTTCCGACGGCCGCTGCCTGCGCGCACTGAAAGACCGCGAGAACTGGCATTTGCAGTTGCACGACGACCATCGGCAACCGCGGGGCGTGTATCTCAAGAAACACCACGTTCGCACGTTGCGCAGCGTGCTCTGGGCCAAGTTCGGAGGCGGGCCCGCACAAAGCGCCGGCCGAATCGAAGCGGAAAACGTCGGACGCATGAGTGCCGACGGAATCGCCGTGATGAGGCTCCTGGCCTACGGCGAGAAGCTGCACGCCGACGGACTGCTGGAATCGTTCGTACTCACCGAGGAACTCCAGGGCTACATAGAACTACACTACTTTCTCCGCCGCCGCTTCACCCGATGCGCCACAAATAGCACGCGCAAGACAAAACGCGAGTTGGGCCGCTTGATTCGCCTGGTGGCCGAGACCGCGCGGCGATTGCACGCCGCCGGCTACAACCACCGCGACCTTTACTGCTGCCACTTTTTCGTCAAGGAGGTGGCCGTTGGGGAATTCGACGTCAAACTGATCGATCTTCAGCGCGTGCAACACCGCCGCCGTTTTCGTCGCCGGTGGCTGGTGAAAGACCTGGCCCAACTGGCCTGGTCGATACCCCGCGAGTGCATCCGATGCACGGATCGAATGGCCTTCATGCGGCACTACCTGGGCGTGCGGAAGCTTCGCGCGGCCGACAAGCGATTGATTCGCGAGGTGATGGCCAAACAGCAGGTATTGGCGCGAAGATTGGGGGTCGAAGAATGAGAATCGGCCTCGCACTGAGACAGTTTGACCCCCGCCGCGGCGGTGCCGAGCAGTGGACCACGCAGTTGGCCACGCAACTGCTTGCCCGGGGACACGAGGTCCACGTCGTGGCCGAGCGTTTCGGCGAGCAGACTCGGGAGATGTCCATCGCTGCCCATCGCCTCCACGGTTTTCGCTCGCGAACCGATTTTGCCGCGGCTGCCCAGGCCAGACTGCTTTCGCTTTCGCTCGACGTGATCCACGACATGGGATCCGGCTGGTGTTGCGACGTATTCCAGCCGCATGCAGGTTCGCTGGCCGCACTGCAACGGCGGAAACTGAAGACGGTCGCCCCCTGGCTGCGGCCGTTGAAATCTCGTTTCGATCGGCTCTTGTTGCGTCATCGCGAGTTTCGGGCACTGCTCGAGCGGCAGTACCTCGACGACGGGCGTTTCTTGGTTGCGCTGTCGCAGAAAGTGGCCGTCGATTTCCAGCGGTTCCACGGCGTTCACCCGCGGCGTATCCGGCTGATCTACAACGGCGTCGACACCGAGCGATTCTGCCCACGGCTTCGCAACAGCTATCGGCGTCGGATTCGGCGACGGTTGGGTGTGGCCGACGACGCCCTGTTGATCTTGATCGTTACGCACAACTTCCGGCTCAAGGGAGTGCCGATGTTGCTGCGCGCCGTCAAAAGCTTGAAGAAGCGAAAGATGCCCGTCCACCTGGCCGTGGTCGGCGGGAAACGGCTGGGTGGTTGGATCGGTTCGGCGCGGCGTTTGGGCATCGAACGCGTGGTGAGCTTTGTCGGCTCGGTCGACGATACCGTACCCTACTACGCGGCCGCCGACCTGTACGTGCATCCCACTTTCTACGACGCCTGCAGTCTGGTTGTGCTGGAGGCCCTGTCCAGCGGTCTGCCAGTGGTCACCAGCGCACAAAACGGGGCCGGGGAACTGATGACCGAGGGAATCGAAGGATACGTGATCCCGGATCCGGCCGATCTGGGCGAACTGCTCGGACGCATTGAACTGCTGTTCGACGCCGACCTTCGACGCCGAATGGGCGAAGCCGCCCGGCGGCTGGCCCTGAAGCACACGCTATCGCGTAACGTCGACCAGGTGCTGGAAGTCTATGAAGAGGCCTTCCAGGACCAGGCATCTCGGGCAGTCGGGTCTATCCGACCGGCCTCGGCGTACTCTGGCGACAGCACCGGCGGAAGACGCAATCTGCGGCTTGCCCGATCTGCCTGAGACGTCTCTCCGGCTCGTCTCTTTCTCGCTCGCCGCCGAGTGCATGCCGTGCCAGCGGACTTGTAGGAGGCGACTCCAGTCGCCTCCTACAATGCATTCTGACTCGAACGCGGGTCTCCCAATGGGATGCCAGCCGGCATTTTTCACCAGAAAAACACCGCAGTGGTCTACGGTGGGGGAGCCGTAAAATATCCCCCAATCCTTCGCGGTAAGCTCAACTTCCCCTGGCTGCTTGACCGATAAGGTCGACATGCTGGCGTTCAGCCACGCATATCACCCATATTCTCCTCGCGTCACGTGACCCCGGAAGCTGGCTGGGCGAGATGGCCCAATCTCCTCTGTTGGGTCCGGGAGTTCCTGCCGTGAAAATTGGCTTGGCGATCGACCGTTTCGACCCGCACCGCGGTGGTGCCGAACAGGTGATCTATCAACACGCCCAGGGTCTGTTGGCCCGTGGTCACGAGGTCCACGTGGTGGCGGAGGTGATTTCTCCGGCCGGCGCGCAGTTGCCGATCGTGCCGCATCCGATCGGGATCCATCGTTGCCGAATGGGCCGGGCGGAAGCGGTGGGCAGGGCACTGCGCTCGATCGACTTGGACTTGACTCACGACTATGGCGTAGGCTGGCACGGCGACGTCTTGCAGTCGGAAGACGGTTCGCGAATTGCCCAGTGGAGGCAGAAGCTGAAGACGTTGCCGCTCTGGGTTCGGCCGCTGAAACGCGGCATGATCGAGGTGATGCCCCGCTATCGGGAGTTCCGCAAGCTGATGGCCCGACAGTTTGGCGACCCGAAGCGCATTGTGTTGGCCGTCTCGAAGATGTGCGCGGCAGACTATCGGCGTTACAATCGCGTGCCGTCGCGGCAGATACGGTTGGTGTACCACGGCACCGACAACCGGCGGTTCGCGCCCGAGCACAGGCAACGTTACCGCGCGCCGGTCCGTTCGCAGTGGAAGGTCCGAGAGGACGAAGTCCTGTTCCTGTTCGTCGGCCACGACTATTACCGCAAGGGATTGGCGACGGCCATCCGCGCCCTCGGCCAGATGATCGCCGAGGGACTTCCTGCCCGCTTGATGGTAATTGGCGGCAAACTCCGCCGGCGATTCGTCCGACTGGCGCAACGGATGGACGCCGTCGAAGCGTTGACCTTCGTGGGGACGATCACCGATCCGGTCCCGTTCTACGCGGCCGCCGACGTGCACGTGCTTCCCACCTTCTACGATCCGTGCAGCCTGAGCGTCTCCGAAGCGGCGGCCAGCGGGCTGCCGAACATCACCACCCGGTTCAACGGGGCAGGCGAGATGTTGACGGAAGGGGTCGACGGATACGTTCTTGGCGATGCGGACGACGACCATGCGTTGGCCGATCGGATGCGAAGGTTGATGGACCGCGGGCTGCGAAAGCGGATGGGCGCCGCCGCCCGGCAGTTGGCCCTGAAATACTCGCTCGATCGCAACTGCGAGCGGATTATCGAGATCTATCAGGAAATCTCCGGCCGCCGGCGTCTTGCGGCCTGATCATTTCGTCTTGTCTTCTCGCACCAGCACCAGGATGTAGTCGCAGTCGGGCGGCAGGTCGGGTTCGGCCAGGACCCGATACTCGGGCCGCGGTTCCCGTTGCTGGTCGCTGGCCCAGTCCATCCACCCCTTGGCATGAGGTCCTTGGCGCGAGACAACGACGATTTCCGGACGCTCGTCGGCGCCGGTCGATCCTGGCAGCCCATGGAATTGAACGGCCTGAGCGTAGTGCAGTGTCAGCGCCATGTGCTCGAGGTTACCGGCGAGCCCTTGACGGCCGCCGAAATGCCGTTTGATCCATCTCCCCAGGGCGGCTTGCTGATGCATCTTAGGTGCGGCGGTCGCGTTCATGTCGAAGGTGCCCAGCAGTGCGACGGCTATCAACAACGCGGCAACCAGCGCGCCGCGCCGGTTGGGGGTCCGAGCAAGAAGGCCCCGCGTGAATTGGGCCAGCAACGCGGCAGTCCAGATCGTGCCCAACGCCATCCACGGAAAGGAAACCAGCACCATCGGCAAGAAATAGCGGATATCGATTTCGGCACGCGTGTAACGGATATAGATGGCCGTCAACAGCAACAGACTCATCAACAGCAATGCCTGGTGTTCGCCTCGAAAGTAAACTCTCCACCACATTGCCACGCCGATTAGCGCCACCAACCCCCAGGCGTAAGTGTAAGTCTTCACCAGGCGGATACCCATTTTGCGAATCAAGGGTATTCCGGACGGCCGGCCGGACGCGGCACGGCGGGCCTGCGCGTCGGCGTCCGCGTCCTCGTCTCCCTCCGCAACCTGCTCTGGGGCCGGTTCTCCGAAAGATGCCAGCCAGCGGCAAACGGATCTCACTTCGCTGGCGCGAATCATCTCCCAGTGAGGGCACTCACGCAGCCAGGTCAGGTTTACCAGCGAGATGGAAACCGGGATCACCGCCAAGCAGATCAAGGTGCCCGCGATCAGCCGAACGCGTCCGCCGCTGACGGCCCTCCAGCGAAGCGCCGGCCAAAGCATCAAGGGGACCAGCAACACCCAGCCTTCGGTTCGGGTGTGTACGGTCAGCGTCAATGCCGCGCCCGCCGCAAGAAACAGCCGGCAGCGATTCTCGGTGACCGCCCGCCACATCAGGTATATCGAGAGATTGAACAGGAACCAGAACGTGGCGTCGCGAATGATCAGCGGAGAAAACGCCACCAGCTTCGGATGGAAAGTATACAGCAGGCACGCCACCGTAGCCGTCTGGTCGTCGAACTGTCGCCGCACCCAGCCGAACAGTGGCAGCACCGCCAGCGTAGCCATCGCCACGCTCCACCACTCGCCGGTCAGGGCAACGTCCAGGCCCGTTTTTCGCAGCCACATCAAGATGACCGGATAGGTGTTCAACCCCAGTCGACGAAAGGTGTACTCGAACTCGCCGACCTCCAAGGCCCTGGTTCGCTGTAGGTAAGAGATGGTGTCGGTCCAGAAGATATTCCAGTGCCATGCGGCCCAAAGGCGTGGGAGCAAGCAGATCAACAGCAGCAGCGCCGGCAACAACCATCGGCGTGGCGGAACCGGCACCGTATTGCTTGCCAGCCGATTGGGATAACCATCAGCCGGACTTTCGCAGAATATGCTCCAAAAGCCCATCGTACGCATTTATTCACAGCCTCCAAGCGAGACGGCAATTCCAGTTGCGTCTCTGTTATGACAGGAAATGATACCAGAATCGCCTGTTTTTTCACCTCGCTCTTGCGTGTCAGCAGACACCCCCCGATGACCGCCGCCATCACTTCGCCCGACGGATTGCCCAATAATGCCCTATCCTATAGAATCCCCCAATGTTGGGCGTACACGAGCAATCACCTTTTCCCTCGGGAGGCAGCAGACATGTTCAGGGCCATAGGTCGGTATTTTCGGGCGATAGGGTATCTGTTGGTCGGCAAGGTCGATGCCGCGCGAATGGCGATCAGCACCAGCCCGCACGTGGTCAGGGCAACCTTCGACAACGTTATGGGCGAAAAGAAGAAGCGGATTCGCCAGTACAAAGACGCCGTGGGGGCGATGATTGCCCAGGAAGAGAAGAAGACCGACGAACTGAAACTCCAGTCGGAGGAGGTGGCCAAGCTCGAGAAGCTCAAGGAAGGGGCGGCCGCAATGGCCCGAAAGGTCGTCGAGCGCCACAACGGCGACATCGAAGCCGTCAAGAACGACCCCGAGTACGCCAAGTGCCAGGCCGCCTTCAAGGACTTCAGTTCCACGCTCGCCGAAAAGGAAGCTCGCTGCGCGGAACTGGAGGGAGACATCAATACGATCAAAGAGTCGGTCGCCGGTCACAAGACACAACTCCAAGCACTGCTGCGCGAGATCGAGAAGATCAAGCAGGAAAAAGAGGAAACGGTGGCCGACATGATCACCGCCAAGGAGGAACGCGAACTGGCCGACATGATCACCGGCATCAGCGAAGACCGCTCGTCGCAGGAGCTTCAGGAGTTGCGCGATCTGCGAAGCAAGGCCAAGGCCACCGCCCGTGTGTCCCGCGAAGTCGCCGGAATGGATGCCCAACACGCCGAGGAAGAGTTTCTCGATTACGCGTCCTCTGCCACTGCCGACAACGAGTTCGACGCCCTGATCGGCTTGACCAGGGAATCTGAAGGCGGCGAAGAGGAACCCCCGGACAAGACGCGGATCCCGGAGTCGTAACGCATGCATAACCACGAGTTCTTCTCGAATCTCGCAAAGATCTTCAACTCCGATCAGGCTCGCAGCGTGGTGCTCTGCGGAAACGTCTACGATCTGTTCTTCGATGGGCGGCAGTACGTTCCGCTGATACCGTTGCTGTGCGAGAAATCGAAGACCAAAGGGCTCACGCGGATAGTATACGAACTCAACGGGCCGATCCGGATCCTCGACGGCCGCGACAAGATCAAGAACGCCTGGATAGCCTGGAAAGCGGGAGTCGACGTCGACACGCTCATCGTCCGCGACCTGCGCAAGAAGGGCCCTTCCGAGGTCGACCGCCTGGGCGAACAGTTCGACCGCCTGTTGCTCGACGCCGTGGGCAACCCCACCTTGGCCCTCGAAGTGCTGCGGCAGTTGACCGTATGCTCGCGATCGGGGAACCTCGCGGCCGACCTGATGATTTTCGTCGAGGCGGCCGACATGCTGCTGCCGTCCGGCGGCGGCGACGTTGCCTCGCTCAGCGATCGGCAACTGCGGCGGATCAGCATCGTGCAGGACTGGTTCAGCGATCCGGCGTTTCTGGCCGCCGGCGATTCGGTGTGTCTGGTGGCCGAATCGCGCAGCCTGATCCACCCCCGCATTTCCCGGCTGCCACAGGTCCTGCCGGTGGAGATCTCCGCACCGTCGTTCGACGATCGCTTGCACTACGTCGAGTCGCATTGCGAGACGGCCCGCCGCAAGCCCCGGCTGTGGGGTTCGGCCGCCGATCTGGCCAAGATGACCGCCGGGCTGTCGATCCACGCGGTCCGTCAGCTCCTGGCCGGTGCGGCCTACGGCGACGACACGCTCTTGCCGGCCAACGTGGTCGACAAGGTGGAGGAGTACGTTCAGGGGCAACTCGGCGAGGACGTGGTCGAGTTCAAGAAGCCCGCCCACGCGCTGGACGACGTCGTCGGGTTCTCGCGCCTGAAGCGGTTCCTTCGCGAGGAACTGCTGGGGCGGTTGAGGGCGTCGGACGAGAAGGCCATCGGCGGCGCGGCGGTTGCCGGACCGATCGGCAGTGGAAAGACCTTCATCTTCGAGGCCGTTGCCGCCGAACTCGACTTGCCTGTGCTTGTTATCAAAAACGTCCGCAGCCAGTGGTTCGGGCAAACCGACGTGATCTTCGAGCGGCTCCGCCGGCTGCTGGAAGCGCTGGAGAAGATCGTGATCTTCGTCGACGAGGCCGACACGCAATTCGGCGGCGTGGGCGCGGAAACCCATTCCACCGAACGCCGGCTGACCGGGAAGATCCAGGCCATGATGTCGGATCCCCGGCTGCGGGGAAGGGTCGTTTGGCTGCTGATGACCGCGCGAATACACCTGCTGTCGCCCGACATCCGCAGGCCCGGGCGCGTGGGCGATTTGATTATCCCCGTGCTCGATCCGGCCGACGACGACCGCCGTGAGTTCCTCGCCTGGGTCCTGCGGGACGTGTTACCCGACGCGACCGACGACGACGTTGCCCGGCTCGATGAACTGACGCCGGGCTACTCCGCGGCGGCGTTTGCATCGCTGCGCTCACACCTGAGGGCGGCCGAGCCGGACTCGATCGAGCAGGTCGTGGAAATCATCGGCGATCACATCCTGCCCGCAATCGGTGAGACGCGAAGGTATCAAACGCTCCAGGCGCTGATCAATTGCACGCGGCGCTCGCTGCTGCCGGAGCCCGACATCGCGGAGGAAGACCGCCAGGCGTGGCAACTCGAGATAGGCCAGCTAGAAGCAGCCGGTATCCGATAGGGGGAATTAAACGGGACAGGTCCAATTATTCAAGGAAAAGCCCGTCCGGCGGTGAGTGACACGAAAAATTAGACCTGTCCCGTTTATTTGCCCAACCCCTTACAACCAGTACGCCTTGAGCACTTCGTCGACGGCGTCTTGCTTGACCGGTTCGTCGGTCGAGTCGTCGTCGGTGTAGAGTTCCTCGAAGTCGTACAGCCACGTAACGTTCGCACCCGGATCACCCTCGGTTTCGTCGTCTTCCAGTGCGGCGTCGTAGAGCCAGGCCGTGTCGGTGCCGCCGGCCTCGCTCTTGACGTGGACTTCCTCGAAGAACTTCGCCCGATTGAAGAACGTATCGTTGTAGATTGCGTTCTCGACGTCGTTGGCGTAGAACTGGTCGTCGCCGCCGGAGTCGAACAGTCGTGCCGTGTCGTGTCCGCCGGCCGTTGCAAAGGCGTTGACCGAGTTGAAGCCCTTGGCTCGATGGTAGAAGCCGGGCCCCCAGATCATGCCTTCTTCCGGCGTGGCGTGGAACGTGTCGTCGCCGGCCGAGTCGTACAGCTTGGCCTCGTCTCGTCCGCCGGCCGTGGCATAGGCGTTGACGCCGTCGAATCCGATCGCCTGGTTGTAGAACCCGTCGCCCAGCAAGGCACCGTAGGTCGGCGTGGTCCAGAAGACGTCGTCGCCGGCCGAGTCGTACAGTCGAGCCGTGTCGTACTGGCCGTCGGCCAACTGGGCATGGGCTTCCACGCGTCCGAAGTTCAGTGCTTCGTTGTTGAAACCCTCGCCGGACATGCCCGCAAACGCCGGCGTGGCAACCAGCAGATCGGCACCCTCGGAATCGTAGAGCGAAGCCTGGTCGTTGCCGCCTTGCGAGGCATCGCCGCGTACGCTCTCGAAGTTCTTCACGCGATTGAAGAATCCGTCGCCGTACAGTGCGGCCTCAACCGGTGTGGCGTAGTAGGCGTCGTCGCCGGCCGAGTCGAACAGCAAGGCGGTGTCGTCGCCGCCGGCCGGAGCGAAGCCGTGGACCTCGTCGAAGCCCTTGGCCCGATTGAAGAACCCGTCGCCGGACAAGGCCGTCTCTTCCGGCGTGGCGTAGAAGGTGTCGTCGCCGGCCGAGTCGTACATCTTCGTAACGTCGTGCCCGGCCGACGCAAAGGCGTGAACCGCACTGAACGACACCGCCCGGTTCGAGTAGCCGGCGCCGGTCATCAGGCCGTAATTGGGTAAGGTGACAAACTCGTCGTCGCCGGGCGAGTCGTACATCTTGGCCGTATCCGTCCCGCCGCCGCCGGCGTTGGCCACGATCGTCTCGAAGCCGGTGGCCGAACTGGTCCCGGTCGGAGCGATCATCGTGGCGCCGCCCGGCCACGAGGCGAACTCGTCGTTGCCGGCGGAATCGGCGAACGTGGCAGCGTCGTCGCCGCCGAGACCCTCGACGGTGATCGACTCCACGCCGGTCACGTTCGCCGTGTAGCCCTCGCCGGACAGCGTGCCGCCGTCGGTCGACAACTCGGCCGTGTCGTCGCCGTCGGTCCCTCTCAGCACCACGGTATCGTCACCGCCGAGGCCGTCGAAGTTCAACGTAACGGCCGCGGAACCGACGTCCCGCGGCACGCCGTTGATCGTTACGGTCCACTCGTCGGCCGTTGCGCCGGCGGTGAACTCAAAGGTGTCGTCGCCGGCGGTACCCGCCAGGTCGACAACCGCCGGATCGTCGCCTCCCGAACCGTCGTCCTCCTCCGCGCCGCCGTCCGGACCGACCGGCGGATCGAAGTTGCCGACCACCGGGATGCCGTAATCGTCGCCGAATTGGGCGAACAGGTCGGGACCGAACGGCACCGGCGTGAAGGGATGATCCAGCATGTTGACCGTACCGGCTATTCGCCCCGCCGCTCCGGTCGCCGGATCGATGCGGTCGTCGGAGAGCAGGAAGTACCATTCGGCGCTCTCCTCGGGCCCGACACCGCTGCGGTCGGGCACCCAGAGACCGATGTCGTCGATCCCGTCCTGGTCCATGTCGGCGGCAACCGGTCGCTCGCGAACCCCGATGAACCCGAACTCGATTGTAGCGTCCTCTTGGCCAAAGCCGTTGAAGGCCAGGTCGAAGCGGAAGCGGTCGTCGGTCCAGGCGCCCAGGTCGTCGTTGCCGTCGCCGTCGAAGTCGCCGACGATCGGGTAACCCGCGATCGCGCTGGGAATGACCGTATCAACGTTAAAGTTGCCGGTGGTATCCAGATACCAGGTAGACCCGTCGAACAGGCCGACTTCGTCGCCGTTGACCGGGTTGCCGTCGAAGTTGCCCGCAAAAGGCAGCCCGTTGATGCCGGCCGGATCGATGATGCCGGGCGTAGACACTCCCTGGTCGTCCACGCCGGTCACGTTCAGGTCCGCTACGCCGTCGTTGTCGGTATCGATCAGCCAGCGGTACTGACCGTTGATGCGACCGTAGGCGGCCAGCTTGTCGAAGCCGTCGGCCACCGGCGGGTCGTCGGACGGATCCGAGAAGTTGCCGGCAAAGACGTCGTCGCTGGTGTAGCCCATCTTGTAGACGATGTCGCGGTTGGTGTAGTCCTGGTTCTGGTCTTCGTTCTGCGGATCGAAGAGGAAGTTGCCGTTGGTGTCGACGTAGACGCTACCGGCACTCCAGCTTCCGATCTCCGGCCGGCTGTCGACGGTGAAGCGGGCGGTGAAGTCCTCGCCGGGCTCGCCGTCGCCGCTGGGAAAATGCGGAACTTCCTGCGGTTCGTGGGCGTTGCTCTCTCCGTCAAGCGCGTTTCCGGCACGATCCTTGATGCGATCGGAAACGGTGATCGTGAAGCGATCGTCCGGAAGCGGCTCGAAGAAGTTCAATCGAACCGTGCTGCGGCCGATGTCGCCCGCCTCGGTGTGGTCGATGAACTCGATCGACTCGATGGGGATGTTGCCCACGTGGTCGCCGACCACGGTGATATTGCCCGGCTGGGTAGCCAGCGTCGGGTTGGCGGCCGGATAAAGGAATCCCGCCTGCACGGCCCCGCTGACGGCCGCCACGATGGCCGAGGCCACGTTCTCGCCCGAATCGGGGTTGATGTGGAAATAGAGTGGATCGCCGGGCTCGATCGGATCACCCGGGATACCGCTTTCGATCGACGCTGGTGTGTGATTGATCGCGTCGGTGAGGATCGAAATCGCCTCCAGCGGCAATCTGGGGGCGTAACCGGCAGACGTGCCGTTGCCCAGTCCGATCACCTGCACGCCGCCGTCAATCGCAAGCAAGGCGTTGACGGTGTCCTGGATCGATGCGCCGGCGTCGTAAGGCGTGGAGCCTCGGCCGCCGGACTGCGCGTCGGCAGCGGGAACGGTTACCCCGTCGACGCCGACGTACGGGTCAATGCCGTCCGGCTGGTATGCGAAACCATTATCGGTGGCCAGCAGGATCAGTTTCGTGGCCCCGGCCCGGAACCCTACGCCGCCCAAGTTGCCGGACGGGTCGACTACGTCTCCGTCGGCCGTGAACGAGGCGAAGGCGGGTACGTCGCCGCTGTCGCCCGGCGTCGTTTGGGTGGCGACCGATCCGGCCGCGCCGCTGTCGGTCGTGTCGCCGTCGTCGTTGCCGTCAAATCCCGCTCCGGTGGCCGCCTGGTACAGTGCCTCAATGACGGTCTCCGGCTCGTCGCCGCCGTAGCCCGGAGTCTCACGATTCAAAGCGGAATTGATCGCGGTGTCGAAGCCGGCGTGGGCTACCTCCACGATCGGTTGGCTGAGCACGAACGGCCGGCCATCGGAATACTCCGACGCAAAGTTGCCGTACTCCTCGAACCGTCCGACACCGAAGGCGAGACTCGTGCCGGGCAACGCCGCCTGAAGGTTCGCGATCACATTGGGAAACTCCGCGATCAAGATCGGGGCCACGCCGGAGAAGCTCCCCGTGTCGTCGAACAGCAGGAAGACGTCTACCGCCTCGGCTCCACCGCCGCTGCCGCCTTCGCCCCGTGGCGGCTGGTCGATCAGGTCGACGTCCAAGCTATCGACCAGCGGCGTGGGCCCGTCGGTCGACGGCTTCGGATCAAACAGGTCGTAATCCGCGTTGGCCGTAATCGAGACGTTGTCGACCTGTGGCCCGCGCGTGTCGACGAAGATATCCAACGCCGCTGCTTCGCTGAGGTTGCCGGCCAGGTCTTCGCCGGTCGCGAAGATCGTCCGCAGACCGTCGATGCTCGGGAAGTAGGCCGGATCATTCATGTCGATATTGGTGGTCATGTTCCACTGACCGCGCGGGAACTGGTTCGTGCCGTCGGTCGGCAGCGCTACCGTCTCGCCGAGGAATACGTCGACGTCCGGATCGAGCTGGCCGTCGCCGTTCGTGTCGGCGTAAACTCGGATGATCGAGTTGGCTTCCGCGATCCCCCAGAACGACGGCGTCGTGTCGCTGGTGATCCGGTCGACAAACGTGTTCGGCTGGTCTTCGATGCCGGTGTCGCTGTCCGGGTGCAGGCCGTCGTTGTCGACCCCCACTTCTCCGAATACCACCGGCGGCGGCGCCGTGTCGACGATGATTTCGTGCGCGACGCTCCGGGCACCGAAGCCGGTCTGCGTCGGAGCGGCCGGATCGGACATTTGCGCGCGGGCCGAGAGGAAATGGCTGCCGTCGGTCAACGCGAACGACGTGGTCGGGCCTTGCGGATTGCCCGCGTCGATGGCGTCCGTTTCAAAATCGAACTCGTAAACGCCCTGGGCAATCATGCGGGCGTAGCCGATCGGCCCTTGTGGCAGCGTGCCCGGCTGCTGCGGAGTACCCTCGTCGTACACCGCCACCCGGTAGCCGGCCGTCGCCGTGTCGGCGCGCTGGTCCGGGTTGAACGGGATCGGGATGACCTGGTCCGGAGGGCTGTCGTCGGCCGGGTTGCCCGGCAGATCGTGCAGGAAGATCGCATCGTCCAGGCGGAATCGAATCACCGGCGTGCTGTCGTAGGTCGTGTCGTCGAACTGCGAGCGGCCGGTGTCGCTGGTATCGGCGTCGCCCGGCGGGTTCGGCGTCCCGTCGACCGAGATTTCGTCCAACTCGATGTCGTAGGGCACGGGCGGCGCCGTGTTGATGATCGACATGTCGTACCCGGCGACCGTCATCTGCGCCCCGCCGAATACACGCAGGAAGTACGTCTGTCCGGCCACCACCGGCATCCGCACGCGCTCGTCGGCGTCGATCGGCGATTCGTTCGAGCCGAACGCGCCCGTGCCGGCTATCAGATCGCCGTCCGAGTCGTAGACCTCAATGTCGATATCGCCGCCGGCGGGCAGCAACTCGGGGCTGTAGTCCTGGAAGTAGACCTGCAGGTCGAGCGTGCCGGTAACCTCCGCCACGAAGCGGAACCAGTCGTTGTCGGCCGGCACGAAGCGGTGTTCACCCGCGTTGGGGAAGATCGCCAGGTCGGTCACGTTCAGCGCCTGGCCCGATCCAATGTAGGCCGGCGTGTTGATGAACTCGTTCTGCTCGTGCATATCGGGACCGAGCACCATCAGGTTCGGCTCGCTGCCGGGAGCGGTTGGGCTGAAGATCGGCGAAACAACCTCGACGTCGGTGTAGGTGATGTCGGGCAGGATCGTCGGCTCGTTGCCCGCGCCGACCGTGTCGCGGAACACGCGGACCACGCCTTCATCGCTGCGGCGGCTGTGGTTTATCACCACGAAGTCGCTGTCGGACAACGGACTGCCGGCCACGTCGGAGGCGATAACCAGTGCGTCGCTGGCCGAGGGAGCACCACCGTCGACGTTGATCAACAGGTTGTACGGCAGGAAGCCCGCCGGCACCGCGCCCACGTTCTCGCCCGGCACGACCAGGATCGTGTCGTTACCCAAACCGGCCTTGACGCTCAGCACTTCCATGTCGTCGGCCAGGTGAACCCGCTTGAGGATGAATCCGGCGGGGTTCTCGACGTCGACGTTTCGGGTGGGCGAATCCACGAAGATCACGTCGTGGCTGCTGGTGCCGTTGACGATAAGCCGATCGCCGAGTTCGTCGTTCGGCCCCGGGCCGCCGTCGACGGTGAACTCGCCGTCGAGCGAGCGGAACTCGTAGACGATGTTCGAGTTATCGAAGTTGAACGTACCGGCCTGCGACGGTCCGCCCAGTCCGCCCGGCGCGGCAGCCGCGCCGGCCAACGGGCGGTAGTTCAGCACGTCGTCTTCCGACGAGCGGCCAATCACTTCCAGCGTGTCGCCGCTGTTTAAGGCGTCGATCGCCACCGTCTCGACGCCGGAGAGCGTATACGTGGTGCCCAGGGCGTCGATCGTCGTTTGGTCGACCCCGGCTTGCTGATTCACGACGTAGTCGGTCTGCACGTTTGTGTTTGTCAGGTGCAGCACGTCGCTGGCATCGGGCTCCCCGCCGTCGACGTTGACGCTGACGTACGGGACGTAGTCGACCGCGACGTTTACCGTGTCGTCGCCGATGAGCGTGCTCAGCCAGAGTGCTTCGATACCATCGGTGGTCACCGGTATGAACAACGCGTGGTCGACCAACCCCGTGCCGGCAAGCGAGCCGGAGACGTCGATCACGTCGTCGATCGGCGTGCCGACGAACTGCAGCACATCGCCGGCGCCTCCGGCCGTGTCGTCGATAACCACGTCGGCACCAGCGCCGAAGTTCTCGAAGTCCATCGGCATCAGGCTGGTGCCGGTGGCTCCCTCAATGACCTGCACCGACCCGGCATCGGTGAGCGTGGGACGGTAGATCACGGCGTCGCTGCCGCCGGCGGGGGTGGTTACGGTAAGCGTGTTGTGGCCGTTGAGGCCGTCGATGGTGACTGATTCGATCGTCCACAGCGCTACCTCGCCAAAGCCGGCCACGCGGACCCTGGCCTCGTCTTCGGTGTTCGGATCGAACTCGACATCCGCAACGGCGTTGATAACCGCCGTGTCGGAAGCCAGCGGATCGCCGCCCGAGACGGTGATTATTAGGTCGGCGATCGGCGTGATCGACAGCTTGTCGTCGCCGAAGCCGGCTTGTAGCGCCAATCTGTCGTAGCTGTGGGCATAACCCAGCGTGATGACCGTCCCGTCGTTGATCCACACCGACCCCATCCGACCATGGGTGTCAGGTGCAACCGCGATCGTGTCGTTGTCGTCGGTTGCCCGGACGGTCAAAATGCTGTCGGCGGTCGTCGAGTCGATGGTCAAGTACTCGACGCCGGTGTAGTCGATATCGCCGAAATTAGTCGCGCCGACGGTGTCGACGGTGCCCGACGTGGAAACGGCACCTTGCGTAATTCGGGCATCGCCGCTGGCAATCACGTTGAGCATGTCGGAGGCGCTCGGCTCGCCGGCATCCACCACGGTGGTTACGCCGGTGATCGGTTCCACGTCGAACGTGTCGTCGCCGTCGCCGCCGACGAGCTTGATCACGTCCAGACCGTTGAAGAGCACGTTTACGACGTTGCCGGTGGCGCGTCCTTGCGATCCGGGGAAGGGTATCGATGCCAGCGAGTCGTCGGTGCCGGTGCCGATCACCTCCATCACGTCGTCGCCGTCGCCGTCGACGGTAAGCGAGGTGCTGAAGCCGGTGAGCTTGGTCGGGTGCACGCGGAAGACGTCGGTGCCGAAGTCGCTGCGGAGCGTGACTTCGTCGAACCCGGCGTAGTCGACCGACTCGCGATCATCGATCTGCACTCGGTCGCCGTAGATCGGTCCCGCGTCGACGTTCCACGTGTTGTCGGCCGCGTCGTCATAGATCAGCAGCGTATCGGCGTCGCCCAAGTTACCGGTCACCAGAAGGTGCTCGATGCCGGCGTAGCCGATGCTGAGCGTACCGGCGTTGACGCCGACGCTTCCATTGCCCGGTACGAAGTCGGGCATGATAACCAGGTCGTCGTCCTCGGAAGGATCGCTGTTGATGCGAACCATGTCGCTGCTGCCCGGATCGCCGCCGGAGACATCGACGTTGTCGTAAGGCACCGGCAGGCCGATGGTCACGAAGTCGTCGCCGCCGAGAGTGTTGAGAACCAGCGTTTCGATTTCGTCGGTAACCAGCGGGAGAAACACGTCGTGCTCGATTTCACCCGTGCCGGCGACGAAGCCTTCCCGCACGCCGATGACGTCGTCCAGGTCGGAGGCGATATACTCCAGCGAGTCGTTGCCGCCGTTGCCGTCCAGTTCGATTCTTGCACCGAGCCCTACGTCCTGGAAGTTGATCGGCAGCAGGGTCAGCCCGCCGAAGAGGTTGACAACTTCCGCGCGTCCCGCGTCGGCCTCGGGGCCGGGCGCGTAAATCAGCGTGTCGCTACCGGCAGGGCCGAGCACCGTCAGGTCGTCGTGGGCCCCCTCGCCGTCGTAGACCAACTCTTCGAATCCACCCGGCGAAGAGTCGTAATTGAGATCTCCGCAGGCACCGGTGAAGGGCCCGATGGTCAGCGTGGTGTGGATGCTCGCGCCGCCGGCGTCGAGGATCTCCATGACGCCCGTTTCGATTCCCGTTGGCGTGTAGCGGACCGTGTTCTGGCCGGGTGTTTCCACCTCCAGCCGATCGCCGTCCAGCGGTGCCGAAGGCGCGCCGCCCGCTGCAAATACGTTGACGTCCCAGACGGCCTGGTTGGGGGCCGGCGTTCTCAGCACGACGTGGTCGTCGCCCGAGAGGGCGTCGACGTAGAGGTTGTTGTTGACCGCGCTGATGTCGAGCACCAGCAGTTCCGGGCCGCCGTTTACCGAGACGGTGAAGTCGCGCACTCCGTCGGCCCCCGCGTGGGTACCGCCGTCGCGTGCGATCACCGTGATGTCGTCGTCGCCGTTGGTACCCACGATCAGCATACAGGCCGGGTCGATAATCGCCGAGGCTTCGATGTGGTCGTAGCTGATGCGCTGGGAACCACCGATCACGAATCCGCCCTCGTCGGATTCCGGGCCGGGCTCCCATTGGACCGGGGCGCCGCCGGCGTTGACGTTGATCGCGTCGCCCGCCGTAACGCCGATCGGGTCGCCGCCGTCGATGAAGACCGGAATCGCACCCGGCGTAACGTTGAACGTGTCGTCGCCCTCGTGGCCGTCGACCACCAGCGATTCGGCGTTCTGGTAGTTGATCGCCTTGCGGCCGATGACTTCGACCAGGGCACCGTCGACGTCGACGTCGTCGGCCGCGTCGGTTGCGTTTACGATCAACTCGTCGATGCCGTCGAGCAGGTCTACCGAGAACGCTCCGTCGATGCCGGTGAAGTTGAATACGGTGTTTTCGCCTTCGTTCCGGAAGGTACCCCTCTGGGCACCCAGCGGCGTGTAGCTCAGCCGGTCGTCTTGCCCGGTGGCCGCCACGTTCAGGGCGTCGGCCCCGGCGCTGCCGCCGTCGAGGTCGACTACCTCTACTCCCTGGAAGCCGACGATGCCGCCGAAGCCGAGAACGGTGGCGGTCGCCATGTTGAGGGTTATCGTCTGGTTGGCCGCGTCGCCGTTGAGGCGCAGCACGTCTTCGGCGTCGCCGTCGCCGCCCCGGACGGCGATAGTTCCGAACGGATGACCGACGTTCACGTCGAACGCGTCGACGCCGCCCAGGCCGTTGAGCGCCAGTTGATCGATGCCGTCGGTAACCACGGTGACGAAGCCGTCGAGATTGATCTCTCCGGCGCCGACGAGTGTACCGGCCTTGACGTCGAACGCGTTGTCCAGGTCGTTGCCGATGTACTGCAGCACGTCGCTGAACCCGCCGGCCGTGTCGTCGAGCGTCAGGGCGCCGCCGGCGCCGAGATTCTCGAAGCTCATCGGCATCAGGCTCAGCCCGGTCGTACCTTCGACGATGGCCAGCGAACCGCCGTCGCCGGCGGCGCCCGGCGTGTAGGTGATGACGTCGTTGCTTCCGGCCGGCGAGACGACCGTGAGCGTGTGGCTGCCGTTGAGCCCGTCGATGGTGGCCGATTCGATCGTCGCCAACACCACGTCGCCGGCTCCGGCCACGCGGATCACGGCGTCGTCTTCGGTGCTCGGCTCGAACTCGACGTCCGCGCCGGCGTTGATCACCGCCGTGTCGGAGGCCAGTGGGTCGCCGCCTTCGGCGATGATCGTCACGCCGTCGATCGGCGTGATCGAGAACTTGTCGTCGCCCGCTCGGCCCTGCAGGAGCAGGTTCGAGAAACCGTCGCTCTGGGTGTTAAGCGTAACCACCGACCCGTCGTTGATCCGCACTGCCGCTCCCACTTCAACAACCGGGGCCACGGCGATCGTGTCGTTGTCGTCGGTCGCGCGGACGGTCAACGTGGTGCCGGAGTTCTGGGAGTTTATGTTCAGGTTCTCGACGCCGGTGTAGTCGACTTGGCCGGCGCCGAGCAAGTCGGCCGTACCGGAAGTCGAAGTTGCACCTTGCGTGACGCGGGCGTTACCAGCGACCAGCACGTTGAGCACGTCGGAGGCGCTCGGCTCGCCGGCGTCGACCACGGTGGTCACGCCGGTGATGGGCAACACGTTGATGATGTCGTCGCCGTCGCCGCCGACGAGCTTGATCGTGTCGAGGCCGCCGAAGAGCACGTCCACGCCGTTGCCGGCAGCGGTTCCTTGCGTTCCGCCACCCGGGTTGGAACTGAGCGTGTCGGCGTTGCCCGTGCCGATCACTTCCAGCACGTCGTCGCCGTCGCCGGCAACGGTCAGCGAGTTGCTGAAACCGGTCAGGGCCGTGGGATGGACGCGGAACACGTCGACGCCGAAGAAGTTGTCCAGCGTAACGTCGTTGAAACCGGCGTAGTCGAACGACTCGCGGCCGTCAAGCTGCACGCGGTCGACGAATATCGGGCCGGCGTCGACCGTCCAAAGGTTGTCGGACTCGTCGTCGCGAATCAGGAGCGTATCGGCGTCGCCCGGGTTGCCGACCACCAAGAGGTGCTCGACACCGGCGTAGCCGATGTTGAGCATACCGGCGTTGACGCCGACGATCCCGTTACCCGGTACGAAGTTGGGCGTGATAATCAAGTCGTCGTCGGCACCAGCTTCGCCGTTGATGCGAACCAGGTCGCTGCTGCCCGGATCACCGCCGGATACCTCGACGTTGTCGTAAGGCAGCGGCAGGTTGACGGTGACGTAGTCATCGCCGCCGAGCGTGTTGACGATGAGGTCCTCGACGCCGTCGGTAATCACCGAAATGAAGGCGTCGTGTTCGACTTCGGCGGTGCCGGGGATAATGAGGTCGTGTACGTCGACAACGTCGTCCAGGTCGGAGTTGATGTACTCCAGCGCGTCGGTGCCGCCGGCGCCCTCGAGTTCGATCCTTGCGCCGAGCCCCATGTCTTGGAAGCTGATCGGCAGCAGCGTCAGATCATTAAAAAAGTCTATTACTTCGACCCGGGCGGCATCGTGCTGTAAACCGGTGGTGTACATGAATACGTCGTTGAAGACGGAGCCGATTACGGTCAGGTCGTCGTGGGCGCCTTCGCCGTCATAGACCAACTCTTCGAATCCACCCGGCGAAGAGTCGTAATTGATATTCTCTCCGCAGGCGCCGGTGAACGGCCCGATGGTCACCGTGGCATGCACGTTTACCCCGCCCGCGTCGAGGATTTCCACGGTCCCCGTTTCGATTCCGGTGGGCGTGTAGCGGACCGTGTTCTGGCCGGGTGTTTCCACCTCCAGCCGATCGCCGTCCAGCGGCGCCGAAGGCGCGCCGCCCGCTGCAAATACGTTGACGTCCCAGACGGCCTGATTGGGTGCCGGCGTTCTCACCACGACGTGGTCGTCGCCGGAGAGGGCGTCGATGTAGAGGTTGTTGTTGACCTCGCTGATGTCGAGCACGAGGAGTTCCGGCCCGCCGTTTACCGAGACGGTGAAGTCGCGCACTCCGTCGGCCCCCGCGTGGGTACTGCCGTCGCGTGCGATTACCGTGATGTCGTCGTCGCCGTTGGTACCCAATACCAGCAGACAGGCGGGGTCAATAAGCGTCAGGGCTTCGATGTGGTCGTAGCCGATGCGCTGGGAACCACCGATCAAGAGGCCGCCCTCGTCGGATTCCGGACCGGGCTCCCATTGGACCGGGCCGCCGGCGGCGGCGACGTTGATCGCGTCGCCCCGGGTTACGCCGATCGGGTCGCCGCCGTCGATGAAGATGGGGATCGACGCCGGCGTTACGTTGAACGTGTCGTTGCCCTGGTTGCCGTTGACGGTGAGGGCCTCGGAGTTGGAGTAGTTGATCTCCTTCTTGCCGGCGACGCCTACGATGCTTCCGTCGACGTTGATCGTCTCGTCGCTTCCGTCGCCGAGCACGATCAACTCGTCGTCGCCATCGAGCAGATCCACGGTGAAGGCGCCGGCGTTCGCGAAATTCATCATCGGAGAGACGTCGTTGGCCACGAGCGTTCCGTCGTTGAGATCGGTGGGCGACACCTCGACGGTATCGTCGCCGGTGGTGACGGAAACTCCCATGTCGCCGCCGAGTGCGTCGAGGTCGAGGATCTCGATGCCCGGCAAAGCGACCGAGGCCAGCCCACCGCCGATGATCGTGGCCGTGGTACCGCCGATCGACACGTCAACGGGCGAGCCGTCGCCAATGATGTCGGCGACGTCCGAGGCCGAGGGGTTACCGCCGTCGAGTATCGTGGCGCTGAACGGGAGCGGCCCGGTAACCTCGAACAGGTCGTCGCCGTCGAGGCCGTGCACGTTGAGGTATCCGACTCCCGGCGTCTCTACCAACACCGTGGCCGAGAGCACGCCGTCGCTGTCGAAGGCCCGGACGGTACCCCACAAGGTTATCTCGAACAGGTCACTCAGGTCGGTGCCCAGGAAGTCGAGCGTATCGATCCGGGCACTGGGGTCGGCGAGGTTGTCGAACGTGAGCGTTCCGGCCGCGCCGAGTTCAGTGAAGCTCATTGGCAGCAACGGTCCGGCGCCATACTCACGGGCTTCGATCGTGCCGGTGTCTGGTGTAGCGCCCGGTGTAAGCGTGATCGCACTGCCCGTCGCCGGCGTGTTCACCGTCAGGTAGTCGGCGCCGCCCTGGCCGTTGATTGCCAGTTGCTCAGTCTGCTGAACGTCTATCTGCGGCAAGGCATCGACTTGCACGGTAGCCGCATCCGCGGTGAGAAGCGTAACGTCGATGTAGTTCAGATTCGCCGAGCCGTTGACGATAACGGTGTCGGAACCGGCGGTCGGATCACCGCCGATGGCCGTGATGGCCGTCAGGGCCGCCGGCGTGCCGGCGTTGTTGAGGTTGATCGTATCGCTGCCCGCCAGCCCGTCAAGCAACAGGGTGCCCTTGTTGCTGAACTCGATCGACTCGAAGGCGTCGACGGTAACCAGGCCGTTGGCCGGGTTGGCGGCGGCCGTATAGTTGATCGCGTTGTCGGCGTTGGTGCCGAATACCGTCAGCGAGGCGGCCGGAACCAGGTCGACCACCGGCTCGAGGCCGGTGAAATTGATGACCATCGAGTCGTCGTAAGTGAGCCGGCCTTCGGTGACGTCCGGGCCGGGGAGGTAGGTGGTGTTGGCCACCGCGGTGAGCGGATCGCCGGAAACGGTCAGCAGATCGGAACCCGGTCCGCCGTTGTAGGTGATCGGCACGGAGACCAGGTCGGTGCTGCCCGCGTCGACCAGAAGCGAGTCGTCGCCGCCGAGGGTATTGAACTCGATCTCGCCGACTCCGGACAGGTCGGTTACCGTTTTCAGCGTGCTCCCCACCGAGGAGTCGTATATTCGGGCGAAAGCACCCGCCGGATTGCTCACGGTAAGGTCGTCGTCGTAGCCGTCGCGGCCTTCGATGATCAGCTTGTCCTCGAAGAATCCGTACATCTGGTAGTTTGCCGCACCACTGAGGTCGGCCGTTACAAACGTGGCCGCCAGGCTGCCGAACCGCCCGCCATCGACTTCAAACGTATCTATGCCCGAGAACTCGACGTCCGGCAGGCTGTTGGATATCATCACGTCGGCAAAGCCCAGGGAGCTGTTCTCGATGCGGGCAACGCGGTCGCCGTCGCCGGGATTGACCGCCAGAATGTCGCTGCCGTTGCCCAGGTAGGAGATCGTCTCGATGCCGGCAACGTCGATCTGTCCCCAGCCGATCATCGGGCCAAGGCCCGTGATGAACTGGGCGTCGCTGTCGTCCGGGTCCTGCTGAATCGTTACCGAAGCCGTGTCGACCGACGCGGACAAGTGCAGGGCATCGCTGCCGCTGGAGGGACCGCCGCCGCGGACGGTCAGCAGATCGGCCTGCACCGACGCCGGGACCAAGATGTTGTCGTCGCCGTGGAGCGATTCGACCTCGTAGTACTCGATGTCGACGGTCAGCACGTCGATGTGCGTGCCGATGGTCGTCGTCAAGTCGATATCGGCTTGGAAATAATCGGTGAACCCGACTTCGACCTCATCGGTGGCGTCGGTCCCGAACACGATCAACGTATCGTCGTGGCCCATGTCGGCGTCTTCCAACCGCACGGTGGCGCCGGCGCCCATGTTGAGGAAGTCGACCGGCAACAAGGCGTTGACTCGCACGTTACCCGAATCGATGGTCGGTCCCGGAGTCACCTCGACGAACGAGGGATCCTCTTGCGTCAAGTTGACGTCGAGCATCGCGTTGCGCTGCATGCCGTTGATCGCCAGGCTTTCCACGCCGGCGAGATTCACGGGGCTGATGCCGGTGCCGAAGACGATGCCGGCGTCGGGGCCCGTCGGGGTGTATTCGATGATTCCGCCGGGCGCGCCGATGGCGTCGATGACCACTCGGTCGGAAGCGGCGGGGCTGCCCCCGTCGACGTTCACCACGATGCCGTCGAGCGGCTCGATGCTCATCGCGTCGTCGCCGCCGAGCCCGTTGAGGTTTAGCGCCGATAGCGCAGCGGCGCCGCCGAAGTGTATCTCCGGCGCAAAGCTGGTTGCCAACGTGCCGTCACCCCCCGTCAACGTATAATCGTCGCTGCCCGAAGTACCTTCGATTGTCAACGTATCCGAACTGGCACCCGCTGCAGTGATGATATCGATCCAACCGGCTATGTCGGCCAAGGCATAACGCGCGGTATCGGAGCCGTTGTAGAACGTCTGGTTCCCGTCGACGTTCACGCCGGCCGCGTCGTGTATCTGTACGTCGCCACCGACGATGCTGATCGCCGCGTCCTCCGCCGGAGCCACGGTGAGATCGTAGCTAACCGACAACACTCCGGCACCAAGGGTCAGGTCGATCGCCAGCAGGTTTCGTTCTTCCAAAGGTTCAACCGACAACGATCGTCGGCCGAGACGACCCGCAGACGTTCTGTTGGGCTTACCACGCAACAGACTTCGGGAACCCTTGGTCTGCATTCCGAGGAGGCTACGCCATTTCATTGTCAGGATCTCCAGTTCTCAGAGGTGCTGGGGGAGATGATTTTGGGGCAGATATTTGCGCGAACGCGCAAAGAACTCCATCTTTTCGATGCAGTTTCCCTAATCCACGTTGTTTGTCCTAAGTACCGATGATAACCTGACTGCCCGCCCATCGTCAACTATTTGAACCGAGAAATCCTCACGGGAAACCGAACAGGCAGGACCGCGAGAAGGTCGCCAAACCTCCCGATCCGACGAGATTCAATAACTCGAAGGGCGGCAAACACCTGGTGAGATTCACCGGCTCAACAGCACGGACGAGTGCCCCCGGCTGCCATTGCTGGCCCAAGGTTGCTTGTTGTTGGTGAGGTTACCAGCCGCAAGATAGGGCCGTCGGTTGCTCGCGGGGAAGCAGCTCGAGCCGGGCGTAAATGCCTGCGCTGCTGTTACTTGCGGCCGTGACCCGGCCGGCGATTGCCGCACAATCGGGGTTTCCCCGAGGCCGAATGAACCGACCCGGGAGGCCGATTCACTCGGCCAAGTAGCGGGAAGTGATCGGTGGAAGGAAAGCGGGTCAACGGGCCGGCAGCTTGGGTGCGGGCTGATGATGACGGTGTGTATGAGGGGGCGCATAGCCGTCAGTGGGGTGTCACGAGAAGAATTGTCAATCCCCCGAGAAACTCCAGCCTGAATCATCTGTCAGCCAAGTGAGGCAGGTTTCCAGCCTGCCCTAACGCAAGGCAGGCAAGATGCCTGCCCCACTGTGAGCAAACCTGAAAGGACCAAGAACGAAAAAAGGCCGGGCCAGTCTGATGACTGGTCCGGCCTGGTGGCTGCTCCGGCTTGATTGGACTCCATCGATAGGTTGCGCGAAGCCGTGCTAGAAACGCAGTTCGCCTCGAACGCTCAAGCCGTCGAACGTCAGGCGGTCGCCCAGATCGATGAAGTTGTTCGTCTGTACGGCCTGAATGAATTCGTCGGTCTTCACCGTGTTGAACCACCCGCTGACGAAGTACCCGGCCGTCATTCGCAACCGGCCGTTGCAACTGGTCCAGCCGACACCGACTTCGAGATCGAGCATGCTAACGATCCGCCCGGCCTTCCAACTGGTGTCGACAACACTGGCGTCGAAGGCCTGTCCCTGGGCGTATTGCCCGCGGAATTCACCGGCCACGAAACTCGCCATGGCGTGGCCGTAGATCATCCAGCCGCTGCAGCGGGCGTAACGCTCGCCTTCCAAGCCCAGGCGAATACCGCCGCCCTCGAAATTGATATTCGTGGTGACAGTCTCCAGGCCGTTCACGGCGTACTGCGAAGAGAAGTCCTGGTTCAAGTTGGCGTAGCGGGCACCGACCAGGTAATTCATCGTGTGCAGCGGGCTGCAGGAAAACACTCGACGATAGTCCGCGTCGATCAGATCGTAGTCCATCGAATACTGGGCGTTGGCGTCCAACCCGTCGCTGGCGGCCGCGAGCGTCGACGGATGTGCAACCATCGAGCGAATGACGTACGGAGCCTGCGTATGGACGTCGTCGGCCGTGGCGGCCTGGAAGTAGCTGTACGTTACTCCCACCGTGGCGCAATCGCCCACGGCTCCGCTATAGCCCACGCGAAACGCCGGCTCGTAGTCGAAGTCGACCACGCCCGTGCGGCCTACCTGGATCGGTGCATCGGGCGGCGAAGTGACCGGCCCGTTGAACGGAACACCGTAGACCACCTCGGCATCGCGGGCTCTCATGTAGAGGGCCTCGGCGAAGAACTGCCACTTGGGCCAAGCGCACAACTTGGCGGCGCAGCAACTCGAACAGCTTTCACACTGACTGCCGGTACAATCCGCCTCGGCGTATCCAGATGCATCGTCGCTGAGTTGCTGCTTGAAAGCAGCCAGCAACAGGTTATTCGCCTCGGGGTTGAGGCTGGAATATCCCACCGGCAGGATGTGCGCCTTCATCTGCGGCAGGACATAGCGTTGTTGCGCGTGACTCTGCGATTGCTGCGTTGCAACCACGGCCAGGGCAACCAATGAAACCAGTACTCCAGATTTCATGACTCCTCCTCGAATCCCTTCGTAGAAAAGGTGAATAGACGTGATCGGCCCGACTGGGTCTTTCTGGATCGTCGTGAGCCGTTGGGTGGTATCGCCCCGGCACGACCAGGAAAATGAAAAAAATCGGAACATGCGATATGCATGACGCAGTATCGCTGAAGCCCTCAGTCCACCCAGCTTAACTCTCGCCGCAGTTGGGGCCTTTTGAAATGCCCGGATCCGTGCAATTTCGGCTGGCACCGCACGCGGCGGCTTCCCATCCTCCAAGTCGCATGGCGGTCGCAGGGCGGGTGCAAATCGCGCTTTGTAGTTTTCAGACGGCAGCGCGGTAGTGGCGTTGGCCGGTGGCGTGTGACTGACGGCTCCGCCAGAAGGGGGTAAGGGGATCGGTCTCGGACAGGTAGTCGGCC
>Ga0180429_10000801_pt1 | contig 27369 bp, 24 predicted proteins | sample SS_ome_FD_132428 | JGI IMG/M metagenome (GOLD analysis project Ga0180429, IMG submission 132428) | Hypersaline lake sediment archaeal communities from the Salton Sea, California, USA - SS_1_S_1 metaG | ecosystem: Environmental > Aquatic > Non-marine Saline and Alkaline > Hypersaline > Sediment ...
CTCCATCGCTTCATAAAATCAAGGAGAGAAGTCGTCCCCCGCCCTCGGGCCACAAGGCCCAGCGGAGTCGGGGAATGGCCCTCTTTCTGCGAACAGGGCCGCACGGGAACTCCAATGGAGTACCCGATTTTTATCTTTCTATCGGCACAAGGCTTGCCGGGAGTGTAGCCATTCTCAGGGGATCTAAAGAAAATAAGGGGCACAAATCGGAGAGTGCGCGCATTCGGACAAAAGGTAAATCGGATGAACGAACAAACCGCTGAGAACGAGTCTTCTCAGCGGTTTGAGTCAAGCGGGCCCCGTCGGCCGCCGCACCGGAGCGGCGGCGATCGTTTTACTCGTCGCTCAGACTTTTTCAGCGATGAGGTCGGTCAGCGCGTTGTTGAGGCGCAGAATTTCACCTTCCAGAGCGGCCATCGCCTCCCACGCGGGGCTCAGGTCGCCCGATCGGCCGAGTTCCTCGAGCCTGATCGCCGCGGCGATGCAGTTCTGCGAGCAGAGGCTGCCCACCGTACCCTTGACCGTGTGGGCGGCGTTCTGCAACATCTCCGAGCTGTTCTGCTCGATCGCCTCGCGCACCGCGCCGAGCTGCGCGGGATAATTTTCGAAATAGACCTCGACCAGTTCAATCAGAAACTCCTCATCGCCGGCGAGCGCCTCGAGAGCGGCAGCTTTGTCAAAAATCTCTATCATCTTCCCTGTCTCCCCTAAAAATGAAAATAACTCGATCAGTCTTATCGACATCAATAAATATATTCTGAAATTAATATCACCAGAAATCAGGGCAAAATCAGGCGGTGGCCACCGCTGATTCAGGGGAGGGTAACGACGCAAAACAGGCAGGAGTCGTCTCTTTCGACGAAGTTGAATTCAACGGGGAGGCCGCTCAGCAGACGGGAGAAATCATTTCTGTCGATCGTTGTGGCCACGAATCCGTCGCGGCAGACGATCAGACCGTCGCCCGTCGCCTCTTCGTCGATCTCACCGAGAACACCCTGCGCGGCCTGCAGGCGGAACCAGTGCAAGCGATCATCCCAAAACTTTTCTGAATAAGAAGATAGAATCACTTTACCTCCGGGGCGGGTGACGCGGATCGCCTCGGCAACCAGAGTGCGCTGGTCGACTTTGAAGGCGGAGAGGCCATTCTGGATACACAAAACCAGATCGAAAAGATTTTTGCCGAATCCCAGGCACGCGGCGTCCATCGCCACGAGGCAGCACCCCCGATCAGAACCGATCGTTCGGCCGGCCAGCCGGAGGCTGTCGAGAGACGTATCGACTCCCACGACGGTCCGATTCGGGGCGCAGAGCGTCTGCAGAACGCGGCCGTACCCGCAACCGAGCTCGAGGATGAGTTTTGCACGGCGCGCGTAGTCGAGAACGAAGGCGCTCTCGGCCTCGAGGTAACGCCGTACGCGGGGCGGAGCGAGCTCGTAGCAGAGTTTCAGTCGGTGGGCGGACAGCCTTTCAGAGTAGTAATCATTCATGATGACGGCGAGGTCGAATCCTCTCCCATTACACGTTCCGACCCATGCTACCGCCACGCGCGCCGCGCCTCAATGCGGGCGCCAAGCGGAGCGGTATTTTTTTTTTCGAAAGGGCGCAAGGGACAGGGACTTCCATACGTATATAGACCCAGTCGCCAGCCCTCCCCCCGGCAAGCGGCGTTTTTCCGGAAAACAAGGACTGCCGATGAAAGCACTCTCCAGCGCCGTCGTTTCAGTTTTCCTCGTGATGGCTGCCTGGCTCTCGGTGGCGGGACAGACCGCACTGCCCACCGAGACGATAGCGCGTGGACCGATCAAAACGATCCTGCCCGCCGCTCCGACGCGCATCCCCATGGATCATCGATCAGGCAATCCGATCGTGAAGGTTTTTGTCAACAACGAAGGGCCCTTCGATTTTCTCATCGACACCTGCGCGGCGGGCCACGCGCGGATCGATCGATCGCTGGTCGAGCGCTTCGGCCTGAACGTTGCGGGCACGGTGCTCGCCGGCGACGGAACAGGACGCAACAGCCGGGAAACGGACGTTGTCCATATCGATTCACTCACCCTCGGCGGCGCGCACTTCGAGAACGTCGAAGCCCTCGCCGGAGACTACGGGTTGGAACATTCCGACTCCCCGACTCCGATCGTGGGCATTTTGTGTTTCGGACTCTTTGCCGACTGCGTGCTGACCATCGACTATCCGGCCGAGACGGTCATCGTCGATCAGAGCGCGCTCGGGGCCGAGGGGGATCATATCGTCCCATTCACCGCGAAGCGCGGGATTCCGTCGATCGAGATGACCCTCGGCGGGCGCAGATTCGACGCCGACGTGGACACCGGTTCGCGGGGCGGGCTCATGGTGCCCATCTCGTCGATCGACACCCTTGACCTCGATTCGCGGCCGACCGCCGCGGGCACGGCCCAGACCCGATTCAACACGGTCGAGATCTCCAAGGCGCCCGTCGACGGCGATCTTTCCCTGGCCGGCCATGTCATTCCCCATCCCGTCGTCTACTTCGCCGACCTCTTCGAGGAGGCTAATCTCGGCTACGAGGTTCTTCGCAATTACTCTCTGACCTTCGACCAGGCCAACAGCCGCCTCCGATTCAACAGGCCGCCCAATCTCAGCCCCGCCCCGCCGCCGGAGCGGACCGACTTGCCCTGGAATCCCGTCTACCTTGCCATGGATATGTCCGGCGGAAAGCCGGTCATCCACGTGGGCGTCAACGGCGAAGGGCCCTTTCCGTTCGAACTCGATACGGCCACACCCCACACTCTGCTCGATCGCCGCTTCGCCGAAAAGCTCGGCCTTCGCCCCGCGGATCAAAATGACGCGTACCTTGGCCATCGGTCTGGCGCGGGGCGCGCGCCGTCGGTTTTTGTGGAGACACTCTCCATGGGCATCGCGGCCTTTTCGGGCGTCGATGCGCGCATCGTCGATCTCAATGAGAGCGGTGCCTCATCGCCCCCCCCGGCGGGAGTGCTCGGTTTCCGCCTCTTTGCCGACTGCCTGCTCACCCTCGACTATCCCGAAAATCGGGTGATCGTCGAGCGGGGACAGCTTCTCTTTCCTGACGGAAAGGAGGTCCTCGATCTGATCGTCAAGGACGATTCGCCCTTTGCGCTCCTCACTCTCGGACCGATCGCTCTCGAAACCTGCCTCGACTCGGGTTCGACGAAAAGCCTCGTCGTGCCCGGTTCGATCGATCCGATCGCCGATCGGGCCACCATCGGATGCCACACGATTACCGATCCCGATATCGTCGTCAACGACGGCGCCCCCCACGCCGTGGCGGGATCGGAATTCCTGCGCTCCTTTTCCCTGACCTTCGATCAAAAAAACCGGCGCTTTCGGATCGCACAGCCCCATTGATGGTAAATATACAAATCTATTGACACCTCCCCCGTCTCCCTGCTAAAAACCTCCCCTCAAACGTTCTCATAAAAACTGACCTCATCCAGAGAGGCGGAGGGACCGGCCCTGTGAAGCCTCGGCAACCCGACGGGTTCTATCAAGAACCCAGCGAAGGTGCCAATTCCGGCAGAAGTATTCTGGAAGATGAGGAACCAGCAGCTTGATCGCGCGCGGTCCCTTTTCTTCGAGAAGGGATTTTTTTTTACCCCTTCTCGCCGGCCACTCTCCTGCCTCGATGGATGGACCCATTTTTGTTTCGAGGAGGAAAGTCCCATGCCGTCCGCAGAAGCGAAGCCGTCCGCAGAAGCGAAGCCGTCCGCAAAAGCGAAATCGTCCGCAAAAGCGAAATCGTCCGCAAAAGAAAATCTGAAATTCCACAGTTTGTGCCTCCATGGCGGACAGCGCCCCGACCCGGCCACGGGCGCGCGCGCCGTCCCCATCTACCAGACCAGTTCCTACACCTTTCGCGACACGCGCCACGCGGCGTCGCTCTTCGCCCTCGAAGAGGAAGGAAACATTTACACGCGGATCCAGAATCCGACGACCGATGTTTTCGAGAAACGGATGGCCGCTCTCGAGGGAGGAGTCGGCGCCCTGGCCACGGCGTCGGGGCAGGCCGCCCAGACGCTCGCCATCCTCACCATCGCCCGTGCCGGCGACGAAATCGTGAGCTCGTCGAGCCTCTACGGCGGCACTTACACCCAGTTCAGCCAGACCTTTCCGCGCCTTGGCATCACGGTCCGCTTCGTCGACGGGCGCGAGCCGGGCCGCATCCGGGCGGCGATCAACGAGCGGACGCGCGCCGTCTACGTGGAGACCATCGGGAATCCGGGTCTCGAGGTGTGCGACTTCGAACCGATCGCCCGCGCCGCTCACGATCACGGCCTCCCTTTGATCGTGGACAACACTTTTGCCACGCCCTATCTGTGCCGCCCCATCGACGAGGGCGCCGACGTCGTCGTGCAGAGCACGACCAAGTGGATCAACGGCCAGGGGCTCGCCATCGGCGGCGTCATCGTCGACAGCGGACGCTTCGACTGGAGCGCGGGCGGAAAGTTTCCGGGGCTGGCCGAGCCCGAACCGGCCTATCACGATCTCTGTTTCGTCGACGCCTTCGGCCCGCGCGCCTTCATCGCCAGGGCGAGGACGATCGGTCTGCGCGACCTCGGGGCGTGCCAGGCGCCGTTCAACAGCTTTCTCAATCTCGCCGGTCTCGAGACGCTCCCCCTGCGCATGGAGCGCCATTGCCGCAACGCGCTCGCCGTGGCCGAGTATCTCGAAGCGAGGTCGGACGTGGCCTGGGTGCGCTATCCGGGCCTGCCCTCCCACCCGTCCCACGACCTCGCCCGGCTCTACCTGCCGCGCGGTGCGGGCGGTGTGGTCGGATTCGGCATCGACGGGGGCCGGGAGGGGGGGCGACGTTTTATCGATTCCCTCCGCCTGATCAGCCATCTCGCCAATGTGGGCGATGCCAAGTCTCTTGCCATTCACCCGGCAACGACCACCCATCAGCAGCTCAGCCGGTCGGAGCGCGCCGCGTCGGGAGTGACCGACGACTTCGTGAGGCTCTCGATCGGCATCGAGGACCTTACCGACATCATCGCCGATCTCGATCAGGCGCTCGGCGCCGCGGCCCGAAAGGGGGAGCGGTGAAGGCTATCGAAAAATCGATCGGCGTGGTCCCCCCCCATTCGTTGACTTTCGGCCAGTCGCCCCGCGAGATGATCCTCGAAAGCGGCGCGCGCCTCGGCCCGGTGACCGTCGTCTACGAGACCTACGGCCGCCTCGATCGAAAGGGTGCCAACGCCATTCTGATTACCCACCCCTTCACCTGCGACGCCCATGCCGCCGGACAGCGCGCGGCCGACGATCGGCGGCGCGGCTGGTGGGACGGCGCGATCGGGCCGGGAAGGATGTTCGACACCGACCGCTACTTCATCATCTCGTCGAACGTGCTCGGCGGCTGCGGCGGATCGACGGGGCCGTCGTCGCTCGATCCCGCTACCGGCCGTCCCTACGGCCTGCGTTTTCCGATCGTCACCATCGGCGACATGGTGCGGGCGCAGAAAAGACTCATCGATCACCTCGGAATCGAACGCCTGCTTGCCGTGGCGGGCGGCAGCATGGGCGGCATGCAGGCTCTCAAGTGGGCGATCGACTATCCCCGCTCGGTGGCGGCCTGTATCCCGATCGCCACCTGCGCGCGGTCATCGGCCCAGGCGATCGCGCTCAACGAGGTCGGCCGTCAGGCGATCTATGCCGATCCCTGCTGGAACAGGGGCGACTATGAAAAGCGGCGCCCCCCCGCCGCCGGGCTCGGCGTGGCGCGCATGGTGGGGCACATCTCCTACATGAGCGACCCGTCGATGCGCGCCAAATTCGGCCGCCGGCTTCAGGACCGCAGCGCGCTCGGCTACGACTTCGGAACCGACTTCAGGGTGGAAAGCTACCTGCGCCACAGGGGCGGGGCATTCCCCTCCCGCTTCGACGCCAACAGCTATCTCTACATCACCAAAGCGCTCGACTACTTCGATCTCACCGCGGGAAAGGATTCCCTCGCCGACGCTCTCGCCACGGTCGAGGCGGCTTGCCTCCTGATCAGCTTCACCTCCGACTGGCTCTATCCGCCACGCCAGTCGGAAGAGATCGTGGGCGCCCTCGTAGCCAACAACATCGACGTCACCTATGTCAATGTGCCGTCAACTTACGGCCACGACGCCTTTCTCATCGAAACGGAAAAGATGGCGCCCGTGGTGAGCGAATTCCTTGCCCGTGTTTTCCGAGAGGAGGTTTGATCATGCTGGTCATGAAATTCGGCGGAACGTCGGTCGACGGCGCCGCCAACATTTCGAATGCCGTCGATCTCGCCCTGGAGGGCCGGCGGAGCGACCAGGACATCCTTGTCGTCGTCTCGGCCATGGCGGGCACGACCGACGCGCTCGTCGGCGCAGCGCGCGGTGCGGCGGCCGGGGAGAAACTGGATCCCGCTATCGTCGACGCTCTGGCGGAGAGGCACAAAAAAGCGGCTGCCCAACTCGGCGGGCAGATGGTTGGCGCTCAACGCGACGCGCTCGGCGCTCAGTGCGACGCGCTCGGCGCTCAGTGCGACGCGCTCGGCGCATTCATCGACCAGACCTTCGGCACTCTCAACTCTCTACTCCAGTCGGTCAGCATCTTGGGCGAGCTCACGCCGCGCGCTCTCGACCGGATCATCAGTCTCGGCGAGAGCCTCTCGGCCCGTCTCGTGGCATCGGGATTCAACGCACGGGGTGTGGCGGCCGAGGCGGTCGACGCAAACAGTAATCTGATCGTCACAGACAGCGTTTTCGGCGAGGCGGCTCCCGATCTCTCCGCCACGCGCGCCGCGGCGCGCCACAGGCTGGAGCCGATCATCAGCCGCGGCGCGATCCCCGTGGTCACCGGATTCATCGCCTCCAACAGGGCGGGCGAGACAACGACCCTCGGCCGGAGCGGCAGCGACTATTCGGCGGCAATTCTCGGCGCTGCGCTCGACGCCGACGAGGTCTGGATCTGGAGCGATGTCAACGGTATCCTCACCGCCGATCCGAAAATCGTTCCCGAGGCGCGCGTGATCGAACACCTCTCCTACGTCACCGCCGCCGAGCTCGCCTCGTGCGGCGCCGAGGTGCTCCATCCCAAGACGATCCGCCCCCTCGTGCAGGGCAAGATCCCCCTGCGGCTCAAGAACACCTTCAATCGTTCTCATCGGGGCACCCTGATTTCCGGCCGGTTCAGCGAACACCCTCCGGCCATCATTTCTACCGAGGGTCTTTGCCTTCTGACGATCCGGACCGAAAAAGAGGGGTGGAAGCCCGACGAGGCGGCCGCCACCTTGCGGCGCATGGCGCGCGCCGGGGTGCGGATCGTACTCTTCGTGCAGTCGGCGTGGCAACAGGGGCTCAGCGTGCTCATCCCCGCCGCCGACGCCGAGGCGGCCATGATGGCCGCCGCTGCCGGCAATCTGGCAGCCAATGTACGGCCCCGCGCGGCGGCGGCCTCGGTGATCGGACCTGGCGTGATCATGCCCGCAATGGCCGCTCTCGGCGAAACGGGCGCCACCGTTCTCGCCACGCTCCAGGCCACGGCCGACGCGGGCATCATCTTTGTCGTTCCCGAAGACGACCTGGCCGGTGTGGTACGGCGGCTTCACGCCAGGTTGAACGGTGGCTGGGGAAAAGATTGAGGAAGAGCTTCTCGCAAAGGCGCAAAGGACGCCAAGGAAGCCAGGGATTGGATTTTGGATTAAGAGGCGCCTTGGCGAGAAAGAGAAGAAAGACTGCACCCAAATCAGTATACTCCCCTGATCGTTTCGACCACTCGATCATCAAACCGCGCACCCCCGAACGAGCAGAATGGAAGAGAAGTCCCCACAGCTTGATACGAACCACCCCGGCGGGACGGGCCGCGCGCCGGGCGGATCGGCCGAGCTCTGGGCGCTCGCTCTGCCCGTGATCGTGGCCACGCTCTCCCAGACTCTCATGGGGCTCGTCGACACCTTCTTCATGGGACGGATCGGAACGGCCGAGCAAGGCGCCGTGGGGATCGCCGCCGTGATCTTCATCACCATCTCGTCCCTTTTCATCGGAACCGTCCACGGCGTGGCGACCTTTGTCGCCCAGCATCACGGCGCCGAGAAGTACGCGCGCTGCGGGAGGGACGGCTGGATGGGCCTCTACTTCTGCATCCCGGCGGCGCTCGTCCTCGGATCGATCTCCTTTCTGTCACAGCCGATCTTCACCGTTATCGGCCTCGATCACTCGACCCTGCCTCACGCCACCGACTACCTCTTCATCCGGCTCGCCGGCGTGATCTTTCCCATGATCAACTTCGCCCTCGTCAACTTCCTGCGTGGCATCGGCGACACGCGCACGCCCATGTGGTTCACGCTCGGCGCCAACGTGCTCAACGCCTTTCTCAACTACGCTCTCGTCCTCGGCAACTGGGGCGCACCGCGCCTCGGAGCCACGGGCGCCGCACTCGCCACGGTGATCGCCACGGCGGTATTTTCTCTCGTTTACATCGGCTTCTTTCTCTCCGGCGAGCGCCATCGGAAATACGGGACCCGCTCGATGAGCCTTCCGTCGAAGAAGGACGTGGTCGCCTTCCTCAAGATCGGAGGTCCCATCGGCGGGATCTGGACGCTCGAGATGGCCTCGTGGTCGGTTTTCATGGCTTTCGTCAGCCACCTCGGCAACGCGGAGCTGGCGGCGACGAACATCACCTTCCAGGTGCTCCACTTCTCCTTCATGGGCGCCGTGTCGCTTGCCACGGCGGCCACCACCCTCGTTGGCCAGTATCTCGGCGCCGAAGATCCCGAGACGGCCAAGAAGACGGCACGCACCACGATCCGCTGGGGGATCACCTACTGCGTCACCGTGGGTTCCGTCTTCCTGCTGGCACGCCACCAGATCGTCGCCTTCTTCAACGCCGATCGGGCGGTGGTCGAGATCGGGGGGCGGCTCTTTGTCTACGCGGCGGTCTTTCAGTTCTTCGACGGGCTCGGCATCTCGAGCAACGGCGTCATCCGCGGCGCGGGCGACACGCGGTGGCCGATGGTACTCATGGTGATCCTCGCCTGGGGCGTGTTCGTTCCCCTCACCTACACTCTGACCTTCGCCCTCGACTGGGGGATCGACGGCGCCTGGATCGCAGTGGTCGTCTTCATTGCCGCGCTCGGCATCGGACTCTACTTCCGGCAGCGTTCGGGGAAGTGGCTTGGGATGCGTGTCTGAGGAGTGTCTGGTTGGATTTTGGGTTAAGAGGCACCTTGCCTTCGACATCGGTGCCGGATAGGTCTCTCCCTTGGCGCGCTTTGCGCCTCGGCGAGAGACTCTTCATCTTTCCCTGAATCGTTCCATCCGATGTGACGGACAATTTCCGGCTGAAGGGATTTAAAAAGAGACCGGCCTCTGTTAAGACTGGGTTTCACCATGAACAAAAAGGGCACATACCAAAAAAATCGAGGCATTCTGGTCTGTGGACTCGGCCTGATTCTGATCGTCCTCTCCGGCTGCGGCGGACTGTCGACGCGCTACCACGATCATCCCGGAGACCGCGCCTGCCTCAAGGTCTATCCCTTCTGGGAAAACGAAGAGGGAGAGCGCCTTCTCGTGGGCGGGCTCGACTGCCGCCTCTATCCCAAGGGGCAGAGCGGAAGCGACAGCAAGCTGATCGAGACGACCGATACCGACCGGCCGCTCCTCTTTGACGGTCTCGATCCGGGCGCGTACCGCTTAAAGATCTTTCTTCACGACCGGCTTCTCCTCTCCGAGGTTCTCGACCTTCTTTCGGGAAAGCGGCTCACCGCGCGGATCGATGTGAAAGGCGCGCGCCAGGCCTACCGATTCAGGCAGACCCTCGACCAGATCGGGACGGGGATCGGCAACGCCCTCGTTTCCGTCGGTGAAAACCTCGTCGTGATCCTCATCGACGGTCTCGAGATGTCCCTCGAAGAGGCGCTCGAAGACGACGACGAAGGCGGGAAAAAGAAACGGCGACACAAGAAACCCGTTCCGCGGCGAAAAAAGACGAACGCCTTCGGGCGGCCGGAATAAAACTGACCATCCATCAAGCCGGAGGCCATAGCGACACCGTGAACATCCTGGAAATGAACAACACCGAATTCGCCGCCCTCTTCTACCTCGTCGCCGTCAATCTCATCGCCTTCTGCCTTTTCGGAATCGACAAGCGGCGGGCGATCAAGGGCACATCGCGCATCCCCGAACGGCGGCTTCATTTCTTTGGATTCATCGGCGGATTCGTGGGCGGCTACGGGGGGATGGCTTTCTTCAGGCACAAGACACAGAAGACGAGCTTCAAGGTCGCCTTCTTCTTCGCATCACTCCTGTCGGCGGCGCTTCTCTTCTTTCTGATCCGCCAGTTCTATTTCACGTAACCCAATTTCCGCAGCTCCTCGAGATCGTCCTCGTCGAGATCGGACGACCGGCTCCGATTCTCGTCGAAGGTGAGGAATCGACGGGCGACGACGTCGAGCTTCTCGATGAGTTCGTGCTCCGATCCGGCGGGCAGGGGATTGAGTTCGGGATCGGCCCGCTCGAGATCGTAGACCACCTTGTCGGGAAAGACGACCTTCATCCCCTCCCTGTAGACGGCGACGCGATCGCGAAAGTGGCCGGCCGGATCCTCGGCGCCCTCGGGCGGCGGCACACGGACCTCGGCCACGTAGGTGCGCGCATCGAGCGCGTCGCCATCGAGCGCGGCCAGCAGCGACCGTCCCTGGCACTCGGCGGGCGGATCGAAGCCGAGAAAATCGAGCAGAGTGGGCATGATGTCGACGAGGCCCACCCTCTGGGCCACACGGCGCGGTTCGGGCCGGGCCGGATCGCGCACGATGAGCGGCACCTTGAGAACCCCTTCCCAGAGGACCGGCCCGTGGCCGAAGAGGGGCGTCTCCTTGAACGCCTCGCCCAGCATCTGGCCATGATCGCCGGTGAGGATCACCGCCGTCTTTTCCATGAGATTCATCGAGTCGAGCAGATCGAGCAATTCGCCGGTCAGCCGGTCGGCGTCGCGCACGCGGCCGGCGTAGAGATCTTGAATCGCTTTGCGGTCGGCCGGATCCTTCAAGGTCACATCGCGGATCAGCTTCCAGTCGGCACCGTCCTTGAAAGGTCCCGCGTATCCCGACTCGGCCATGGCGTCCCGCGCATAGTCGGTCACCGGGTAAGGACCGTGGGGTTCATAGTAGTGAACCCAGAGGAAAAAGGGGCGCTCGCTCTTTCGCGCGGAGAGCCACTTTTTCACCAGCCCGTTGACATCGGCGCCGTGGCGCACCTTTTCGGCCTCGCGGTCCTTTTCCCGATCGCTGACCTCGTGGAAACCCTGTTCGAGCCCCCCCCTCTCGAGCATCGACTTGAGTGCGACGAAGGCGCCCGTGTCCCACCCCTCGGCTTCGAGGATCTCCGTGAGGGTTTCAAAGCTTTCGTCGAGGCGGTGGCCGTTCCAGCGTACGCCGTGAAAGCGGGGATAGAGGCCGGTCAGAATCGACGCGTGCGACGGAAATGTCGTCGAGATCGGCGCCAGGCAGTTCTCGAAGAGCGTGCTCTGTGCGGCGAGGGCGTCGATGCGGGGCGTGTGGTTGCCGGGCGCGCCCAGACAGCCCACATGGTCTGAACGGAAGGTGTCGATCGTGAGAAGAAGCACGTTGGGCCCGTCGGGCACGGGGCGCGGTTCGTCGCCGGGCGCACAGGCCTGAACCGTCGCCAGAATCAAGACCGAGACTGAAAGCAATACTCTCCTGGGCATGGTGGTCCCCCGCCGCGTCAAATTGATGAGGTCGAACTGCGTCCAACTATACCGCAGCTCTTTCGGGCGGAGCAAGGCGCGAGGAAAAAAGGATCAGCCCGAGGGGGTTCGATCGCCGAGGTGGGCCGTCCAGCGTTGGAGGATTTCGATCAGCAGCTCGCGCTGAACCGGCTTGGAGAGGTAGTCGTCCATGCCGGCGTCGAGACACTTTTCCCTGTCGCCTTTCATGGCATGGGCCGTCATGGCCACGATCGGTATGTGCCGCTCATCTCTCGTCCCGGCGCGCTCTGCGCCCTCCCAGGCGCGGATCGCGGCGGTCGCCTCGAGCCCGTCCATCTCGGGCATCTGCACGTCCATGAAGAGGATGTCGTACTCGGCCTCTTGGACCGCCTCGAGAGCTTTTCGGCCGTTGTCGACGGCGTCGGCCTCGTAACCGGCGCGCGACAGGATTCTCAAGGCCACCGTGCGGTTGACCGGATTGTCCTCGGCAAGCAGGATTCTCACGCTGCTTTTCGCACCCGGTGCGCTCCTCGCACCCGGTGCGCTCCTCGCAGCCGGTGCGCTCTTGTCCGGGAGTGTCCCGGGAGGCGCGTCGGGGGTTCCGTCCCCGTGATGCGCCTCTTCGACGGCTTCGACGGCGGCGCCGCCGATCAGCCCCGCCAAAGTGCTCAACAGCTTTCCCTGGTGAACGGGCGCCCCCAGGCAGGTGGCGTTGTGCGTTCCGAGAAAACTCCGGATCTCCGATTGGGTCCCCGCCGCCGCCAGTACGACGATCTTCAATTGATCGAAATCGGCCGCGGCCCGGATGCGACGGACCACCTCCTCGCAGTAGGCGGCCGGGCGGTGTGTGTCGATGACGAGCGCACCGAATGGAAGTCCGTCACTCGACGATCCATCGAGCGCCGCGAGAACCGCGTCTCCGTCGACGGCGCTCTCGACGACGCAGCCCGCCGCGACGAGCGTTCTCCCCGCGATCGAATTGCACACGTCGACGGGGCCGGCCAGCAAGACAGGACAACCGGAAAGCGAAGAGAGCTCTTTTCTGTCGCACGCGGCGCGTTCGTCAGCGCTCTGTCTCTTCAAGGGGAGCTCGAAGCGGAAAGTACTTCCCTCGCCGAGCCGGCTCTCCACCGAGATCGAGCCGCCCATGATTTCCACGAGCCGCTTGCAGATGCTCAAACCCAGTCCGGTGCCGCCAAACTTGCGTGTTGTCGAGCCGTCGGCCTGCTCGAAGCTCTCGAAGATCGACTTCCGGCGATCGGCCGGAATCCCGATTCCCGTATCCTCCACGGTGAAACCGACCACGGTGCCGTCGCTGTTCGTCTGCTCGGCGCCGACCTTGACAGTGACGCTCCCCTTGTGGGTGAATTTGACCGCGTTGGCGCAGAGGTTGATCAGGACCTGCTTGATCCGCTCCGGATCGCTCCTCAGCTCACGGCAACATTCGGGATCGACGAAACAGACGAAATCGAGGTTCTTCTCCGCCGCGCTCGGCGCGATCAATTCGCCCACGGCGCCCACGACCTCGTAGAGATCGATGGGGATTTCCTCCACCTCGAGCCGGCCCGACTCGATCTTGGAAAGGTCGAGAATGTCGTTGATCACGGTGAGCAGCGATTCGGCCGCGCTCCTGATCGTTGTTGCGTAGCCGTTCTGTTCCACGTCGAGCTCCGTGTCGTGGAGGAGGCTGCTCATCCCGATGATGGCGTTCATCGGCGTGCGGATCTCGTGGCTCATGTTGGCTAAAAATTCGCTCTTCGCCCTGGCGCCCGCCTCGGCCGTCTCCTTGGCCTCGTGGAGCGCGCTCTGGCTTTCCTTGAACTCGACCACCCGGCCGAGCTGGTCGGCGATCGCGTTGAGAAGGCAGACCTCCTCGGGAATGGCCGGCCTTTGGCCCTCGGGAATTCGCTCGATCGAACAGACCTCGATCCGGCCGAATTGCGATCCCTTGGCGAAGATCTGGCAGCACTCGGTCCATTTCGTGTCGCACCAGTTGGTCGATCTGTATTCGCGGCCGTTGGCCACGATCCGCGCGCAGGTGTTCTCGTCGTGGTGCCAGCCGCTCGGAATGAGCTCGACCACGTCGCGGAAGAACTCGTCCACCGTCAAATCGTGCTTTTCGGAGAGACTCGAAATGGCGTAAAGGCAGTCGAGCTCCTTCATGCGCTTGCGCAGGTCGCCTTCGCGCTCGCGCAGACGGATTTCGGTCTCCGTCCGCCGATCGATCTGGCCGGCGAGTTTCCTGGCGCCGAGGCAGAATCCGAGGATTCCCAGCGCCCAGAGCAGGCCGTAACCGAGACCGGTCACGATCTTTTCTTCCCGCGCCCGGCTCCAGAGCGACTCCATGGGAACGGCCACGCTGATTCCGCCGAGCACGGTGCCGATCGGTTTGGAGTGGCATCCCAGACAGTTCTTTTTCATCGTGAGAGGACGCATGAGGCGGGTGCAATCCTCCTCGCCGTAGTGCGTCACCTCGCTCACCTCGTTCGCTCCTGCGGCGATCCGCGTCAGGGCGTCACGCTCCCACCGGTCGGGTTCATTGGCGGGGTTCATCGGAGTGAGGCTCGTAATCCGCGATGGGAATCTGGAACGGCTCTCCTCGAGCTGGCCGATCAGGCGGATCATCGCCGTGGGATTGACCTGGGTGAGCTTCAATCCGAGGGGGGTCACGGCGTCGCGGTTGGGCGAGGTGTTCCAGGGATCGGGCTCGACCGATTCGTTGACAGGCAGATAAACTCCGCCATGCTCGAGGTTCCAGTCGCGAAAGAGCCTGTCCCGGTTGAAACTGGCTCGGGCCTTGATCCGCGCCTCCTCGATGACGCCGTCCGATACCCGTGTAAGATTCCCGGCAAGCAGAACGGCGATCGCCACTGTCCAGATCACCAGGGTGATGACACAGTACGGGCGAAATCTCGGTGGTCGAAATCCGGGAGAATCGACAACTTGCATCGACTTATCCGACTGCTATATCTAAGATTACAGAGCTACCCCAAGAACCGACCGATCGAATCGGCCTCTTTTTCATCCCATCAAAGTCTTATCGTGAATCCGAAGGTAAGCGATTCCCATGTAGTCATTAGTCCGACAAGACACAGAGCACACTATCGGACAATTACCTAGCGAGCCTGAGAACTCTTTCGAGAATCTCCAAGAATTATCCTATCGAGCAAAAACGCCCGCACCGCCGGAACCTCACGGGGTTGAAATCCCAGATTGATCAAAGGAGGTCGCAATATTAATTAAGGAAGCTGACAAACGACGGCGTCCTCCCTATAATCCCCTTCTCCATAGAGAATTTACGTTCAGGAAGACACGTTTCGATGAACCCCGCAGCAGACCAGAAGCGATCAGCCGATGAACCGATCATCGCGGTCAAGGGTCTTGAAAAATCATTCAAGCTCACCACCGTTCTCGACGGGATCGATCTCGAGGTGGCGCACGGCCAGATCGTCGGCTACATCGGCCCCAACGGTGCCGGCAAGACGACGACCGTCAAGATCCTCATCGGCATGCTGGGCGATTTCAACGGTGCCGTTTCGGTCTGTGGATTCGACGTGGCCCGCGATCCGATCGAGGTCAAGCGCCGCGTGGGCTACGTACCCGAAACGGCCGCCCTCTACGATGCCCTCACGCCGGGAGAATTCCTCCAGTTCGTGGGAAGGATTCACGGCATGGGCAGCGAAGAGACCGAGCGGCGTGCGCGCGCCATGCTCGGGCTCTTCGATCTCGAGGACAAGTTCGATCACCGCATGTCGTCCTTTTCCAAGGGAATGCGCCAAAAAGTCCTGATCGTGGCCGGCCTGATCCACAATCCCGATCTCATCGTCATGGACGAGCCGCTCACCGGCCTCGACGCCAATTCGGCCGTTGTGGTCAAGGAGATCCTCTCCGGCCTCGCCCAGCGGGGAAAGACGATCTTCTATTGCTCTCACGTGATGGATGTGGTCGAACGGGTCTGCGACCGGATCATCATCCTGAACAAGGGCAAGATCATCGCCGACGGTTCCTTCGAGGAACTGCAGGCCGGCGCCAGGGGCGCGTCGCTCGAACACCTCTTCACCGAGCTCACCAGCGAGGGGCGTCATGGGACGACCGCCCGGCGCTTCATCGACATCTTCGACGCCTTCGACGACGCCGACAACGTCGACTCTGCGGAGCGGGCGCCATGACAGGCGCCGTTCTCTGGATCGTCAGGCGGTTCGGCTGGTTGCTCAGCATTTCGGGAATCGATCGCCGCCAGTTCGAGGCGATCCTTCGCGCCAAGCTGACCCTCGACGACCGCCGCTCGCTGAGCGGACTCTACGGTCCCGGAAAAAAGGCGAACAGAGCGCTGCTCTACACCTTCATTTTTTACCTCTTCATCGGTGTAATCGTGGGATCGTCACTGCTCCTGATCGAGTCGCCGCTGGCGAGCATGACGATCTTTTTCACCTTCCTCATGATCATGGTGGGAATGTCTCTCATCGCCGACTTCACGAATGTTCTCTTCGACACGGCGGACAACACGATTCTCCTGGCGCGGCCCGTCGACGGCCGCACGCTGCTCGCCGCGCGGATCGCCCACGTTTCGGTCTATCTCGTGATCCACGCCTTCGGGCTCGCGGCGTGCACCTTCATCACCGGAACGATCGCGGTCCATCCCCTCTTCGCGCCCCTCTTCGCCGTCATGCTCCTTCTTTCCCTGTGCATCGTCGTTTTTCTTGTCCACCTCTTTTATCTCGTCACCATGCGGCTCTTCGATGTGGACCGATTCCGCGACATCATCGTCTACTTTCAGATCGCGCTGAGCCTCGCCGTCTTCGGCGCCTTTCAGGTTCTGCCCCGCCTCGTCGACATGAGCGACGTCGACTCCCTGCGCATCGACGACTCGTGGGCGGTCTGGGTCTGGCCCCCCGCGTGGATCGCCGCCCCCTTCGATCTGCTTGCCGGCCACGTCGGTCCGCTGCAGATCGTGCTCACCGTGGCGGCCGTCGTTTTCCCCATTACCGGGCTGATCCTGGTCGTCCGGCTCCTCGCTCCCGGATTCAGCCGCACCCTGTCCGACGGGGAAAAGGAGAGGGTGAAATCTTCATCGAAGAGCCCGGCCGTCTCGAAGAGGGGGCGCCCGTCGCGCGGACTGCGCCGTCTCCGGGGACCCGATCGCGAAGAGCGGGCCCTTTACGATCTGATCCGCCTGCTCCTTTCTCGGGACCGGTCATTCAAGCTCGCCACCTACCCGAGCTTCGCCATCGTCCTCTTCATCGCCTGCCACCCGCTCTACGCCGGCGCCGGAAGCTTCGCCGACACCCTCGAAAATCTGTCGCGGACGAAGAATCATTTTTACTTGCTCTACTGCCCCTGCGTGCTCGTTCCCACGGCGCTCTTCCAGGTGCGCTACAGCAAGCACTACCAGGCGGCGTGGATCTACGCCGCACTGCCCCTGACCCGTACCGGCGCCGTGGTGATGGCCACGCTCAAGGCGGTGATGTTCAGGCTCGTGGCGCCCTTCTTCGGCGCGCTCAGCCTGATCGTGCTCGCCCTGTGGGGACTTGGCGCCCTGCCCGACATTATTCTGGCCGCAATGATCCTCAGTCTCTTTTCCTTCGTCTGCGCCTCGGGCCTCGGCTGGGAGCTCCCCTTCTCGCGCCAGCGGATCGCGCGCGACGCGGGCGGCCAGTCGGCGAAGATGATCCTCTTCGTCTTCCTCGTTCTTCTCGTAGGCGGCGCCCACTTCAGCCTGACCTTCGTTCCCTTCGGAGTGACGGGAGGTTCGATTCTCATCGGCCTGGTGTGCGTCCTCTTTTACCGGAACATTTCGAGGCGCACCTGGCGCGTGCCGACGGCCGCTGCAGCCGAGATGTAAAAAGGACCGATTGCGGGAACCGCCGCCGTGATTTAAAATCGCTCCTTCGATTTTGATCGCCCCAGAGGAAGCGGAGCGGCGCCTCGGGCCTATCGAGGAGGAACAGATGAAAAAATCTCTCGGTGCAAAAACAATCCTCTACCCCACGCCGGTTCTCATCGTGGGGACCTACGACAAGGCGGGCAAGCCCAATGCCATGACCGTGGCCTGGGGCGGAATCTGCTGCTCGCGCCCCCCCTGCGTGGCGGTGTCGATCCGCAAAGCGTGTTACACCTACGAGAACATCGTGGAACGCAAGGCGTTCAGCGTCTCCATCCCGTCGGACACACAGGTGGCCGAGGCCGATTACCTCGGCATCGCGTCGGGCCGCGACGAGGACAAGTTCGCCCTGGCGGGACTCACCCCGGCCCGAAGCGAGCTCGTCGACGCGCCCTCGGTCGAGGAGTTTCCCTTCGTTCTCGAGTGCACCCTCTTCGACACCATTGAAATCGGCCTTCACACCCAGTTTATTGGGGAGATCATTGACATCAAAGCGGAGGAGTCGGTCCTCAACGACAAGGGCGTCCCCGAGATGGCCCGCGTCAGGCCGATCCTCTTTGCGCCCGAGACACGCGCCTACTACGGCGTGGGCGGATACCTCGGGAAAGCGTTCTCTATCGGAAGAAAGGATAAAAAATGACGGATAGCAATCGACTCAAAGCGATTTTTGAAACGACCAAGGGCACGATCAAGGTCGACCTCTTCCAGGATGAGGCGCCTGTCACCGTGGCCAATTTCGTCAACCTCGCCAGCCGGGGCTACTACAACGATCTCAAGTTCCACCGCGTGATCCCCGACTTCATGATCCAGGGCGGCTGCCCCCAGGGCACGGGAACAGGCGGTCCCGGCTACAACTTCGAAGACGAGTGCTCGCCCGCCCTGCGCCACGACAAGCCCGGCATCCTGTCGATGGCCAACGCGGGCCCCGGAACCAACGGCAGCCAGTTCTTCATCACCCACGTTCCCACCGACTGGCTCGACGGCAAGCACACCGTGTTCGGCGCCGTGGCCGGATCGGACGATCAAGAGGTGGTCAACAGCATCAGGCAGAACGACGAGATCAAAGCGGTCACCATCGAGGGCGACACGGCCGGCCTGATCGAGAAGAACAAGTCCCGCATCGATGAATGGAACAAGATCCTTGACGGGAAATAGGCCGTGGCGGCGTCGGTCGCCCCCTTTTTTCGTCGCCGTCCTGGCAGTGTTGATCCTCCTCGCCGGCTGCGGGGCGCCCCGCAACGAGCAGAGGATCGAAGAGCCTGGCCTGGCCGATCTCATTGACGAACTTCCTGAGTCCATACAGTCCCGACCGTCCCCTCTCGACGAGCGCTGCTTCGTGATCGGCACGTCGGTCGACGACCGGCCGATCGCGTGCATCTCCATCGGGAGAGGTGAGGAGGTGATCCTCTTCATCGCATCGATTCACGGCGACGAGTCGGCCGGAACCCCGCTGCTTCACGACCTCGCCGCCTGGTTCCGCGACCGCCCCCAGCTCCTCGATGGGCGCAAGCTCCTTCTCATCCCCGAGGCGAATCCCGACGGCATGGCGGCCGACCGCCGCACCAACTCGAACGGCATCGATCTGAACCGCAACTTTCCATCGCACAACAGGACCAACAACAGGCGTTACGGGCTCACCCCTCTGAGCGAACCGGAGGCGGCGGCCATCGCCAAGATGATCCGCCTTCACGCACCGCATCGGATCGTGAGCCTTCACGAACCGGTGGGGTGCATCGACTACGACGGCCCGGCCCATCTGCTCGCCGCCCACATGGCCGCGCACTGCGATCTGCCCGTGGGCAAGCTGGGAACCCGCGCCGGTTCGCTCGGCGCCTGGGCGGGCGAGGATCTGAAAATCCCGATCATCACACTCGAACTGCCCCGATCGGCAAAGTACCACGATCGCGGCCGGCTCTGGGAGATGTATGGTAAAACCCTGATCGAGGCGGTCCTCTTCAGGGAACCCTCACTGGGGGTGGAATTTGAACGACCCGTGCTCTGACCCTGGGCCGGACACACCCCACGGCGGCGAGAGACGCCGGCTGGCGATCGAGGTCACGGGACGCGTGCAGGGCGTCGGTTTCCGGCCCTTCGTCTTCAACCTCGCCGAGGGGCTCGATCTCGGCGGAATGGTGGGCAACGACGACCGGGGCGTGTTCATCGAGATCGAAGGTTCTGAAGGGGCGATCGAAACCTTTCGACAGCGGCTCGAGAACAGCCCGCCCCCCCTGGCGCGCATCGCGTCGATCACCGCCCGAGAGATACCACCGCGCGACGAGCGGGAATTCGCCATCGCCCGGAGCACCGACGGCGCGGGCGTCGATCTGGAGATCACTCCCGACACGGCTCTGTGCGACGACTGCCTCGCCGAGATGACCGATCCGGACGATCGCCGCCATGGCTACGCGTTCATCAATTGTACCAACTGCGGCCCCCGCTATTCGATCATCCGCAGCGTTCCCTACGACCGGGAGCGGACAACGATGGCGTCCTTCACCATGTGCGCGGCCTGTGCCGAGGAGTTCGCTTCCCCAAGGGATCGCCGCTTTCACGCACAGCCCAACGCCTGCGCTCTCTGCGGACCGCGTGTCTGGCTCGCCGACGAGAAGGGAGCTGAAATCTCCGGTGATCCCTTTCAACGCTGCGCGGCGCTCCTCGAAGGGGGAAAGATCGTGGCCGTCAAGGGACTGGGCGGTTTTCACCTCGCCTGCCGCGCCGACAGCGACGCCGCCCTGCGGCGGCTGCGGCAGCGCAAGCGCCGCGCGGCGCGGCCCTTCGCCATCATGGTCGCCACACTCGAAGAAGCCGCGGCGCTCGCCGAGGTCGATTCTCAGGGGGCGGCACTCCTTTGCGATCGGGCGCGGCCGATCGTACTCCTTCGGGCGCGAAAATCGAGCGCGCTGAGTCGAGAGGTGGCGCCCGGAACGGACCGGCTCGGCATCATGCTTCCCTACACGCCGCTCCACGCACTCCTCCTCGACCGGACGGAGTCCCCCCTGGTGATGACGTCGGGGAATCCATCGGCCGAACCGCTCTGCCACGACAATGGCGAGGCGCTCCGCCGCCTCGGCGCGATGGCCGACGCCTTTCTCTTTCACGACCGCCCCATCGAACGTCCCATCGACGATTCGGTCGTACTTCCCCCGGAAAAAGCACCGGCCAGGGACGGCGGCGGCGCCTCTCCCAAAGGGGGCGAAAAGGCCCAACAGGGTTTTACGATTTTACGCCGGGCGCGCGGCTACGTGCCCGATCCGATCGAGGTGGGGCTGCCCGCCCGCGCGCCGATCCTCGCCGTGGGGGGAGAACTGAAGTCGGCGGTCTGCTTTCTCGAAGGCCGGAGAGCCGTCCTGAGCGAGCACCTGGGCGAGCTGTCCAACGCCGCCGCCTATCGCAATTTCGTCCGCGCCCTGGGACGCCTGAAAGAACTGCTCGCGATCGAACCGGCTGTGGTGGCCTGCGATCTCCATCCCGATTATGCCGCAACCCGTTTCGCCCACGAACTGGGGCTGCCCGTCGTGTCCACCCAGCACCATCACGCCCATGTGGCAAGTTGCATGGCCGAGAACGGCCGGACCGATCCGGTGATCGGCGTGGCGTGCGACGGGACCGGATATGGCACGGACGGAACGGTCTGGGGCTGCGAGGTGCTGCTGTGCGACCTCGCCGATTTCGACCGTGTCGGATGCCTGGCGCCGTTTTGCCTGCCCGGCGGCGACAGGGGCGCCGTGGAGACGTGGCGGCCCGCGGCGGGACTGCTCTACAGTACCTTTGGAGATTCGTGGCTCGACGATGCGTCGTCGCTCGGCCGGGGGACATCGCTTTTCGAGAGCGTCGACCGCGAGGCGCTCCACGTCGTTTCGGCCCAGGTGGCCGACTTCAGGCGCGCACCTTCCGGGCAGAGACGGGTGCCCATGACATCGAGCCTGGGACGTCTTTTTGATGCGGCGGCTTTCGTCCTCGGAATCTGCGGTTACAATCGTTTCGAGTCGGAAGGAGCGATGGCGCTCGAGACTGCCGCGCGGCAGGGAAGACCGCGGGGGGAGACCCTCGGGTTTGCCGTACTCCCGGCCGAAGGCGGCGGGCGGCTGCATATCGATGTGCGGCCCATGATCCGAACGCTATTAGACGAGCGGCGCGCCGGACGGCCTGCGGCCGACCTGGCCCTCGCCTTTCACGACACCGTGGCCGAGGCCCTGGCCACGCTCGTCGTCCGGATTGCCGGCAGCCGCGGCATCGATTGCGCCGCCCTCTCGGGAGGTTGCTTCGCCAACGGACTGCTTCTCGAAAAGCTGAGGGCGAAACTCGCCCGGGCGCGGATCGAGGTTCTCCTTCACGGGCAGGTCCCTCCCGGCGACGGCGGCGTCGCGCTGGGACAGGCTGTGATCGCCGCCGCCAGGCAGAAAAGGAGCTGATTCGATGTGTCTTGCCGTTCCCGGAAAAATAGTCTCCCGCGCCCCCGACGGCGCCGACCTTCCCCTGGGAACGGTCGATTTTCAGGGCAGCCGGGTCGAGGTGAGCTTCGCCCTCGTTCCCGACGCCGCCGTGGGCGACTGGGTGCTCGTCCACGCAGGCTTTGCCATCACGCTGCTCGATGAGGCCGAGGCGCGCGAAACGTGGCACTATCTCGAAGAAGCCGGACTGGTCGAGTCCTTTCCCGAAAGCGATTCATAGGAGCTCTTAGGAGACTGTTTGGTGGCTGTCGGCAAAAACCTGCGCGAAGACCCGCAAGTTCTCATCCAGGCGATCAACGAGATCTGCCTCGAACTCGACACGATCCGCCTCATGGAGGTGTGCGGCACACACACCGTCTCTCTCTTCAGAAGCGGTGTGCGCTCCCTTCTGCCCGCCAATCTGCGCCTCGTGAGCGGTCCCGGCTGCCCGGTGTGCGTCACCTCCCAGGGCTACATCGACGCCGCCATCGATGCGACCCGCCTCGACAACGTGACGCTCTGCACCTACGGCGATATGCTGCGCGTGCCCGGACGCGCCGGAAGCCTCGAAAGCCGCCGGGCCGAGGGCGCGGCGATCGAGATCTGCTACTCGATCAGGGACGCTCTCCGCTACGCGGGCGCCAACAAGGATCGGCAGGTCATCTTCCTCTCCGTCGGTTTCGAAACCACGGCGCCCGCCGCCGCCCAGGCCGTGCTCGAGGCCGAGCAGAAAGACCTGCAAAACTTCACGATCCTCTCCGGCCACAAGCTCGTCATGCCCGCCCTCGGCGCGCTCCTCGCTTCGGGCGACATGCCGATCGACGGGTTCTTGCTGCCCGGCCATGTGAGCGTGATCATCGGTTCCGATGCCTATGCCGATCTCGTCGACGTGCACGCCAAGTGCTGCGCCGTGGCCGGTTTCGAACCGCTCCAGATGCTGTCCGCGATCCGCGCCCTCGCCGCCCAGTTGCGGCACGGCACGCCGCGCCTCGAAAACGTCTACGGCGTCGCCGTGAGCGGCGCGGGGAACAGGCACGCTCTCTCGAGCCTCGACCGCGTCTTCGACGAGGCCGACACGGTCTGGCGCGCCATGGGAACGATTCCGTTGAGCGGGCTCGAACTCAAGGACGAGTTCGGCCGCTTCGACGCGCGCAAGCGTTTCGGCCTGACGATCGGCGACGACTACGACCCGCCCGGCTGCCGGTGCGGCGAGGTCATTCAGGGCCGGCTCGATCCGCCCGATTGCGCGCTCTTCGGTGCCGAATGCACCCACGAGCAGCCGATCGGCCCATGCATGGTGAGCGGCGAGGGCACCTGCGCGGCCTGGTATCGTTACGGCCCGGCCAAAACCCAAGGGGGGCGTCCATGAAACAGACATCGAGCAGCCACGTTGTTCTCGCCCACGGAGGCGGAGGCGAGCTGACGCGAAAACTCCTGTCGGAACGGGTGATCCCCCGGCTGGCCAACGAGTTCCTCGACCCGCTCACCGATTCGGCCGTTCTCCCCGCCGTGGAGGGCGAGATCTGCTTCACCACCGACTCTTACGTGGTCGAGCCCCTGATCTTTCCCGGCGGCGACATCGGCCGGCTCGCGATCTGCGGCACCGTCAACGACCTCGCCGTGATGGGCGCCCGGCCCCTGGCGCTGAGCGTGGGGCTCATCCTCGAAGAAGGGCTCCCCCTCGAACTCCTCGACAGGGTGGTCGATTCGATGGCCGCCGCCGCAAAAGAAGCCGCCGTTCCCGTCGTCACGGGAGACACGAAGGTCATCGAGCAGAGGGGCGGCAGCGGAATGACGATCACCACGGCCGGTGTGGGCGCCATGCGCGCCGGCTTTCGTCCCGGGGCGGGCCTCATCGAGGCGGGCGACAGGGTGATCGTAAGCGGGCTGATCGCCGAGCACGGGCTCGCCGTGATGGCCGCGCGCGAGAGCCTCGGAATCGACAGTCTCCTCAAAAGCGACGCGGCGCCCCTCGCCGGCCTGGTGAAAACGGTCTGCGACGCCTGCCACACGATCCGCTTCGTGCGCGATCCCACGCGGGGCGGCGTGGCGGGCGTGGTGGCCGACCTCGTCGACGACGCCGCCCTCGGCGTGGAGATCGAAGAGAGCGCCCTGCCGATCGCGCCCGCCGTGCGCCACGCGGCCGAGCTGCTCGGCCTCGATCCTCTCACCGTGGCCAACGAGGGCAAGATCGTGATCGTCGTGTCCGAAGAGGACGCGGAGCGCGCGCTCGAGGCGTGCCGCAGCCACCCCCTCGGCAGGGCGGCGACGATCGTGGGCCGCATTGTCGAATCCGATCCGCCCCTGGCCGAGCTCATCACCCGGATCGGCGGCCGCCTCGTGATCCAGCGTCCCTATGGCGAAGAACTTCCGAGGATCTGCTGATGCACGAGATGTCGATTGCGGCTGCTCTGATCGATCAGGTAAGCTCCATCGCGGAGAGGAACGGCCTGGTCCACGTCGATCGCGTGGAGATCGAGGTGGGCGCCCTGCAACTCGTCGTGGCCGAGGCGCTCGAGACCGCTTTTAGCGTGATGAGCAACGGGACCTGCGCCGAGGGCGCGCTCCTCGTGCAGACCGAAAAAAAGGGCGAGGCCGAGTGCCGCGAATGCGGCCACCGTTTCGAGGCGCTCATAGACAGCTACCTCTGCCCCCAGTGCGATCGAGCCGATGTAGAAATCGTGGCCGGACGGGACATCATCTTGAGCTCCCTCACCGGCGCTCAGAGAGAAGAGGGCGATTTATCATGAAGATCAAGGTCATCGAAAGCGTACTCAAGGACAACGACGCCGTGGCGCAGACCAACCGCTCCACGATGAACGCGGCGGGACTTCTATCGCTGAACATCACCAGCGCGCCGGGCAGCGGCAAGACGATGCTCCTCGAAAAGACGATCACCGCCCTCGGGCCCGATGCACCCTGCGCGGTTCTCGTGGGCGATCTGCAGACCTCGCGCGACGCGCAGCGCCTCGCCGGGTGCGGTGCGGCGACAGTGCAGATCAACACGGGACGGGGCTGCCACCTTTCGGCCGCCCAGATCTCTGCCGGGCTCGGCAGTGTGGATCTATCCCAGATCGCCTACCTCTTCATCGAGAACGTGGGCAACATGGTCTGCCCCGCGGGATTCGATCTGGGCGAACACAAACGGATCGCCATGCTGAGCGTTCCCGAGGGGGACGACAAGGTGGCCAAGTACCCGACCCTCTTCCAGCCGGCCGATCTGATCATTCTCAACAAGATCGACCTTGCCGAACTGCTCGAGTTCGACGTGGAGCAGGTCAGGGCCGACCTGGCGCGGATCAACACGCGCGCCCCGCTCCTCCTCCTCTCGGTGCGGACGGGCGAGGGCATGGAGAAATGGTTCGAATGGCTCGACGCCTGCCGCACCGATACAACAGGAAGAAAGGACTGATTCATGGGTATTGAATTCACCGACGCACTCATCGCCCTGGTCTCCCTCGCGGCGCTCACCGGACTGGTCCACACCCTCGCCGGCCCCGATCACTATCTCCCCTTCATCGTCATGTCGCGTGCCCGGAAGTGGTCGGCGGGCCGGACGGCGTGGATCACTTTCCTCTGCGGGCTGGGCCATGTGGCCGGCTCGGTGATCCTCGGCGGACTGGGCGTGGCCGCGGGGCTCGCCATCGCCAACATCGAGTCTGTCGAGTCGATGCGCGGCGACGTGGCGGCGTGGCTCATGATCGCCTTCGGGGCCGTCTACATGGCCTGGGGTTTTTGGAAGATCCGCCGTCGGCCCCACGCCCATGCCCATCAGCACGACGACGAGGTTCATATCCACACCCACGACCACGCCCCCGGCAGCCGCCACACCATCGAGCACTCCCACGACCACGAGACACGGACGCCGGCGCGTTCGATCACACCGTGGGTGCTTTTCACGATCTTTGCCTTCGGCCCGTGCGAGGTGCTGATCCCGCTGCTCATGTACCCCGCCGCCCAGGAGAGCGTGCAGGGTTTGATCCTGGTCACGGCCGTCTTCGCCGCCACCACGATCGGCACCATGCTCGTCATGGTGATGAGCCTCAGCTTCGGGCTGCGGGCCGTCAAGCTGGGCTGGCTCGAACGGCACACCCATGCCGTGGCCGGTTTCACCATCGCCTGCTGCGGCGCGCTGATCCTGCTCGGACTCTAGGTTCGGACTAGAGGTGCTCGGCCGCCACGCGGCGAACGAGGGCGATGAATTCGGGAAGGATTGCCTCCACCGTCGCCGAGAGTTCGAGGCCCGTCTCGATCCGCGACGGCTCCACACCGAGCACGATGAGCTCGGGGCGTTTTGCCTGCGGCAGAAAACCGAAGAGAGCCCGAAGATCGAGTTCGTGGAGCGATGTGTGGATCTCGCGGGCAGACGGCTCTCCGGGCCGCAGTTCGTAGATCGTACCCGGAGGATTGCGCGCCTGGACGGCGTCGAGGGCGATCACGATTCGGGATGCTTCCACGAGATCGAGCGCGTCGAAGACCGCCGTCCCCACTTCGACGATCTCGGCACCCGCGATCGGAGCGGCGCGCAGGGCGCGCACGGCGTGCACGCCCACGCCGTCATCCATGAGAAGAACGTTTCCGAGCCCGGCAATGAGCAGGCCCGAAGAGACACCTCGAGCGTCACCCGATTCCTCGGTCATTCTTCAACCTTTCGCCGTCAGACGGCGTGGTGCGCTAGCGGCTTCTCACGATCACCGTCTCCTCCTCGCCGGGGCGCATGACGTGCACCGCGCACGAGAGGCAGGGATCGAAGCTGTGGACCACACGAAGCAGTTCGACCGGTTCGGCGCTGTCGCCCACGGGCGTGCCGATGAGCGCTTGCTCCATCGGTCCCCGTACACCCGAGCTGTCGCGCGGCGACGCGTTCCAGCAGGTCGGGGTCACCACCTGGTAGTGGCTGATCTTGCTCGACGTGATCTCGAGCCAGTGGCCGAGCGCGCCGCGCGGCGCCTCGGTCAAACCGTGGGATGCGGCCGAGGCGGGCACGCTGTTCGACGCATAGCCCGACTGGCCGTTCTGGAGCTCGGTGAGCCACGTCTGCATCGCCTGCGCCACCTTGAACGCCTCGAGGGCGCGCGCCATGTGGCGGTCGAGGACCGAGATGCCGTTCTGGTAGTCGCCGTTGACCCACATCCGCGCCAGGGGTCCGACCTGGTAGGGCTCGGCGGCGTAACGGGGCGCCTTGAGCCACGAGTAGGCGCCGTTCTTGGGATACTGCGGAACAGTGGCGCCCGTCGTCGGGGGCAGACCGTTGGTGGACTCGTCGTACCACGAGGCGGTCACGTCCTCGGTGATGGCGTTCACATCGACGGGGAGAACGTTGGTCGAACCGTTCTCGACCCGGCCCCGTGCGAGGAGCCTGTTCGC
>Ga0180429_10000802_pt1 | contig 27356 bp, 23 predicted proteins | sample SS_ome_FD_132428 | JGI IMG/M metagenome (GOLD analysis project Ga0180429, IMG submission 132428) | Hypersaline lake sediment archaeal communities from the Salton Sea, California, USA - SS_1_S_1 metaG | ecosystem: Environmental > Aquatic > Non-marine Saline and Alkaline > Hypersaline > Sediment ...
CGCTGGGCCGCACGTAAATGACTCCTCTTGCCCATCTGAAAACTCCTTTCGAAACAGAACCAAAACGCATCCTATCAAAAGAAGCCTCTCACAGCACGTTTCCAATTAACCCCGTTTAATACAGTAAGGCTGTTGTGTACGCTCTTGAGTCGTCGCATAAACCGCTTCTCGGCCCAGTGATTTGCACTGCCCGTGGGCGTCAGTGAGTTCTAAGGTGGGGGGCATCGACCAGCTCGCTGAACAAGCGTTTTGCGAATCGTATCGACCTTGTCAAAGGCCCACAGCGAGGTTCGCTGGGCCGTCACCCGGCGCCACGGTGGCGTCGTTCGCGGTGGCGACGGTGGACCTGTTTGGGTCGACAGCCTCGTTGGCCACTGTTGCGGGCCAATTCCCGGCTGATGGTGCAGGGATCACGCCCAGTCTTTGGGCGATGTGGGCCTGGCTGTTTCCGGCTTGCCAGAGAGCGTAAATGTCGACACGGTCCTCCTCGGCCAGTTGCCGCTACTGCCTCATATGTGCTCCTTGCAGTGCGTGTTACGCGTGGCGAGCCAGCCTGGCTGCTCACCACCTGTTTCGCCACCTGTTACACTTACGAGTTGAATCCGCGAAAGCTTCTACGACAAGAGTAGTCCCAACACAGAACAAACCTGCACCTACGATAGAACCATGGTCATGCCAGAATCAACGCTAAAAGATTACGGCGTCTCAACAAGATTATGTTTACAGAACATGGCAGGGATATCGTAGCGACGGCAGATGTTCAGAAAAGGTTCGACGATATGTTGTTGTGCCACTTCCTGAGGCAACCGCCAGGAACCGCCACGAAAAACAACTCTCCTCGGACGGGCAAGGTATTCATAAGCCCGCTTCAAGTCCTTCATGGTTTGCGACATAGATTTGAAACGTGGCTGAATGATCTTGGCCACTGAATAGACGATATGCATGGCGTTAACTTCAGTGGCAAAGGTAACGAGTCGTTCCAAGTCATCCAGCGATTGGGCTTCCGGCAGATCAAAATCAACCATGGTTTTCCCGCCGAACAAGGGGCTGCGAGGCAATAGCGGATCAATTCGCAAAACAAGGGGAATACCCGCCTGATTTAACCGACGAATTGCCTTGATTCTATCTTCAATCGGTGGGGCCGCCGGATCGAATACTGCTCGGTGGTTATCCCGCCAGAAAGCCATAGGGACTTCCAGACGCAGGGGGGGGGCACATTCCGCTGACTGAATTCTTGCTGTCGTGGATGATTATAAGGTAGTTCGCGGAGTTGCTGCAGTAATTCCAGATATGGCGGTTGAGCGGCAATAACGGGGTTTTTCGTCAACAGCACCACCGATGTGAAACGACGGCGATACCGGACTATCTGTTGTAGACCAAATCGTGTTTGGCCAACTTGTTCTTCTAACTTCTGAAACGCATCGGTGCTGTTAGAAAGATGTACAGGGGCGGGCGGCACGTTGTACTTTTCCAGGTCGTCAAGATCACGCAATAACCCGCGTTCGAAATTCTTTTTGCAGCTTGGCTCATCGGGCTCATAACCAGCGGCGTAGCAGTATTCGCATTTGTGCCCGCATCCTGCATACACGTTGACGCAATAGCGATGCCCTGACGGGAATTTGTACTGGTCCGCAGACGGACAATACCATTTCAAAATCCTCGGTCGAGTGACACCGAGTATTGGTCTAGCCGACCGATGAGGCAGAAAATACCACGCCAACGCCGCTCGACCTTCAGGCGGTAATACATCAAAAACCGGCCGATACTTCGCAGCGACCTTATCTGCCAATCCCAATCCAGCCTCAATATCGAATCCCAGTAACTCCATACATCTATTCTAAACGAAATGCCTTCATAGTGCCAAAATCCCTGTTTTGAGTAAGATGTCTTCATGTCGATCCACAGAGAAAGAACTTGCTATGCCATCTATACCCGCCAATCGGGACAGGGACTTGCTGATTTTCCTTGGACGCCGCCCTGCCCCATACCTGCCAGGATTTCGCCAGGCAATCCGTGGAGCCCACGCTCTACTGGACCGGACCACACTTCCAGAACGAAGGTTATTGACGCGCGACGCTGAGTCGACCAGGCACGCACAGACGCCGTAAGGTGATCGACCTTGGAGGGCTTGATCGAGTCTATGCCGTCTCGCGGGCAAGACTTCCTACGGACATGACGCTGACTTCATCACAAAGCAACTCGTAGATAACAAATCTGAAGGTCGCCGTGTCCGAGCCATATTCCGACGTGCCACGGCCAAGCCCATGGCGGCACTGTGGCAATCACTCGACGAGCTTTCGCAGATACGCATTGCGCCCCCAGTGGTTGAACCTATCGAATCTCGTTGTAATAACACGGCCCTTCAAAGTATATTCATTGACCGCTCACGCGAGATCATAAGCACTTTAATGTAAAGCCTTTACAGTTTTCATCGTGACCATCAGGATGAGAAGTCAGGGTGAATCTTGGCTATAAACACGGGCAGGCAAATCGCCCCATTGAGGCAGACCATGGGCAACTCAGGCCGCTCACCATTACCGATGTTGCTTTCAGACTTTCTATGCACCGCCGCACTTGCCAAAATCGTTTGGCTGTCGTTGGCGGGGAAGCGGGCGTGGCGGCGGCGACATGGGCGACTCTCGTAGCGACAGGCAGCCCCCTTCGTCTCAGAGCCCCCCCAGAGTCGCTTTCTGGGCAGCCCAGGCTGGAGAAGGCCCATCGTAAAAGGAGTGCGGCCGAGGCTACCCTGGCCGACTCCACGGCATAGCTGGGGCGAATATTGGCCTTGACGGGCCCGCCAGAGGTGGTTAGACTCACGCCGGTAAGTGTTTGTCTGTTAAGAGAATAGACCTATGAAACAGATCATCGAGAAGGTACTCCAAGCGGAGGCAGCGGCTGCGGCGACCCTCAAGAAAGCCCGTCAGCAGGCAGCAGAGATGGCGGCCCAGGCGGAGGCGGCCAGCCTCGAGCGGCTCAATCAGGCCAACCAGCAGTGCCAACAGCAGATGCAAGCGATCATCAAAGAGGCAACCCAGCTGGCCCAACAGAGGCGGGCCGAGATGGTGGAGCAGGGCCAGGAGCAGTCGCGGGATATCCTGGCGAAGAATGCCGCCAGCGTGGACCAGCTGGTAGAGCAGATTTGCGAGACGGTGCTTAGCACACCCGCGGGCACGCCCGTCGCCCCCTAGAGCTCATCGCCGAAGGAGCTGAACGCCCCCGGCCGGACTGCCCGGGCGTTTTACGGCATTGGATACAACGTGTTACAGTCCGTGCGATGCACCCGCGAAAGTCAAAGTGAATATGGCTGACCGATTGACGAAATATGCTTTTATCAATGCAAAGCTACGAGCGCGGATCAGCAAGATATTGTCGCCAGAAGCGTTTGACGAGCTGGCCAGGGCGTCGTCGTTGGAATCCATGCTGGCCATGCTTCGCGATAGCTGTTTCAGCGAGCTAGAGACGACCTACGGCGCTACCGGCGATCTCAAGCAGGTGGAATTGAGACTGATTGAGCATGAAATTGGCCTGTACCGCGAATTGAAACGGCATGTGCATCCGGCGACGGTTGAGTTTCTCGATGCCCTTCTCATTCGTTACGAAATAGACAATCTCAAAAACGCCATCCGGGTGTTCTTTGACCGTATCGTACGACGCCGAGCCATCGACCCCCGATCGGAATACATCCTATACCAGCCGATTATTCATGCGCTTCCTATTGACAAGATTCTGTACGCCGAGAGTTTTGACGAGCTGGTAACATTACTCGCCAAGACCGGCTACGACGCGGTGCTTAGCGAATACGTTGACCAGGTCAAGCAGGATGATTCCCTGTTTCGGATGGAAATCGCGTTTGATCACTTGTATTATGCACGCCTACGGGCGGCGGTGGACCGATTGAGCAGTCAGGACCGACGAATAGTGCATCGGCTGGTGGGTGCGGAAATCGACACGGAAAACATCAGTTGGATCGTCAGGCTCAAGACGTTTTACGACATCGCGCCCGAGTTGCTTGAAGCGTCCATTATTCCGGGAGGCACGGTTGTCACCGCCTCGCATGCCAAAGAGCTATGCCAGGAGAAGACGGTAGCCACGGTCCTGGGCAATATCATTGAACAACATTACGCAGACTACAGCACTCTGCTGACGTCACAGACGAGCAAGAGTACGTCCGGCCTGGTGCTCATTGGCAGAATCCTTGAAGAAATACGCCGACAGGAAATACGCCACATCTTAGCCGGCGACCCCTTTACTATCGGGATTATTCTCGTCTATTTTTTACTGAAGCGCAGGGAATTATCCTCGCTGAGGCGATTACTGACCGCAAAACGGTACGGCCGAGAGCCAGACGCCATGGAGAGCATGATCTAGTGTTCACGAAACCGATGACACAACTATTTGCGGTCGTTCTCAAGAAGGATCGCGAGCGGGTGACCGAGGCGCTGCTGCGCGAAGGTGTCATGCAGTTCATTAACACCTCGGAGCTGGAATCCCCCTCTCTGGAAGCGGCCGTCTCGCCGACATCGTCGCCTTCATTGACGACCCTATCGGATTTGCGCAAGCGGGTCGAGGAGGTCCTGCACACAATAGAAGTCTCGCCGCGCTACCCGGAAGAAGCCGATCTCAGTCAGCGTGTTGACGTGGACATCACCAAGGAAGCGCAACGCCTTGACCACATGGAGCAGGAGCGTGAGTCGCTCCGAGAACGTCAGCGCTCGCTGCAGCAGGAAATCGTCCGCTTAGAAGATATCCGGCGTCAGGTCTCGCTCTACGGAGTGGATTTCTCGGAGCCGACCTCGGCAACACATTCCCTGTTGCGCATCGAAGCGGGCAAGGTGCCGGCCTCGCGTGTCGCCCAGATGGACGAAGCCCTGCGAGATTTCCCGGCGTTGCGCATCACGGTCGGCACCGAACAAGACCAGGCGTATCTTCTCTTACTCTATATGAAACGCGACCGGGAAGCGGTACACAAACTGCTTGCGGACCAGGGCTGGACGCAGGTGAAGCTGCCCGACCAGCAGGCCACCGTAAAAGAGGACCTCCTGCAACAGCTGGCGGACAAGATCACATCCCTCACGGACGACCAACGCCAGATTCAAGATGAAATTGTAGGCAAGATCCGGCAGCAGGCTGACCGTCTGAAGACCGTATGGACGCAGCTTCGCTTGAACGAGTTGTGCGTGAAGATCCAGACATATTTCGAGAGTCTTTCGCGGACAGTGGTGTTTGCTGGCTGGGTCCCTTCGTCAAAACAGACGGCGATTTCGCAACGTGTCGCCGGCGCCACCGGTGACCGATGTTACCTGGAATGGCACGCTGCCAACAGCGAGAAGCTGCGGGGAGCGGACGTGCCGGTTCAGCTGCAAAACCCTCGCCTGCTGGCCCCGTTCCAGATGCTGGTGAGCAACTTCGCTATTCCCAAATACGGAACGATTGACCCGACTCCCATCGTGATGGTGACGTACCTGTGCATGTTCGGGTTGATGTTTGCTGACGCAGGCCAGGGGCTCATTTTGGCCTTTATCGGAGGGTTGGGCGCCCGTCTGCTGAGCGGACCTCACCACAAAGAGAAGGTGCGTAACCTGATGTGGCTGATCTTCTGGTGTGGGCTTGCGTCGATCATGTTCGGCACGCTGTTCGGCTCTTACTTCGGGATAAGCCTGTTCAGGCCGTTGTGGTTTGATTTTCACGCAGTTGTCGCCGGCCACGGTTCCCCCAGCGCAAGGATTAATAACGTTTTTGATATTCTCCTTATTACCATCTATTTTGGCATCAGCGTCATCTTCGTCGGCCTGCTGTTCAACTGGGTCAATATGGTGCGTCAACAACAGTGGTTTGAGCTGGTCTTCAGTAAGGGAGGCATCTTGGGCGGCTGGATTTACGCCGGGGGTATCTATATCGCCAAGTATGCCGTGGCCCACAATTACAAGGGGTTCCCCGGCGCAGGCGAGATCTTTCTGCTGGCGGGACTGCCCGCACTGCTGCTCTTTATCAAGGAACCCTACCATTACTTCCGCCATGAGCAGACCTCCGAACAACGCGGCAACATCGTATTTGTGTTTCTCAACTTCCTGATGGAATGGACTGTGGAGCTTCTGGAAATATTCAGTGGCTACCTGTCCAACACCCTCTCCTTTATGCGGGTAGCGGGTCTTGGCATTGCTCATGTCAGCCTCATGGTGGCTTGTTTTACCATCGCGGAGATGACATCAGGGGTCTTCTCCATTTTGATTTTGATTCTGGGCAATGCTCTGGTGATCGGCCTGGAGGGGCTCTCGGCGGGCATCCAGGCGTTGCGTTTGAACTACTATGAGTTTTTCTCGAAGTTCTTCCATGGGACAGGCACACTGCATACGCCAATTTCCCTCAACAGTAAACTGTAACCATCTCACGAAAGGACACACAGTCATGGACAGACCGGATCAAAGGCTTAAGAAGCAGATAGTCACCAGTGTGCTCGCCCTGGCGGCCCTGTTGGGGATTGTCGGCACCATGTTCGCCACGCACGCGCATGCCCAACCTGCCAGTGAAGAACAGCAAATCGTCGGTGAGCACGAGTCCGAAGCGTCGGTCTCCAACGCCTTGAAGTACGGGCTCATCGCGGCGTCAATTGCCTTTGGTTTCGGGGCCTTGGGGGCCGGCTATGCCATCTCCCACGTCGGAGCGGCTGCCATGGGGGCCGTGGCGGAAAAACCGGAAATCGCCGGCCAGGCCCTTATTTTCATCGCCTTGGCTGAAGGGCTTGTCGTCTTCGGTTTCATTACCGCGCTGATGATATTGGGCAAAGTTTAACCACCTTTGGGGTGGCCAACACCCTTCGTTGGTCATCCAGGCAAACGCGCCGCTCTTGGTAGACTGAACCGTTGAGCCACGCGTCCATTGGTTTACAAAGAGTGAAGCATCATGAAATATGCGATCATCGGTGATGAAGACGCCGTTATGGGGTTCGGTCTTGTCGGCGTCATGGGCCGAGTGGCCACCAATGCCGAAGAAGCACGCCAGGCGTTTGAGTCACTGCGAAAAGACCAGGACATTGGCATTGTCCTCATTACCGAGCGGCTGGCTGATATGATCCGCCCTCTGGTGGATTCGTATTTGGTTTCGGCGAGTTTTCCTCTGATCGTAGAGGTTTCCGACCGGCATGGCCCTGTACCAGGCCGAGAAGGGATCAAGGAAATGGTGAATACAGCGATAGGAATCAAGTTATGAATCGGCCAGAGAATATTGCCGCCGCGGAATCTGACCGTGGAAGCACTGAAGCCATGGCAACCTCGTCTCAGGGCGAAGCTGCCCTGATAGAAACCATTGAATCGGACGCCCAAGCCGAAGAGGTGAAGATTCTCCGCGATGCCGCCGAACAGGTGACCCAGCGGGAACAATATACGGACAAGAAAATCGAGTCCATGTTGAATGATGCTCTGGCGAAGGCCCAAAGTCAGGCCGAGACGATTCGCGCCAAGGCCGTCTCCCAGGCCCAATTGGAAATCAAACGCCGTCGCCTGCAGGCCAGCAATGAGACCATTGACCGCATCATGGCCATGGCAGAACAGAAGCTTCAATCAATGATCACCGCCCCGGCCTACCGTGACGTGCTCATTGGATGGATCGTCGAAGCGGCCCTGGGCCTCGGTGCCGACGTCGCCACGCTCAATGCTTCGGCGGCAGAACGCGCCCTGATCGACGAGACGCTCCTTAACGATGTTCACCAAAGACTTCAGCACGAAACAGGAAGAAGTATCATGATTCGCTTGGCGGATGGGCCCCCGCAAACGGCGCAGGGCGTCGTGCTGGCCACTGAAGACGGACGCATGGCGTTTAATAACCAGGTTAAGACACGACTCTTGCGTCAGCAGCGACACATTCAGCGGCTGATCCATGACACGTTGTTTATGGAACAAAAATAGACAGTCACGTCGGCACCGCTTGCCGGCATTACCGGATTGTGTGTAGGAAAGAACACGAGCGATTATGACAAACCGGATAACAGGACAAGTCAGGCGTGTGAACGGCCCCGTCATCGAGGTGATGGGCATCACCGATGCGCAGATGTTTGAACTGGTGCGCGTCGGCAAAGAGCAATTGGTCGGCGAGCTCATCAAGCTCGAAGCCGATAGCGCCATTGTGCAGGTATATGAAGACACCACCGGCATCGCGCCCGGCGACCCGGTCTATGGTGCGGGCATGCAGTTGTCCGTGGAATTGGGCCCCGGGCTCATCGGGACGATCTACGACGGTATCCAAAGGCCTTTGGAAGTGATCCGCTCCATGTCCGAGCTCTACATCGAACGTGGCATCACCGTCCCCTCGCTGGATCGTCAGCGACGCTGGCACTTTGTCCCGTCAGTAAAAGCGGGAGAACGCCTCGGCCAAGGCGACGTCCTGGGCACCGTTCAGGAAACCGAAACCGTCACGCACCGCATCCTCGTCCCCCCGGGACACAACGGCCTGCTCGAATCGATTGTCCCCGAGGGGGACTACACGGTTGAAGAGGTCATCGCCGTAGTGCAGCGGGAAGACTCCACCAGGCAGGACTTGCATTTGATGCAACGCTGGCCTATACGCGTTCAGCGACCGACCCGCCAGCGCCTGCCGCTCGATATCCCGCTGATCACAGGCCAACGCGTCATCGACACCCTCTTCCCGGTCGCCAAAGGTGGCACGGTGGCCATTCCCGGCGGCTTTGGCACGGGCAAGACAATGACGCAGCAGGCCGTTGCCAAATGGTGCGACGCCGACCTGATCGTCTACATCGGCTGCGGTGAACGCGGCAATGAAATCACCGATGTGCTCACCGAGTTTCCCCAACTCATCGACCCACGCACCGGCCGTTCCCTCATGGAACGCACCATCCTTATCGCCAACACCTCAAACATGCCCGTCTCGGCCCGTGAGGCAAGTATCTATACCGGCATCACCCTGGCCGAGTATTTTCGCGACCAAGGCTATCACGTCGCCGTCATGGCCGACTCCACCTCACGCTGGGCGGAAGCACTTCGCGAACTGGCCGGACGCATGGAAGAAATGCCCGCCGAAGAAGGCTTCCCCGCCTATCTGCCAACCCGCATCGCCGAATTCTACGAGCGTGCCGGACGCATGGAAACGCTCGGCGGCGACGGGGGCTCCGTCACCATCATCGGTGCCGTCTCACCACCCGGAGGCGATTTTTCCGAACCAGTCACCCAGCATACCAAACGATTCATCCGCTGCTTCTGGGCGCTGGACCGTCATCTGGCCAACGCACGCCATTATCCCGCCATCTCCTGGCTTGACAGCTACAGCGAATACCTCGCCGACATGGTGCCCTGGTGGGAACAGCACGTAAGTACCGAGTGGCTTTCCAATCGGACCGAACTGATGGACCTGCTCTTTCGCGAGGTCAAACTGCAACAGGTCGTCAAACTGGTTGGCCCGGACGCCCTGCCCGACAGCCAGCGATTCGTCCTTGAAATATGCACCTTGTTCAAAAACGCGTTCCTTCAACAGAACGCCTACGACAGCATTGACATGTATTCCACCGTCGAAAAACAGGAGAAAATGCTCGCGATTATCATGACCTTCTGGCGACGAGGAAGCAAAGCCATCAAAAAGGGGGCCACCTTAGTAAAGCTACGCAAGATGAAGGTTTATCAGGATATTGTAAAAATGAAATATAGCATATCGAACGAAGACCTGGCCGGCCTGGACAAGATCGAAGCCCGGCTCGAACGTTCGATGGACCAGATGGAGGCGTTGCATGCCTGAGTTAGACGCAAGCGGCCAGTTGCTTTCTGGCCGAGAATATATCGGCGTGGACAAAATCGACGGGCCCTTGATCTTCACCAGTAAGACGCACGCGGTGGGATACCGCGAACTCGTCGAATGTGTGGACCGTGACGGCCATGTCCGACTAGGTATCGTTCTGGAGTCGTCCACCAACGCGGTCATCGTTCAGGTATTCGAAGGAACCAGCGGCCTGACTCTGCCCGACACTCGGGTGCGCTTTGTCGGCCAACCGCTCAAACTCGGTGTGTCTCGCGCCATGCTCGGACGCGTCTTCAACGGCCTGGGCCAACCCATCGACGGAGGCCCCAATCCTCCCAGCGATATCGAACAGGACGTCAATGGCTTGGCTATCAACCCCACCGCCAGGCAATACCCGAAAGATTTTATCCAAACCGGCATCTCGGTCATCGACGGCATGAACACCCTCATCCGGGGCCAGAAGCTGCCCATCTTCTCCGGCAATGGTCTGCCCCATAATGAGTTGGCCGCCCAGATTACCCGCCAAGCCAAAATTCGCGGCACCGAGACACAGTTCTCCGTCGTCTTCGCCGCCATGGGCGTCAAGCACGATGTCGCACGCTTCTTCATACGCTCCTTCGAAGAAAGTGGCGTGCTTGACAATGTCGCCCTCTTCCTGTCGCTCGCTGATGACCCGTCCATCGAACGGTTGATTACCCCACGCACCGCCCTGACGCTCGCCGAACACCTGGCCTTCAACGAAGATATGCACGTCATGGTCATTATGACCGACATGACCAATTACTGCGAGTCGCTCCGGGAAATATCAACCATCCGTGGCGAAATCCCTTCGCGTAAAGGTTATCCGGGCTATCTCTATTCCGACCTCGCCGAGTTGTACGAACGCTCCGGTATGATCAAGGACAAGCCAGGATCGATCACCTCAGTGCCCATCCTGACCATGCCTAACGACGATATCTCTCATCCGATTCCGGACCTTTCGGGCTATATCACCGAAGGCCAAATCGTCTTTGAACGAGAGATGGACGGGCGAGGCATCTACCCGCCGGTAGCAGGCTTGCCGTCACTGTCCCGCCTCATGAAAGACGGCATCGGCGAGGGCATGACACGCGAAGACCACCCCCACCTGGCCAGCCAGTTGTTCGCCGCCTACAGCTATGTCAAAGATGTCCGCAACCTCGCATCCGTCATTGGTGAGGAAGAACTGACCCCCCTCGATCGCCACTACCTGGATTTTGGCAGAGAGTTCGAGCAACGATTTGTCTCCCAACGCAAGGATGAAGACCGCACCATCGAAGAAACACTCGACCTCGGCTGGTCCGTGCTGCACGAATTACCCGCCGAAGAGCTCCACCGCGTCACCGACGAGGAAATCGACAAATACTATGGAAGCTAAGTGCTGGAACCACTCATGACCGTACTGAACTACGCACCCACCAAGACAAACCTGATGCGACTGAAGAACGACCTCAAGTTCGCACAGCAGGGTTTCGAGCTGCTCGACCAGAAACGCAACATCCTCATTATCGAGCTGCTCGCCCTCATCGACCAGACAGCGGACTATCAGTCACGCGTCGAAGCCGCCATGGCCCAGGCGTACCAATCCCTCGAACAAGCCGTCTTCGACATGGGCCAACTCAAGGTCCATACCCTCGCCGGCTCGGTCAATATGTCAACGGATATCACCGTAAGCACCCGCCGCGTCATGGGGATCACACTGCCTGTCATTGAGACCCGCTTCACCGAGCATCCGCCTTACTACAGCCCGATGGGAACAAGCTTCCACGTCGACAGTGCGCTGCAACACTTCAAGGAAGCACTGCAATTACTCGCCAGACTCTCCGAACTTAAAATCTCCGTGTTACGCCTGGCCAATGAGGTAAAAAAGACCATCCGCAAGGTCAACGCACTGGAAAAAATTGCTATCCCCTCCTTGAAAGAAACCGTCCATTATATCAACAGTCGTCTCGAAGAAAGTGAACGTGATATGTTTGTGCTGATGAAACTGGTTAAAGGAAATCTGGAAAAGAAGGCGATGGCGACTAAGGGAGACCAATCATGAGTGACCTTGTCAAACGAATCATGGTATATGTTGACGGCACAGAGCAATCGGTCACGGCTGCCCAATATGCGATATGCCTTGCCTCGTTTTCCCATGCCCAACTGATCGCTCATTACGTGGTCAACACCAAGGCGATGGACGACCTTCTCAAGGCGCATATCTTCCTCCAGGACGAACAGACCGAATACGAACACGACATGGAGGCCGACGCCGAACGATACTTGAATTATATCGCCGAGCTCGCCATCAAAAAAGGCGTCAGCGTCACCAAAAAACGCAGCAAAGGCAGCGTCCAACGCGAGATCGTCGACGCGGTCAAAGACATGCAAGTCGATCTGCTCGTCATCGGTGAATTGTCCCGTATTCGCAGCCGGCGAGATGAGTTCTACGACGAAACCGATCGCGCCATGCGCTCGGCACCGTGCTCGGTACTGATTGTCAAGGACGAAGAGAGGGTATGGAATTTGTATGAATCCTTGGTATAATAAAGGATTGGCCGACGCTGTATATGCACATAAACGCAGCTGGAGAAGCAAGTTATGACAATGATGAATCTGATCAAAGAAGAGATTGTCAAGGTCCCTTTGGTATCTGACGATAAGCTGAATGTCCTTCGGGAACTGGTGCAGATCTTGAAGGACGCCGGGCAAATTGAAGACGTCAACGGGGTACTCAGTGCTGTTCAGGAACGCGAAGCCAAGGGCAGTACCGGACTCGAAGATGGCATCGCCGTCCCTCACGCCAAAACCCCTGCCGTCGGCGGGCTGAAACTGGCCATCGGCGTCGCACCGCAAGGTATCGACTTTGACTCCTTGGACCACAAGCCCGCCAATCTATTTTTCCTACTGCTTGCGTCGCCCGACTCTGCAGGCCCTCATGTCGCCGCCCTGGCCGAAATTGCCAAGCTGTCGCAGTCAAAATCCTTCTGCAGGGCCATGGCCCACGCCGAAACCGCCGCCGAGGTCGTCGAGTTAATGACCGGCGAATAACTCCCCCACACACCACAAGGAGCCCACCATGAGCATTGAACTGCGCAACGACTGCAAGTACGCCCTGCTCGTCCCCACCAGTATGGGCGTACGATTCACCCCCGAGGCCGGCCAGCCCTTCCACTGCTCCAGCCGATTCATACTCCAGGCCACCAGCGCCGAGACAAACGTTGCCAGCGTACCGGCCTACCTCGGCTTGCCCGTCAAGGTCCTCACCACCCTTGTCAAGGACTCACCTATCGGCCGATTCATCAAAGACAACCTCGCCAGCCGTCACATCGACGTTGAAGCACCCGAAGTCGAACAGGGCGGACCTTGGGGCTTCCGTCACCAGTTCAACCTGGCGGACAGCGGCTGCGGCTCTCGTGGGCCCCGCGTCTGGAACGATCGTGCCGGCGAAGTCGGCCGCACCCTCAACGTCAAGGACTTCGACCTCGAACGAATCTTCGGCCACCAAGGCGTCCAAGTCGTACACCTCTCAGGCCTCGTCGGCGCCCTCTCGCCCGATACCAGCACATTCTGCCTCGAAATCGCCCGGGCCGCCAAAAAGCACGGCACCAAAATCAGCTTCGATCTCAACCACCGCGCCTCCTTCTGGAAAGGCCGCGAGCAGGAACTCCGCGACATCTTCACCGAAATCGCACAAGCCGCCGACGTGCTCATTGGCAACGAAGAAGACTTCCAGCTCTGCCTCGGCCTCAAGGGCCCCGAAGCAGGCGGCAAAGACCTCGCCGCAAAAATCGACGGCTTTAAAGAAATGATCAACCGCGCCAAGAAGCAGTTTCCCAACGCCAGCGTCTTCGCCACCACCCTCCGACAGGTAGTCTCCGCCAACCACCACCTTTGGGGCGCCATCATGGCCGCCGGGAACGACTTCCATGTCGTCGAGCCGCGTGACATCACTGTCCTCGACCGTATCGGCGGCGGCGACGGGTTTGTGGGCGGCATGCTCTACGGCCTGCTCAAGGGCTGGCAGCCCGAAAAGTGGGTCCAGTTCGGCTGGGCCACCGGCGCCCTGGCCACCACAATGCTCACCGACTATGGCCAACCCGCCGACGAAGACCAGGTATGGTCCATCTGGGCCGGCAACGCCCGCGTCAAGAGGTAGGCGCCGTTGCCAGGCGACTCTATTGCTTTGACCGAGAACTTGCCCGTAAGGGCCACAACTCAAAGGAGATGGCTCACCCATGCCAAGTCGATGTTTTCCGATTCCCAGAGACCTCTTCTGTGCAATAATCGCCATCCTTGCCGTCCTCGCAATGCCCCCCGCGCCGACTCTCCAGCACGCCCTTGCCCGCACCACCTCAAACATTGGATCCGACACCAACCAACAGGCAGCCGGAGACCTCCAGTGTGCCACGCACGACGCCCCCGCCACCCAGCTCTCCGAACAGTCCTCCCGCCTGCCCCACGACACCTGGCGAGTGGCCCTGGACCCGCACGATAATGGCATCAAGGCTCAGTGGTTCACCCGCGACCTGCCCGGCAAAAACACCATTACCCTGCCCGGCACCACCGACCAGGCCCGCATCGGCTGGCCACTCGACAAAAAAACCATGACCTACCCTGTCGATTTCCCCAAGAGTGCCTGGCCTCCTCCACACCCTGCGCCCGCCCGTGTCGATGAGCATGGCCACCTCGTACGCCCCCACACCTACATCGGAAAGGCCTGGTACCAGCACACCATCGACATCGCCCCCGAATGGAGCAACAAACACATCCAGCTACGCCTCGAACGCGTCTGTTGGCAATCCACCGTCTACCTCGACGACCGCCTCGTCGGCAGCAACGACTCCCTGGTTGCCGAGCACCGTTACGACCTCGGCGTCCTCCCTGCCGGCCCCCATCGCCTCACCATATGCGTCGACAACAGCCTCATTCACAATATCGGTATCCTCAGCCACGCCTACGGACCCGAAACCCAGTCACGTTGGAACGGCATCGTCGGCAACCTCGAACTTATCGCCACCCCCCCCCACTTCGTACGATCCCTGCGCGTCTTCCCCGCCCCGGATCGCCGAAGCGTCCGCATCCACGCCGTACTGGCCTCCACCACGCCAACCACCGCCCGCCTCAACGCAAACATTAACCACAAAGGTACCAACAGCCCCACTCTCGCCAACGTCGCACAAGACGTCACCCTGTCCCCCGGCGACAACACCTTCGACCTGACCGTCCCCCTCGACACCCCAGGCCAACCATGGGACGAATTCAACACCACCCTCTACCAGGCCGCCCTCAACCTTACCACCCCCCAGGGCCAACACACCTTCGCACAGACCTTCGGCTTCCGCCACATCGAACGCCACAACCGCCACATCTACATCAACAACCGCAAAACCTTCTTCCGCGGCACTATCGACTGCTGCGTCTACCCCATGACCGCTCATCCCCCCATGACCCTCGACGCCTGGCTCGATATCTTCGCCACCATCAAAGACCACGGCTTTAACCACGTCCGATATCACACCTGGTGCCCGCCCGAAGCTGCCTTCCAGGCCGCCGACCTGCTCGGCCTCTACCTCGCACCCGAAACCCCCTTCTGGCTCGACGACTGGATCGCCAAAACCCCCAGCAAACCCAAGTGCCTCGGACACGACCCCGACGTACTCGCCTATATCGAACGCGAGATGACACGAATCGCCGACACCTACGGAAACCACCCCTCGTTTGTCCTCTTTGGCATAGGCAACGAATTCGGCAACCGCGGCACCGATTGGAAGGCCACCAATGACCTCCTCGCCCGCGTCAAGAAACACGACCCCCGCCGACTCTACAACGCCTGCACCGCCCGAAAACGCGTACACGCCGACGACTACTGGGTTACCCACTCTACCGGAACTGCCACTCGCGGCATCGGCCCCACCCATACCAACTGGGACTTCTCCTCCGCCGCCCAATCCACTGACCTACCCCTCATCGCCCACGAAACCGGCTCCAGACCCGTCTTCCCCAACTACGACAACCTGCTCCAAAAGTTCAACGGGCCCTTACAGCCGTTTAACCTCATGCGCTTTCGCCAACAAGCACACGCTGTCGGCCTCACCGACCGCATCCCCCAATTCGAACGCGCCTCCGCCCTCTTCCAGATCATCCAATACAAATCCGAGCACGAAGCCATGCTCCGCACTCGCGATTACGCCGGCTACCAACTGCTCATGCTCAGCGACTTTACCGGCCAGGCCGAAGCCCACGTCGGCATCCTCGACCCCTTCTGGGAGCCCAAGGGCATCGTCCAACCCCAAGACGTCCGCCAATGGAACAGCCCCACCGTCCCCCTCGCCCGCGTCGACCGCTATCTCTGGACCACCCGCGAAACCTTTGCCGCCCAACTCGAAGTCGCCCACTACGGCCCCCGCGACCTCGCCAATGTCACGCCCCTCTGGTCCCTTGCCGCTCCGAACAGACACTTCAAGACCACAGGCTACCTCAAAACCGCCTCCATACCCACCGGCACCGTCACCATCCTGGGCACTATCGAGCTGCCACTCGCCCACGTGCCCGCCCCCTGCGCACTCACCCTCGAACTACAACTTGCCTCCGCCCGCAACACCTGGACCATATGGGTCTATCCCCCAGACGACCAGACCGCACCAACTACCAACGACCAGAACAACAAACCCCTGATCACCAAAGCCTTCGACAACACTACCCTGGCCGCCCTCGCGAAGGGCCAACGCGTCCTCCTCCTCGCCCACGGCCTCACCACGCCACACACCGCCCGCACCCGCTTCTACTCCGTCTACTGGACCGGCGCGTGGAAGAGCAACGCATTCTCCATGCTCGGCATCCTCTGCTCACCCGAGCACCCCGCCTTCGCTGCCTTCCCCAATCAGGGCCACGCCGACTACCAATGGTTCCAACTCACCAACGGCGCTACCACCTTCGACTTGACCGACTTACTGCCTGGCAATTACCGCCCCATTGTCCAGGGTGTCACCGATTTTCACCACAACCGTCTGCTCGGCCAGGTCTTCGAACTTCAGGTCGGACCCGGCAGACTCCTCGTCTGCGGCTACGATCTCACCTCCGACCTGCCCAACCGCCACGCCGCCCGCCAGATACGCACCAGCCTCCTCGAATACATCCAATCCGACGCCTTCAACCCCACCCAGCAACTCACCCCCAAACAGGCCCTTACACTCCTTGCCCCCGCAAAGCCCTAGCCCGAATATCCCCTCAATCCCCACCTCACACCTTAGAGGCACGCCGACGTGGCAACACCCCTCGCTCATCCCACAGACAATACCCCTGTCCACTCAACGCCACGGCAATGTTGCCACAAAGCAACATACAGGCCCACACCCGCAAAACCGGAAAAAACCCGCCAAGTTCCCGCGCACCAGAACGCCGCTTCTAAGCCTCTAACATAAAAGCACTTACCAAAATACACCAGCAACCTGCCCCCCATATCCCTTCCTTGGCATACCCCTTGCAATACACCTCTGATGAATGGGCCCTCGCCCAGAGGATCAGAGGAAATGAGCGTATCGTCCGACAACAAGCGTCAAGACGCCGGCAGGCCCACTACTACGGGGCCCGCCGGTGCCCTTGTCGCGCTGGTACTCGCTCTAAGCCTTCCTGGTTGCTGTACTTACAAGGCTGACTCATCTGCCAACCGCACCGCCACCCACCCCTGGCGCTGCCAAGCCGCCCGCAACCCCAACCTCATCTTCGACACCCCCGGCTACGCAGGCCATTATGGCCTTGCCGTCAACTCTGAGAGCTTCAGCCGCCAGCCTTGGCCCGCCGCCCCGGCCCACACCAGCTATTTCAGCTACCCAAACATAATTTCCTACGAAATAAGTATTTATGACAATCAGTATATCGGCTCCAACAACATGCCCTACCAGAGCTTCCATCACAGACTTCGCGGCCGCAAAATAGGCATGACCGTCCGATAAATCCTTGCTATCAGCGTGGTGCCCGCCATCGCCGCAGGCAACCTGCTGACCTCCCAAGAAAGACACCCCCCCTTCACTTGCCCACCTTTGGCCAGTCTCACCCGCCGCTGATCCCCGGCCGGCCCAACGCGCCAAGCCCAGAATTTCACAACCTTTTGGCGGACCGCCCAAGAAAAAAACAGCCCGAAATTTGCCCCAAAATACTTTTTCAAAAAACCCCTTGAAGGCGCTTACTCTTTAGTATAAACTGAATTACGTTAAACCTGAGGTATGCCGAACAACTCAAACGCCGTTCTTAAAGGCAGTGGGAAACGTAGCGGTGCCGACGCGGTGGCATCACGGCAGTGGCAGGGAAAGTGTTTTCCGAAATAGCGGAGAGGACCGTCATGGCCACGATAACAAAGAAGGAACTCATCGACCGTATTTCCGAAAAGACCAACGCCAAACGTGTGCTGGTCAAACGCATCGTCCAGTCGTTTCTCGATGAGATCATCGACGAGCTTGGCAATGATAACCGACTGGAGTTTCGGGACTTCGGTGTTTTTGAGAGCAAAAAAAGAGCAGCCAGGGTGGCCCAAAACCCCAAAACGCTCGAACGCGTGCAGGTCCCGCCCAAACGGACGGTCAAGTTCAAGGTGGGCCGGCTGATGAAGCTGCGATTGAGTCAAAGCGATGGCGAGGCCCTACCCGCCCCCGTCGAGCCGCAGCGTCAGGAGCAACTCTAGCGAGTCGACCAGTGCCCCACGCGGCAACGCTGCCAGCCGATTAGGGCGGACCAGAGACCTCAACAGTCTGCCATCCGTCACTAGTCGTTGTCATCGCAAGGGTAGCAGCCCTACCTGTTGGAGTATTTTCGGGGGGGGAGTATGATTGGAGTTAGACTATTGTGGGCGTGGGCAACCGGTGTCTCGCGTCCGACGGATTGCGGCGATCGGCAATTGGTTACGCAACCAAGCCTGCTCGCCCAACGCTTGGTGGCAGGGGGATGCAAAGGTAGCGATCAATGCCACAAGGCGTGATCCGATGGTTCAATCGTAAACGGGGGTATGGGTTCATCGCTAGCGAGGAAGGGCCCGATGTCTTTCTCCACGCCTGCGAGATCCAGGAAATCGATTCGGTGACCCTCAGCGAAGGATCCCGCGTTGAGTACGAACTCGTCCGGGGAGAAAAGGGCCCAAAGGCCACCAAAGTCACCCCCACCGGCCTCGATGGACCAGCAGGATCGCAGGTGTAACCAGCTTTGGCGTTGAGCCGGTAGCGGAGGGGCACCAGGCAACCCGCGCTGTCGAGGGCATCGCAATGGCAACCACTGGCATGAAACCACCGAAGGTGCTTCTCGCGGTGTCGGTCCTTATCATCACCGGCACAGGTCTTCTGATATCGGCATTTATCGCGGCCATCGTGGACGAGTTGAACCCGTTTGCGTTGAGTGCGGGCATGCTGTTGCCATGGTGCGCTGTCTTGGCCATTCAGCAGTATCGCGGGATCTTTCGCGGGGTGCCCTCCGGAGCTTTAACAGCTGCCGTCCTTCTGTTTACGGCCAGCGGACTGTTCTTACTGGTAATGCTCGGAACTATTGCAAATATTGTGACATGCGCAAGGGATGCCATCACGTGGGGCATGATAATGCCCCCACTGGCGGTCCCATTGGTCGGCATGGCGATCTGCTTGCTTATGGCAAGTATAGACCTGCGGTGGGCTAATCGGTTGCGCAGAGCCTATGCCACTGGACTGGCGAGGCACAAGCGCAGCGCGGTTACCGGTCGTGAGGGGATTCTGCTTCTGGCCATTTTGGCCGCCATGGTGGGGGCCACCTCGTATATGATTGCTTCAACGCCCCCGCGTTATGCGGAGCACATTGATCCGGCGGCAGCGCCGTTTCGTCTACCGGCGGGCGCCAGCGACGTGAGTTACCGCAAGGGTTATCGCGGCAGCATCACGTACGAGTTCAACATCAACGAGCACCGCTTTCGCACATGGGTGGCGTCGGGAATCGGCTCCCGGGAGTCGGACTTGGCCGGCGTCACCGTGAAAAACATTACCGACGCGTTCACGATCCCCCGATACACCGGGTGGGTGCCTCAGTCAAACGAACCCGAGGAAGTCACGATCACTGACGGCCTTTACTATTCATGGTCCAGGCAAGACCGCGGCGTATATGCAGGGTATGATCGCTCAAGTGGCCGAGCATACTACTACGCCCATTTTCACTGAGGCACAGGTAAGCCGGGTTGGCATGCGGTCCGCAGTCATGAATAGACAGGCCTTCGTAGAAAACCATCCCCAAGCTGCCCGGCTGTATCAAGACACAGCCTCTCCGTTTAAGGGGGCCGCCCATTCAAGGTGGGTGCATACGCTTGTCGTATCGGCCTATGAAGGTCTCCGCGCAATGACAACCGGACGTACAGGTCAACAGAAGGGCTCAGGCAAGTCACGATGGGACCAGAGGGTTGGGCCAGGCATCATGAACGAAGGTAGTCGATCACCATCCCAAGTAGTCCCAGTGCCATACCAAGGAAGGGTGATATCATGCCGTATGTCATCGCTCTTTTCCACGATTTGTCGACAGCACGCACGAATAGCTGATGCCGGTTGAAGAGAAAACGCAGCCCCACCAGTAGCGAGGCCACACCAAATGCCATAAGCAGTTCGGTGACAACAAACAATCGCACGAGCACAAATACGCCAAACTCTTCATCGATTTCCCCGTGGACTCTCAGCATGATCACAACGCAAGTGAGAATAGAAAAAAAGCCGGTCACGCTACAGGTAACGCCACAGAGTCCCAGCCATACGTGTTTGGCGATGCTCACAGGTTTTTTCGTCCCAACGCTTGGGTAGCCTTCAGGGCCAACGCGAAGGAATACTCCCGAGTCTATTGCTTCTTCTTAGGAACGACGGTCATGCTTTTCTTGATTTGCTCGGCGCCTTCGAGGGCTTTGCAGTGGGCAACCTTTTCCTTGACCTTGGTAACTTCGAGCAGGCCGACCTGTTCCATGTCCACATCAAGCACTTCGCCGGTGTCTTCGTCGACGAGTTCTTCCATGGTGACGACGAGGAACTGTTTGCCCACGGTGACGCCTTCGCGGCTGCCGCGGTTGATGATAATCTTTCCGGGCTTAGCCAACATGACGGTACCTTCCCAGGCAATGTCATCCAGTTGTTCGACAAGAAAAGTGACAGCCTGACCGATGGCGTCCTGGCAGGCTTTTCCAACATTGTCCTTCTTGAAGCCCTCGAGTTGGCCTGTCAAGCCGCCCAGCCGTGAGCCGTAATAGCCTAGCCCGCCGCCTTTCCTGTCCGACTGGCCCACGACTCTGGTCGAGGCCTTGACCTGTCCCGTCTCGGAATCGACGAGGTAGAGAGTGATATTCACCTCGGCGGAGTCCTTCTTGCCGCCGAGGCGAATGCCCTTGATGTTAATCCCTCCCTTGCCTCCGGTAGTGCTCTGCTGGACGTGGGTGATCGCACCCTTCACCAGGAGTTGCGCGGTGGTCATGCGACCGATCTTGGGCGCCTTCTTGCCTTTGGCGGCGCGCCCGCCGGCAGCAAAGTCCTGTTCTTCAATGGCCTCCTGACGCATTACCTTGTCGCCCAGCACAATGAACCAGTCACACTCGTGCAGCGTGTCAGTCATCATCTCCGTGAAGGCGTCGCCCAAGGCCCATTGGCCTTTCCAGTTGGACTTGTTCTCGAATTTACGAACCATGATGCTATAGCGAAGGTTGCCCTTGGGCATAAACTTTGTTGGCTGAATCTTATCCACGATCAGAGCGTAAGGATACTTGCCTTTACTGTCCAGATAGTAAGCCGTTCCCCAGATATTGATGCCATGCTCCCAGGTGCGTTCAAGTTCCTTGGGCCTGTTGTAGAGTTTATAGACATCCATAGCCTTTGAGTCTTTGCGGATGTAAGCGTTGAAGTGCGACTTGGTCTTGGCCTTGGTCTTGCCCGGTTTGCGCACTTCGACAGCAGTGTAGTCATCCAGTGTGACCTGCGGATCGTTCAGAGGAAAAGGCTCATGGGTAACAGAGCCCAGCCCCACGGCGAGCATCACGGGCTTGGCGTTGATCTCGCCCTTTTCTTTCTTGAGTTGCTTCCAGTCAAAACGCCGGTACGCCTGCTCAGCAGTGTCCTGGTCCTGACTGGCCTGCGACTCGCTTGGCTCTTGCGTAGCGTCTGGCTTGGCGGTGTCCTCAGCGAACAAGGATAGCGAACACACGCAGGCCATTGCGAACACGCAAAGCAGTGATTTCATTCTATTCATGTCGGGGCTCCCATCAATTGGTACACAAAGCGTGTCCTGGTACAGTCAAAGCGGTGCGAGTAACTCTTCGACGGACAGACTATAAGATTTTGAGACTGACTCTTGCGACTAAGATGGCGTTTATGCGTCGGCGTTTCAAGAAAAAAATAAGGGCGAAAGGGCCTCTGTATCAGTTCCGCGCCAACAGCCACACACTGTAATGACATGTGGGCCCGGTACGGACGCTGCGGTGTTACCTATGTTGGCTCGCTGAGGCTGCGGTGAGGCCAGGGGCGATCGGGATGTGCGATAGGGCAGACGCGCGTGATTGTCACCACGAAGCGTAGGGTTGTCCGTTGGAGCCTATCTCGGGAGCGTTGGGAATGAATTCACCCGTGGCGACGTTGTAGATCCAGGCACGGTCGCCGCCCAGGTCGGTCGTCAGCGGGCCAGGCTGATCGACAACCATAAGGCTTCGGTTGCCCGCCTTCGCCCCGACGGTCAAACACGGAATCCGACCCCTGATGTAGGGCCCGAAGGGAAAGGCCGGGTTCTTCGCGACAGAAACCTGCCCATCACTGTTGCTGTATTGCTTGAGCTGCCTTCGGAAAGCTTCGGGGCTCCCGGCTGCATTGACACCGTCTGACTTGGCACTGGGCAGCGTAGCTTTGTGCTCGGCGTGGTACCAGTCGATAGCGTTGCGAATAGATGCAAGATTGGCACGAAGCGCCGATTCCCCCGCGTTTCTGCTGGACGAGCTTATTCGGGGCACAGCAACCGCCGCAATGATGCCCAGGATCACAATAACAATCACCAGCTCAACCAGACTGAATGCTCTTCGCGCAGCAATCGGCATAAGCAACTATCCTCGCTTCTTTCCGCTCGGCCACGGTCACGCATCGTCTGGCCCTGACACCACGACTGGGCAGACACCACTCCTTACTTATCGGCTTTCTTGCGACCGCGTATATTAATAAGCCTCACTTTCTCCCCTTACGAGGACTTCACTGTGCAAATAGGCGACTAACTGCAAAAGACCACGGCCTGATGGGCATCGTACAAGAAAGACACATGTTTTATAGGACTGTAATATCCTCTATGGAAACACGGAAAGGACCATTTCAAGCCAAAACACCCACAGGCAGATCGAGCCGGGGCTTGAGAAAGTAGAGGTGGGTGGCGCAGACAGGGCACCCCGTAATGGTTTCCAGAGCATAGCGGTAGTAGTGCAGCTGGGCCGCGTAGTCGGCGGCGCGGGCGGAAGCGGTCTTCCGGGTAACATTGTCCGTTTTGAAGTCGATGACGGTCAGACCTTCATCGTGCGCGAAGTAGCAATCAATGATGCCACGCAGCAGGATGGGCTGGTCAGCGTCGTTGGGGGACAGTTGCTGCTCCGGACAGAGCTGCCGGGCGGGTAGGGCGATGGTGAACGACCATTCGCGTTGCACCGCGTCATGATGGGCGAGCAGCTCTTGCCCCAAGGCGCAGGCAAAAAAGTCAGCAACGGCACGCACGTCGATGCAGGCTGCCTGGCGGGGTGAAAAAACCCCCTGTTTGACGAGGCTCTCAAGTTGCTCTTGGACGCAGGTAAGGTCAATGGGCTGCGCAAGGTCGAGACGCTCAAGAAATAGATGGGTCCAGGAACCTATTTCGCCGGCACTTATGGGCTCGGGGACGCTGAGCAGACACCGTGGCCGCGCCGTAAAGACACCAGGTAGGTCGGCGGCTGACTGGTCAGACGGCACCTTCCCTGGTGAGCCGCACAGACCAGCAGGACGTTGAGACGTTGCCTCCACAGTGGGTTGCTCGGGGCCGAAACGCTTCTTCAGGTCGGTGACACCGATGCGTACGGGCAGCTGGGTGAGCGGCTGATGGGGATAACGGTAGTCGAGCCGGTCGATGACGCTTTGCAGGTTGTCCGGCAGCGGGCCGGCGGGGACCGGGCCTATGAGCTCGTCCAGGCAAACGGGACGCTGCGGGCTGGTGCCGGTTTGCGCAAAGGCAGCGACGGCGTCACCCAGCTCACTAGCCGTGTGGAGCCGAAGAACAAGCTGATGATGGGCCGTTGTACGAGACGGACTATCGGGATCTAGGAAGGATGCAAAGGCGGGATGGGAAGCCAGGGCCGGCCCTATCCAGTCAAGCGGGCACCGCACGTGTCGCAAAACGAAGTCTGGCAGGTGAGTGTCGCGATATGAAGCCCAGGGTTGCCACGCGTTGCGAGCCTCGTCCAACGCGGTGGAGCCAACGATAAGGAGGTGTTCACGAGCGCGGGTGAGCGCAACGTAAAGTATACGCATTTCTTCCGTGACAGTGCGGTTGTCGAGGTCGTCGGCCACAATAGCATGGGCAATCGTGGGGTAGCGGTCCTGGGAGCGGGGGTCGATAGCGCGAAGCGCAAGCGGCAGGGTTTGCCGGCGGTCAAAGAGAACCGTCTCTCGTGTGTCCTGTCGATTGAACTGGTGGGCAAGGTCGGCAACAATGACGACAGGAAACTCCAGCCCCTTGCTCTTATGAACGGTCATGATACGCACAACGTTGTCGGCGGCAGTGACGACAGGTGCCGGACCGAAGTCGCCGTCTTCGCTGCGTAGTTTGTCGATGAATTGCAGGAAACGACGGAGGGAATGGCCGGCGAAAGCATCAAACTGCCGGGCGCGGTCGTGCAGGTGGATGAGGTTGGCATGACGCTGCTGGCCATTAGGCAGGGCCGAGACATAGGCGAGCAGGTTCGATTGTTGATAGATGTGGTAGACCAAATCGGCCAAACTGCCACGCCGGGCGAGGGTGCGGTAGGCGTCGAGCTGCTGCAGAAAGGCAGCCAGCCGACCGGCCAGATCGGCGACGGGCCCGGTGCGGGCGTATTCGCCAACGGCCTCGTGAAAGGCAAGACGGCGACCATGAAGACGAATGTCAGCCAGTTCTGATGCCTCCAGGCCAACCAGGGGACTGCGCAGCACGGCGGCAAGTGGAATGTCCTGTTGCGGGTTGTCGAGCAGTTGCAGCAGGCTGACGACGTCCTGGACTTCGGTGGCGACAAAGTAACCGCTGGAGAGTTCTGCGTGGACGGGAATACCAACTTGGGAGAGTACTTCGCTCCAGAGTTCAGCCCGGTGGCGCAGCGACCGAAGCAGGATCACCACATCACGATACTCAACAGGGCGCATCTGTTTGGTGGTGGGATCGGTCACCAGAAACTCAGGTTTGCGGTCGGGGTGGTCGGAGCCTACCATCTGACGGATACGCTGGGCAACAATAAGTGCTTCGCGCCGCGTGGCGTCGAGTTCATCGGGAGTAGGAACACCAGGACCTGCGTCTTCGTCGGCGTTGGTGGGGGCCGCGTCGAGCTCACGTTCGATCAGATGGCATTCGACACGAGGCTGGCCGTCGGGATCGGGGTAGTCGGCGGCGCAGGTGAGGCGGGCGTCCCGGTCGTAGTCGATGCCGAAAAAGGAAGGCGTCATGCACCGAGCAAAGAGGAAGTTCACAGTGTCGATCAGACCTCGGCGGGCGCGAAAGTTGCTGTTAAGGGCGATGCGAAGCTGGGCGACGGGCGGTGCGTCCGGCTGGTCGGGGTCGTAGGGGGTAAAGCGATGGTATTTCTCGAGGAAGATGGCGGGTTCAGCCTGTCGAAAGCCGTAGATGGTCTGTTTGACATCACCAACCATAAAAAGGTTGCCGGCGGGACAAGGAGAGGCCTTAGCCGAGGCAGGCTTCTCGCTCGAGGCAGTATCCCTGGGCTGGCCAGCCTTGTCCTCAGGGGAGACAGCTTGATTTCGGGCCACGGCGCGGATGATAGCTTCCTGCACGGGGGAAATATCCTGGTATTCGTCCACGAGAACGTAGCGGTAGCGACGCTGCAACTCGCGAGCAACATCCGAGGGTTGGCGATTCTTGTCGACCAAAAGCTTGAGGCAAAGGTGTTCAAGGTCCGCAAAGTCCAGTACCGCCTGACGTTGCTTGGCCTGTTCATAGCGGGCGGCAAAATCACGGTGAAGATCGATCAGCAAATCGCCCAGCGGGGCGGTAAAGGCAAGCTGGCGGAGCACGGAGCGCGGCCCAAGGGCGAGACGATCGCGAATACTCTTGAAGCGGGCCTTGGCGTCATCGATCAGTTTGCGAATGGGCAACGCTTCCGCTTCGGACACGTCGCCGGGACGCTTAGGCAGACGAGGCAATGACGTGGTCTGACGCAGCTCGTCGGTGGCACCGGCAAGGTCGGCCCCGGCGACGTGGCCGCGTATCTGTTCGACAAGCGGCAGCAGATCGTCGCGAACGTGCCCTGCGTAGCAATCCAGCTGAGGGTACTGGCTGAGCGTCGTCTCGAGGGTATAGCGGAGTTGGCCTATAAGCGCGTCGAGCTGGCTGGTCAGCAGACGCCGGTGCTGATCGACCAACGCGATCTTCCGCGGGCCACCGGACCCCTGAGCGGTGATGTCGCAGCCGTCCCCCTCCAGGCTGGCAAGTTGTTGACGCCACTGTTGCGCCCACGCGTCGTGGTCATTGATTGATTCCAGAAAATTGTGCAGACGCACAAGCAGATGCAGCAGCTGCCGATCCCCGGAGCCGGACGCAAACGAGCGAACGAAGCGAGTGAAGGAGTTGCCACGGTCGCTCGGTGAGCAGTCGGCGTAACGATCTTCATAAAGCAGCTGCGCGGTTTCGGTCTTGAGCAGATCGGCGTCGTCGGCGTCGAGAACCTGGAAGGCGGGATCGAGGCCGATGTGATAGAAAAACTCGCGAAGGGTGGCATGGCAAAAGGCGTGAACGGTGGTGATGCGGGCCTGGTCGATCAAGGCAAGCTGACGTTGCAGGCGCCGGTCCTGGGGACGCTGACACGCTTTGTCAGCCAGCGCCACGGCGATCCGGCGTTTCATCTCGGCGGCCGCGGCTTCGGTAAAGGTCAGGACAAGAATTTCGTTGACGTCGGCAGGCTCGGCAGCGTCGGCGAGAAGGTAGGCACACCGCGCAGCAAGCACGGCTGTCTTGCCAGAGCCGGCCGCCGCGGTCAGCAGGACGTCGCCCTGCGTAGCATGGATGGCACGTTGTTGTTCAGGTGTCCAGTTCATCAAGTAACCAGCAGTCAAGAGTCAGCGGTCTATGGGTCCAGAGCATCATGGGGGCAATTGCCAAGAACGTCATCACGGTCGACTTTGGGCAATTGGCGGTAGCGATCCTGTGTAAAATCGAACCGGCACAGGGGACGGTAGTCGCAGTAGCAACAGGGTGCATCGTTGTCGCCGATACGGTATGGAGACACCGCAATATCGCCGTCCAGAAGTCGTTGCGACAGATCCGCCAGCAGGTTGGAGCAGCGAGCGAGCAGACTAGTCATCTGCTCTCCGCTGAGGACGCTGGTGCTGTTGGCATAGGGAGTGCCGTCCTTCTTGAGGCGAAAGGCGTAGTAAAGCGAACCA
>Ga0180429_10000803_pt1 | contig 27330 bp, 30 predicted proteins | sample SS_ome_FD_132428 | JGI IMG/M metagenome (GOLD analysis project Ga0180429, IMG submission 132428) | Hypersaline lake sediment archaeal communities from the Salton Sea, California, USA - SS_1_S_1 metaG | ecosystem: Environmental > Aquatic > Non-marine Saline and Alkaline > Hypersaline > Sediment ...
CCGGAAACCAGCATTTGAGAACCCGCCAGGGCCATAACCAGAGTGCGCTTCAACATAATAAAATTCCTTACAGGGTTTACGATGGGCGCGAAGTATAACCAATTTCTAATACACTTTGAACTGTCAGGGCATATAAAAGGAATTAGATGCTATGATGCGCGCTATTTTCGAATAAATTTCAGGAGTTCATCATGGGCATTGCCATCATGTTACACGTTGCCGCTGTCGTTATCTGGGTTGGCGGAATGATTTTCGCTCACGCCTTTTTACGCCCGGTAGCAGCCACCCAGCTTGAGCCACCTGCACGCCTGACACTGTGGGTCGGTGTCTTCAAACGCTTTTTTCCTGTGGTGTGGATCTGCATCATCACCATACTGGTCACCGGCTATGGCGTCATTTTGATGTACTACCCTGACGGTTTCAAAGGCCTGCCAATGCACATCAATATCATGATGGCCCTGGGTATCATCATGATGCTGATTTTCTTCCATGTCTTCTTTGCTCCTTTCAAGCGCCTGAAAAAAGCCGTGGAAGCCCAGGACTGGCCAGCCGGGGGCAAGGCTTTGACACAGATACGCCACCTGGTCGGCGTCAACATGATCATAGGCCTGATCACGGCAGCTATCGCATCTGGCGGGCGGCTGATTTTCTAATGTTTCTGCCGTTAACAAAAATCGTATTGCCGCCTATGCTTAAGTGGCAATGGAAAAACCCGAAAACATCTATTTCTTCGGCACCTGCCTGATTGACCTGCTTTATCCCAAAGCAGGTCTGGCAGGTATGCAACTGCTTCAGCGCGAAGGTATCAATGTCATCTACCCGCAGAACCAGACATGTTGCGGGCAACCTGCATTCAACTCAGGCTACCGTGATGAAGCACTCGATGTAGCACTAAATTTGCTGCAATGCTTTCCCAAAGACATCCCCCTGGTCGTCCCATCGGGCTCATGCGCCGGCATGATCAAACACCACTGGCCGGAACTTTTTAAAAATCACCCTGAAGAAAATGCCGTTAAACGACTTTCAGCCCAAACCTACGAGCTAACGCAATTTCTGACGGATGTACTGGATATCAAACTTGAAGACCTCGGCCAGCCGGTAAAAGTAGCCATTCACACTTCCTGTGCTGCGCGCAGGGAAATGCAGGCTGCAGATGCTATCGAAAAACTTGTCGATCAATTGAAGCAGGTTGAAAAACAGCAACAGCACAACAAGGAAGAATGCTGTGGATTCGGTGGTACATTCGCCATTAAACAGGCCGATATATCCGGCGCCATGGTTGAGGATAAAACCCGTTATTTGAAAGACACCGGCGCTGACCTTGTCATCAGCCAGGACTGCGGCTGCCTGATGAATATCGGCGGGGCCCTGGAAAAACAGGGCACTTCACCTGCCACAAAACACATTGCCGAATTTCTGTGGGAGCGCACCAATGCCACAGACTGAAGCCTTTGTACAACGCATAGACAAGGCACTGGCAAACCACCAGGCACGCCAGAACCTGCGCGCCACCATGGACAGGCTCAAGCTCAAACGCCTGCAACAGTTTCCGGACAAACGACAGCTTGATGATTTACGCCATCAGGCCAAAAGCATTCGCCAGAAGACCCTGGACCACCTGCCTGAACTGCTTGAACAGCTTGAAGAAAAACTCACGCAAAACGGCATACAGGTTCACTGGGCAGAAACAGCGGAACAGGCCAATAGCATTGTCCATGACATATTAAGCAAAGCCGATGCCAAAACGGTTGTTAAGGGCAAGTCGATGGTGTCGGAAGAAATCGACATGAATGCCTACCTCGAACAGCAGGGCATTGAAGTTATTGAATCCGACCTTGGTGAATTCATCATCCAGCTGGCACATGAACCGCCTTCCCATATCATCATGCCGGCTATCCATAAAAATGCGCGTGATGTTGCCAAGCTGTTTCACCAGCATTTCCCTGAATTAGCCTATACCGAAGACGTTGACGAGCTCACCCTGTCAGCCCGAAAAATCCTGCGCAACAAATTCGCCAGCGCCGACGCCGGAATTTCCGGTGTGAACTTCGCCGTAGCCGAAACAGGTACGTTGTGCCTGGTTGAGAATGAAGGCAATGGTCGCCTGAGCACGACAGTACCTGACCTGCATATCGCAATCACCGGCATAGAGAAGGTGATTGAAAAACTCGAAGACTTGCCGCCACTGCTCAACATCTTGCCAAAGACAGCGACAGGCCAGACAATCACGACCTACGTCAACATGATCAGCGGTCCGCGAAAGGACAATGAAAAAGATGGTCCCAGGGAAGTTCACCTGGTACTGCTGGACAATACCCGTTCTGACATTCACAGCAGCGATGAATTCATCGACACTCTGCGCTGCATAAGATGTGGAAGCTGCATCAATCATTGCCCGGTGTATGTGCAGGTAGGAGGTCATGCCTACGGCTCAACCTACCCCGGACCCATTGGTACCGTGCTGGAGCCTCAACGCATAGGCCTGAAACAAATGGGAGACCTGACATCAGCCTGTAGCTTGTGCGGAGCCTGTGCAGAAGCCTGTCCCGTACAAATCCCACTACCATCGCTGATCAACCGGTTGCGCGCTGAAAGCAATAATCAACAATTCGGCAACAGCCGCACATCTGGAAAGGGAAGTTTACGCAACCGCTCCGAAGCAATGACATGGAAGCTTTGGAGCTTCACTCATGCCCGTCCATGGCTTTACGCTATATTCGGCTGGACAGCATCAAGACTACGCTTCCTGGCCCCCTCAAAACTTGGCGGCTGGACAAAATATCGTACAGCGCCGAAACCTGCCCCCCAAACATTACACGAACTTGCCAGACAACAGGGCTTCGATAATGAATAATGCACGCGAAAATATTCTGAAGCGACTGCGTAGCAAACCGCGCGACACGAATGATCTACAAGATAATCTGATTCCAGATTATGGCTGGGACAAAGAAAAAAAAATTGAACGGCTCATTGAACAAATGCAGGCGGTACGTACCGAAGTACAGCGTCTTGGAAAAAATCAGTGGATTGACTGGATTAACAACGAACTACCCAAACGCAAACTCAACCGCGTCTTAGCAGGCAGTACAAAAGAAGGATTGGCTTTTAAAGAAAGTGCCCATCATTCCCTGGAAGTTCAAGACTATTCACAAAATATCGAGCAATTTAAAGCGACGCTTTTTAACCAAATTGATGCCGGCATCACAACCACAAGAGGAGGCATCGCTGATACCGGCAGCCTGATTTTGTGGCCTGACGAACAGGAACCCAGACTTCTCTCCCTTGTACCCCCGGTTCATATCGCCTTGCTGAAGTCCGATGAAATCTACGAATCACTGGCACAGGCCATCGAATCTCAACATTGGGAAAATGCAATGCCCAGCAATGCACTTCTCGTTTCGGGCCCATCCAAAACCGCCGATATTCAACAGACCCTGGCTTATGGTATTCACGGCCCCAAACAACTGATTGTTTTGATACTTGAATAGTATTTTTATGGTATCGTACAGGCCACTTCAGATTGTCAAAAATCAGATATCCGCCCTTGGCGCAGCTGGATAGCGCGTGCCCCTCCGGAGGGCAAGGTCAGAGGTTCGAATCCTCTAGGGCGGGCCATTTCACTGATTTTCAACCAGTGAAATCATATAAAACCTTTCATGCTCCTATAAATCGCAATCCTGAAAGAGCTAAAATTATTTTTACTTATAAGACAAGGCCTCTTCTTGGACGGCATAAAGCTGCATCATAGTGTTAATGACTGCTGATAGTCAGCCTTTATCACATCTGCATGCAGTTCATTTTCCAGTCGCCCTGCCAAAGTATCCATCGCTTCAGGTTCACCATGTACCAGGACAACACGGGGACGTCCTTCAAAGTTGGCATACCAGTCTACCAAGCCCTGCTGGTCTGCATGAGCAGACAGACCGCCAATGGTGTGCACTTTGGCTTTTACCATGACAGTTTCACCCCATAGGTTGATATGCTGGGCACCATCAACAAGAGCGCGCCCCAAGGTTCCCTTGGCCTGGAAGCCGACGATCATGACATGGCATTGTTCGCGCCAGATATTGTGTTTGAAATGATGCTTTATGCGCCCACCAGTACACATACCACTGCCAGCTATAATTATTGCGCCCGATTTTATTCGATTGATTTTCATCGAGTCTTCGCTGCTATGTGACATATGCAAATTTGGCAAACTAAATGCTACCAACGTTTCTTCGTAATTTTCTCTTGCACGTGAATCAAAAACTTCAGCGTGTTCTGCATAAACCTTGGTCGCCTCAATCCCCATGGGGGTATCGAGAAATACTTCCCAGTCGCCAATGCCCCAGTCATCGAAATGACGTTCAAACACATACAGCAACTCCTGGGTTCTGCCGACAGTAAAAGCCGGTATCATGATATTACCCTTGTTGCTTTTTGCGCTTGATATGACCTCTCCCATTTCCCGCCAGGTCTCATCCCAGCTTCGATGAAAACGGTTACCATAAGTACTTTCCATAACAACCAGGTCGGCTTGCCTGATAAGTTCGGGATCTTTTAGAATTGGAGCACCTTTGTGCCCCAGGTCACCACTGAAAACCACTTTTCGTGTCTGGCCTTTTTCAGTTAGCTCCAATTCAACAATTGCTGAACCAAGAATATGCCCGGCATCGCGCAGGACGACTTTTACTCCAGGCAGGATTTCCCTAAACTCGCCATAGTCAATCCCCTCAAATTGTTTATGCGCCTCCCTCGCCTCGTTGCGGGTATATAAAGGCTCTATGAGTTGCTGACCTTTACGTTCACGTCTTTTATTTTCCCACTGTGCTTCTTTTTCATTAAGATAACCGGCATCTTCGAGCATAACAGCACATAAATCGACAGTTGCCTTGTGCGTATAAACCGGACCTGAATAACCACGTTTGATTAACAAAGGCAATCGACCGGAATGATCCAGGTGTGCATGTGTTAATACAACCGCATCAATGGCTTCTGGATCGAATGGAAATGGGTCACTATTATGGTTTTCATGCTCATAATCACCTTGAATCAGGCCGCATTCAACCAGAAACTGGCTGTCTCCTACCTGCAATAAGAAACAGGAACCAGTGACTTCTCGGGTAGCACCAAAAAACTGAATTTTCACAGCAGAACTCTCTTTAACAGGACTTTACAAACAGAGACGGGAAGACAGTCAGATCCGCCAGTAAACTCTCAAAAATTTTCCTTCCTTGATATATTGATTATCCAGGCCCCCTTCATAGGCATGCTTTATGGCTTCTTCCCAGACCTTGAACATCGCTAGCTTTTCCATTCATATCCTTCTTCAAAAGCAATCATCAAAATATATTCACGCTTACTATCAGTTATTATAGTTCCTTAGTTTTCAAGCAACACGAAAATACCTGTTATATAAAATACCAGCACCAGGAAACTTTCAAACCCGATATTAGCAATCCCATGCTTTTCACGTCTCAGCAATCCCAGCAGCAAGATCCCAACCAACAAAATCGTCAATGCGACCCAGAAAATTTCAGTCATCGTAATAACGGCATAAATCGACCCATTCCGATAAGCTGCATCAGCCGCAGACACAAACAGGATATCAAATGCATTACCACCAAGAATATCGCCTACAGCAAGGGCCAATGCGCCACGCCGCACAGCTGTTATCGCCACAACAAGCTCTGGCAGCGAATTGGTAATGGCTGTAAAGATTCCGCCCACTACCGTCTCCGACAGACCGGCATGTAACGTGATGGAAATCGCAGCATGTGCAAGTACCCATCCAGCAACACCTACCAACAAGGCCAAAGTACCAAAAGATAAGCATAAAAAAAGGATACCCTGACGAGATACCTGAGCCGTACCCTCTGTATCCAAAATGGTTTCTTTTGTCATCCTGGGACGCCACATTGGTTGTTCCCGCGCCTGATGTATCAGGTATAAACCGGCAACATATGCAGCAACAATTAGAAATGATACGGGATGCATTTTAAAAACTTCAATTTCTGGTTTGGCCATGGCCAGCACCAACAGTGCCATTAAAACAATTAACACGACACCCTGTAGCAAATTTGATTCTGATGCAGCCGCATGCTCCAAATTAGCTTTTCTGTAAACCATATCGGCCAAAACCAGAAAAACAGTTTGGGCCGCTATTCCCCCTAGAGAATTACTGATGGCAAGTGATGCATGTCCGTTATAAGCCGCGGTAACAGTGGTGATCAGACCTGCCAGAGAATTAATAGCGGCAATCAGAATGGCCCCGGTTAGAAGTTCGCCCAGTCCGGTGATACGCGCAATCCGCTCTGCACGGATAGTCAATAAGACGCCGGCAACACCAATGATACTGCCCGAAACCAAGAAGGCAATGATACTCATTGACAGTGACCAAGAATCAAAATTCAGCATGGGTAACTATTAATTGCCTGGTTTCAGGTTGCATATGAAAAGATTCTAGACCACATTTAATTATATCGATTTCATTTTTGTCATTATGGAAAAAAATGCTGTACGAAAAATCAGACGTTTTGCCTGAGTCAGTTAAACAGGTGTTACCCATACATGGTCAGGAAATTTACCTTACCGCTTTAATCATGCCTGTAATGAGTATCAGAAACCAGGCAGTGTGAGAAAATAGTAAAAACCATGCCAGTACATAACAACGAAATTGCAGACATTTTTGAAACACTTGCTGACCTGCTCGAGATCGAAGACGCCAACCCTTATAGGGTGCGTGCTTATCGCAATGCAGCACGTACAGTTCGAAGCCATACCAGAAGCATGTCAGATTTGGTTGAACAAAAAAAAGATTTATCAAAAATTCCTACAATAGGCAAAGATCTGGCGAAAAAAATCAAAACCATCGTCGTCACGGGTAAATTACCTCTATTGGAAAAAGTCAGATCCCGTACGCCCAACATACTCAGTGATATAATGTCTGTTAAAGGTTTTGGCCCAAAACGCGTAAAAACCCTGTATCAGAAGCTGAAGATTCAAAGCCTGGATGATGTCAGGCGCGCTGCCCGTAGTGGAAAAGTTCGCAAACTAAAAGGGTTTGGCAAAAAAACTGAAAAGACCCTGTTGCAGCGCCTGGAGCATTTTTCCACTGAAACTGCACGAACCAGGCTGATCACTGCGGAAAAGATTGCCTCTCCGCTGGTTAACTACCTGAAAAAAAGCAAAGGCGTCAAGAAAGTTGTCATTGCCGGCAGTTATCGCCGATGCAAGGAAACGGTTGGTGACCTGGATATCCTGGTGACCGCACAAAAAAGCTCAAATGTGATGAAGCGCTTCATAAAATATGAAGAAGTCGACACCGTTATTTCCAAAGGTTCTACACGTTCCACGGTGATTTTAAGATCCGGCTTATCAGTAGACCTGCGTGTTGTTCCGCAAATCAGTTATGGTGCAGCATTAGTGTATTTCACAGGTTCCAAGGCGCATAACATAGCTCTACGAAAAATCGCGGTCAAAAAGCACCTCAAAATCAATGAATACGGTGTTTACAAAAACAAGTCGCGTATTGCAGGCAAGACCGAAAAATCCGTTTACAAAACGGTGGGGCTGCCTTTCATCCCTCCTGAATTACGGGAAAATCATGGCGAGTTCTTTGCCGCTCACAGAGACGGGTTACCTGATTTAGTTTCCCTGGATAACATTCGAGGAGACCTGCATTGTCACAGCAAAGCCAGCGATGGCCGCGATACAATTAAAAAAATGGCAATTGCGGCCTCAGAGCTTGGTTACGAATACCTGTCAATCAATGACCACTCAAAACGCATTACTGTCGCCCATGGGCTAAACAAGAAAAGGTTGCTTGAACAGATCAAAACCATCGACAAGATTAACGCTAAACTAAGTAACATTGTTATCCTCAAATCGATAGAAGTCGACATCCTGGAAGACGGTTCGCTTGACCTGCCAGACAGCATTCTCAAAGAGTTGGATTTCACCGTGTGTGCCGTGCATCACAAGTTCGATTTGTCACGTACCAAACAGACTGAACGGATTCTACGGGCAATGGACAATCCGTATTTTAACATCCTTGCACACCCTACCGGTCGCCTCATAAACAAGCGGGAACCTTACCAGATTGACCTTGAAAAAATCATGCTGTCCGCTGCTGAACAACAGTGTTTTATGGAACTCAATGCCAACCCGGACAGACTCGATCTCACGGATGATGCATGCATGATGGCAAAAGACACTGGTGTCAAAGTTGCCATATCGACAGATGCTCATAGCATTTCCGGCATAAGCCATATGCGATTTGGAATCAACCAGGCACGTCGTGGCTGGCTGCAAGCAGAAGATATTATTAATACACGGTCATTAAAAGCCTTGAAAAAATTATTCAGGCGTTCATAAATTATTGTTTAATAACCATTACTTTATACGCCAGGTTTTCTTTGATTACCAAGCTTGGCTTGTTTCTCGCGGCTACCGGCGGCGTTGGCTAAGTGTTGTAAATCTCTATACGCGAACCCCGTTGCATGCAACGGCACTCTCATTCATCTTCATATTCCATTCCATAGTGTTTAAATAATTTCACCTGATAGTCCCGACTGATTACTTTCGATGGATCAAATGTCGGCGCCGTCTCAATCGCTTTTTTCTCTAGCAATATAGCCAGTTCATTTTTAGACCAGTCAATGCCTTCAATCCAGGCTGGTGAAATAAGCACATTTTTTGCTGGCAACCAGTTGCGGGTATCTATCTGGATATATCTAATTTTTTTACCTGAATTATCCAGAACAAAGTCATCAACATGTCCAATGGCACCATCCTTTGTCTGAATATGATAGCCATTGACTTCAACACTACTGCGAAGATGAGGATTTTCCGGCGCTTCAGGCTTTTCTGGAATTGCTTGCGGTGGCACCAAAGGAACATCTTCAAAAAACGGGTCTCCATACCAATAGGGCTCCCAGTCGTAGTAACGATAATATTCGCGCTCATAGTGACGGGATACTGGCATTTTTGTATCCATTGGCGGGCTGTTTTTTATTTGCTCGCGGGTCAGTTTAACTTTGATTGTATTGTTTTCTTCATCAATAAATTCGATCATTGCTGGATCAATCAATACGTCTTGGCCAAAAAGCCAGTTACCTGTACGAACAATGAAATAACGTACCAGCCATTGCTGGTCATCAAAATAAATCTGTTCGATGTGGCCCAGTTCACCATCAAGAGTCTGCAAGTCGAATTTACTTAAATCTGTTAGCTTGTAGAGTTGCTGCATTAATTACTCCCCATAAAAAAAATTTCTTCAGGATGGATGGTTTCTTCTATAGCCTGCATTTCAGTCGTTTCTTTATAACAGGTTAACAACTTTCTGAGCATTTTTTGATCAGATTACAGGCATATCGTTTCACAGTAACAGCAGAACAGATAAACTGGAAAAAGAAAATAAACTCAGGCCTAATCAACTCAATCGGGTAGGTAAATATTGATGCAATGCCTGGCTAGATTTTAACTCCAATTCAACAATCCGGGGAACGGCAACCTATCCTGACTATAGTAAAATAGATGATAGAAACAAGTTATCGAAAACAGCAGTGGCCCATTGTAGCCGATGATTCTCTCTCAGGGCATCTGCGAAGTGGTCTGTTACGTATTGTCATGTTCGCCATTATATGGTGGATACTCACTGACGGAGCCATGGATTCTTGGCTGGTGGGCGTACCGGTGGTGCTGGTTGCATCACTGGTTAGCGGAATGCTACTGCCCCCTTGCCACTGGTCCTTAAAAGGAATAGCGCACTTTGTCCCGTTCTTTCTCTGGCACTCATTGCGCGGTGGTTTAGATGTGACAATGAGGGCATTCCACCCGCGGATGCCAATTTTTCCTCAAATATTGGAATATCCAATGCAGTTGCCACCGGGATTACCACGGGTTTTCATGGTCAATACGGTCAGTTTGCTGCCAGGTACATTGAGCACTGAGTTGAGCGGGGACTGTTTGCGTGTTCATGTGCTCGATGTAAATAGACCTGTTCTGTCGGAATTGAAGCTTATAGAGCAAACTGTCGCCGGGGTTTTCGTCATTAAATGTCGACTGGGTAACAAAGAAGCAGGATGTAATGAAAAGATTTAAAAACAAACTCTGTGCAGTGGATACAGCGAAGGGATACCTGTTTTGGCCATCACAACCGAGGCCGACATTGTCGTTATGGGGACAGTCGGTCTTGGCGGTATTCAGGATGCCCCTGTGGACAATGCTGCGGAGACACTTTTTGAAACAGGCAGATTGCTCCGTGCTCGCGACTCAGCCTCCTGGCTATGTCTCACCGATTACTCTGGAAGCGTGATTTTGCAAACACTTTATTTCACGTTGGCATTATTCCTGCTTTTGAACCTCTTTGCTGGAATGTGGCGGATACTGCATGGTCCAACGAGCGCAGACCGCATGTTGACAGCACAACTATTCGGCACGACATCGGTAGCTGTACTTTTATTGCTGGCGCAGGCTACCGAGAAGGATGCCCTGCGCGATGTGGCTCTGGTATTTGCTTTATTGGCTGCGGTAACCGCGGTCGCTTTTGTGCGTCGCGCTTGGCCGGGTCAAGGAGAAAAGAAATGACTCCAGCCGATTTTCTCTCTGCTGTCCTACTTATTTTGGGAGGCGTTTTCTTTCTCGCCGGCACGCTGGGGCTGCTGCGTTTTCCTGATGTTTATACCCGTCTTCACGCGCTGACTAAAGCGGACAATGTGGGACTGGGGCTGGTAGTAATCGGGCTAGCAATACAGGTGGAAACCTGGGCAATGGTGGGTAAGCTGCTGTTGATCTGGGTATTGGTGCTAATCGCCGGCGCCAGCGTTGGCTACCTGATAGCGAAGCGTGCATTGCAGCGAGGAGTTCGTCCGTGGAAACGGTGATCCAGTTATCTTTGGTGTTCGATGTGCTGCTGGGGCTTGGTTTACTCTGGTTTGCCTGGCGCTCGCTTTCATGTCCGGATCTGTTCAAGGCGATTGTGCTGTTTATCAGTTTCGGACTACTGATGGCATTGACTTGGGTGCGACTCAATGCGCCGGATATTGCATTGGCCGAGGCTGCCATAGGTGCGGGTTTGACTGGTGCGCTGCTACTTGCTGCCTGGGTGAGACTTGAATCCTTTGATGCTTTAAACAGGCACGATGGTCATAGCGAGGATACCGAGACACATGAAAAATAACGAACAAGTAGGAAAGATGTTTCACATGCTGTTGATACTGCTGCTGTTCGTTATGGCTGTGTGGCTGGGTTATGTGGTGCTTCACCTCCGTGCATCGCCTCCTGGCTTGAATGCGCTGGTAGGGACAAGTCTCGATACCAGCGGCGTGAGTAACCCGGTTACCGCAGTGCTACTGAATTTCCGCGGTTACGATACTTTGCTGGAGATGGGAGTTTTACTGCTGGCACTGCTTGGTGTGTTGTCACTCGGTAGTGCGTCAGATTCCCGAGAGACTCCCCCTGGGTTGGTGCTGGATTTTCTATCACGTCTGTTGGTGCCGGTGCTGATACTTGTGTCTGGCTATTTATTATGGGCAGGAGCTCACGCACCAGGCGGTGCTTTTCAGGCTGGAGCAGTATTGGGGGCAGCGGCTGTACTTCTGCTGCTTTCTGGTTGGCATCTTGGCGAACAATTCAGCGGCTTGCTGCTAAGAGCAGTACTTATTCTGGGTATAGGTGTCTTCATCCTGGCAGGCATTGTGTTGATTATTTTCAGTGGTAATTTCCTGGAATACCCCCAGTCATTAGCTGGTGCGATGATTCTTATGATCGAGACGGCAGCTATGCTGTCCATAGGTGTAACTTTGGCGGCCCTTTTCCAAGGCATAGCTCCGACAGGAGGACAGGATAAATGAACCACATGATGTTATATGCGCTGGTTGGAGTCGGTCTGTTCACGATTGGGCTATACGCGTTGATCGTACACGCGCAATTACTGCGCAAAATTCTGGCTATTAATGTAATGGGCAGTGGCGTGTTCCTTATTCTGGTGACGCTGGCTACGCGTCACCAGGAACTGTTGCCAGACCCGGTGCCTCACGCCATGGTCATCACTGGGATCGTGGTGGCTGCATCAGCTACAGCTTTGGCTCTGGCGCTGATGTTAAGCCTACGGGCAGCAACGGGCCAGGACACGCTTATCGAGCCTTCGGAGTAAGCGCGCAGTGTCATTACCAGTCCAAGCGATCCCCTGGACAGTGATGATCATCCTGCTACCTTTGATTGGAGCGCTAGCCTGTTTTCTGTGGCCACGACGCACAGTATCACCTGGACTGATAACCTCTTTAGGTATTGTCATTTGTGTGGTTGGACTCGGCTGGCAACTGATGCACCTGGGTGTGCAGCGTCATGCTGTAGGTGGCTGGGGAGCGCCATTAGGTATTGATCTTTATGCAGACGGCCTGAGCTTGCTGATGCTGATAGTAACAGCGCTCGTTGGAACTGCTATAAGTTTCTATGCCAGTGGCTATTTCGACCAGGCTAAGGCTCGACATTTCTGGCCACTGTGGTTGTTTTTGTGGGCGGCGCTCAATGCGCTGTTTCTGTCGGCTGATATTTTCAATCTTTATGTCACCCTCGAGCTTCTGGGGCTGGCAGCGGTGGCATTAGTGGCACTGGCTGGAGGTGCAGATGCCTTGAGTGGTGCCATGCGCTACTTGCTGGTCAGCCTGCTGGGGTCACTGGCCTATCTGTTAGGCGTCGCATTGCTTTATCACAGTTTTGGTACCGTAGATATTGCGTTGCTGGCACAACACGTTGAGTCATCGCCAGCGGTTTGGTCGGCTGCAGGTTTGATGACGGCAGGACTGTTGATGAAGACAGCGCTGTTTCCTTTGCATTTCTGGCTGCCCCCCGCGCATGCCAGTGCGCCAGCCCCAGTGAGTGCAGCGCTGTCAGCACTGGTGGTGAAAGGATCATTTTACATTCTGCTCCGGCTTTGGCTGGAGGTTTTTCCATCAACAGGTTCGCTGGTAGGCGAGATGCTGGCGGGGTTAGGGGCTGCTGCCGTGATATGGGGCGGAGTACAAGCGCTGCGTCAGACGCGACTCAAAATGCTGATCGCGTATTCGACTGTTATGCAATTAGGTTATTTGTTCCTGGCATTTTCAATTGGAAGCGCTATTGCCTGGCAGGCAGCCTTGATCCTGGTGCTGTCCCACGCACTGGCCAAAGCGGCTATGTTCATGGCGGCCGGCAATATCCAACACTTCGGTGGTCATGACCGTATCGCTGATCTCGACCGCGTGGCGCAACGCCTGCCGTTAACGTTGACTGCATTCGGACTAGCCGGTGTCAGCATTATGGGTCTGCCTCCGAGCGGCGGTTTCATTGCAAAATGGTTACTGCTGGAGATGTCAATACGCACGGGCAAATGGTGGTGGGCGGGGATTATGGTTTTGGGCGGTCTACTGACGGCAGGATATATTTTCAAGGTGATAGGCCGTGCATTTACCCAGGCAGTGGTACCGCATGAAGCGAGATCGGTGCCTTTCCGAATGGAGTGGACCGCACTGGTGCTTGCTGCGTTGGTAATCCTGCTTGGGTTTTTTACGACGATACCGCTGACCTTGATGAATATCGGTGCACCGTTCGACGGGAGACCTGACGGGTGAACTGGAATACAGCCCTGCCGCTCTTGATTGTCGGCAGCTCGTTGCTGCCGGGTCTGGTGATCTTTTTTCTTGCAGAAAAGCGAGTTGCCGTGCGCATTACCTTAAACCTGTTTGGTGCCGTGCTCAAGCTGGTGCTGGTCGGTGTGATGTTGTGGGGTGTCTTTCACGGCGAACATTATGAGGCACGTTTACCCTTGCTTCCGGGGCTGGATCTGGTAGTAAGGGCAGGCCCCTTATCAATGCTGTTTGTTACCCTGTCTACCGGGCTGTGGCTGGTAACGACTATTTACGCCATCGGGTACCTTGAAGAATCACCTCATCGTAGCCGTTTCTTCGGATTTTTCAGCCTGTGCGTGACGGCTACGGTGGGGCTAGCGTTGGCCGGAAACCTGATCACGTTCATATTGTTTTACGAGTTACTGACGCTGGCAACCTATCCCCTTGTGGTGCACCGTGGCACCGAGGTAGCGCGTCTTGCTGGAAAGAACTATCTGTTCTATACGGTAGGTGGTGGTGCACTATTACTGATTGGTACCGTCTGGCTGTATACCCTGACTGGCACGTTGGAGTTTACCTCACGCGGTTTTGTGTCCGGTCTGGAAACTTCACATCAACCTGCTTTAGTTATCATATTCGTATTGATCATCGCAGGGCTGGGAGTAAAAGCGGCATTACTGCCATTTCATGGTTGGCTGCCGCAGGCAATGGTCGCACCGGCACCTGTAAGTGCTCTATTGCATGCAGTTGCGGTGGTCAAGGCAGGTGCTTTTGGTATCGTGCGTGTGCTTTACGATGTGTATGGAATTGAGTTTGCTGCAAGTCTCGGAGTGACTCTGCCACTGGCGGTAATAGCATCAGCCACCATAATTTACGGTTCAATACGCGCCCTTTATCAGGATAATCTGAAACGGCGATTAGCTTTCTCCACTGTCAGCCAGGTGTCGTATATCACTCTGGGCGTGGCAATAGTCGGCCCTATTGCTACCGTCGGCGGTTTGTTACATCTGGTGCATCAAGGTGTACAGAAAATCACCCTGTTTTTCTGTGCAGGAAATCTTGCTGAAACACTGGGTATTCACAAAATAAGTATGATGAATGGAGTCGGTCGGCGCATGCCCTGGACCATGACCGCCTTCACCATCGGCGCCTTTGGCATGATCGGGGTTCCACCGTTGGCGGGCTTTATTAGTAAGTGGTATTTAGGGCTTGGTGCAATGCAGGCCGATCAGGATTGGGTGATACTCATACTGGCCGGTAGTAGTTTGCTTAATGCGGCCTATTTCCTGCCCATTTTACACACGGCCTGGTTCAAGGCGCCTCCTGATAGTTGGCTGCTTGAACGAGACTTTGGACGCCGAGAGACTGCCTGGGCTTTGCTAATACCACCACTGGTAACTGCTGGACTGACTGTGCTTCTTGGTCTTCTTGCGTCTGCACCGTTCACGCCTCTTGAATGGGCGCGCTTTTTCGCCAATCAGGAATATGTGCAATGAACTGTGAACATGCTTTATTGCTACTGATGGTACCGGGTTTACCGCTGTTGCTGGCAATCCCGGTGCTGCGCCGTCAATTTCCTTGGTCTATCTATATTGCGTTATTGCCAGTGGTTATGTTGCTGATTAGTCAGGCCAACTTTGAGGTCGAGTTGCCTTGGATGTTTTTGGGTAATTCCAGTTTGGCTGTCAATGAGTTATCCCGTTGGTGGTTGGCAATGTCCGTTGTGGCCTGGCTGGTTGCGGCGACAGCTTTGTATTTATTTCACGACCATGATGTAGACAACAGTCGCCTGCCAACATTTTTTCTATTGTGTTTGAGTGGTCAGTTAGGTGCGATATTAGCAAATGACATCGTGAGTTTTTTTGCTTTTTCATCGTTGATGAGCTACGCCTTTTACGGTTTGATGGCTGATGGAGGAGGTGCGGCCGCGAAACGTGCCGGCCGCGTGTTTCTGGTGATGCTGGTCATCGCAGACATTGTCTTGTTTGAAGCGCTTCTGATCGCCGCTTCGGCTACGCATGATTTGGAATTCTCCAGCATTGCTTCCGGGGTCGAAGAATCGACCTCATTTAATTTATATTTATCCCTGGTGTTTGTCGGTTTTGCGTTAAAGGCGGGCTTCTGGCCATTCCATGTTTGGTTACCATTGGCCTATGCTTCAGCAAATCGAGTGACAATCCTATTATTATGGATAGTTCCGGCAGCCACGGGACTGCTTGGAATCATACGCTGGATACCTTTTGGCGATATTGTCGTGCCTGTACTGGGGATCTTGCTCCAGGGTATAGGTGTTGGTGCCATGCTTTTTGCCTTGATATTCGCTTTAAGACAAGTACAGCCAGGGCAAATTTTCGCCTATGCCATCATCATGGTTACAGGTTCGATTGTGGCGGTCATGGGTATCAGTCTGGCTGATCCTGTGTTTTGGGAACAATACGGTCGTTGGCTCCCATTGGGAGTTACCTTCATTGGCTGGGGATTGACAGCAGTGATAATCAGTCCGGTGTGGATGAGATGGAGACACACTCCTGCTGATGGAAATGAGGAACTCCAGTGGTATGAGCGTTGGCCGCAAGCAGTTCTGAGACAGGGAGGACAAGCGGGATACGAAACGCTGCCTGGTTTATATGCATCATGGTCAGGCAAATGGCGAAATTTCCGGTTTAATCAAGTATGGCAGCGAGTATTGGATGTAGTCGAGCGAGGCTTGAGGCTCTGGACTTCTGCGATTGTGTTGTTTCTGCTACTGGCAATGCTAATAACAATTATCCACTTTGGCTTTCAATATGGATGAGTGTCCAAAAGATTATCATGAGTCACTGAACAACCTTATCACCTTCGAATTTTCAGCTATATCAGGCGGAACAGCAAGGCTCCCCCAGAGATGGGAGTCGAAAGTTCAAACCTCGCGGGCCACCATTTCCATCAACATTGAAAATCTTCAATGTGCTACTCCCAATTCTGCGTATTGTTAGTTTATCCGTTCATGTTTGAACAAATGCAGGGAGATTCATATGAAATATTTCGCTATTGCAACACTACTGGCAGGCAGCATTCTGGTCGGGGCTGATTTATCAGCACAAGAGTACATTCCCTGGCACTGGGATGATGAAGAGACAACAAACGTAGATCAACAGCAATCTGAAGAAATTCGCAGACAACTGCAGGAATATGCTGAATGGCTGTCTGGAGAAAATTGAAGCATTTACCGATAAAACAGGTGAATTTGCTACCCAGAACAAGATAACAAGAAGACTGCTACAGAATGTCATGTCTTTTATTATTTATTCACTTGCACAAATCACCCGCCTAAACTCCAACCTCGAGCAATTGCTACTCGATAAATCCGATGGAGCATTATTACCCTTTGGCTTTGGAGAATAGCGTTTTTATAAAGGTAATACCCCTGTTTCACTCAGGCACTGTTACGCAGCTCATTATCCCTGTAGTGTGGATCAACCCAGCATTGAGGCAGGGCCTCGCCTGACTGGAATTCCAGTCCGGTTTTTTCAAACTGTTCGGGTTCCTGCATTTCTTCTCCATAATGCAAACGACCTGTAACCCTTAATGCAAAAGGATCATGCAGTTGTTCGATATCAAGAACCTCTACCAGATGACCTGATTTTCTGTCTTTCATAAACATGGTGACCTCCTTCTGGAACGGATCGTATGACTACCCGGTCTATTCCATTTTCTCTTTGCGAAAACAAGCGCACGGGAATTTCTACCCCTGCACTATAAGTATGGTCCATGTTCTTCCAGATAACTGATGAAAATTTAATGCTTATAAGAATGGAATTCCCCTTGTCCAGGGGAATTTCTGTGGATAATTTTGACCTTATCAGTGTGACATTAACACCGGCACAATCATGGAGGACAAAATTGACTTAGTGACACCACCGAAAATCTTCTGTTGCAGTGATGGTCTACCGTAGCCCCCCATAACCAGCAGGTCAGTAGCGGTTTCAGCCACTTCATTGAGTACTACCGTGGCTGTATCGTAACTCCCCTGTATCACCCTTCTGACTGTCAGTTCAATACCATGGTTATTCAAATGCTCAACGAAACCATCCATCACAGATGCAGGAATTGTGGAACGTGTTTTCTCATTTTCAACAATTACCAGCACCACTTCATCAGCATGCTGCAACACAGGGATAGCGTTATGGGCGGCTCGGCAGGAAGAAGCTGTACCATCCCAGGTAATCATCACGCGGTTACCGGGACATTTGTCGGTACCAATGTATGGCATGAAGAGAATAGGACGGCCGCTTTTCAGCAATAGCGTTTCTGACAAAGACGTCAGGCGCGAATAATTTTCCTGATCAGGATTGGGTTGCCTGAGAATCAGTAAATCGTAGTTATGAGCATAATGAACCATTTTGGTGGTACTTTCATCGGCATCACCGGCAATGATAATACTTTTGCCCTTAACATTTTGCTTCTCAGACTTGTCCATGAACTCTTTGGTCAGTTGTTCGGCCATTTCCTGTGACATTCTGCGACGCACCTTGGAACTGTCGGTTCGCACGCGCCTTGGCTTCATGGTGGCCAGGGAAACACCGGTCAGTTTGGCATCATGTAGTTTGGCAAAATGAAATCCGGTTTGAACGCGGGTGTCATTGGTTGATCCATCGTCAAGAAATACGAGAATATCCTGGTATGTCACTTTAGTGTCCTATATAAAAAAAGTACCTCAATCCGTTTCAATGTCTTTAGTGAGACATAAGAACCGGAACTACCATTGATGACAACAAAATGGTCGTCACTGTTTCAAAATTTTCTGTTTTAATCTGGGTGTACCATGCCCTGCCATAATCAACAGATCAACATTATGCCCGGTCACCTCATTCTGAATGAGCGATGATACAGAATTATTACCGGGGTTTTCTTATGCCCGTATTGAGCATGAAACAAAACAGGCACCCAATGTTATCGCGGGCGGGGTTGGGTTGGCGCCGTGTCTTTGGGCTAATGTGATTGCGCTATCAACCCTGTCCGGACTGGACTTGCCATCATCCAGGAAAAGCAGAATATCCTTGATCATCTAGATCGCGAGATATTCGTGACGCAGCTCCTCGTTATCCAGTACTTCCTGGGCAGTGCCATCGAATACGATGTTACCCATATCCAGAATCAGGGCCCTGTCGGCCAGCCTCAAGGCAGCAACAGCATTTTGCTCAACGATGATGGTGGTAATACCATACTGCTTGATACTGTCCACGATACTGGCTATTTCCTGCACAATAACTGGAGCCAGACCTTCGTATGGCTCGTCCAGCAACAACAGCTTGATGTCACGGGCCAGGGCACGTGCTACTGCCAGCATCTGTTGCTCGCCACCTGACAGTGTAGTACCCATCTGATTGCGACGTTCAGCCAGTCTCGGAAAATGCTCATAAATACGGTCAATAGTCCATCCGACTGGAGGAGCGATCTGTGCCAGTTCCAGGTTTTCCTGAACGGTCAGACCTGCAATGATACGCCGGTCTTCAGGTACCAGTGCAACACCCGCCTGGGATGCTTCATGTGAAGCCATTTTGTGTAATGGCTTGTGATCCAGCCATATCTCACCATGAGTGACTTGTGGCTCATCTACACGGGCAATAGAACGCAGAGTAGAAGTCTTACCTGCACCGTTACGTCCTAACAGGGCAACAACCTCACCTTCACGAATATCAAAATTTACACCCTGTACGATATAGCTTTCACCATAGTAAGAATGCATATCCCAGCAAGAGAAAAAGGAAGGTGCTGAACCCAGGTTCTGAACCGCTTCAACTTTGTCAGTGACGTCTATATCACCCACTAATGGATCATGACTATTCATCTTCAGCCTCCTCACCCAGGTATGCTTCTTTTACTTTTGGATTGTTCTTGATTTCATCAGGTGTACCGGTCGCAATGATACGTCCCTGGGCCAGTACACTGATGGTATCAGCAAGACTGAATACCACGTGCATGTCATGCTCAATGATGATCTTGGTCATACCGCGTTCCTTGATCTTCTTGAGCAGGTCAATAGTACGGTTGGTATCATGACGCGCCATTCCTGCTGTAGGCTCATCGAGCAACAACAAGGCAGGCTCCTGAATAAGACCCATGGCCAGCTCAAGACGACGTTTGTCACCACGTGAAATACTGCCAGCATGCTGATCGGCAAAACGATCAAGGCCTACATCGGCGAGCACACTCATGGCATGATCGCGAATCTCGTTTTCCTTTGACAAAACGGCAAACGGATTAAACTTGAACGTTCCATCACGCTTGGCCAGTGCAGGAATCATGGTGTTTTCCAGCAAGGTCAGGTCAGGAAAAATCTCGGGCGTCTGGAATACACGCACCATGCCGGCATGGTTAATATCGTAGGGTTCCATACCGATCATATCGTGGCCATTAAACATGACTGAACCTGTATCCGGAATCAGACGACCAATACAGCAATTCAAAAGCGTTGACTTGCCGGCACCGTTCGGCCCGATAATCGCATGAATCTTTCCCTCTTCGATTTTCAGGTTAATTTCAGACAAGGCATGCAAGCCGCCAAAGGTCTTGTTGACATTACTGATTTCAAGAATATTACTCATTATTTCTCTCCCTCAGCTTTGCCTTGTGTCTCTGAAACAACATCTTCAGAAACCTCATTATCAGACTTGCCAAACATTCTGCTGAGCCTGCTGAAGCCTTCCATTAGACCACCCGGCAGGAAGATAACCACGATCATAAACAGTGCACCCAGTGTCAGGTGCCAGCCTTCACCAACAAATGGTGATGAAATGACGACCATGATATTTTCCAGGCCCGTAGGCAGGAAGTTGAATATTTCATGCAGTGCAGCTTCGTTCAGAGCCGAGAAAATATTCTCGAAGTACTTGATGATACCTACACCCAGCAGCGGACCGATCAGCGTGCCCATGCCACCAAGAATGGTCATCAGAACAACTTCACCGGAAGCTGTCCATTGCATACGTTCTGCACCAGCCAATGGGTCAGTGACTGCCATCAGCGAACCCGCCAGACCTGCGAACATCCCCGAAATAACAAAGGCAGACAACAAATAAGGACGAGTGTTAAATCCGGTATATCTCATACGCGTCTGGTTTGACTTGATCGCCCTGAGTTTCATTCCGTAGGGTGAACGGAAAATTTTCAGCGACACGTAGAATGCAATAACCAGGAACACGGCACAGAAATAAAACCCACTGTAACCACTCATGCCAATACCAAAAAAGTTGGTTGATGGCAGTGAGTCAGTAACCGGGATTCCCACCATACCATCAATCACACGAGGATCTTTCAGGGTAAGCTGCAGACCGGTCTCACCATTGGTAATAGGTGTCAGCACTGAATAGGCCAGGCTGTAGGACATCTGTGCGAATGCCAGCGTCAGTATCGAAAAGTAAATACCTGAACGACGCAGACTGATATAGCCAATCAGCAATGAGAAAACCCCGGAAACTATCACAGCAAAGATAATGGCAGGCAATACATTCATCGACAGCAGCTTGAAACTCCATACCGCTGTATAGGAGCCCACCCCAAGGAATGCCGCATGACCGAATGACAGGTAACCGGTCAGTCCAAACAGGATGTTAAAGCCAATGGCAAATACACCAAAAATAGCAAATTTTTGCAGCAGGTCAGGATAACTGGCACCGATCGGCGCCAGCCAGATCGGCGCAGTCATGACAACCGCGGTAAAGGCGATCATTATCGCCATGTTGCTTTTGAATAAATCTTTCATTGTCTTAGTCCTCCATCACACCTTCACGACCCAGCAGACCGCGAGGACGCACCAGGAGCACAACAACGGCAACCAGATAGATAATGATCTGGTCAATACCGGGAATAATCTGTTTGACCTCATTCATCGAGGCAAACGACTGCAGAATACCCAGCAGGAAGCCGGCAAGCACAGCCCCTTCAAGAGAACCCATACCACCAACAACCACCACAACGAATGACAACACCAGAAAGTCCATACCGATGTGGTAATCAGGGGGAAGAATCGGTGTATACATGACACCCGCCAGGCCGGCTACCACGGCTGCCAGCCCAAATACGATAGTAAAACGGCGCTGCACGTTAATACCCAGCAGACCGACAGTTTCACGGTCAGCCATACCGGCACGTACCACCATACCGAAGGTGGTGAAACGCAGGAAAGCGAACACACCAAAAATCACCACAGCGGCAAACAACAGATAGATCATACGCCAGTATGGATAAACCAGGTTTTCAGACAAGCCCAGCCATGTACCGACTGGCGCACTGCCTGAAACAATGTCAGGTGCCGGCGTTGGAATTGGGTTGGCACCAAAAAAGCCCTTCACAATTTCCTGTATCACAATTGCCAGGCCAAAAGTCACAAGAATCTGTTCAGCGTGGGTACGCTTGTAGAAATGTTTGATCAGGCCACGTTCAATAGCCACGCCGATCAGCAGCATGATAGGTATCGATACAAAAATCGATATTGGCACCGAATAATCTATGATCATCGAGCCGAAGTCCCCCCACCATATTTCCAGGTAGGGCACTTCTTTATAGGCATCAAAGAAGGTAATACTTTCATCTTTGACACGTTCAGAAATCGTTAGTACCTGCTGTACAGAAACGGCACAGAAAGCACCCAGCATAAATAAGGCACCGTGAGCAAAATTCACTACGCCCAGTGTACCAAAAGTCAGCGTCAGTCCCAGAGCAATGAGTGCATAAGCACCACCCTTGTCCAGACCGTTTAGAACTTGTAAGAGAATCTCATCCATAACAGTGGCATTATTTATTTATCAGAGAAAAAAGAAAAAGCCGGCTACCCAAAGGTAGCCGGCAGTTCATGCAGCTTTATTAAGCGTTACAGCTACCCAGCTGTCCGGCATAGCCTTCCATGTCTGGTTTGTACTCAACTTTTGCACGTGGAGTAACTTCCACAACTTCCAGCAGGTCAAACTGTGAAGTTGGATTTTCGTTACCTTTCACAACCAGTACGTCTTTGAAGCACTGGTGATCTTCAGCACGATACTCGGTAGGACCGTTACCCATACCGTCGAACTTGAAGCCTTCAAGTGCTTCAATAACGCCACATGGGTTGAAAGTACCAGCCATTTCACAAGCATTTGCATACAGCAGAGTCTGTACGTAGCAAGTGTGAGCAGCCTGTGATGGTGGGAAGCCATACTCGGCACCGAAGGATTTAACGAATGCTTTGGAGCCTTCGTCGGTCAGTGACCAGTTCCAGTTGGTAGAACCGTAAATACCTTTGATGTTGTCGCCAGCACCCTGCGCCATCAGACGAGAGAACAGAGGAACAACGATCTGGAAGTCTTTACCGTTAACCTGCTTGTCACGCAGACCGAACTGAACAGCCTGGGTCAGAGAGTTAACCATGTCTTTACCGTAGTGGTTCAGAACCAGAACGTCAGCACCAGAGTTCAGAACCGGTGTGATGTACTGGGAGAAGTCACCGGCACCCAGTGGCGTACGGACAGCCGCTTTGGTCTTCCAACCCAGCTCTTCGGTGTATTTCTTGATAGAACCTTCCTGTGACCAACCCCAGGTGTAGTCAGCAGTCAGGTGGTAAGCCGTACGGTCTTTACCAAACTCTTTTTCCAGGATAGGAGCCAGAGCAGCACCAGACATTTCAGTGTTGAAGAAATGACGGAAACCATGTTTACGACGATCTTTACCAGTGGTGTCGTTTGAGTGAGTAAGACCGGCCATGAAGATCACGCCAGCTTCCTGGCACAGACCCTGTACAGCGATCGCAACACCGGAAGAAGAACCACCGGTAATCATCAGGGCACCATCTTTTTCGATCATACGCTTGGCAGAGGCACGTGCCGCGTCAGATTTAGTCTGGGTATCACCTGTTACGTAAGCAACTTTTTTACCCAGAACACCATTACCTTTCAGTGAAGAAGGCTTCATGGTGTTGAGCATACCGCCGTCGCCTTCACCGTTAAGATGTTTAACAGCCAGTTTGTAGGCACGCAGTTCGTCAGCACCCTCATCAGCGTATGCGCCAGTCTGAGGTACGTTGAAACCCAGAGTTACAGTACCGCCTTTCGGCTCGTTGACATAGGCATTGGCACCCTTGACGAAAAACATCGGCGCTGCGCCTGCTGCGGCGCCTACTGCTGAAGCTTTCAGGAAACCACGGCGTGAGAGAGTTGAAAATTTATTATCATCAGACATTAGAGTCTTATCCTCCAGTTTTTTTACCATGTTGATTAAGTGTAATTTTGTGTAGCCCGTGAAAGTCCGCTTCTCAGGCTATACAAAATAGTACGTGTTGCACCTTAATTAAAGCCTGGAAACTATATCCCGCGCAAAACATCCGAAACAATTAGACTTTAGTCTATAATTTTCGGGCATTTTAGCTATTTTTTCGTTATATTACGGTTAGTTGAATAACGAAAAACAATAAAAATGCGCACCCGGATCATTGTCGCTGACGACCACCCGCTGTTTCGATCAGCTATCGCCAACCTGCTGCAAAGACTTGAGCAGAACATCATCATCGAAGAAGTCGATAGCTTTGATGCTTTGACAGCATCGCTGTCGGCTGCGAGCTCACTTCCCGGACTCGTTCTTCTAGACCTGAAACTGCCTGATATCAATGGCCTGGATGGCCTGCTCTCGCTTAAAAAGCAATATGCCGAGCTTCCCGTGACGATTGTTTCTGCCTACGATGATGACAAGGTTATCCAGCAGACCCGCGAGTACGGTGCCAGTGGTTTTATCTCCAAAAGCCTGGAAATGGATGACATGGTGAAGGCCATCAAACGCATCCTGGAAGGTGATTTATGCTTCCCTGACTGCATCCGGGAAATCACAGAAGCGCAATCCAGTGGTGGTTTCAAGGACCTGACCCCGGCACAGCTTAAAGTGCTGCAGTTACTCAAGGAAGGCAAACCCAGCAAGACCATGGCGGACACCATTGGAGTGACCGAAGCAACCATCAAGGCTCATTTAACCACCATTTTCCGCAAACTCGGGGTGAAAAACAGGACCCAGGCCGTTATTGCCGCCAATGAGCTTGATCTCCCTGATGAGTTTTAATCCTGATTAATTGACATACCAATCTGTCATCCCGAGCGCAGGAGGAGATCTTTAAGATCCCCCAACACGCTCGGGATGACCGCTTTTCCATTATTTTAGAATATATGTCTGAAACAACGACCTGAGCTTGGCAGGTTCTGCCGGCTTGGCCAGGAACTGGTAACCTGAATCGATGACTCGCTGTTTAAGTTGCGCATCTTGCTCGGCTGTCATCATGATGCCAAAGAAATCCTGTCCCACCTGATCGCGGTAATAATCCATTAATTCCAGACCATTCATCTTTTGCTGCAACTGGTAGTCCATCACCAACACATCAAAGCGTTCACCGGATTTCACCAGGGTGATAAAATCATCGACCGACTGCGTGGAAATAACAAACATACCCCAGCGCTGCAGCAGGGTCTTGCCTGCTTTGAGTATTTCCGCATCATCATCGACATGAATGACTCTCAGCCCCTCGATAGACCTTGTTTCACTGACTTCTATTGGACTGATTTGTTCAGACACCGACTTTTCAATATAGCGGGGAATAATGACCTGGAAACAGCTTCCCCTGCCAACACGCGAACGCACACGAATCTCATGTCCCAGCAACTGCGCTGCCTGCTTGCCAATAGCCAGCCCAAGACCAACACCGTCACCGGCCTTGTGATCAAGCCTGGTGAAAGCATTGAAGATTTCTTCCTGTTTGTCCGGTTCGATTCCCGGCCCTGAATCCCTGACTTCAAGCATCAGCTTGCCCTGGTATCGGCGACATAAAACAATGACCGCACCCGTTTGCGTGTAGCGAATCGCATTGGCAACCAGGTTTTGCAAAATACTTAGCAGCAATGACTTGTCACTGGTTGTCATCACCAGTGACGGCGCAATTCTGAACCTTAAACCTTTCTGGCTGGCACTGACGGAAAACTCGTTTTCGATGGAGTCAAACAGCTCCTGTATAGCGAAATTTTTTATTTCCGGCTCAAGTAACCCTGAATCCATTTTTGACAGATGCAACAGAGAGCGCAGCAGGGATTCTGCTGTTTTCAAAGCACCCAGGGCATTATTTGCCAATACCTGCTTACCCTCGTCATCTACCAGGTCCTCCTGCAAGGCACCAAGATACAGCTTCGATGCCCCCAGCGGTTGCAATAGATCATGACTGGCCGCTGCCAGGAAGTGAGTTTTGTTATTCAGCACTTCTTCCAGTTGACGATTTACTACTGACAGCATCTCGGTGCGCTCTTCCACCTTGGCTTCGAGGGTTTCATTAATCTTTGCCAGATGCTTTTCAGCTTTCTTCAATGGCGTGATATCAGTGTAAGTCGTGATATATCCACCATCAGGCATGCGCGCCCCTTCGGTCTGTATCGTTTTGCCATTCTGCCAGTCACGCACGAACACGTAGGCTTCACCATTGCGCAGATATTCAAGACGTTTCTGGATGCGGGATTCCATGTCTTCGTCAAGCAATGGTCCATAACCTCTTTCGACGTTATGTCGAATGACTTCTTCAATGGGCTTACCCACCTTGATAAAGTCGGGTGCGTAATTGAAAAACTCGATGTATTGCCTGTTCCAGGCGACCAGGCGCAGGTCACCATCGACCACGCTGACAGCCTGGCCAATATGGTCCAGCGTGGTCTGCAACAGCTCACGGTTGAACTCAATAGCCTGGCCGGTCTGGTCAATGAAACCATACAGGTTTTGTGAAGTTGCCTGTTCCGGCATGGCAGCAGAACGAATGAGGTGTTCAGCGGTTGCCGTTCCTATACTTCCCGCCAACAGGCGCTCGCATAGCTGACGAAACTCCGGGTCAGCTTCCTGGGCATGTATGCGGTCAATGTCATAACCATGTTCAATAAAATATTCCCTGCTACGTTCTTCACCGGTAAAACGGATGCACAACTCAAACAGGTCAGCGACCTGGAACTGGTAGTTTTCATGGCTTGAAGCTGTCGCCCTGGTCTGGTCGATATAAGATGAAGCCTGCAGGTGATCCACCAGCCTGGGTTGCGCCTTTATCGAAAAGAACCAGTAGGCGCTGATATTAAACAAAAGGCTCCAGAACACACCATGTGTCAGCCTGTCATCAAACTCAATACCAAACAGCTGTACCGGGTTAAATATGGAGTCACGATCTGCCAGTAACTGGATAAACTCGAATGGCATCCATTGAGTGTTCGCCAGCGAGGGCAGCAGCAAACAATAAACCCAGAAGAAAAAGCCGAGCAATAACCCTGCAATCACACCATTACGATGCCCCCTGTGCCAGTAAACAGCACCCCAGATAGCGGGTAGAAACTGAATGGCGGCCGAGAAAGAAACCAGACCTATACTTTGCAGCGACTTTTCAGTGCCTCCTATGTAGTAATACCCGTATGCCATTAACAGCAGCACGACAATAGTGGCCTGCCTGACGATCAGCAGCTTGGAGTGAATTTCCTGGCGGTTGCTGCTTTTGTAAAAACGCACCAGCAATGGAAAGATCAGGTCATTGGATACCATGGTACTCAATGCCAGGGTTGCCACGATGACCATTCCGGTGGCGGCCGAAAAACCACCCAGGTAACCAAATATGGATAACAGTTCATGATGTTCAAACATCGGTATCAGCAATACAAACAGGTCTGCATTCTGCTTGCTTTCAATCAGGTGAATACCGGCAGCCGTAATAGGCACCACGGCAATACTGAAA
>Ga0180429_10000805_pt1 | contig 27300 bp, 19 predicted proteins | sample SS_ome_FD_132428 | JGI IMG/M metagenome (GOLD analysis project Ga0180429, IMG submission 132428) | Hypersaline lake sediment archaeal communities from the Salton Sea, California, USA - SS_1_S_1 metaG | ecosystem: Environmental > Aquatic > Non-marine Saline and Alkaline > Hypersaline > Sediment ...
ACGGATCCGTACCGTCTTCGTGCGAATCATAGGGAAAGTGATTGTGATTGTTCATGCTTCCCAGGAAGGCCACCGTCTCGAGGGAGAGTGTCTCCGAATCGCCGAGCGGACAGCGGTAGCCGGCGTAGAACAAGAACTCCGATCGATCGATCTTGTGTTCCTCGTCGAGGTCGAAGGGATTCGCCTCGTCTTCCCTGAACCGGACGTGCTGGATTCCACCCCTGACGCGGCGCACACTGTCTTCTTCCAGATCCTTCTGATACTCGAATCGGAATCGGCCGATGTCCCGTTCGCCGCGAAATTCCTCGGTTCTTGCCAGCGGGCTGAAGGGATCGATCTGCTCCGCGGCCGAGTCCTGATCGAACTCGAAAAAGAACCTGTTGAAGGCGTCGATGTTGTAACGGTGGAGAAACCAGGCCGAGAAGCGCCTGTACTCCTCGTCCCTGCCGAGCTCCTCGTAGCGGATCTCACCCTGCGCCAGATAGGCGATCTTGAGGCTCGTCTCTCCAAGATCGAAAAAAGAGCCCTGCGCCTGCACCTCGAGGGTATCGTGCGCACTGCGTACTTTGGAATCCTCGAACTCTCGCGACCGTTGAAAAACGATGTTCGATCTGAGCCAGGCGAGCTGCAAAAAGTCGAGATCGGCGTCGGGATCGCGATAGCACCAGCCGAGCCCGCCTCCAATATTCCCCTTGTCCCCATCGAGCACGGTGGGAACGATAAAAGCGTGATTCTCCGACAGATTGTATTCGAGGACGGGCTGCACGAATACGAAGGACGAATCGATATCGACCCCCTGGTGGGCGAGAACACGGATGCTGATCCGATCGGACACCTTTGCGAGCGCCTTGATTTCGTGCTCGAGCCAGAGATCGTGGCCCGACATGCTCCCCAGGGCGAGGCGATAGCCCTCCCGTTTGGCCAGCCACGTCGCTTCGCTTTCCAAGGGCTGCTCGTAGGAGAGCAGGTTGATGTACACCTCCCCATCGAGATGAAAAGTCCGCGGGCCGACCTCGTCGCCCCGGAAGTAGGAAATATAATCCTGAGCAACCGCAGAACTTTGCCAGACAAGGAGATAGAGCAAGACGACCAGCCGCGGAGTCCAGCGCCGCAAGCCGTTAATCGGAATGTACACGAAGATGGCTCTCCTTCGGATTTTTGCTCGGATCGAGCACGGGCATTGGGACGATATCAATTTCCTCTTATTAAGCGCTAAATGCCACGCTGTCGCAAGAGTCGACGAAATCCTTTTCCTCATTACAGGATCCGCTCGAAGAGATCGATCAAGCGGTCGATCTCTTCGAGGCTGTTGTAGTGCACGAGGCTGATCCGCACCACGCCGTCGTCGGGATCTTTCAAGATCGCCTTGCAGAGACGGTGGGCGTACATGTGGCCGTGGCGGATTCCGATGTTTTGCTCGTGGGCCGCCTCGGCCACCTCCCTCGAGGTCAGCGAGGAATGAACGAAACTGATCGTCCCCACTCTCGACCGGTCGCCGCTTTTAGGTCCGATCAATGCGACCGGATCCTTCGCGAGAAGATAGGCGATCAATTTCGCCTGAAGAGGCAGCTCGCAGTCGGTCATCGTACCGAAGGCGGCGCACACCGTCTCCCGATCGATGGCGGCCTCGTGGTCGGCGCCGGCGAGAAACTTGAGGTAATCGCCGAGGGCGATCAGTCCGGCGCACCCCTCGTGATTGACGCCGCCCAGTTCGAACTTGTAGGGCACGTCCGATCGATCGACGAAATAATGATTCGGACCGACAAGATCGGCGAAGGCGTCGCTCTTGCCGTAGAGCGCCGCCATGTGCGGGCCGTAGACCTTATAGGCCGAGTAGGCGTACCAGTCCACATCCCAGGCGGCCACGTCCATGACGCGGTGCGGCGCATAGGCCACGCCGTCGACAACCACCCTGGCGCCGTGGCGGTGGGCGAGCCGCGTCACCTCTTTCACATCGACGATGTCGCCGAGCAGGTTCGAAACGTGAGGGAAAGCCACGATTCTGGTGCGTTCGTTGAGAAGGTTCTCGAGCCCTTCGAGGGGGCAGGTCAGCGTCTCCCGATCGAGCGGCCAGATACGCGGCACCAGTCCGCGGCCGGCAAGCTTCATCCACGGCCCCGCATTGGCCTCGTGGCCGGTCTCGGCCACGATGATCTCGTCTCCCGCCTCGAGAACGTCGCCGTAGCAGTGGGCGAGCATCTGGCACAATGCCGAGCACGAAGGACCGAGCACGACCGTCCCCGATTCGCGGCCGTTCATGAGGAGACCCACAAAATCGTGGGCTTTGGCCACGACGTCGGTCGCCTCCCGCGAGAGGCCGTATCCGGCATCGAGCTGGACGTAGGAATTGAGCATGTAGTGATGCATGCGGTCGGCAACGATCCGCGGCATTTGCGAGCCGCCGGCGTTTTCGAGAAAGACCGTGTCCGACGCCAGCGCCGGAAAGTGAGCGCGGATCCGTTTCACATCTGCAGGTGATGGCGGTTGGGACGGCATGGTGCTTTCGCTCCGACAAAAAAGAAATCCTCGCATACGATGGGGAACGATTATGTCCCACCGGCCCTCGGTCCGCAACTTCGGGAATTATGTCTCGATCCGATAAATCCGATATTTACATCTGCAGGAGAAAGGCGTTACCCTGTTTGGGCACGAACAAGACCGCCTCAGGAAAACAGACCCCATGAAGATATTCGCGAAAATCAAAGAGATCCTCGAGGAGACCAAGCAGAATCTCCAGAGCCCCGACTTCCCCACACTGCCCATGGTGAAGCGCAAGCTCTACTCGCTGATCAAGATCTTGTGGATCGTGTTCAAGGGGGTAAAAGAGGACCGGCTCACACTGCGCGCCTCGTCGATGACCTATATCTTCCTGATCTCGCTCGTGCCTTTTCTCATGCTCTCCTTTTCGCTCGCCAAGGGGCTCGGCGTCGATTCCAAGGTCAAGGACGAGCTGGGCGAGCTCATCGTCACCCTGCCCGAGGGAACGGCCGAGACTCTCAACAAGGTTATCGCCACCGTGGAAAGCGCCGATTTCAAGGCCCTCGGAACGATCGGCCTCCTCCTGGCGCTGCTGACCTCGCTCAAGCTGATGACCAATGTGGAGGTCACCTTCAATCACATCTGGGGGATCAAGTACAACCGCACCTTCGCACGGCGCTTTGCCGACTATCTCAGCATCATCGTCACCGTGCCGCTCCTCGTGCTCCTTTCGTCGAGTGTGAGCGCCTTCCTCTCGTCGGAGACGGTGCTCAAGGAGATGACCGACTTTTTCGGACCGCTGGCGCGATTCTACGGGCAGCTCATGGGGCTGGCCGGGATTTTCAGCATCATCCTCGCCTTTACCGTCCTCTACATGCTGATGCCCAACACGAAGGTCAAAATATCTGCGGCGTTGACGGGCGGGGCGATCGCCGGGATCTCGTGGAAGCTGATGCAGGTCCTCTACATCAAATTTCAGATCGGCGTGGGCAGCGCCAACGCCCTTTACGGAACCTTCGCCGCCATCCCCTTTTTCCTTGCCTGGGTCTATGTGAGCTGGTTGATCGTCCTCTTCGGCGCCGAGGTTTCCTTTTCGGTACAGCACCGGCGCACCTATGAGCTGGAGGACTTCGCCGCCGCGGCCGGCTACCGGATCAAGACGGTGCTGGCCACCCTCGTTCTCGTCAAGATCTGCAAGGATTTCGAAAAGGGCGTCCATAATTTCAACGCCGTCGACTTTGCCGACGATTACCGGATCCCCCACCGCCTGGTTCAGGATGTCCTCTTCGTGCTGGCGTCGAAAAATGTGATCCGAAAAATCGAAGACGAGAACCACTACCTTCCCGCCCGCCAGGTGGCCGATCTCTCTCTCAAAGACGTGCGCAAGGCCTTCGAGGGGGAGTCGAGCGATTATCTCGATCGCATCGGACAGCACGCCGACTGCAAGCCCGTTCTCGACGCCTACAACACTCTCGCCAATGAGCTTGCCGAAAGGGAACGGCTCGTGACCCTGACGGAGCTGATCGCTGTCGCCGATCGCTAGCCGGCGGCGAGGAAACGACCTCGACCAGGGGGGATATTTTTGTACTCGACGGTCCGGGCGCTCTCCGATATGGTGGCTGCGAACCTGAATTGGAGGCAAAACCATGAAATCACTCGCTGTTTTTCTGATCGCACTCAGCCTCTGCGCGCCTGTCATGGCCGCTGATAAACCTTCGCTCGACTCGTGCTGCGCCACGAATGAGCTCCTCCCTCCGATCCGGCTCGAAGCCGGGGGGGAGCCGATCGACACGGGCAAATGCATCGGCCACAGCGGCCCTCTTCTGATCGACGTCGATCAGGACGGCGCGCTCGATCTCCTCGTGGGGGACTTCTCGGGCCACCTTCATTTTTTCAAGAACGGGGGAGCCGAAAAGTCGGCGGCATACGCCGCCGGTAGGCTGCTCGAGGCCGACGGCGAACCGATCAAAATCAAGAACTGGTGATGCATCGGCATCCGTCCGCACGGTGCGGACCTCAATGGCGACAGCAAGGTCGACCTGATCACGGGAAGCTTCGACGGCGGCGTCTACTTCGTGGAGGGCCTCGGCAAGGGCCGCTTCGCCAAGCAGCAGCCGATCATGGACAAGAATGGGGATCGCATCCTCATCAGCAATTTTTGGGACTACGACGCCAAGGAATGGACCAAGCTGGAAAGATCCCTCTTCCCCGGCGAACACGCCATCTCGACGGCCGCAGTCGACTGGGACGATGATGGTGATTTCGATCTTCTCCTCGGCGCGCGCAGCGGCAAACTCTTTTTGCGCCGCAACGAGGGGAGCGCACGGAAGCCCGCCTTTGCCGTTCACAACGAGCAGGTCAAATCGGCCGGCCGCGCGGTGGAAGTGCCCGGCGGAGGCGCCACGGTCGAAGTGGCCGACTGGGACCTCGACGGCAAATGGGATATCATCGCCGGAGCAACGACGGGCGCCGTCTACTGGTTTCAAAACAATGGTCCGGCGGGCAAGCCCCAATTCGCCGCACCGCAGAAGCTGGTCAACGCTCCCGAGAAACGGGAATCCTCGGCCGACGCGATCGTCTGGCCGGGCGAACGGGTGCAGGTTTCGGTGGGCGATCACAACGGCGACGGCCTTCCCGATCTCCTCATGGGAGACAATCAGTCCCAGACGGTGAAGGGAACGGAGTTCACGCCCGAAAGGCGCGCCAAATACGACGACCTCATCGCCGAACTGCGCGCCGTGGGCGAAAAGCTGAAACCGCTCGTCGAAAAAGAAGGCGCCAAGCCGGATGGCGGGCCGAGCCCCGAGCGTGCGGCCCTCGACGCACAGCGCCAGGAGATCCTGAAGAAGCTCTCGGCGGTGAGGCCCAAGACCGAGCGCCACGGGTGGGTGTGGCTCTTCGAGCGAAAAGCGGCGGCCCGAGGCGATTGAACCGGGCTACTGATCGTACTCCCCCGTCTTGCCCGTTGCCTCGACACACGCCTTGAGGCGTGCCAGAATCGCCGTCATGTCCTCGTGCGACTGGCGCGATTCGGCCACCAGAACGAGCGACGGCTTGTTCGACGACGCCCTGATCAATCCGAAGCTCCCGTCTTCGAGGGTGAAGCGGATTCCGTTGATGGTGTTGATCTCCTTGATCTGTCGTCCGGCCACCTCGCCCCCCGTCTCCTTCTCCCTGGTGAACGCGGCGATCGCCTGATCGACGACATCGTACTTTTCACCGTCCGCACAGTGGGCGCCCACCGTGGGAGAGAGCCAAGTGGCGGGCAGAGAGGCGACGAGTTCCGACAGGGGGCGGCCGCTCTCGTCGAGGAACTTCATGAGCTGCACCGACGGCATCATGGCGTCGTCGTAGCCCTTGCCGAAGGGTTTGCTGAAAAACCAGTGGCCGCTCTTCTCGAAACCGGCCACGGCGCCCGTCTCGGCCACCTTCTTCTTGATGTAGGAATGGCCCGTCTTCCAGAGCACCACAGAGGCGCCGTTGTTGCGGAGGATTTCGTCCTCGAGAAATAGGCCGGTGCTCTTCACATCGATGACGAAACTGGCGTCGGCAACCTTGGCGCTGAGATGCCTCGCGAGCAGCAGACCGAGCTTGTCCGAAAAAACGATTTCCCCCTCGTTGTCGACAACACCGATCCGGTCGCCATCGCCGTCGAATCCGACACCGAGGTCGGCCCCCCTGCGCTTGACCTCCTCGGAGAGGCTCTGCAGGAAGGCGACGTTCTCGGGATTGGGGTTGTAGTTGGGAAAGTTCCAGTCGAGGGCGCAATGAGTTTCGAAGACCTCGCATCCCAGGGCTTTCAAGATGGGCGGGCCGAAGTGGCCCGCCGTCCCGTTGCCGGCGCCGACGACGACCTTGAGGCCCTTTATGACGGTCCCTCTTTGCGTGAGGTCGGCGAGATAGGCGTCAAAAACCCCCTCTTCGGTCAAGTAGGTCCCCGCGCCGTCGAGATAGTTTTGCGAATAGACGAGCTTCTTAAAATCTTCGACCTCGGCGGGCCCCATGGTCGACGAGTATCCGTTGGCGAGCTTGAGACCGGTCCATCCGTTTTCGTTGTGGCTCGCCGTGACCATGGCGGCCGCGGTGGCCGACAGGTGGTACTGGGCAAAATAGACGATCGGAGTCATCGCCAGGCCGATATCGACGACATCGACCCCAGAAGAAACCACGCCGAGGGCGAAGGACCGGCTGAGCTCCTGGCTGTAAGATCGAAAATCGTGCCCGACGACGACCTTGTCCTCGCCGAGCACTTGCCGGGCATAAGTCCCATAAGCCTTGCCGAGAACGTAAAAACCATTGGCGTTGATCTCGTCACCGATCTGCCAGCGGAAATCGTACTCCCGAAAACCGTTCTCCGTGATCAGCGTTTTTTCGAAGTAGCCGGCCCCGTTGTGCGTCACTGAACGTTCGATATCCCACTTGGTCATTCGTGGCCCTTTCGGCTCTTTTCGGATTGTGTCGGGAAGCCTGTCCACTTCCGGCATCAACGCCGGAAGTGGACATCTTACTCCGAAGCGCCGGAGCCTCTCAACATCTTTCATCGAAGGGCCGGCCTAGAATCAATCGAGCGTATCCGTTTCGATCAACCAGTTGCCGTTCACCGGATCTTGCTGCTCCCACGCTGCCCAGAGCACACCGTCGGTGTAGGCGAGCTGGGGAGCGTTCTTCAGAACGGTGAGCTGGCCGGGCACGATCAGAGCCGGCGTGCTCCAGCTCTGGCCGGTCGAGCTCGTGCTGAACTTCAGGTCAGGCGAGCCGGTCTCGAAATCGGTCCAGGCCATGACGAACTTGCCGGTACTGGGATTCCACTCGATATCGGGCGTCCACGCCGAGCCGGAGGAGGGAACAGGCGCGATACTCCCCCAGCTTCGTCCTCTGTTCGTGCTGGGCCTCACATAAAGTCCGCCGTCGGAGCCGTCCACGGGGCGGTCGTACCAGGCGCAGAGGAGCCTGGAGCCGTTGAAAGCGAGCCGGGGCATCATCGAGTAACCATTGTCATAGGTCAAACGCCGAACATGCTTCCACGTAGCCCCCCCATCATAGGTCACCTTGGAAATGATCTCCCAGTTTGTGTGACGATAGTTGGTCGTACTCGGGCAGAGTTCGATGCAGACGCCGGCGGCTTCCCAGGATTTCGTGAGCTGAACGGCGCTAAACTGGCGCGGGAAATTGCCCTGGCTGCCGACCACTTTCTGGTTCCAAGACCGCCCCCCGTTGCTCGAGGTATAGGCGTAGGTGATTCTACTTCCGGCTCCCCAGAAATCGGGGTAGACGAATCGAACAGTGATGAGCATCTCGCCCGACGCTGTTGTGATCAGTTCGGGCTCGGACATGATCGAGAGTTGGCTCGGGGGTGCTGTCTCGAAGGTGCTCGTCGCAATGCGCTGCTCGTCTTCCCACGTCTCACCCCAGTCGAAGCTATTCCGAAAATAAACCGACCATCTCTCCCCCTCATGATTCAGGGAACGGCCATCCAACCAGGCCACGTGCAGACCATTATGGTTCGCCGATATCGATGGGGAGAACGCCCACCGTCCCGCTGCCGGATTGCTGATCAGGACCGGTTCACCGAAGTCGGGATCATTGGGTCCCTTCTTGATCACGTAGATATTGTCATTGCCTGAGTCGGATGGGTCGTTTTGCGAATAGGCGACGGCCACAAGCCCCTCGTAGGCCGTGATGCGGGGATCCTTCTGGATAACGCGCAGCCGGGGATCAGGGTCGAGGCTTGGCTCGAACAACCCGGTCATGGTCTGCCCGCGCGCATAGGGAGTGGGAAAATCGAGGAATTCGCCGATCGTGGGCGCCATGTCGACATGATAGCGTCTCTCGGACAGCGCGACTCCGGCCGGCGTGTCCGGACCGATGGCGAGGACAGGGACGTGACGATTCTGATGGCTCATTCCGCCATGGTTATTGAAGCCGACCGTGTCGGCGTTCCGTCCGTGATGGCTCGCCACGATCAGGGTCGTCTTGCCCGCATAGAAGGGATCGTTCCCGATCAGCTCGTCCCAGATCCGGTAGACGAGCCAGTCCGCGTGACTGATGGCAGCGGTGTAGTCGGCCCAGGTCCCGAAGTGAGCGGACCAGTCCACGTCCCTGAGAGCACAAAACACGAGGCGAGGATGGTGCTCGGCCAGTTTGTCACCGAGCAAGGTGTAGGTTTCGTCGTCCGTGCCGCCCTGGAAAATCATCGATTGGTAATCAGGGCCGTAACCGGGAACGACGGACCGTTCGAGCTGCATGTTGTTGAACTTGCCTGATACGATCAGACAATCCTCGATCGGTGCGCCGAAATGTTTGCGGTACTCCTCGAAGATGGTGGGCGCCTCGGGCCGGACGTCATTGAAATCGTATCCAAAATCCTCGAGGTTCGTCTGCCAGTGCCACTGGCCCGTCAGAAAGGCCGAATTTGCGGGGGTTGTGTACGTTGCCATGTGATCGAGGTAGAACTCGGTGTAGATCGTTCCCTGGGGACGGAGCTCATTCCAGAGGTATGGAATGTACTGATGGTCAGGATCGTCGAAAGCCTCCTCGTTCCGTAGCCCGTCGATGATGACAAGGAATACGTTTTCCGTATCCTTGGTCTGGGCGGGGAGAGAGAGTGCGACAATGAAGAACAGAAGCAAGACATACAAGGAAATCTTTGTCGATTTCATCTGAAACCTCCTTATTTAAAACAACACCGAATCGTTCGAAGGCATTGACGCCATTCGAGAATGAATTGAATCGGACTCGCCGAATAAAACTTCAACCCGCTCCGGCCGTCTGTGAGGGCACAGATTTCAAGTGTTGTCGGTTCAGATGTTGATTGCCCAAAAGATGAGAACCCTGTCAAAGGATCAGGTCGAGAGAGGATGGTTTTCCTCGATGTTCAGCCGAATCCCTTGAATGCTGAGTCACGCCGTTGATTTCTATTTAACCTGAATCGGGCCTGTATTTCCCTGAAAAAAAACGCCGAGCTCAGAAAACAATCATCCAAAGAGAAGGGAGTGTATCAGTAGTAGAGGAGGGTGGTCGACTCGAGATTGTCCATCACGTCGGTCAGCGTGAACCAGGCCGGCTTGAGTTGATCGTTGCAGTAGAGCTTTGTGAGATCATCAAAATGGGGCGACGAGGGATCCTCGCTCTGGCCGTAGGGTTTGGCGCTGAACGCCCGGACCGGCTGGGAGAGTTCGACGATCATGATGAATGCCGAGCCGCCCTCGCAGAAGCCGACGCCGTTCTCGATCCGGCTGATATTGGCCAGGCGTAAGGCCTGGCTCTTCTTACAGCCACCATTGACGGGATAGGCAAGGGGACCGCGCGAGATCTTGTGCACCGCCCCCCAGGGAACGTGGAGCGTGCCATAGTATGAAGAGAGAGAGCCGGCGGCGTTGACAAGGCCGTTGAGCAGGTCGACCTTGTTTGCCACTGTCAGATTTCCCGGATCGGGAGGTTCGAGAGCGGTCAGGCTCGTGGGGAACAAGCTGTAATAGAGGGAGAAAAGCGTCATGGCCGTGCTCTGCTTCACCGCAAAATTGTCCCACCCGTGGAGGAGCTCGAAGGCCGGCTCGAGCAAGTTCAAAGGATCGGCGACAGACTGCCGCGCTGCCGGATCGTTCATGCTCTCGGCGAGGAGAATCTTGACCCACTCGGCCGCGATCAAATAGTGATCGAAGGCGAAATCCCGCATATCGGCGACGGTGATGTCGTCCCTGGGATGGATCAGACCGAGGGCGCGCCGCTGCCGCAATCCGAAACCCGCCCCGCCGCTCCCGTCGGGATCGTGGCGAAAAAGGTAGAAGGGATAGTCGTCGCCGTCGATGCCGCTCCCGTCGGTCACATACCAGGGCGCCACGTTGTTGTTGATCAAGTAACCGGATTCGGGATTCTCCACCTGAGGGAGATCGTCGAATGCGATGAGCGCCCCCCACTCGGTGGCGCTCGTCGATCCGTCGACCGGTGCGTTCCAGTTGTAGAGGGGTGACTTTTGAGGCTGGCGCGCGTTGTAGACGTAAAAGATATTGCCGTCCACATCGCCGTACATGAAATTTCCCGACGAGGCATGTTGCATCGACATGGCCTGCTTGAACTCGGTCAGACTGCGGGCGGCCATCATCTGGAGCGACTGTTCGATCGTGGCGATCTCGCTTCCCGAGACGAGACGGACTGCAAGAGCCCGATGGTTGGCCTCATCCCATTTGACGACCATTCGCTGGCCGCCATGGGTATAGCGAAAGGTGACCGGAAAGGAACCCACACCGAGTACGTCGATCTTTTCCACCTCGGTCGTGACCGGGTACCAGTCTCCGTCGAAGAGGTACGAGTCGTTCGCCTGGTTCAGGGTTTCGATGTAGACGTCGGCCATGTCGACCGAGTTGGCGGTGATCGCACCGGCGTACACATCGCTGTGGCCGTGATAAAAAACGGGCAGGCCGAGCGCCGCCGCGCCGCTGAAATTGTAATCGCCGCCCACGATGTGCGCCTCGTAGTAACGCGAACGGGTATGCCACGACGTGTGGGGATCGATCTCGACGAGCACGTTGCCCGAGGCCGACTTGGACCGGCCGATCGCCCACTGGTTGGACCGGCTCGGGGCCGTGTAAAGATTCCTCAGCTCGTCCCGCGCCACATCGAATTCGCGGTCCCACTGGTTCCATCGTGTGAGGGCCACCACATCGACGCCCGAGACCGGGGTCACGGCGAGGATCCAATCGGGCAGCAGGCCGTTCTGCTCGTCGACGTAGGCGTTGACGCCGGCCGCGAAGGCCTCCACCATCGAACGGGTCGGCCCATCGAGCGTTCCATAGCGTTCGACGACGGTCATCTTGACCCGGCAGAGCCGCGCCTGCAGGTCCTGTGCGAGATAGCGCGAATCGCTTCCGGGATAGGTCGGATCGTCGATACCGAAAAACTCGCTGAGCCGTCCGGCGGCGCGGATGTAATTCTCGATGACTCCCTCCAGGTCATCCTCGGCCTGGGCATATCCGAGGCCGAACATGACTCCCTCGTTACTCCCCGAGTAAATGTGGGGCACGCCATAGGTGTCGCGAAAGAGGCTGATCTGCTCCGCGCTGACGCAGACGCCCGCCGCGACGAGGGCGAAAAGAAAGCCGATGAAGGGCGCGACGACTCGCTTGGGAATGATGATTCTCCTTTGCAGGATCGGTGTTTTTCGATCTCCGGGGCAAAAGAATAAAATATTCTCCATAAAAAGGCAATCTCCGATTCCCCGCCGGCAGCGGCCGCCTACTTCTTGTTTTTCAGCCAGTGCTTCTCGATGCTCTCGAGGCTGCGGCCGCGCGTCTCGGGGACGAATCTCCAGATGAACCAGATCGCCGCGGCGGTGAGCGCCGAGTAGGTGAAAAAGGTTCCCGCCGGTGAGAGGGCCTCGAAGAGACGGGGATTGGTACAGGTGATCACGAAACTGGTGAGGGAGAGCGAAAAGGCGCCCAGCGCGGCGGCGCGGCCGCGAATGCGCGTCGGAAAGATCTCGCCGAGAATGATCCAGCAGACCGGCCCGTAGGAAAATGCGAAGCAGGCCACGTAAAAGAGAAGCGGAACGAGCACCCATCGCGAGCCGATCAAAAAAAGAAATCCCACGCAGGCGAGGGAGAGGCACGCGCCGGTCACACCGATCAGAAGCAGCGGGCGCCGACCGAACCGGTCCACCTTCCAGATCGCCACGAAGGTGAAAATCATGTTGATCACACCGATGAGCGCCGCCCCCAGAAAGGAGCCTTCCGTGCTCGCCATCGCCTCGTTGAGGATATTGGGCGCAAAATACATGATCGCCGCGATCCCGCTGAGATGGGAAAACATGGGCAGGAAGATTCCGATGAGCAAGGGGATCCGCAAATGGGGCGCGAGCAGTTCGCGGTAGGCGCCCGCCGCCTGGCCGAGCACCTCGCGGATCTCGCCCATCGCTTTCTCCGCTTGCTGGGGACCGTTGATCCGGGTCAGGATCGCCCGCGCCTCCGATTCGCGCCCCCGCGACGTGAGCCACCGCGGCGTCTCGGGCACGAGGAGCAGCAGAAGGAAAAAGAGGACGGCCACCGGTATCTCTGTGCCGAACATCCCCCGCCACAGTTCGTCGACGAAGAGCCAGCGAAAGAGACCGCTCGGCGTCGGCCCCGCAACGGCCGCGCCCGCGCCCTCTCCGGCGGCGTGGAGAACGAAGTAGTCGACGACAAAGGCAAACAGGATCCCCAGCGTGATCGAAAGCTGATAGATCGAAACGAGCCGCCCGCGCAGGCGCGACGGGACGATCTCGGCGATGTAGAGGGGCGAGACGGCGTAGGTGATGCCCACGCCCACGCCGCCGATCAGCCGTGCGGCCACGAGCCAGTTCTGTGCCAGGGAGCGGTCGGCGGCAATCCAGCCGAATCCCTCGGGCCGTGCGAGGAAGAGAGGCACCAGCATCGATCCCACTGCCGAGAAAAGCAGCAGCAAGGCGGCAAGAATCAGCGTCGGCTTCCGCCCCCGGCGGTCGGCGATCGATCCGGCCAGCGCGCAGCCGAATATGGTACCGAGCAGCGCCGAGGAAACGAGCCAGCCGAGCCCGTCTTTCGAAAGCTCGAACTGCGATTCGAGAAAGGGATTGCACCCGGCAATGATCGCCGTATCGTAACCGAAAAGAAATCCGCCGATCGTGGTGACGAAACAGATGCCGACGAGATAAGGCATGGGCGATTCTCCTTGAGGACCGGGCGCCGGGGGCGTTCGAATCTTGGATCCGAGTCCGGTTGAATTCTTCCCCCCCACATGCTATTGGTAGACGGCTCCCGCAGAAGGGGACCGCCGATTTCGGGGCGAGCCTCATTCTGGTCTTTGTCTCTCGAGTAATCAAGCCAAGCGCTGCGCGCTGTCCGAAAGGAGTTGTTTTCATGAGCCTTGTGATCACGGGATCGGATCTGACTCTCGAAAAGGTTCAACGCGTCGCCCGTCACAACGAAGAGGTACAGCTCGATTCCGATGCAGTGGAACGGATCAACCGATGCCGCGCCATGCTCGAGGAAAAGATCGTCGCCGGCGAGATCATGTACGGCGTCAACACGGGAATCGGCGAGTTCTCCGAGGTCGTTCTCACCGACGAACAGGTCAAAGAGTTCCAAAAGTATCTGATCTACAACCACGCCGCCGGGATCGGCGATCCGGCTCCGATCGAGATCGTCCGCGCCGCCATGCTGGGGCGCATCAACGTTCACGCCCACGGGAACTCGGGATGCCGTCTCGAGATCACCCGCACACTGGTCGAGATGCTGAACAAGGGAGTGACACCCTTTGTCTGCCAGAAGGGTTCCGTGGGCGCCTGCGGCGATCTGGCGCCCATGTCGCAGATTGCGCTGCTCATGATGGGCGAGGGCGAAGCGTACTACAAGGGTGAGCTCCTCCACGGCGCCGAGGCGTTGAAGCGCGCGGGCATCGCCGTTCCGGGGCTCAGGGCGCGCGACGGGCTCGCCGTCATCAACGGATCGAATGTGCTCACCGCCATGAGCGCCCTCTTTTTGCACGATGCGGTACGGTGGCTCAAGCAGGCCGAGATCGCCACCGCCATGTCCCTCGAGGCGCTGCGGGCCAACATGAAACCCTATCTTCCCAAGCTTCACGAGGCGCGCGGTTTTCCGGGCGCCGTGCGGTGCGCCAACAACATTCGCAGACTCGTGGCGGGCGGCGATCTCTGCGAGGAGAAGATCGCCTGCAAGGTGCAGGACGCCTATTCCATGCGTTCCACGCCCCAGGTCATCGGCGCGGCGCTCGACGCCCTCGCCTTCGCCCGGAGCCAGGTGGAGATCGAGCTCAACGGTGTGGGGGACAATCCCATCTTCTTTCCCGAAGAAAACATCCAGCTCTCGGGCGCGAACTTCCAGGGCACGCCCGTGTCGCTGCCCATGGATATGGCGGGCGTGGCGATCACCATGGTCTCCGTCCTGTCCGAGCGCCGCCTCAACCGGCTCACCAACCCGGCTCTCAGTGTCGGCCTGCCCCCCTTCCTGACCAAGGGGGCAGGCATGTTCTCGGGGCTCATGCTCAGCCAGTACACCGCCGACATGCAGATCGTCGAGCAGCGCATCCTGTCGGCGCCCGCGTCGATCCAGTCGATCCCGGCCGCGGCCGATCAGGAGGACTTCGTCTCCATGGGCATGAATACGGCGATCAAGAACAATCAGATTCTCGACAACGCTCGCGGCGTGCTGGGGATCGAGTTCATGGCCGCCGCCCAGGGGATGGATTTTCGGGACTGGTCCTTTGGCAAGGGAACGGCCAAGGCCCACGAGGTCGTCCGCCGCCACGTGGAATTCCTCGACGAGGATCGCCCGCTCTACACCGATCACAACAGCATGAAGGCGCTCGTCGCATCGTGCGAGATCCTCGACGCTGTGGAGAAGGAGATCGGCGACCTCGACTGATCGCCCGATCGATCTCAGTAGTTGAGAACCTTCACCGACTCGAGGTTGGCGAGCACGTCGCCGAGTGTGAAATAGGCGGGCTTTGGCTCGTCGTTGCAGTAGAGCTCGGTGAGATCGTCGAAATGGGGAGAATCGGGATCGTCGGTCTGGCCCAGGGGGATTGCGCTGAAAGCCCGCACCGGATCGCCCAGTTCTACGGTCATCATGTAGGCCGACCCGCTGGAACAATAGCCCACATTGCCGCTCACACTGTCGATGTTGACGAGACGGAGCGACTGGGAGATGCCGCTGCCGCCGTTGACGGGAAAACTCCGCCCGCCGCGCCTGATCCGGTGCACGTCGCCCCAGGGCACGTGGAGCGTGCCATAAGCGGTATGAATCGATCGGGCGGCGCCGGCGAGGGCATTGAGAATACTGATTTTGTTCGCCAGGGTGAGCGTGGACGGATCGGGAGGCTCGAGAGCGGGCAGCCCCGACGGCGCGTAGCTGTAAAGTAGGGTAAAGAGCGTGGGCCCCGCGCTCTGAACGACGGCATTGTTGTCCCACTCGTCGAGAATCTGCCAGGCCGCATCGAGCAACCCGAGCGGATCGTAGGCCGACTGCTTGGCGATCGGGTCGTTGATGCTCTCCTCGACGAGGAGCTTGGCCCACTCGGCGACGATCAGGTAGTGGTCAAAGGCGATCTCTTTCATCTCGTGCAGGGTGATGTCCATGTCGGGCCCGATGAGATCGGCCGCACGCCGCTGCCGGTATCCGTAGGCCGCCCCCCCGCTCCCGTCGGGACGCTTGCGAAAGAGGTAGTAGGGATAGTCGGCCTGATCGATGCCGGTCCCCTCGGTGACGTACCAGGGAGCCACGTTGTTGTTGATCAGATAATTCGACGCGGGATTTTCCTCCTGGGGCAGGTCGTGGAACGCCATGATCGGCCCCCACTCGGTGGCGCTCGTCGTTCCGTCGACCGGTCTGTTCCAGTCGTAGAGGATCGACTTCGTCGGCTGCCGCGCGTTGTAGATGTAATAAATGTTCCCGTCCACGTCGCCGTAGAGGTAGTTGCCCGACGAGATCTGGCGCATGGCGAGAGCCTGCTTGAATTCGCCGAGGTTGCGGGCGCTCATCATGGCAAAACCCTGGGTCACGTTGTCCACTTCCGATCCCGAGACGAGGCGGGCCGAGAGGGCGGTGTGGTTCTCGCCGTCCCAAGCGAGGATCACCCGCTCACCGCCATGTGTGTAGCGCAGTACGCCCTGAAGCGGCCCCATTCCAAGAATCTCGATCGTCACGGGCTCGCTCTCCACCGGGAACCACTGGCCGTCGAAGAGATACATGGTGTTCGCCTGGTTCAGCGTCTCTTTGTAAACGTCGGCCGTGTCGACCGAGTTGGCCGTGCACGCACAGGCAAAGACGTCGTTGTGTCCCATGAAAAAGAGGGGGAGGCCAACGATCGATCCGCCGCTGAAGTTGAATTCCCCCCCCACGATGTGAGCCTCGTAGAAGCGCGAATGGTTGCACCAGCCCATGTGGGGATCGATCTGGACCATCACCTTCCCGCTCGCCGACTTGGATGGGGCGATCGCCCATTCGTTCGACTCTGTAGGTCGTTTGTAGAGACCCGCCATCTCGTCGCTGGCGACCCTGTACTCGCGCGTCCACTGCTGCCAGCGGGCGAAGGCCACCACATCGACGGGCGACACCGGTGTGACGGCAAGAATCCACGAGGGGAGGGTCGATCCCTGTTCGGCGATATAGGTGTTGACGCCCGCCGTGAAGGCCTCCACCTTGGAACGGGTCCCCCCATCGAGGGTGCTGTACCGATCCTCGGCGACCTTCCTCACCTTGCAGAGTCTGACGAGACGGTCGTGCACCACATTGTGCCAGTCGTTGCCCGGGAAGTCAGGATCGTCGGCACCGAAGAACTCGCTCAGCCGTCCGGCGGCGCGGAGATAGTTATGGATCATAACTTCCAAATTATCCTCGGCTTGTGCATATCCGAGACCGTACAAGACGCCCTCGCTGCTCGCGGCGTAGATGTGGGGTACCCCGTAGTTGTCCCGGTAGACGGTCACCGACTCCCTGGCGGAAAGAAGACTCCACGATGTGCAGAGGAAAAAAATAGACAAAAGGGCGAGAAATCTCGTGAACATGGATTTTCCTCGATTAGGATCTGATTTACGGCCCCGCCACCGCATCCGAAGATCAACGAGCGCGGCGGGGACCACATATAGTAACGGCCTCGATGATAGGTCATGCGGAGTGCTCACTCGAAAAAGGTTCCGCGCCGCGGCGTAGAATAATTGAAGATTATTAATATTTGTTCTTCTTTTTGAGTATAATTGCTGATTGGCTCTATATAAAAGAGTAGAGTTCAATTGTCGACCGCGTCCCGGGCACAGGGATCAACTACTTAGTATAGTATATGCTATTCAACTACTTACGTCATTTGACCATTGCGACCCTCACCGCTGCGATCGTTGGTTCGATCGTGGGAGGTGCGGAAGGGCTCTACTGGTACTACTCGGACCGGACTCTATCGTACCCCGTGGTCACCATCTTCATTTCTTTGCTGAACACGGTCTATGCGATCGCCGCAGCCCTGGTCATCGGCCTGATTGCGGCCACCGTCTCTCTGATAAAGAGAAGCCAAAGACAGAGCGCCCCCCTGTTCGGTAAATATCTTGTCCTTTTTGTCTGCCTTTACGGCGGGCTTTTTGTCGGGACAACTCTGTCCCGCCTTCTCCGGGGCACCCTGGGTGAGGGATTGCTGATCGTCATCACCCTTCTTTCGATCCTGCTCTTTTCGATGTTCAGCCTCTTCCTGTCCAAACCGGTCGTCAAGATCGACAGTGGTGGAAAGGGATTCAAGGTCTCCATCATCCTCCTCTGGGCGGTGCTGAGCCTTGCGATCGGTCTTTTTGGTGTGCGCTCCCTGTCGATCTCGAAAAAAGACCTTCTCGCCAGCGAACCGAGTCCATCGCGGCCGAATATCCTCATCGTGCTCGTCGACGCTCTGCGCCCCGATCATCTGGGCTGTTACGGTTACGAGAGAGACACGAGCCCCGCAGTCGATGCCCTGGCCGAGGACGGCGTTCTCTTTTCCCGCTGCATCGCGCAGAGCTCCTGGACGCGTCCCTCCGTTTCGAGCCTGCTCACCGGCACGGTGCCGCCCTTCCACAGATCGACGCAGTACAACTCATGCATCGATTCGGAATTCATGATCCTGCCCGACGACAGCGCTGCCTTCGGCTACAACACGGTGGCGATCTCGGCATCCCACCTGATTACGAGAGCCTTCAATCTTTTCACGAAAGCGGACTTTTTTGTGGGTCCGCCCGCCTGCCTCGCCGTGGAGACGGGCATTTCGGACACCATGATCGGCATCCAGGTCGAAAATCTGAGGGTGGCCAGCAGGGTGGGCAGGGAGATGGCCTTCATTTACAACAACCTCCTCAGATACCTGCTCCGCTTCTGCAACTCGTTGACAAACGATCTCCACGCCGTCCACGACGCCAAGAGCATCAACCGCAACTTCATGCGGGTGCTCGATAAAATCGGCGAGAAGAGATTTTTTACCTACCTGCACTACATGGAGCCCCATGCGCCCTACGATCCGGAGCCGCCTTTCGACACGCTCTTCAAGGATGGAGACGGCGACTCCTCACTGATCTACCCGCCGCGCGTCTCCGATCCCGATGCCAAGATCCTCTATGATTTCCCTCCCCCCGAAGATGCCGAACTCGAGGAACTGATCGCCCGGTACGACGGCGACATCGCTCAGTTCTCCCACTACTTCGGGCTGCTGATCGCGGCGCTCAAGGCGCGCGATCTCTACGACGACCTGCTCATCATTTTCATCTCCGATCATGGAGAGGAATTCTATGACCACAAGTCGTGGGAGCACCGCCATTCGCTCTACGATGAGCTCATCGAAGTGCCTCTGATCGTCAAGTTTCCCAAGAACCGCCACAAGGGCCTGGTTGTCGACTCCCCGTGCAGCATGATCGACGTGGTGGCCACCCTCTTCGACTATCTTCAGCTCGACCCATGGGAACAGGTGGAGGGCCGGAGCTTGATTCCGCTCCTGGAAAACAGGGCTCCAACGGGGGATCAGGACTGGTTCTCCACGAGCTGCACCGGCAGCGCCGACGCCTACCTGCGCTGCTACATCGAGAACAATCACAAGGTGATCAAGGCGATCAAGAATGGCGAGGAAAAGTGGTTTCTCTTCGATATCGAAAAAGATCCCGAGGAAAAACACTCCATCGTCGGCGAGAATCCCGAGCTCTTCGGCGCCATGCGCAACAAGCTGGAAGAGTTTTACTCGCGCTATGATTTTCTCGAGAGCGACCAGCGGGAGTTGGATGTGACCTCCGGTCTGGCCGAAAAGCTCCGCGCCCTCGGCTATACGCGATAAGCCGGCCGGGAATCGAGAGAGCCCCAATCCGCCAAATTTTTTCCTCCCCCCCCAAACTCCCTTCATCACCGATCGTTTCCCAGTGATCCTCGTCGACGCCGGTTCGGGCTCCTCGAGATTTTTTCCGAAGGATCGGCGCTCCCGTCTACAATAGGGATAGTGAGGATGCCGGTTGCGCCAGATGCCCGCTTCTGTTGGATAGGCTGATCGTGGACGAGGAACTTCATCGATTAAAAGAACGTGGACTGCGCGATGCCATCTTGCGCGGTGACAAGGGCGCATGGCGTGTCCTCTACGATCAGTGCTTTGATTCGGTCTGGGCCTTTGTCGACTTTCGCACCCAACATCGCCGCGATCGAACGGAGGAGGTCGTTCAGGAGACATGGATGATCGCCGTGCGCCGGATCGGCCGCTTCGATCCGATGCGCGCGCGCTTCGAGACGTGGATGCGCGGCATCGCGTCGAACGTACTCCGCAATCACTGGCGTGCGTGGAAACGTCTCGAGAGCCGCGAGCCTGTCGAGGCGGTTTCGCCCGAGGCGCGTGCCGACGGAAGTGTTGACCTCGCCGAACGGATCGGCCTGGCGCTGACCGTCCTGCCGTCAAAATACCGATCGGTCCTTGAGGCGAAATATGAAGACAAGCTCTCCGTCGCCGAGATCGCACAAAAATGGACGGAGAGCCCCAAGGCTGTCGAGTCCCTTCTGACTCGGGCGCGGAAAGCATTCAGAACCGCCTTCGGCGGTCTCGATAAGGAAGTTTGAGGGAGCGTTCTCATGGATCACGAGAATAAAGAAAACCCTGAAGCCCATGGGGGCGAGTTCGACACTTTTCCCGAGGGGGCCTTTCGGCTACCTCATCCTTCGGCCGGTTTGCGAAGTCCTTCGGCCGGTTTGCGAGAGTCGGTCTTCGAGCGCACCGAGCAGGTCCTAATCGCCCGGGTGCGCAGGCGCTTCCTCGCCAAGCTCACGCTGTTGGCGGCAACCTATCTCGGAGGAATCGTCACGACCTTTCTCGTGATGGACAGGCCGAATCAGCAGCCTGAGGAGATCGCCGCGTCCGTGGAATCGCCATCGCATATCGGCCAGATCGCCGACTCTCCGGGCGAAATGGTTCAACGGGCCCAATCGGCTCCGCCGGCGGAGCGCGCCCGCTTGCTCGAACGGGCTGGAGACATCTACCTCACCGATCGCTGTGACGTAGAGGAAGCCCTCCGCTGCTATCGTTGGGCGTTAAACGCCATGCCCGCAACGAAACAGACAACCGTGGAATCCGACGACAGTTGGCTCCTGGCCGCGTTGAAGGATTCCAGAAGGTAAAACCAAATAATCGTCCCCCATCATTTTTCCTGGAGGCTCATCATGACAGTTGGAAAGACAATCACCATCATCGTTCTCGTTCTGGCGATCGCAGCGTCCCTGTCCTTTGCCCAGGACAAAAAAGACCGAATCCTTCAAGAAATCCCTTCCTCGCTCGAGGCAATGTTCGCTTGCGCCTTCAAATCGAATCCCGACATCCTCGTGGCGGAAGCCGACCTTCTACAGGCGCAGGCCAAGTTGAAACAGGTCCGGCTCAAGATTTCGCGCGCTCTCATCGAGGCATCTCTGCACCGGAGCCTCTCTATCAACGCCGTCGAGATTGCCAGGAGAGAATATGAGAGAAGGGAATCTCTGGTCAAAAGGGGGCAGTTGCAGGGTGAATCACTCGCCGCCGAACGGCAAGCTCTGGCGGGAGCCGAGGCTGCAGTGACGGAGTCGGAGGTTATGATCCGCGCGATCATCGGGCTCGATCCCGCGGCCGCAAAGACTCCCGAGTCATTCGACGAAATGCTGACCCTCGCACTCCGATCGAACGGTGATATTGCGCTCAGCGAGGCCGATCTCGTCAGAATGGATGCCCGGTCGAACCAGGTCCGGCTGCGCGTGGCCGAGGAGGTGACGATTGCCCACCAGATGCGGCGTGTGAACCAGAATGCCGTCGAAATCGCCACGAACTTTCTTCAGAAGAGGCGGCAGATGGCCAAAGACAATCTCCTCTCCAAGGACGAAGAGCTCGTCGCTTTTCAGAAATTGATCGAAGCGGAGACGGAACTCATCAGGACCGAGGCTCGCATCCGCTACCTTCTCGGTCTCGGCGATATCGCGCCCCCCGCCAAATAGCGGTTGTCAGCCCCCGATCGGAGAGGGAATTAATATTTCCGGACATTGTTTATTCGTTCAAAAGCTCTTTTAAAAAGTTCGATAAATAAAATGGCCTGATCGCAGGTTCCCAGGAATTAGTCTCCTCCCGATGGTCTTGTCGAGGTTCGGATCGGTGCAAAAGATGAAAGCGCTGCTCAGGGAGCTCGTTGGTTGGAACGGTTCCGATCTGCATATTTCCTCCGGACTGCCGCCCCGTTTTCGAATCGACGGAAAGCTTCGCACGACCTCCGATCAGTCTCTCACGCAGGCCGACTCGAAGGACTTGGTCTACAGTATTCTCACCCCCGGCCAGATCGCCGACTTCGAGGAGAACCTGGAGATCGATTTTTCTTTCGGAGTCGAGGGGGTGGGCCGTTTCAGGACCAATGTCTATTACCAACGCGGATCGGTCAACGCCGTCCTCCGTTCGGTCCCCTCGCAGGTCAAGGGTTTTAAGGAGCTCGGCCTTCCCGTCGCCATCTGCGAAACGCTCGCCTCCCTGCCCAAGGGGCTGATCCTGGTGACGGGCACCACCGGTTGCGGCAAGTCGACGACCCTCGCCTCGATGATCGACTACATCAACCGGACCCGCAGCAGACACATCGTGACCCTCGAAGACCCGATCGAGTACCTTCACCAGAACGAGCTGAGCCAGATCGACCAGCGCGAGGTGGGCCTCGACACCAAAAGCTTTGCGCGCGCCTTGCGTTCCGTTCTCCGGCAGGATCCCGACGTGGTCCTGATCGGCGAGATGAGAGACCTCGAGACGATCGAGGCGGCGCTCGTCGTTTCCGAGACGGGCCACCTGACCCTGGCCACCTTGCACACCTCTGACGCGGTGCAGACGATCAACCGCGTGGTCGATGTTTTTCCCGCCCACCAGCAGCAGCAGATTCGCACCCAGCTTTCCTTCACCCTGCAGGCGGTCGTTTCCCAGGAGCTGATCACCACCGTCGACAGCGGCCTCGTGCTCGCCACCGAAATCCTGATCGCCAACTCGGCGGTGCGCGCCCACATTCGCGACCGCAAGACCCACCAGATTTACAACGTCATCCAGACGAGCCAGAGGGCGGGGATGATCACGATGAATCAGTCTCTCGCCAACCTGGTCATCGAGGGAAAAATCGAATTCAACGACGCCCTCGCCCGCTCCACGGCGCCCGACGAACTGACCGAGCTCCTCAAGATGTCCGATATTTGTGCTTGATCTTTCGGGCGTGGCGACCAGCCTGTATGTTTTTCTCTCAGAGTGGAACACCGACCGATGGGCAAGGAAATGAAAACTCGAGGCCTGCTTCCCCTTTCGCTTCTCGCACTCGGCCTCTTCTGCGGCTTCGCCGACGCCCGGCCGCCAGAAGTTGTCGACTCCTGCGTGGTGGTCCAGCCGATCGTGCTCCGCGACGACCAGGGCGTCGGCCCCGCGCAGTGCCGCATCAAAGAAGCGCTCATCGACCAGGTCTACTCCACTGCGGGCATCGACTTTCTTTTTCTCGATCCCCTCTATTTTGACAACCGTGATGCCCGCGACGGAAAAATCGACGTCGACATCATTGTGGACGACGCGACTCGCAACGGTGTGCTTCGCGGCGAGGGATCGATGATCAACATCTTCTTCGTCAACGCGATCAACGGCCGGCCCGCACCCTGCGGGCTCGGCCAGCAGCCCGGCTCGATCGCCTTCATCGCAATGGACGCCGAGGCGCCCGCCGCACAGGACGCCTTTGTCATCGCCCATGAAGCGGCCCACAACCTCGGCCTCGCCCACGCCGTGGACGATCCGAAGGTGGCCGACGACATTTCAAACCTTATGGGAGACGGTCCCTTCGAGGAGCGTATCGCACCGAGCGGACTGGTCGCGTCGCAGGTCGAAACGATCCGCCGGAGCCCGCTCGTCAAGGGCCGGTTCGAGTGCCTCGATGAAGATGGCGCGCGCGAGGCAATCGTCGACGAATCGATCGAGCCCTTCTTCTCTCTACTCCAGCGGCGGGAGATCGCCGCATTCACGCGCCGGGCGGTCGAGTTCGACTCGCTCGACGAATGCCGCGACGAGGCGCGCCGCAGGTTCGCCGACGCGGTCCTTGCCTTCAGTGAAGAAGAGGCAGAGGCCATTATCTGGTTCGCCCAAAACATCTCCCGACTCTTGTGCGACGACTATCCCCTCTTCGCCCGTCATCCCTGGCGCTTTATCAAGGTGGCCGATCATCTTTGCGGCGGCTTCTCGCACACGCGCGGGGACTGTATCGTCTTCAGCAATCGCACGGTAAAGCGCATCGTGGAGGCGCGTGAGACAGAGAGCGGGCCCTTGGCGCTTCAGGGGCCGGGTCTACTCTTCGTACACGAACAGATGCACAACCTCCAGCGCCTCCGGCCGGAACTCTTTGCGCGCCTTTACAGGGAACTGTGGCACTTCGAGCGCGCTCAGGTCGAACCCAACGCGTGGATCACCGAACGCCAGGTCACAAACCCCGACGGCGTGCGAACGGAGTGGATCGCTCCCTACAAAAATGAAGCGGGCGACGCCTGTTTTCTCTGGATGAAGACACTCTTTGCCGGTGATGATCCCCTTCCTGTGATGGGACGCGATTTCATGTCGCTCGCCTTTCGGCTTCAAAAGAAAGGAGAGCGCCTCTTCGCCGTTGTGACCGATGAGAAGGGCCGACCGCTCGGCGAACCGATCGGCGCTTTCGGCGATTATGTGAATCGCTTCTCCACAAACCGCGGTCTCGATCATCCCAACGAGATCGCCGCCTACATGTTCGTCGAGATGCTCGCCTACGATCTTCTCCTGCCCGAGTCTGAGCGCCCGCAAAACTACGAAAAGGCGATCGAACCGCGGCTCGATCCTTTTCGGGAGTGGTGCCGCCGGAATCTGAGGTAGCGCGAAAAAGGAGATTCGACGAAAGGAGCCGTTTTTCGATCGAGTCGGGCCGGGGATCAGGGCACGAACTCGATCGCGGCCGCATTCGAAGAATAATCCCATGGATTCGCCGTGGCAAAGGCGAGGTGCATCGTGGTGCCCACCCATCCGGCGTTCAGGACTGGAGCGTTCAGAAAGGCCGACTCGCTGCCATCGGGTCCGAGCGTCCCCCAGAAACCGGTGAAAGGGTGCGTGTTCAAACGGGCGAGAAGGAAATCAGTGAACCAATCCCTGTTCAGCGGAATCGTCACGATGCCTCCGGGCAGGAGCGTCCCGGGCGCGGATCCCGAAAGACTGCCCGCAATGAGATAGAACCTTCCGCCATTGGAAATCCCCGCGGCGAGATGCACGTCGATCGTGCCGCCGCCACCCACCGAAATCGAATTTCGGCCAAGCGAGAGGGGACCGAGGGCGTGAAAGAACAATACCTTGGCAGGTTGGGACGTGGGCGTCACGACGTCCTGGCCGCAGACGATGTCGAGGATCCCGTCACCGTCCCAATCGGCCACGTCGGGGCGTGCGCTCGTATCGGTATCGATGATCTGCCCCCCCGCCTCCATCAACTCGCGACCGATAAAAAGCGGGACGGCGTCGGTGCCCCTGTTCTCGTAGTAATAGATGTTGCCCGAATCATCGCCGATGAGGAGGTCCTTCTTCCCGTCGCCGTTCCAGTCGGCAACGACCGGATTGGACCGGAAAGGGACCTTCAGATCGATCAAGCCTTCCTTGACATAGCTCTGGCTGTTGAAGAGCGGGGCGGAGTTTGATCCCTCGTTGATCAGGAGATTCACCTTCCCCGATTGCTCGCCGCAAAAGACGTCTTTCTTTCCGTCATTGTTCCAATCGACAACGCCTGGAAATGAGAATTTGGTGCAGCGAAATTCAATGCCACCCACTTGAAGGAGAGTGTATCCATCAAAAACAGGGGCGCTGTCGGCTCCGGTGTTGAGAAAGATCCGAACCCTTCCGTCGTAGCCGCCCGTGATGAGATCTTTTTTCCCGTCCTCGTTCCAGTCCACCACTTGTGGAGTTGCGCCGATACATCATCCCCAATCGGCCGAGAGGGGTGAACCTTCCGATTCCACATAGGACCAGCCATCGAAGTGAGGATTCAGGTCGGTGCCCCTGTTCAAGAATAGTTTGACGTGCCCGCCGATGAGCTGGCCGACGAGGAGATCCTTTTTCCCGTCGTTGTCCCAGTCGACGACGCACGGAACGGAGCAATAGTCCACGGTGAGGTCTTCGCCCCCGTTTTGAATAAATAGAGGCTCCTCGAGATCGGGGACGTCGGCAGAGAGTGAGCCCGCGCTCAGAGCGGCCATTGCGCCAGCAATCACAAGACGGTTCAAAATGGAAGATATCATGGGGGATCTCCGCGTCGTGACAACGAAGGCGATTCTTCGAGAGCCCTATCGAATCGCCATTCCAATTGAGATAGCCCGGAAATAACCGCCCGGTGCTGAAAAAGTCATTCTTCGCCGCCACAGCCGGTTCAGCCCAACCTCGCCGGCGGTGGCAGGTCCGGAAAACATCTAATATCATTTCATTAATGAAAATCTGTATTATAATCGGCCTGCCCTGTTCCATTAGGCATCCCTGTCTTGCTCCCGAATATTCTGGAGAACACAATGAAACCGATCCTCTTCGTTTTGACATCGGCGCTGATCCTAATGCTCGCCCCATCTCTCACCGCGGCCGACCCCGAGTTCGGCCCCTGGCAAAAGGTCAACGCCAACGGGGCGCCGATCACCCTGTCGATCGGTCACGCAAATCCCTGCATGGTCGACTGGGACGGCGACATGGTCAAAGACCTTCTCGTGGGCCAGTACTCGGGGGGAAAAATCAGGTTCTACAAGAATTCGGGGACCAACATCGCTCCTCTCTTCACGACCTTTTCCTACATGCAGGCCGACGGTGTGGACCTCGCCGTTTCCTACGGATGATGCACGGGGGCGACGAATCCGCAGGGCGTGGATTTCAACGACGACGGGCTTCTCGATCTGATCGTGGGCGAGCGCAACGGCTTCATCAACTATTTCAGACGCAAACCGGACGGCACTCTCACCGCCGAACCGGACATCGAGGCGGGCGGATCGACGATCGATGTGGGCAACAACTCGGCCCCCTTCGTCGTCGACTGGAACGAGGACGGCCTCCTCGACCTGGTCATCGGAAACGAAACGGGGAATCTCCTCCTCTACATCAACAACGGAACTCCTTCGGCGCACTCATACGGCTTGTATATTCTCATCAAGGTCAACGGAACGCCCGTCGATTACAGCCGCACCGTTCCACACGTAATCGACCTCAACCTCGATGGCAAGAAGGACGTCGTCTTCGGCGAAGACAACGGCGCCGTCTACTATCTCGAAAACACCGGCACCAACGCCGTCCCCGCTTTCAGCACGATCAGCAAGCTCAAGAGTGACGGCGCGGTGATCCAGTGGCCGTCGGGACAGACCGACACGACCGTCTTCTTCACCGACTGGAACGAGGACGGCAGGCCCGACCTGCTTCTCGGCAACTACGTGAAGAACGTCTATCTCTACCCCGGGCTCGCGCCGATCGAGGCGAGCGACAATCAGATTCCGGCCGCGTCGGGCCTCACCATCAATTTCGCTCTCGACGCGGGAGTTGCCAACGGAGGAAGAAACTACCTCCTCACCGGGACCACGTCGGGCACCGATCCCGGAACGCTCCTGCCCGGCGGCCTCGCGACGATTCCGCTCAACAGGGATTGGTTCACCGATTTCATCCTCGCCAGGCTGAACACGACTGTCTTCGCCGGCTTCTGGGGAACCTTCGACGCCACGGGCCGGGCGGCGGCGGCGCTGAACGCCCCCCCCTTGCAGCCGGGCTGGATCGGTAAAACCTTGCACTTCGCCTATGCCACGGCCAGTCCGTGGGACTACGTTTCGAACGCCG